>Ga0315910_10000987_pt1 | contig 26913 bp, 27 predicted proteins | sample EdamamesoilMG_FD_204470 | JGI IMG/M metagenome (GOLD analysis project Ga0315910, IMG submission 204470) | Garden soil microbial communities collected in Santa Monica, California, United States - Edamame soil | ecosystem: Environmental > Terrestrial > Soil > Garden | place: USA: California... | reverse complement strand
CAGCCTGTTGTTGCTGCCGCTCCTGCTCAAATACCACCACCCGGGCCTCATCTTGTTCTGGAACACCACCACGGTGATCTTCTTCCTGACCGGGCGGCCCAATATCTGGATGGTGCTGGCTTTCACCAGCTTCATCATCACCGTGCTGCAATACATCCTCGCTCGCCGCTCCGTCCAGCCGAACGTGCCGCTGGTCACCCGGCCGATGATCATCTTTGGCATCGTGGTGCTGGTGACCATGCTGATGACCGGCGGGATCGGCTTCAAGGCGCTGGGGTCGGCAGTCGGCGGTGGTCGACGCTACGCCGCCATCCTGGCCGCCATTCTGGGTTACTATGCGATCAGCATGCACCGCATCCCCCTGCAGAAGGCGCCGCTTTATTTCGCCATGTTCTTCCTCAGCGGCACCACGCTGGCGATCGGCAGCCTGGCGCCTTACGTGCCTTCCGGATTCAATTTCGTGTTCCTGCTGTTCCCGGTCGATTCATGGGTGCTTTATACCTCGGACACGGAAGGCCCCAGTTTGAGCATCGCCCGGTTGACCGGAGTGGCCATCGGTTCCATTTACGCGTTGCACTACATGCTGGGACGTTATGGCATCCGGGGCATGATCATGAGCGGACGGCCCTGGCGATTCGTCATTTTTATGCTGATCTGGGGCGTGAGTATGATGGGTGGTTTCAGGTCGTTCATGCTGTTTACGGCCACCCTTTTCGTCATCCAATTTTTCCTCGAGGGTTTGCATAAAACCCACATGCTGGCTGTCTTCCTGGTGGCGGGTCTGACGATCACGGCCGTCAGCCTGCCGTTCGCCAGCCAGTTGCCTTACTCACTCCAACGAGCGTTGAGCATCTTCAAATTCCCGGTTTCGCCCGAAGTCGAACTGGATACCCGGAGTTCAAACGAGTGGCGGTTGCGCATGTGGGCCAAGGTCACGCCCCAGATTCCTCAGTATCTGCTGTTGGGGAAGGGTTTTGGCATCAATGTGCGCGAGAATCTCATGGCGCAGGACATGGTGTACAGCCGCCGTGAGATTGACGCCAGCGCCGCTGCCCAAGTCGCTCAAGACTATCACAACGGGCCGCTGTCGGTGCTGATTCCCCTGGGAATTTTCGGCGTGTTGAGCCTCCTTTGGTTTTGGTATGCGGGCTGCCGCATGCTACTGGCCAATTACCGTTATGGGGCGCCGGAGTTGCAATCCATCAACACGCTACTGCTGGCCCTCTTCGTCACCAAGGTCCTCATTTTTATCTTCATCTTCGGCTCCTTGCACCAGGACTTTTTCCAGTTCACCGGCATACTCGGCCTGAGCGTTGCGCTTAACGGGGGCATGGCGGCCAAATCCACCGAAGAGGCGGTGCAAGGATCCCCCAGACTCAAGAACAGCGCCACCATCCTGCCGCACGCCAAACCCGCCTACGGGCGCTAGACCCGTCGCGCACCGGCTCAGCCCTCTTTGACCGACCAGACGCTGTCCGCATCCATCATGCAATTCTCGGTGATCACGCCCAGCTTTGACAATTCTGCCTGGCTGAAATTGTGCGTGGCTTCGGTTGCGGACCAGGGGGTGAACGTGGAACACATCGTTCAGGACGCTGGCTCGACCGACGGCACCTGCGATTGGTTGCGCACAGATTCGCGTGTCCGCGCGTTCATTGAGAAGGATCGCGGCATGTACGACGCCATCAACCGCGGCCTGCTCCGGGCACACGGCGATATCCTCTCGTACTTGAATTGCGACGAACAATATCTTCCCGGCGCGCTTCAATCGGTCGGCCGCTTCTTCGCCGCGCATCCTGATTGCGAATTGGTCTTCGGCGATTTCATCGTCATCAATCCCGCGGGTGAATACCTGTTCCACCGCAAGGTCCAAACCCCGCAACTGAATCATCTGCGGATCTCGCACCTGCCCGCCTTCTCCTGCGGCATGTTTTTTCGCCGGAAACTCATTCGCGATGACCAGATTCTGTTCAATCCAGGTCTGCGCGCCGTGGGCGATGGTGATTGGGTGTTGCGCCTGCTCGAACGGGGCGTACGCATGGGGGTGTTGCGGCAGTTCACGTCGGTGTTCACCCTGCACGATGGAAACCTGGGCAACAGCGAAACCGCCTTGCGCGAGGCCCGCGAAATGCACGCCCGGGCACCGGGCTGGGTCCGGGCTTTGAAACCTGTGTGGATTCTCCACCACCGGCTGCGTCGGCTTGCGGGCGGCGTTTACCAGCAATCGCCCTTTACGTTCAGCCTGTACACCCGCTCGACCCCGGCGCGCGTTGAACGCAAGGTCACCAAACCCGACTGGCGCTGGCGCACTTCCTGACCGCCATCGCTGCGGAACTTTACACCGGGCTCCAGCATTCCTAAAATTCCGGGCGCACAATGTTTGATGAAATTCCTCCCCCGTCCAACGGACGCCAGCGTCCAGGACCCTGTGCATGAACTGGTCGCGCCTCCGCCTTGCTCCCTGGCTCGACACCCGGGCTGCCTTCGTAGCCAGCACGCCTGATCGCGGCGCGTTGCTGGACCTCGGCTCTTCCGATGGTGAAACGCTCGGGCACATCGCTGAACTGCGCCCGGACCTGCGTCTTTTCTCCGCGGACAAATTTGGCCAACCCGCCGCTTACCCGGCTGGATGCGACTTTCGCGCCGTCGATTTTGAGACCGACAAGCTACCGTGGGCTGATGCTTCGATGGATGCGGTCACCTGCATGCACGTGATCGAACACCTGCACGATATCGGGCCGCTGCTGCGCGAAACCGCCCGCGTCCTCAAACCGGGCGGCCGGGCGTACTTTGAAACCCCGCACCCTCGTTCGCTCCACCTGCCTTCGGCCAAGGGCAGGTTTACACTCAATTTTTTTGATGACCCCACCCACGTCCGGCTGATCGAACCCGGAGAACTCCGCCGGCAGGGAGAATCGGCAGGCCTGATCGCGATGCAGTCGGGCATCTCGCGTAACTGGCTGTTCGCGGCGTCACACCCGTTGTTCCTCCTGCTACCGGAAAGCCGGCAGAAATTCACTGCCCGCATTCACTGGACCGGCTGGTCCGCCTTTCAGATATTTCACCGGGCGGCATGAAGCCAAAATTGCTCATCGTGGAATTATGGGGTCTGGGTGATCTCGTCATCGGATCGCCGCTGTTGCGCGCTGCCGTCGAGAAGTACGAGGTCACCTTGCTGGCGAAACCTTACGCCACCCAGCTCCAGCAACGGCTCTGGCCGGGGGTGCGCATCGTCCCGTTTGTGGCGCCATGGACGGCTTTCACGGGCAAGTATCAACTCTGGCGATGGCCGTTCTGGACGTTGATCAAAACGCTTTGGAAGTTGCGCCGGGAACGATTCGCGGCCGGGGTGTCCGCACGTTGGGATCCGCGTGATCATTTTCTGCTGGCACTCATCGGGGTGAAGACCCGGCTGGGTTATCCGCGCCTCGGCAGCCGGATCTTTCTGACCCATCGGCTGCATCGTCCGGCGCCACTAAGTCATCGCTACGAGTACTGGCGCAGCCTGGGCGAGCGCCTGCAATTGCGATTGCCGCCGCTGGGCGCCATCCCGATCGCTCAGGCCCGGCCCAGCCGCAACATCCTCGTCCACACCGGCGCCGGCCAGGCGGTCCGCGTCTGGCCGCTGGCGCGATTTCAAGAAATCATCCGCCGGTTGCGGGCCGATGGTTTTACGGTGTTCGTCGCCTGTGATCCGGAACAGCGCGATGCCTGGCTGAAGATGGGTGAGAGTTCGGTCGTGGCGCCGGCCAGTGTGAACGGTTTGCTGGCCTTGATCGAAAGCGCCGGTCTGTTCATCGGCAACGATTCCGGGCCCGGCCATCTTGCAGCCTTTTGCGGCTTGCCGACCTTCTCGATCTTTGGCCCGCAACTGCCGGAGTGGTTTGCGCCTCTTCATCCGCAGGGAGTATCGATCGAGGGCAAGCCGTGTCCCTACAAGCCTTGCTCGGATTACTGCCGCTTTGGCGAACCGGTTTGTCTCACCCGGCTCACGGAAGATGAAGTGTGGACCCAGTTGAAGACGTTCCTCAATCGTCACGCGGCGGCCGCCACGGCCTCGCGGTAAACGCGGTCCATCTCCAGGCCTTTGCGATCCCACGCATAAACGTCCACGATTCGCGCCGCCGCCGCGCGGCCAAGTCGCTGGCGCAGTTCTCTTGAACGTGCCAGTCTAATCAACGCCGCCGCCACCGTCGCGGCCGTTTCATCGCGGCTCTGCACGGGCACACGAATCGCCGTTGCCTCTGTGGCGATTTCTGCCGCCCCGTGATGCAACAACGTCACCGCTGGCAATCCTGCTGCCATTGCCTCCAGCAACACATTGCCCGAGGTGTCACGCAGGCTGGTGAACAGAAAGAGATCGTGTTGAGCCAGCAGTTCAGGAATCTGCGTCTTCGGCACCGACCCGCGCCAGGTGATCAGTTCGTTGACGCCAAGTTCGACTGCCAGTTGGCGCGCAGATGCTTCTTCGGGTCCACCACCCACCATGGTAAGTCGCAGCGATTTCTCTTCCTGCGCCGCCGCTGCAAAAGCCGTCAGTGCCAGCGGGCAGCCTTTGATTTTTTCCAGCCGGCTCACCCAGACGACCCGCACCAAATGATCATCGGGGCGGACGGTGGGTTCGCGGACTATTTCGCCCCGAACGCCGGTCTCCAGAAATGAGCGGACCTTGCGGCGATGCCGGGCAGGGATTTTCCGCGTGGTGTCCTGGTTCGCGGTGAGAATCACTGTCGCTGCCGCAAAACTTGCGTAAAGATTCGGCAGCCACCGGCTCGCCATGACGCTCAACGAGCGAACCACCTCGGGGATGAACCGCCGGCCAAATTTCACGACATACTGCCAGGGACAGATTTGTCCTCCCCCCAGTGGACCGAGCACCACGGGCTTGCCACATCGCCACCAGAAACCCGGTTGCCGGAAAGAATTGAAGGTGACGTGGTGGATCAAATCAAATTCCACCAGTCGCGGTGACATGAACCGGCGCACCCCGGCCTGCCACAAAGCATAATAGATCGCCACCGGCAATCCCCAACGCTTCAGGCTGACCAGCCACTGGGGCAGATCATAATAGACAAAGCGTGGTTTTGACCCCATGAAACTCGCCAACGCCGCTTCGATGACCCGCTGGTTGTTTGCCCGGGTGACGACGGTCACGTCATGAAACCGCGCCATCTGCAGCGCCCATTGCCAGCCGACCTCGGGCTCGGAACCGCGATCCGGCTCGCAAGCATACGCGGACATCAGGATTTTCAGTCGGTTCGCCACGGGCGGCGCACAGTCTTGCGAAGAAACGCCCGTGTTCCAAGTTCCGAGTCGCCCGGCAAACCCTGGATCGCCGGCTACTTCTCCGCCTTCAACTTCCTTTCAAACTTCTCGACCTTGGGCCGGATGATGACCCGGCAGTAACCTTGGTTGGGGTTGTTGCGGTAGTAATCTTGATGATCGTCTTCGCCAGGGTGAAATTTCGTCAACGGCACAATCTCGGTCACGATGGGTTTGGGCCAATTGGCCTGCTCGGCGGCCTTGGATTTCTCCGCGGCCAGTTTCTGCGCCTCGGTATGAAAGAAGATCACGGACCGGTATTGCGGGCCGATATCGTTGCCTTGGCGGTTAAGCGTCGTGGGATCGTGAACTTCCCAGAAAGTCTCCAGCAGTTTCTCGTAAGCGATTTGCGCCGGGTCATAGGCGATCTGTACCACCTCCGCGTGGCCGGTCTGACCGGTGCAAACTTCCTTGTACGTCACATTCCCATCGCGGCCGCCCGCGTAACCGCTCGTGACGGATTCCACGCCCGGCAGCATTTCAAACACCGCCTCCAGGCACCAGAAGCAACCCCCACCGAAGGTTGCCAGTTCGGTTTGATTCGTTCCTTTGGTCATGGGTTTTGGTTGTTGTTTTGGCGCTTCATCAGCACAACCGGTCAGGCACACTCCGGCCAACGCCGCCAGCACCAAGGTTAGAATCTTCTTTTGCATGTCCCTGATAAGTAGTGGAAGCCGGCACAAACTTACAATCAGTCCGTTCCGTCCGCGTCCGGCTTGTCCAGCTGCGGGCTGGACGGCAATTCAGAAAAATCTTCAAGGTGCTCGGGGCGCAACGGGGTGGCGATGATGTGCTGCTCATTCAACCAGCCACCCAAATCGATCAACTTGCACCGATGAGAGCAGAACGGCGCATATTTTCCCTCAAGCCAGAGGCCGGCTTTCCGACAGCTCGGACACTTGGTCGGACGTATCCGGTTCATAAACTACTTGCCGGCCGCTTTCTGCACTTCCGTCGTGATCCGCTTCAGATCGCCCGCCACCAACCCGGCTCGTTGCCCATTGACTCCGGCCTTTTCGAGGACTGATTTTACATCGTCGGCAATCGCCTCAGCCTGGGTCTTCGCCATGGCCGCGGAATTCAGCGTTCCTTCCAGATTCTGCGCGAGCCGGTCCATATGTGTCGCCGCCAGCTTGGTGCTCGCCAGCGCTGCCCCGATATCTTCCGCGAGCTGATCTGTGGCCGCACCGGTGGGCTTGCCGGTTCCCCGGGCAGCAGTCAACAAGGTCTTGGAAAAACGCCTCCGGTTATCAATTGAATTCGTAGCCGCAAGCAAAGCCAGATCGGCGCGAATGGACGCCACACTTTTCTGCTGCGGTGTGAGCGGCACTGGCGTAACTGCTGCCGTTGGCGCCGCTGGTCGCGGGCTGGAAGTCGCCGGTGATTGCGATGGTGGCGGGACACCTTGCCGCGCGTTATTCTGGTCCGCCACGTTGCGCGCGCGGCGCTTGATCTGATCCGCTTGCGCCCCCTGTCCCAAACCCGCCACCAAACTAGCGCCAAGCAAGAGTGCGACGCAGAACAGTAGCTTCATGGCACGGAAGGAACCCTACTTTGTCGTCGCCGTGGTCGAGGCGGCAACGCTGCGTTTCGCCAGCAATTCGATGAAATCCACGAGGATGTTCTGGGCCTCCTGCATGCCGGCGTCCACGACCGGCGGTTTTTCGTCTTCGTCTTCATCATCGGTGCTGACGGTCCCACTGGAAATCTTCGCCGTCACCGAGTTGGTCTTTTCCATCGGCGGAGGCAGGCCAGGTTGCTCGGCGCGTTTGAGCGAGATCTCATAAACCTTCACGTCTGGCTCTTTGCGCGCCAGTCGTTCCTTGTTGCGTTGTTTATCCCGTTGTTCGTCGGCTTCCTTTTCACGCAATCGTTCCACTTCGTTCAGAGAAACGGTCTTGTCCTCCTGCCGCTTGCGATAGCGCTCGATGTCTTCACGGGTGTAACTGAATTCCTTGCTCTCGGCCACGCGTTCGTTGGAACGTCGCGCCAGCTCGCTCAACAGCGGCTTCACCAGATCAAGCTCGGTGAAGCGGGCGCTTGCCACCGTATCCCACGGCAAGGCGGTTTCCATGGCAGCCTCACCGACCTCCTTGGAGTAATTCACCCAGGATGGCAGCACAATATCCGGCACCACCCCTTTGAGCTGGGTGCTTGATCCGCCGGCCCGATAGAACTTGCTGATGGTCATTTTGAGTTCACCCGGGTCATTGGTCGCGTTGGACAGCCAGCGGCGCAACGGATTCAAGTTTTGCACCGTCCCTTTGCCATGGGTTGAGGAATCGCCCACGAGCACCGCGCGGCCATAATCTTGCAGGGCACCCGCGACGATTTCCGAAGCCGAGGCGCTGAACCGGCTGGTCATGACGACGAGCGGGCCATCATAGGCCACCTCTCCGTCAAGATCGCTGTGGACCGTCTTGCGCCGGTTCGGGTCCGCCACGCGAACCTGAACGACCGGACCTTCCTTGATGAACAGGCCGGTCACCTTGATGGCCTCTTCCAGCGAGCCGCCGCCGTTTCGTCGCAGATCAAGAATGACTCCATCCACTTTCTCTTCGACGAACTTTTTCAGCAATTTTTCCACGTCGGGCGACGTGAAGCTTTTGCTCTTGCCGTCGAACGACGCATAAAACGAGGGTAGGTCCACCACGCCGATGCGGGTTGTTTTGCCGGCTCCTGTTGGCAGGTCGATGATCTTGCCCTTGGCGGCCTGGTCTTCGAGTTTGATCTCGTCACGCACCAACGTGATTTCGCGCCGCGGCGTGTCTTCCACTGCTGGAATCACAGCCAGCCGGACCGGGGTCCCCTTTTCACCGCGGATGAGCCGCACGGTCTTGTTGAGATTCATCTCGACGACATCCACAAACGGCCCATCTCCCTGGGCCACGCCCACGATGCGTTCCTTCTCTTCCAGCTTGCCGCTCTTGGCCGCCGGCCCGCCGGGAAAGAGTTTTTCGAGCGTGCAATAACCGTCCGTGAACGAAAGCTGGGCGCCGATGCCGAACAACTGGAGGTTCATGCCGATGGCGAAATTCTCGGCCGCGGCGGCGCCGAAGTAATCCGAATGCGGATCGTAAACGTGCGCCAGCGCGTTGAGATACACCTGCAGCACATCATCTCCATCCCACTCCCGATAACTGGTCAGTGAGCGGTGATAGCGCTTGGAAAGTTTCTCGGCAATCTGCTCGGCTTCTGTCTTTGCCGTCTCTTTGGGCTCGTTCTTGTTTTTGTTCGTCGCCAACAGGTTTGTCTTCGTGTTCGCTCCGACTGCGACTGAATTGCTGTTGCCGCCTGATTCCACCACCGCGCCTTCTTGACGCGTCAGTTCATTGGTCGTTGCCGATTTGGAATTCGCCTCCGGCTTCTTTTTCTTCTTTTCGTCCAGTCGCGCGATCTTCTCCTGCAGGTATTCGGCCCGCAGCCGTTGCTTCCACAAGGCCCGCGCGGCGTCGAGGTCCACCGGATACGGCTCGTCCTTGCGGTTGAGCAGGACTTTCTCGTCTGCCCCGAAGTCAAAGTTTGACGGGTTCTTCAGCAACTCATCCACATAGCTCACCCGCTCCTCAAGTCGCGTCAGAAAGCGCGCGTAAATGCTGAAGGCCGGCGAGACATCGGCCACGGCACTGTCCGTGATGGTGAGATTGTCCAGATTGGTGCTCAGGGAGGCGAAGGCGACCACATCGCCTTGGGTGAAATGCACCCGTTGCGGATCGAGTCCTTCGAAGTAACCGTCAAAGAATTTTTCCGAGACGCTGTCATCGAACGCCTGCTGCCGGTAATGATACTGCTCCAGCATGCGCCCTACAAAATAAGCGATGCGTCCGTCATTGGGGCCCGGTTGAGGGATTTTTGGAACCAGCAGTTCCGCGCAGGCAGAGGTGGCAGTGAGGCCCAGGCAAACAACCCCGAGGCCGACCAACGATAAGTACTTCATAGGCGACGCCATTTTAGCACAGGTTTGACTCCATGGTGGCCGAATTGTTCACCTGTGGGAACAGGAAAGTTCCGTAGCAAAAAGGGCACCGCTTCAGGCCGGGGCGATTTCCTGCGGGCCTTTGCCGCCATTGACTAGAAACAAGGCAGCCATGCGAACCGCGATGCCGTTGGTGACCTGCTCCAGGATCATCGAACGACTGCTATCCGCGATGTCGCTGTCAATCTCTACGCCGCGGTTGATCGGTCCGGGATGCATGATAAGCGCATCAGGTTTGGTCTGGGCGAGCCGTGCGTGATTCAGCCCGAAGAGCTGGGTGTATTCACCGATGCTGGGGAACATCGTCTGGCGCTGGCGCTCATGCTGGATGCGCAGCAGGTGGATGATGTCCGCTTCGCGCAACGCTTCATCCACACTGTGGGTCACCCGACAACCCATCGCCTCGAACGTCCGGGGAACCAGCGTGGCCGGGCCACAAAGCGTGACCTGCGCGCCAAGCTTGGTCAGCGCCCAGATATTGGAGCGCGCCACGCGGCTGAACAAGATGTCGCCCAGAATCGTGATGTTCAGTCCCGCGATCCGGCCTTTCCGTTCGCGAATCGTGAACGCATCGAGCAATGCCTGCGTGGGGTGTTCATGCGCACCATCACCTGCATTGATGACGTGGGTATTCAATACGCGGGAAAGAAAATGCGCCGCGCCCGCTGCACTGTGGCGGATGACAATAAAATCAGCATTCAACGCTTCCAAATTCTTTGCGGTGTCCTTCAGCGTCTCGCCCTTCTTCAACGATGAAGCCTCCGCCGTGAAATTGATGATGTCCGCAGAGAGGCGTTGTTCCGAAAGCTCAAAGCTGATGCGGGTACGCGTCGAGGGCTCGACAAACAGATTCACCACCGTCTTGCCGCGTAGAGCAGGTACTTTTTTGATGGCACGTTCTCCAACGGCCTTGAACGCCCTGGCCGTGTCGAGCACGGTTGTGATTTCTTCCGCGCTCAGTGATTCGATGTCGAGGAGATGTCGGCGATTCCAGCTCATGCGTTGCCTTTCTCCAGCACGACTGCTTCTTCCTGGCCCGCGACACCGATGTGAACGTGGATCTTTTCTTTCAGTGACGTGGGCTGATTCTTTCCGACAAAATCCGCTTTGATCGGCAGTTCGCGATGCCCACGATCCACCAGCACGGCGAGTTGAATCCGTTTGGGCCGCCCAAAATCATTCAGCGCGTCCATCGCCGCGCGAATGGTTCGCCCGCTGAACAGCACATCGTCCACGAGCACCACTGTCTTATCCGACACGTCGAATGGGATCACCGTCGGATGCACCGTCGGCGCTGCGCGTTGGCCGAGATCGTCGCGGTGCATGCTCACGTCGAGCTGGCCACACGGGATGGGTTGATTCCAGAGGCTCGCGAGATTTGTGGCGAGGCGTTCAGCCAACGGCGCACCGCCCTTCTGGATGCCAACGAGGACAACTTCACCGCCGGTTTCATTGCGCTCGACAATCTCGTGCGCGATCCGCATCAGCGCGCGCTGAATCGCAGCGGCGTTCATCAAGATGGTGGATTCAGGCATGGGGGGGTTCTGGTGCGGATTGCGCGATGGGTGAACCGGTTTGGGAACGCCAAGCTACGGCGGAAATACTTGGAAAGCTGCGAGGACCTGCGGGCGCAGGCGGCGGGAAAATGCCGTTTGTGCGTGTCATGCTGCCTTCACGACCTCACAGGGCCGCGTTAAAGGAGCGATCAGGGCCGCTATTGACTCGCCTGAGCCATCTGCTGCCGGGCTTTGCGCCACTTGGACCGGTGTTTGACGATCCAGTCGGTCAACGCTCGCTCAAAGCCGATGTCATAGCCGGCCTTCTCCGATTCGATCCACTTGTGCTTCAAAATCTCCTCCCGCTCCGCTTGAAATTCGCGGTAAAGCGAGGAGTTCTTGAGCAACTCACTGGCCTGCGTGTGGTTTCGATCTTCGGACATACAACTAATCGTGGGCCAAGCTTACCGGGCCTCTACCCACTGACAACCCAAATTTGGTCGCAATTCCGATGCCGGCAAATGGGGAAAACTACTTAGCTCGCGCAACTCCATGCGCCTCATGCATCAACCCAGTTTCACCCGCAACGTCTCCGCCACAGCCAGGAAAGCCTGTCCAGCCGCGTCGGCCGGCGCCGAGACAACAATCGGGACACCGCGATCGCCGCCTTCGCGGATTTCGGTGAAGAGCGGCACTTCGCCAAGGAACGGCACATCCAGCCGCACGGCTTCCCGCCGCCCGCCGCCGTTGCCAAAGATCTCAATCCGCTCCCCGTCTGGCGCGGTGAAGTAACTCATGTTCTCCACGATGCCCAGAATGGGCACGTTGACTTTCTGGAACATCGAAATGCCCTTGCGCACCACACCCAGCGACGCTTCCTGCGGCGTGGTGACAATGACCCCGCCGTCGAGCGGTGCGGTTTGACACAACGAAAGCTGCGCGTCGCCCGTGCCTGGGGGCAGATCCACGAGCAAAAAATCCAGCTCTCCCCATTCCACAGCGCTGAAGAATTGCTGGATGGTTTTGTTGATCATCGGTCCGCGCCAGATGACCGGCTGGTCGTCGTCAATCAGGAAGCCGATGCTCATCAGCTTCACGCCGTGGCTGCGGAGCGGGACCATTTTCTCATCATCGCTCAACGTGGGCTTGCCGCGGATGCCCATCATCAACGGAATGCTTGGGCCGTAGATGTCGCAATCGAGCAGGCCGACGCTCGCGCCGAGATGCCGCAACGCGCAGGCGAGATTGACTGACATCGTTGACTTGCCTACACCCCCCTTGCCGCTGGCCACCGCGACGATGCGTTTCACGCCCGGAACATTCTGCGGCTTGGGCATGCCCGCACCCGGTGGCGGTTGGCCCGGCGTGGCGGCAGGTTGACGAACATCCACGTAGAGATGCTTCACCTCGGGTAACGCGCCCAGCACGCGCTCGCATTCGGCCTTGATCTGCTTGGCGACTTCTTCGTTGGGCGTGGTCAATTGCATCACCACGCTCACCGCGCCTTGATTGGCGGCGATGTCTTTGATGAGCCCGAACGAAACGACGTCGCGCGTGTAGCCGGGATATTTCACGGCCTTGAGCGCTTCCTTGATGGCTTCCGGTGTCAGCATGTCAGTTTTAAACTGTGGCTGAGCAAACTGCCGGAAGCAAATCGGAAACCGGCTGGCCCACGCTCACTTTGCACACTGGATTTCTCCCCGACCCGCGCTATGCTCGGCACATGAAAACCAAGTTGCTGCTTTCCCTCCTGCTGACTGGCGCTTTCACCATGAATGCCGCGATCAAGACTGAAACCATCGAATACAAACAAGGCGACACCACACTCGAAGGCGTGCTCACCTACGACGACGCGGTGAAAGGCGCGCGCCCCGCCGTGCTCATCGTCCACCAATGGAAGGGCCTGACCGATTACGAGAAGAAACGCGCCGAGATGCTGGCCAAGCTCGGCTACGTGGCGTTCTGCGTGGACATCTACGGCAAAGGCATGCGGCCGCAAACCGTCGAAGAAGCCAGCGCCACGGCCGGCAAATACAAGAAGGATCGCGCGCTGCTCCGCGCCCGCGTGAACGCCGGACTGGAAACGCTCCGCAAACAAAAGAACGTGGACCCGAAGCACATCGCCGCCATCGGCTACTGTTTTGGCGGCACGACGGTGATTGAACTGGCCCGCAGCGGCGCGGATGTCGCGGGCGTGGTCAGCTTCCACGGCGCGCTTGATTCACCCACGCCGGCGGACGGCAAGAACATCAAGACCAAGGTGCTCGCATTGCACGGCGCAGACGATCCGTTTGTGCCGGCGGCGGACATCGAAGCTTTTGAGAAGGAAATGCGCGACGCGCAAGTGGACTGGCGGCTCATCAAATACGGCGGCGCGGTCCACAGCTTCACGGATTGGAAGGCCGACGGGAGTCTCAAAGGCGCGCAATACAACGAGAAGACCGACAAACGCTCGTGGGAGGACATGAAGCAGTTCTTCAAGGAACTGTTTAGCTGAACGCTCTGTTAGGGCGAAAGGAGCGAATAGATGAAAATGGCAAAGAACCAAATTGCAAAGCTGCTGGCGCTCGCCTTCGTGACAAGTGATATCTGCATAGCTCTAGTCCATGCCGATCAAGATTCTTTAGGCCAGCTTTACAACGCAATCACCTACGAGGATGTTCCAAAAGCCAAAGCTGCTCTTGCTGTGGGAATCGACTGGGCGAATGACGGCAAGACGGATCATCAATGGTCGGCGCTTCATTTTGCAGTTGGACATACGTCTTCGAATGGCATAGCGATTCTGAAATTGCTCCTGGCAAGCAAGACGGACGTGAATGCGAGAGCGGAATATCGTCAGACGCCATTGCATTTCGCGGCCCAAAGCAGCAATACGGTCGCCGTGAAGCTACTTGTCGAACATAAGGCCGAGGTCAATGCTCAACAAAGAGACCGCAAGACGCCGCTGCATCTTGCCGCATCAAAAGGTCATGTTGAGATCGTCAAAATACTCATAGAAAACCAAGCCGATGTGAATGCGACAGATCTTTACAAGAACACACCTTTGATGTGCGCAGTTGTAGCGAAGCATAAGGCAGTCGAAACACTCTTACGCCAGCACGGTGCCAAGGCGCGATAATGATTATCCGCATTCACGAACTCTGCCGTCGATATGAGCGTGTCGCCTAACCAGGGCCCCGTAGCGATCCGCCTCCTCGCTGGGCAGTTGGGCGGCTCAGATCATTTGTCAGCGACTGTCGCGGGCCGAGCAGGCAGCCTGCCCAGCCTTATGAATGCGTCGGCTGTGGTTTCCTGAAGCGGTCGTTGAGTTTGGCTGAACCTATCTCCAAATATCACCAAACCATGCGCATCACCGGTGGACAGGCAGCGCGGCGGCAATTGAAAGTGCCCAAGGGCATGGGCGTGCGGCCCACGCCCGATCTCGTCAAGCAGGCGGTGTTCAACAGCCTCGGCGCGCGGGTCGTGGACGCGCGCGTGCTCGAACTCTTTGGCGGCACGGGCGCGCTCAGCCTCGAATGTCTCAGCCGCGGCGCGAAGTTCTGCATCTGCGTGGAGAAATCGCCGCGCCACGCCGCGGTGCTGCGCGACAACGTGGTGGCCGCTAGCTTTCCCGACGCGAGCATGGAAGTGCGCACGCAGGATGTCTTTGCTGTGTTGCCGCAAATGGTTCAAGCCGGCGAACAGTTTGAACTCATCCTCGCTGATCCGCCCTACGGCGAGAAAAATGTAGGCAAGCGTTCGGAGTCCTTCGCGCAACAACTCCTCGATCATGCGGACCTGCCCAAGCTGCTCGCGCCTGGCGGACGGTTCGTGCTGGGCCACGCGCGGCGCGACACGCTCACCATTCCAGCGGGCTGGATTGAGAAGAAGGCGATGAAGCACGGCGATTGTATGATGCGCTTTTTGGAACGGGGAGTTTGAACAGGAGCGAACAGAGAAAACGGAGAGCGGCAATTCCAACAAACAAGCGAATGCTCTGTCGACATTGGAATGTAGAAGTGGAACACGGAAATGCTTAATCCTCGTCTTATTTCTCTGTTATCTCTGTTCGCTCCTGTTCATCTTCTCGCCTTTGAATTTGCTGGCTTCACCTCGCGTCGAAGCCCCGACGGAAAACCAAATCAGTCAAACATGAAAAGGACCATTCCCGCGCTGGCCGGCGTGCTAGCGCTCGCAGCCCTGAACTCAGGGTGCATTTCCACCACCAAGACCGTTTACAACGAACCCGAACGCCTCAAGGTCGAGTTCGAGAACGACACGGCCGGTAAGCTGTTCTACGAGGCGCTCAGCAAACAGCCGCGCTCCAACCGGAGCGAAAGCAAGACGGACATCTCGATCCCGATCGTCTTCGAACACAAACATCAGGTGATCGAGGGGACGAACGTGGCTTTCAACGACGCCGTCCGTCGCTGTGACACCAATGGCGATAGCAAAATCACCGAGCTGGAAGCGCGGATATTTGCCGAAGCTGGCAGCAAGTCGAAGTAGCGGACGGGCATCCGGCCCCAAGGCGGGCAAGCGCAAACCGTTTCAACCGCATAATGTTGCGGAGTTTCGCCAACGGAACCAAATGGTGCGCCGGTGCACAATCACGGGTATGACTTGCTCAAGAATCACCCGTTTGGGGAGATGACAGGGTCGCGAGTCCGGGTATAGTCGTAGAAAGTCACGCGCATTCTATGACACCGAATACCCCTATCGGCCGACGGCAGACACTGGCGTTCACGTTGATTGAGCTGCTGGTCGTCATCGCCATCATCGCCATCCTGGCTGCGATGCTTCTGCCTGCGCTTGCAAACGCCAAGGAAAAATCACACCGCACGCGTTGCATGAGCAACATCCGCCAGCTCGGTCTCGGTGCGATCATCTACGGCACAGACAACAATGATAACGTGCCCCGACACGCCATCAGCGGCGACTGGCTCTGGGACGTGCCCAAGGCAACGGCTGATGCGCTCACCAACGGCGGCGCGGTGCGCCATGTGTTCTATTGCCCGAGCATCCGCGCTTCGGTGAAGGAATATGACACCACGGTCGCGTGGTGGGATTTCAGTTCGACGCGCCGGATCATCGGTTATGCGTGGATCGGCGAAAGGCTGGATTCCTCCGGCAAACCGGACGCCACGATGGCGTCCCAGATGTACCCGGGTAAGTTGTTTCTCCGCAAATTCAACAGCAACACCAACGCCAGCGACGCCGAGCTTATCGCCGACGTCATCCTCTCGCGGGGGACTGCTGACTTTGTGGGGGTCCCAAGCGGATTGACGCAGAGCGGTCTGCACACGAATCCGCACCTGGAAAAAGGCCGGCCCGCCGGCGGAAATGCGCTCTACCTCGATGGTCATGCCCAGTGGCGGCCCTTCAAACGCATTCGGGAACGCTACAACCCGAACGACCGCGACGTGCGTTGGTGGTTCTAGTCGTCCAAACTGGACGTAAAGCGGATCTCTATTTCAGCGCCGCCCAGACGCGATGCACGTCGTCGTGCTCGTCGAGTTCGTGCAGGAACTGGCCAACTTCACCTTGCTGGGTTTCGCTGAGTTCGACCAACTGCTTCGGCACATAGCCCAGTTCGCTGGTCACCACGGTCCAACCATTGTTCTTCAGCCATGTGGCCACCGTATGAACTGAAGCACGATCACAAATAAACCGCGCCCCGACCGCGCCCTCGGGGATGTCGTCGTTCTGTTCGCTGGAAAGCGGCTCAACCTCATTCGCGCCCGCCTCGATGGCAGCGGCTTCGCGGTCCGTGTTCGCGTCGGGATGATGCGCTTCGACCAGCCCGACGTGGTCGAAGAGAAATTTATTGCTGCCCGCCGTGCCGAGTTGCCCCTTCTTGAAGAGTACCCGCACTTCCGGCGCGGTGCGATTCACGTTGTCGGTGTACACCTCTACAATCACCGGCACATTGTGCGGGGCTTTGCCTTCGAAAACGACATGCTCCATCACCAGCTTTTCGTCACCGATGCCCGCGCCCTTGTTGATCGCGCGCTGGATGGCATCCTTGGTCACACTTTCCTTCTTCGCCTTTTCCACCGCGGTGAAAAGGCGCGCGTTCATCGTCGGATCGGCCCCGCCCATCTTGGCGGCGACCGAGATTTCCCGAACGAGTTTGCTGGTGGCGCGACCCTTTTTCAGGCCGGCGACCAGGCGTTTGGCATGTAACCATTGACGTCCCATGCGCAAAGGGTAACAAACCTGACAGGTGAAATTCAACTGCGCGTCACGGTGACGGTTCGCTGGGGGCTTGAGCCGGAACCAGAATTCCCGCAGCTTGAGGCACGATGAGTCTCATGGCATCTGCCTGGTCGCCGGATTCGTGGCAACGCCGGCCCGCCACCCAACAGCCCGTGTACCCGGACGCCGACGCGCTCGCCGCCGTGCTGGCACAGCTCCGCCAGTTGCCGCCATTGGTCACCAGCTGGGAAATCGAAACGCTAAAACAGCAACTGGCCGAGGCCCAGCGCGGTGAACGTTTTCTTCTGCAAGGCGGCGATTGCTCCGAAGCTTTCGCGGACTGTGAATCCAGCGTCATCGCGTCCAAGCTGAAAATCCTCCTCCAGATGAGCCTCGTGCTGGTGCAAGGCGCCCGGCAACGTGTCATCCGCGTCGGCCGCTTTGTCGGTCAATACGCCAAACCCCGCTCCAGCGACACGGAGACGCGCGGCGGGGTGACCCTGCCGGTGTATCGCGGTGATCTGGTGAACCGAGCCGGTTTCGTCGCCGGCGAACGAACGCCGGATCCGACATTGCTGCTGCGCGGCTATGAACGCGCCGGTTTGACGATCAATTTCATCCGCGCGTTGGTGGAAGCCGGCTTTGCCGATCTGCATCACCCCGAATACTGGGAGCTGCCCTTTGCTCGTCAGCATCCGATCGAAGACGAGTATCATCGGATGGTTCGCGCGATCACCGAATCAGTGCGCGCCGCCGAGGCTCGCGCTGGTTCACCGCTGCCCGACAGCAAGCGGGTGGACTTCTTCAGCAGCCACGAAGGCCTGCATCTTCAATATGAACAGGCCGTGACGCGACAGGTGCCACGGCGCGAAGGGTGGTATAACCTCGGCACGCACTTCCCGTGGATCGGCAACCGCACTCGCGCGCTCGACGGGGCGCACATGGAGTACTTCCGTGGCATCCAGAATCCCATCGCTGTGAAGATCGGTGTCGGCGTCTCACCCGATGAAGTGGTGTCATTATGTGCCGCCGTAAATCCGAGCAACGAACCCGGCCGGCTCACGTTGATCGCGCGTTTTGGCGCAACGAAAGTGGAAAAGGAACTACCGCCAGTGGTTGCCGCCGTGCGCAAGAGCGGAGCCGCGGTGTTATGGGTTTGCGATCCGATGCACGGCAACACTGAGACGACAAACACCGGGATCAAGACCCGGCGCTTTGAAAAGATTCTGGACGAACTGGAGAAAGCCTTTGCCATTCTCCGGGGCGACGGGGCGCATCTGGGCGGTGTTCACTTTGAACTCACCGGCGAGAATGTCACTGAATGCACTGGCGGCGCGTGCGGCCTGACCGACGCGGACCTTGCCCGCGATTACCGTAGCCCGGTTGATCCACGGCTCAACTACGAACAATCCCTAGAGATGGCATTGCGGCTGGCGAAGCTGCTCTCTCCGTGATCAAGCCGCCACGGCTTCACCCTTGAGAATCCAGTCGTATCCCTTCGCTTCCAGTTCGAGCGCGAGTTCCTTACCACCGGATTTCACCACACGACCATCCACCAGCACGTGCACAAAGTCGGGCACGATGTAATTCAGCAGTCGCTGATAGTGAGTGATGACGAGTTGCGCGTTACTGGCATTCTTGAGTTTGTTGACACCTTCCGAAACGACCTTGAGCGCGTCGATGTCCAGGCCCGAATCCGTCTCGTCGAGGATGGCGAGCTTGGGTTCGAGGATGGCCATCTGAAAGATCTCGGCGCGCTTTTTCTCGCCGCCGGAGAATCCTTCGTTCACCGAACGCTTGAGCAAGTCATCACTCAGGTGCAACAGCTTCATCTTCTGTTTCACCAACGTGAGAAATTCCATGGCATCGAGTTCGGGCTGCCCGTGGTGCTTGCGAATTTCATTGAGCGCGGCCTTGAGAAAGTAGGTGCTGTTCACGCCGGGAATCTCGACGGGATACTGGAACGCGAGAAACACGCCTTCGCGGGCGCGTTCTTCGGGGTCGAGTTCGAGCAGGTCTTTGCCGTTGTAGATCACCTCACCGCCGGTGATGTCGTAACCGTCGCGCCCGGCGAGCACTGCGGCCAGCGTGCTCTTGCCGCTGCCGTTCGGGCCCATGACCGCATGGACTTCACCTGCGTTGATGCTCAGGCTGACGCCTTTGAGGATTTGTTTCCCCTCAACGCCCGCGCTGAGGTTTTTGATTTCGAGAATAGGTTGCTTGCTCATTTCCAAATCTTTCAACCGACACTGCCTTCGAGACTCACACCGAGAAGTTTCTGTGCTTCGACAGCAAATTCCATCGGCAGTTCCTTGAACACTTCCTTGCAGAAGCCGTTCACGATCATGTTCACCGCGTCCTGCGTGGCGATGCCGCGCTGGTTGCAGTAAAAAATCTGGTCCTCGCCGATCTTCGAGGTCGTTGCTTCGTGCTCGACGGACGATGTGGTGTTCTTCACTTCGATGTAAGGGAACGTGTGCGCACCACACTTCGCCCCGATAAGCATCGAGTCGCATTGCGAGAAGTTGCGCGAGTGGCTGGCGCTCTTGCGGATCTCCACCAGTCCACGATAACTGTTCTGTCCGCGTCCAGCCGAAATGCCTTTCGACACAATGGTGCTGCTCGTGTTCTTGCCGATGTGGATCATCTTCGTCCCAGTGTCGGCTTGCTGCATGTTGTTCACCACGGCGACGGAATAGAATTCGCCTTTCGAATTGTCGCCGAGCAGAATGCAACTCGGGTACTTCCACGTGATGGCCGAACCGGTTTCCACCTGCGTCCAGGTGATGCGCGAATTCCTGCCTTTGCAGAGTCCGCGCTTGGTCACAAAATTGTAGATGCCGCCCTTGCCATTCTCATCGCCGGGATACCAGTTCTGCACGGTGCTGTATTTGATCTCCGCGCGGTCAAGCGCGACTAGTTCCACCACGGCGGCGTGCAGCTGGTTTTCATCCCGCATCGGCGCGGTGCAGCCTTCGAGATAACTCACGCTCGCACCTTCATCAGCGACGATGAGCGTGCGCTCGAACTGACCGGACTTCGCGGCGTTGATGCGGAAGTAGGTCGAAAGCTCCATCGGGCACCGCACGCCTTTCGGGATGTAGCAGAACGAACCGTCACTGAACACCGCGCTGTTGAGCGTGGCGTAGTAGTTGTCCGTGTAGGGGACGACTGACCCGAGATATTTCTTCACGAGCTGGGGATGCTCCTGCACCGCCTCGCTGAACGAACAGAAGATGATTCCCTTTTCCGCGAGCTGTGCGCGATACGTCGTGCCGACGCTCACGCTATCAAACACCGCGTCCACAGCCACGCCGGCCAGTCGCTCGCGTTCGCGCAGTGGGATGCCGAGCTTCTCGTAAGTCTCCAGCAGTTTCGGATCAACTTCGTCGAGACTCTTTGGGCCATCGGTCTTCTGCTTCGGTGCGGAGTAGTAGGTGATGTCCTGAAAATCCACCCTGGGATATTTTACGAACTGCCACGTCGGCTCAGTCATCGTGAGCCAGTGGCGATAAGCCTTTAGCCGCCAGTCGGTCAGCCATTGCGGCTCTTTCTTCTTCCCCGAAATCAGCCGGATGATGTCCTCGTTCAAGCCGGGCGGCGCGGATTCCGTCTCCACGTCCGTGACGAAGCCGTATTTGTATTCCTGTTTGACCAGGCTCTCAATGGTCTCGGTTGCAGTACTCATGAAAATCTATTTCTTCCTGGCGCAATCGGCGCAGAGGCCGTGCACGGCGATCTCATAATGATCCACCTTGAACCCCTTCGGTCGGGGCACGGTCGTGGAATCTTCCGTCAAGGTTACGTCAAACACGGCGCCGCACTTGTCGCAGTAATAATGTGCGTGCTCTTCCATGTTTGGGCAAAAACGAGTCGCACCCCGCTGCAACTGCACCTGCCGCACCAAGCCACTCGCGACGAGTGCGTCGAGGCAGTTGTAAACCGTCGCCAGCGAGATTTCCGGCATGGTCTTCTTGGCCCGGATGAAAACTCCCTCCGCCGTCGGGTGATCGAGCTTCTGCGACAGGACGTCATAAACATGCCGGCGCTGCGGCGTGAAGCGGAATCCGCTCGCGCTCAGGCGTTCGCTCAATTGTTCTGTTTGTTTACCGACCGGGTTCATCGGAGTGCGACAGGGTAGATTTTATTCTCCCGCCGTCAAGATTTAGAATAATTCTAAACTGGCCCAGTGCAACTTTTGTGAGACTTTGTGCTACAAGCTGTGAACCGGTTCGTTGACACCCCTTTTGCCGGCGCTATGATGGTCGCTCGTAGTTATGAACAAACATCCGCATGTGGCAGTGGTCGGTGCGACGGGCGCCGTCGGCATCGAAATGATCAAGACGCTGGAGCAGCGCAATTTCCCGGTCGGGAAGCTGACGCTCCTCGCCTCGGCGCGTTCCGTGGGCAAGAAGCTGAAATTTCGCGGCACGGAAGCCACAATCACTGAACTCACCAAGGATTCGTTCAAGGGCATCGATATCGCGTTGTTCAGCGCGGGCGGCAGCATCTCGAAGGAATTCGCCCCCATCGCAGCGAAGGCAGGTTGCGTGGTCGTGGATAACTCCAGTGCGTTCCGCATGGACCCGGAAGTGCCGTTGGTGATTCCTGAGATCAATTCCAGCGATGTGAAATCACACAGGGGGATCATCGCGAATCCCAACTGCACCACGGCCATCACGCTGATGGCGCTGTATCCGTTGCATCAAGCCTTCACGGTGAAACGCATCTGGGCTTCCAGCTATCAGGCCGTTTCGGGCACGGGTGCCAAGGCGATCGAAGAGCTCGAACGCCAAGTGGAACAAGTGGTGAAGAAACAACCGGTGACGAAGGAGATTTACCCGCACCAGATCGCCTTCAACGTGTTGCCGCACGTGGATTCATTTCTACCGACGGGTTATACCAAGGAAGAGATGAAGATGGAGAACGAAGGCCGCAAGATCATGCATCACCCGACGCTCCGGGCGAGTGTGACCTGCGTGCGTGTGCCCGTGTATCGGTCACACTCGGTGGCTGTAAGCGCTGAGTTCGACAAACCCGTGACCGTGGAAGCCGCGCGCGCGGTGCTCAAGAAAGCGCCGGGACTCGATCTCGTGGACGAACCGGAGAACAAGAAGTATCCGATGCCGCTCTTCACGTCCGAGAAATACAATTGCGAAGTCGGCCGCATCCGCATGGATTGTGCGCTGGACAACGGCCTGTGCTTCTGGGTCAGCGGCGATCAATTGCTCAAAGGCGCAGCGCTGAACGCGGTGCAGATCGCCGAGGTCTTGGTTGCCAGCTAGGCAGTCCAATCGCTATTCGTTCCTCCGAAAAGTCATTTAGACTATCGCTTGACCTGGTCATCGCTTCGGCTATTGATGCCGTGGATGCTGGCGGAACTGATAATCACACTCGATGCGATCCTTGTGATTCTGGCCTGCTTTGTTGGCTTGTTCGGCGGTGCCTGGTTGTATGGCTATTTCTTTTCGAGCGGTGAGGCCGCGGACAAATCCTTCAACGAGGCCGCCGAATATCAAGGCCGTTATTCCTGGGGCGGTCTCAAGATCGGGGGTTGGGTGATCACTTCGGTTTTGATCGGTATGCTCGCCTACCGCGGGTTGAAAACAGCCGTCGAATTCTTTTCGGCGCGGTAGCTATGCCTTCTACTTTCCCGCTTCCTTCATGAACGCGTTGGCGATCTTGATCTTCGACTCCTTGGCCGCGTCCATGATCTTCACGATCTGACCCCACGGCGCGGCCTTGTCCGCACTGATGGCGAGCTTGAGTTCCGGATTCTTCGCCGCGCGCGCCTGCAGCTCTGCGCGCAAGCGATCGTTTGTCACCGGTAGCGATTCCGTGCCCAGACGCAGGTTGCCATCCTTGTCCACCGTCACCACCAATGGCGCGTTCTCGTTCGCCCCGGTCTTCAATGCCTGGGTAGATTCCGGCAATGCGAGCCGTAATGCCGGTTGCTGTTTGAAGGTCGTGGTGACCATCAGGAAGATCAACAGCACGATCAACACGTCGATCAAGGCGACGATGATGACGGCGGGGGCGGCGCGGCGTTTGCGGAGATAGAAGCGCATCGGTTATTTCTTCGCATCCCGGTATTGCCGGCGCAAAAACTCATCGCACAGGGTTTCCATCTCCACGGCCAGCATCTCGATCTTCTTGGTGTAATAACTCCAGGCGATCAACGAGGGAATGGCGATGAGCAAACCCACCAGCGTCGCGCGCAGGATCAGCGAGATGCCCTGCGCCAGTTTCGCGGCATCGATCTGCGCCGCCTGGCCGACGTCGCCGAACGCCGCCATCATGCCGAGGATCGTGCCGACCAATCCCAGCAACGGCGCGATGCCGACGATGATCTCCAGCACGACCAGTCCCCGCTCCAGTCGCACAATCTCGTGGCGCGCGCGGGTTTGCAATGCGTCCACGTTTTCTTCCTGCGGCCATTCGAGCCGGTCTGCCGCCTGCACCAGCAGCCGCGAAAGTGGCGAAGGATGTTTCCGGCAGACGCCGCGCAAGAGATTCACCTCATCACGGGATTCACAGGATTCGACCGCGGCCTCGATCTCGGGGGGCAGCACCCGGCCCCAGCGCAGCGCCAGGCCACGTTCCACGATGAAGGTCAGCCCCACGATGGACGTGAGGCCCAGCAATATGTAAACAACCAGTTCCATTTTATTGATTCTTCCGTCAATCCGCGCGCCAACCAACCAGCAAACTCAGTAATAGTAGAATGTGAACGTTATCTTCCGGTAATCGCCGCCGATCATCCGGCGCATCTCCATCGGCCATTTCTCGAACGGCGCGGGATCCAGCACCGCCTTCTGGCACAGGTAACTCAACGTGTCGGTCACCGTACTCTCGACGGTCCTCATTTCGGTGATGCGGCCATCGTAATTCAAGCGAAATTCGACAATCACCCGGCCGGCGCGGTCACGTGCGAATTGCTGATCGTCCAATAATTTATACCACCGTTCGGACACCGCCGCGATGAACGCGCGATCATACGCGCCAAAGGGCGACGCCCTGACATCGAACCCAGCTTCAAGCCGCACATTCCGGGTGCCGGCATCCTGTTTCATCTTCTCCCCGGGAATCTGGCTGGTTTCCTTCCGCAAGCGGGCCTCGACCAATGTCCGCGGCTTGGTCAGTTGCTCGGTGCCAGCGTCCGGGCGCAGCTTGGCGTCGGGCTTGCTGAAGGTCAGATCGCCGGGCGGATTCTCCGGCTTCGCGCGCTGTTCCATCGTGGGCTTGTCCGGTTGCACCGGCGCAGCGGGCATGAGTTTGTCGAACGGTTTCCGCTCAACGTCCTCGGTGCGGGTCACCTTGTCCTGCTTACCATCAAGCTTGGGCAGGTTCGTGTCCTTGTCGCTGTCCGGATTGGCAGCGATGGAATTCTTGTCCGAGTAACCCACCGCATCTTTCGGGGGTTCGGCGACGGCCTGCGAATCGCGCACATCGATGAACACCAGCGGTGGCTCGGTTTCCTTGGGCACGAACACGGATTCGATCTTGGGCGGCGTCAACAGTTGCGTGAGCTTCTGCAACCAAGCTGGCAGATGTAACGAGCGCCATACCCCAAGTTTTTCCCCGCCTTCATAAATGCCCCACAAGGAAAGGTGCAGCGCCACTGAAACCACGAACGCCCAGACCAGCCGATTAGTCTCCGGCCGGTCCAGGCGCAACGAAGTTTCAGGTGCGCGGTGCGTGCTCACGCGAGCCTAACTGTGCCGCACGAAGGCAGAACGGGCAACTGATTAGCGCGCCGCATCGACGACCTTGACGCGCAGTTCTGCGCCATTGCAACGGATCTCCGGCACATACATCGCGTGCCCAAGCACCGGCAGCGCATGAAATTCACCCGGCACTTCCGCGCGCAAGTCATAGCGGATCTGCCACACGCCTTCGGGCAGCTTGTCGAGGAACAGCGCCACTTTGCGATCGCGCAACTCCTGATACACCCAGCGCTGACGACCGGTGAAATCATTTTCCTCAACGCTCGGCGACGGCGTGGCGCGTGATGCCGGGCGGCTGACAGCGCGCCGGGCGGCTTGGGGTGCGATCCCAGCTGCCGCGGACGCTGATGCCGGGCTGTTGGCGCCGCCCAGCTTGCGTTCCACGGCTCCGGACTTCAGTTCCCGCGCGAATAGCGATTCCCCGCTGCGGATCTCCACCGCCTCGAAACCGGCCGGCTTCAAATCCTCAAACAACAGGTACTCGTAATTATTCTTTCCTTCGATCGTCACCAGCGTCTCCACGCGGTCGCCGCTCTTCACCGATTCGCCATCGCGCAACGGCTCGCGATCGTAAACGTAGCCCTTGAGTAATGTCGGCCGGCCCACGAGCTTGAAGTATTCACGCTTCACAAAAATCTCATTGCCCGCCGGGGTGACGGGTTCTTCCAGGCTGAAGAATTTGCCTTCCACCGCAATATAGACCGGCGTGTCGCCACCCTTGCGGACGATACGGATTTCGTTCGCATCCTTGATGAGCTTGGGATCGATCGTGAACCGGCTGGGCGCGCTGAACACATCGGCGCCGCTGACCTTTTTCTTCGCGATGGATCTGCCGTTCACGGTCAATTCGTATTCCAACTCCGGCTTCAGCTCACCGCTCACGCGCAGGTAATCGTTCATCGCCAGCACCACGATGGCGGTGTCGCGCGTGTTGCTCCATTGCGCACCGCGCCGATTCTTGATCAACCAGTTTGTGACCGGCTCGACGAGTTTATTTTGCGGATCAATCGTCAGCAGTGCGCGCAAAGCAAAAGCCGTCGCTTCGACGCCACCATCCGACCAGCGCCAATAGATGTCGTCTTCGCCCCAATGCGCTGTGCCCATCGCCCCGGCGTTTTCCGGTTTCCTGCCGATCAGCACCGAACTGTCCGGCCGTTCATCGCGCTTTACGCCATTCTCCAGGTTTTCAATCAGTGTCTTCGCTTTGTCAGCGCGATGAAAGTAATGCGCGCTCAGGGCCAGCAACGCACGCGTGTAGGCATTGAGCGCTTCTCGCTTTTCCCAGAGATTATCGAACGCCTTCGACACGGACACGCTCATCAATTGATCCTGGTAAGGCGCGTAGTAAGCCCCGAGCGCGTGCAGCATGAACGCCTGCATGTCCGGATTCTCCTCTTCCTCGACGATCTCCTTCGCGAGAAAGTCGCGGCCGTGGTTCAACACATCTTCCTTGATCTTAAGCTTCGCATCACGCGCCAGGGACAAACCCCATACCACGTAAGCCGTCATCCAGTGGTCACTCTCGCCGTCTTTCCACCAGCCCCAGCCACCGTCACTGTGTTGGAAATCGTAGAGGCGTTCCAGTCCGGCCTTCGTCATCTCATCCAGCTTCGCCAGATCCTTCTTACCTTTCGGCTGCGTCGTCGCCGCCGTATTCGTCTCGATACCACCGAACGCACGACTCATCACATCTTCGGGATCAAGCCCCACATCGCGCAGGGTCTTCGCCGTGATGACCGCAGGCAGGAAACGGCTCATCGTCTGTTCCGTGCAGCCATACGGGTAATCGATCAGATACGGCAACGCATCAAGCATGGTCACCGCCATGCTGGGGGTGATCTGCACAGTGAGCGACGTGGAATCGGCCTTGCGCTCTTTCGGCAGATCGAGTTTCACCGTGATGTCATTGCCACGCGCCTTGCCGGATTTGGAGATGAACTTTTCAATGCCGTGCTCGTGAGCGACGTAGGTCTTCTCCATCGCATCGGAAAATTTTTCGCCGCGGCCTGTGCCTCTGGCCGCGGTCTTGAGTCTGACGGTTCCGGCATTGGTAACGGTGACGCTCCAGTCCACTCGTAATTCTCCGTTCGCCGGAACCGCAACTGCCGCGCGCCCAGGGATGCTGCTGGAATTCGGGGCGGCAGTCACCGGCCCCACCACTTTCCCCAGCCCTTCGGCAGCCAAATCAACCCAGACCCCAAATGCCATATCCGTA
>Ga0315910_10000986_pt1 | contig 26919 bp, 18 predicted proteins | sample EdamamesoilMG_FD_204470 | JGI IMG/M metagenome (GOLD analysis project Ga0315910, IMG submission 204470) | Garden soil microbial communities collected in Santa Monica, California, United States - Edamame soil | ecosystem: Environmental > Terrestrial > Soil > Garden | place: USA: California... | reverse complement strand
CGAATAGGTAGTCGGCGATGCCGAACCCCGGCGTAGGCACCGCGGTGAGGAGTACGCTGGTTGCGGCGCCGCTCACGTCGACGATGGGGAATTGGCCGAGCTGAGCCGCCGCCGTGTCGATGCCGTTCCAGACGCCGGCCTGACCGGAGGCTGCGCCGAACGCGGCCGAAGGCGAGGCGAACGGTGAGCTGGGCCCGACATCGATGTTGATCGCCTGCGCGGACGCGAGCGCCGTGGTCGCAGCAAGCACCAGGCCTGCGAGCGACACCCGGAAAATGGAATGATTCACGCGAATTGCTCCTGATAGGGGATGGTGGATGGAGCGCTGGCGCGAGCGGCCTGCCTCGAGGCCACCCGCCGCGCCTGCGCCTGGGTCCGGACAGTTCGAGTGTATTCCAAGTGTTGGGGTTGCCAACCCCACCCTGCGGGAGGCGCTGTGGCAGGCGCGGAAAATTCTGCCCGGCGCCGCGAGCGGTTCCGCCGCGTTTGCCCCCGGCCCGAGGGCTCGAGGGCAACCGCCGCGCGGACCCTCTGGGCAGCTTCCTGGGCTGCGCAGGGCTGCAAAGTCCAGGGCGGCAGCCTGCAGCGGGGTCCGGGCTTCGAGCCTCCGGCATGGCCCACCCCGGGCGCCTGCTCCGCGCCGCTAGACTGCCCGCGCGCTAGCTTGAGGATCTTCCTTCCCGCTGGTGTTCGAGGCCAGCGGCTGGGAGGCGAAGTCGATCGCGACCACCACGCGGCGCGGCCTGGTCCTGCTCGCCTCGGGCGAGGCCGCCGAAGACGCGTTCGAGATCCGCTACTGAGGTCGCGCCTCGGCTCGCGAGAGCTCGCTGCCTCAGCGCCCCGTCCAACCCCGCTCGGCCAGCCAGTCCGCGACACGCACGCCGATGATGCGGTGCGCCTGCGCGGTGGCGTGGTAGTCCTGGGGATGAAGCCGCAGGCTGTCGACGTCCAGGCCCTCGAACTCCGCTTCGAGATCCAGGCAGGGCAGCCGAGCGGAGGCGCAGAATTCCTGCACGACCTCGAAGGCCGCATGGCTGCCGAGCTCGCCTTCGTCGCGAATCAGGAACGGGATCAACACCAGACCCACGGGCACGCCGCGCCGGCCGAGCAGATCCTGCGCGCGTCGCAGCGCGGCCTGCACACGGATCCAGCCCGGGTAGTCCGGCGCGAATCCGGCGGAGCGCGATCGCGCGTAGTAGTCGAACACGATGCGCCGGTAGCACTCGTCGGCGGCCAGCTCGGCGAGCATGGAGCGCTTGCGCAACCAGGCGATCCAGCCGCCCCTGCGGCGATCGAGCAGGCGAACCCAGAAGCCAGGCAAGGCCTGCTCGTCGGGCGCCACGCCGCGCAGGGCGGTGTCGTTCAGGTAGAAGCCGATCAGCACCAGATCCGGCGAGTAGTCGAGGACGCGCAGCTCGAGTTGCGCAACCTCCTGCTCGGTGTCGAAGGCGTTCACGCCGAAGTTCAGCACTTCGATGGCCTGCGACCCCAGGTCTGCCTGCAGCGATTGGCGCAGCACATCCGGCCAGCTCTCGCCTTCCGCGACGCCGTACCCGAAGGTGTGGGAATCTCCCAGGCAGGCGATGCGCAAGCCACCGGGCGGTTTGGCGAGCTCGACTTCCGGCCCGCGCAGGCCGCGCGAATTCACGTGAGCCTCGACCACGTGGGCACGCGCGCCGACCGAGGAGCGGTAGGTGATGCGCTGCATGCTGCCGGGCAGGTTCTCGAAACGCAGGCGCGCATCACCGGACTGGGTGAAGACGCGACCCTCGACCGTGGGCAGCGGCGGCGGTGTGAGGTCCAGGACTCGGACGACGAGTTCGGCGCCGACCAGACCCAGCGCCAGGGCCGCGGCCGAAATCAACGCACGCCGCTGACCGCGGCTCCAATCGCCCGGGGCGCCGGATTCGCCTCGCCTTTCGGGTCGCATGCGCTCCACGCCGTGGATCGAATCAGAAGAGGACGTAGACGAAGGGGGCCGCCAGCGGGGAGGCTTGCATCAACACGAAGACCAGCGCGGCCGGCAGCAGGAACATGACCAGGGGGACGAGCCACCAGTAGGGGCCGCGCCACATGCTGCGAATCAACTCGCCTGCGGTCTTGAGCCCTCCGCTGATTCGTCGGAAGCTGTTGTTCATGGAATTCCCTGCCGGTTCACTGGGTGGTCCCGCGCCGCGCACGCCCGCTGATTCCGCGGGGCTCGCGCTCGATTCCTCGCCCTTTGCCTGTCCTGATTGCCGCGGCGCACTCGAACGTGACGCAGAGATCTGCGCCTGCAAACGAACGATCGGGCGTCTGGGCTCCGTGCTGGACTTCATCGGCGAGGACGCGCGGGAGAGACAAGCAGCGGAGGTGGAACAATTCTACCGCCGCAATCCGTTTCCGGGCTACCAGGAGGCCGACGACGCGGGCGGGCTGATCGACCGCTGCCGCAAGGCCCCGTTCCTCGCCGAGTTGGACGCGGCCATCTCGCCGCGGGCGCGCGTGCTCGACTGCGGCTGCGGTACCGCCCAGCTGGCCATGTTCCTCGCGCTCGCCGGTCCGCGGCGCGAGGTGTTCGGCGTCGACGGCTGCACGGCTTCGCTCGCGGAAGCGGAGCGCTTCAAGCGACGCGAGCGCATCGACAACTTGACGCTCGCGCGCGGCGACTTGTTCGCGCTGCCCTTGAAGGAAGACTTCTTCGACGTGGTCATCTGCCGCGGCGTCGTGCACCACACGCCGGATCCCGAACGGGCGACGATCGAGGTCGCGCGGCGGGTCGCGCCCGGTGGCGTGCTGCTGTTGGGCATCTACGAGAGCATCGCGCGCATCCCCCACCGCATGCGGCGAGGCTTGGCGCGAGCTCGGGGCAAGCCGCTCGCGATCCTGGATCCGGTGCTGCGCCGGCGTGACCTCGACGCGCTGAAGAAGTCCACCTGGATCGCCGACCAGTACCTGCACCCGCTGGAGCACATCCTGCCCTTCCCGCGCATGCTGGAGCTGCTCGAGAGCCAGGGCTTCGATTGGCTGCGCAGCGTGCCGCCCGCGACGAGCTCGGGCACGATCTTCGAGTCCACGCCGCGGCCGGGCTCCGCGCAGCTGTTCGCGCGGCGACTGGAATGGGCGCTGCGCTGTCTCTCCGACCAGGATGCGGGCCTGGTGTGCCTGGTGGCGCGCCGGCGCAAGCTTCATTGATCAAACCCTCGCCTCGTAGAGGCGGTCCTCGACGACCACGGCGTCGATCGGCGTGCGCTCCATCAGGGCCAGCGCATCGCTCTCGCCGCGCACGATGGCGTCGCCGCGCTGATTGAGCGAGGTGTGCAGGACGTAGGGAACGCCGGTTCGCGCCGCGAAACAGCTGAGCATCGCGTGGAAGTCTGCGTCGGCATCCCGCGACACGAGCTGCGGCCTCGAGGTCCCGTCGCCGGCGACGAGGCTCGGTGCCTGGGCGCGCAGTTCCGCGCTCGTCGCCGCGGCAACCTGCATCGCGCGCGAGCAGGCAAGCGCCTGCGTCGGGATCTCGAAGCACTCGCCGGCACGCTCGGCGAGCACGGCGGGCGAAAACGCGAGCCAGGGCTCGCGTCGCTTCACCAGTCGACGCAGCCGGTCGACCGCCGATTGCGAGCGCGCATCCGCGAGCAGGCTGCGGTGGCCCAGCGCACGCGGTCCCCACTCGGCGCGTCCGTGCATCCAGCCCACGAGTTGCCCGCAGCTCAGGCGCCGCGCGATCTCGTCGGGAATCGCGGCCGGCTCGAGGCGGCGCGCCGAAGGCTGCGGATCGCCGATCAGCTGCTCACCCAGGAATCCATGGTCGAGGCCGCGCGCAACCTCGCCGCCCAGCAGTTTCGTCGCGTACAGCGCTGCGCCCAGGGCCGCTCCGGCATCGCCAGGATCGAGCGGGACGAAGATGCGCTGGAACAAGGCCTCGCGGCCCAGGCGCGCGACGAGGCTCGAGTTCCAGGCCAGATCGCCCCCAAGGCACAGGTCGGCGCATCCCGCGCGCGCCTGCAGCTCGCGCGCCCAGCGCAGCACCAGCGCTTCGAGCGCGGCCTGCAGGCTCGCGGCGACGTCCGCATCGCGACGCTGCGTTCCCTCGTACCTCAGGCGCGAGCCGGCTTCGCGTGCTTCGCCCAGCTCGGCGACCAGCGCCGGACCAAAACCGCTCGCGGGGTTCCAAGGCAGGCGAAAGACCCCTTCGCCAAACCGCAGCTCGCCGGAGGCGCCGCAGCCCAGCAGCGTCTCGAATTGACGGAGGTAGCGCGGCTCGCCGTGCGTGGCCAGGGCGAAGAGCAGCGGCTCGCCAGGTCGCGATTCCAGGCCGCAATAGCTCGCGACCGCCGAGGCGAGCAGGCTCAAGGAATGCGGATGGCGCAGTTGCGAGAAAAGCTCGATGCCCTGCTGCGATCCGCGCCCCAGACTGGTGCTGGGCCACTCGCCTTCGCCATCGAGGATCAGGATCGCGGCCTGCTCGCAAGGCGAGGCCCAGAACGCCGCCGCGGCGTGCGCCAGATGGTGTTCGCAGAACAGGACCTTCTCGCGCGGGACCTGGAGCTCCTCGCTGATCTTGTCCGCGAGCCACAGTCGATCGCCGAGCCACAGGAACACGTCGTCGGCGAAGGCGCGCGCCCCGCGCGGGAAGGCGCGCATGCGCGACACGATCGTGCGCTCGAAACGCCGCAGCGGTTTCTCGTAGAAGACCACGGCATCGAGCTCGCGCTCCGACACACCCGCGCAGCGCAACACGCCGCGAGCAGCTCGCCGCGGAAAGGTCGCGTCGTTTTTCTTGCCGCTGAAGCGCTCCTCGCGCAGGGCGGCGACGGGAACGCCGTCGCGTACCAGGGCCGCGGCGGAGGCGCCGCCGAAGGCCGACAGGCCGAGGACGTTCATCAACCCTGTTCCCGCAGCGACTGCAGCGTGCCCGGTTGCGGAACGTCCCAGCTCCCGTCGGCGGATCGCCGGCGCAGGCCGAGCGCGAAGGGCGCTGCGATCGTGAAGTAGGCCAGGCACAGGACGACGCGGCCGAATCCGGCGGTGGAACGCAGGCCCAGCCGCTTCCATGCTTCGAGGAAGCTGGATCCCCGAGCCGACTTCAGCGCGGCCTTGACCTCGCTCGCGCGGCCCTGGGCGCGCCAGCGCTCCAGCGTCGTGCGCGTGTAGGCCACGTGGTACTTCTCGTCCTTGAGGATCTCGAGGAAGATCGCCTGCGTCGCCGGGTCTTCGTGCAGCAGTCGCGAGTGGCGCTGGAACAACTCCGCGGCGCGCTGCTCGGCGACGTGCAGCATCGCGACGTAGGCGACCTCGCCCAACTCGTCGAACAGCGCCAGCTTCAGGAACCCATGCGCGTCGACCTCGGACGCCGGCCTCCCGCGCGAGAGGTCGTAGCGTGGATCGAGCTCGTCGTCGCGCTGGACGCCGACGCCGACCTGCGCGCGCAGCTCCTGCGCGCGGCGGTGGAAAAGCTCGGCGTGCCGCACTTCGTCGCGCGCATGCCGCTGCAGGTGCGCCCGCAGTTCCGGATCGCTCGCCTTGCGCGCCGCGGCGGCGATGTCGCGTCCGCCGTCGGCCTCGGTGCGCGCAAAACTCTCGAGCGTGCGCAGCTTGCGCTCAGGGTCCGACCAGACCGCGCCTTCGCGCCGCCTGCGTGCGAACCCGATCGATGACCTGGAAGGCTCCATGCTGCCCTGACTCCGTGCGCGGCGGCGGGCCGGCTACGGATAGGCCTTCTGCTTGAGCCACTGCTGCTCGAGCTCCAGAACGGCGAGATCCTCGGGCGGCAGCAGCTGCGATTTGTCGACCACGCGGCCGTCGCGTTGCGCGGCGAGGATCGACCCGACCGCATCCAGCGCGAGCTTGATCTGCGCGGCGTCCTGTCCGGCGTACTTGGCCTCGAAGCCGTAGGGGTCCTCCCCCAGCTCGGTGCCCACGAGGCCGAGCGGCGTCGAGTCCACCGGAGGGATCCGGGCTGGCGCGGCGAGCGGTTGCTCGGAGGTCGGCTGGGCCAAGGGCGCAGGCGGCGCGCTCGGCGCAGCGACTTCCGCGGCCTTGCCCGCGGCGGCCGTGCGCTCGCTGCGACCTTCGCCGGCGGGATCGAGCGGCACGGCCCCCTCCGGCGCGCTGAAGGGATTCGCCGTGGACGGGGGCACCCACGCGTCGCCGCGCTCCTGCGCGGGGCGGCTGGCCTGGCGGTAGAGGATCGCGGCCACCAGGCCGCAAACACACGCGCCGATCAGAAGAGGGCGGAAGTTCAACGTCTGCGTTCCTTGGCGGGAGCCGGGGCCGGCGAGGCCCCAATACTCGGTAGTGCCCGAGCCAGTCTACTCTGCCCCGCCTCGCCGCAGCCGCCTGAGCTCTGCTCCCCGGGTTAGCCGCTTGGGCGGCCGGTCGCGGCCCGGGAGGCCGTTCGACAAGGAAGGCGCAAAGCGTGCCTTGCCGCGAAGATGAAAAGCCGGTTAGAGCCCAATTGGCGCTCCCTCAGGTTCCCGACTCGCTCGGGCGGATCTCGTTCGTCGCGCCCCGTGGGTCGGCAGGAGTTCAGGCCAGGAATCGGCGGCCCGGACCCGCACCGTCGCGGCCTGAGCGTGCCAGGCACCCGCGCCAAACGACGGCGGCGGCGGTGCCAGGCAGCGTCAGGCCGTGTAGATCCGGTGGCAATCGTCGTGGTCGTCGATCGTCTCCAGGAACGCCTCGTGCGCTTGGCGATCCTCCGGCGAGAGCTGCGCGAGTTCCTTGGGCTTGTAGCCCATCTCCGACTGCACCACCGACCAGCCGTTGGCGCGCAGGAAGGCCGTGGCGGCGTCCAGGTCCTTGGGGTCGGTGTAGAAGGTCCCCGCGCTGCCTTCCTCGGGTGCGTCGATGCTCTCGAAGTCCTGAGCGCCGGACTCGATCGCGACGGTCTCCAGGTCCAGGCCCGCGTCCGGGTGCGTGGCCGAGACGATGCCGAGGTGGTCGAAGAAGAACATGACCTTGGTGCCGAACTGTCCCGCGCGGAACAGCGCGCGCATGTCGGGCGCGGTGCGGTTGCGGTTGTCGGTGAGGCACTCGACGATCACCGGCACGGCCTGGGGCGACATGCCCTCGAAGGTCACCAGATCGAGCTCGGCTCCGCCGTCGGCGCCACCCGCGCTCTTCTTGATCGCGCGCGCGATCACGTCGTTGGAGACCGACTGCTTGCGGGCGGCTTCGACCGCCACCGCAAGACGCGCGTTCATGCTCGGGTCGGGCGCGCCCAGCTTGGCGGCGATGGTGACCTCGCGCACCAGCTTGGTCGTGATCTTCGCGCGCCGGTTGGCGTTGATGTCACGCTTCTTCTGCAGCCACTGTCGACCCATGAGCAAAGCGTAGCGAGCCAGGGCACTTTTTGCCCGCTGCGCATCCGGCGAGCGAGAGCGCCGGCCCTGATGCGTGGCGGGGAAAAAGTGCTCCGGCCCTGTGCCGGGCGGCCGAGCGCCGGATCAGGGCTTTTGCGCAGCGGCGCTTGCCGCCGCCCGCTCGGCCTTCTGCCTGCTCTCGACCTCGACGCTCATCAGCAGCGCGGCGAGTTCGGCGACGTCGCGGCCGCTGCCGTTCAGGATCACGCTGTTCGTCGTGCCCACGGGAATCACGCCGCCCGTCGGAGTGTCCGGCGAGAGGATGCGCAGCGAATTGCCGAGCGCGCGCACGTCGGTGTTGGGCAGCGTCAGCATCGTCGAGAAGCGCACCGCCGGGTGCATGCGGCACTCGTCGAGCTCGCTCGCTTCGACGCGGATCGCGGGCGGCTTGGCCGTGGGATCCGAAGCCTGGTACACGCCGACCAGGGGCGCGCCGGAGTTCTGCAGGACGGCGAGCGCGTAGCCGTGTTGCTGCAGCAGCGACTCGACCCACGGGTAGACCTCCGCGGCGGGGACGCGCTGATCCTGCGTGAGCACGACGCCCGCAACCTGCAAGCGTGCCTGCGTGTTCGGTGCCATCGAGAAGGTCACGCCGGTCAATTCGCTCAACCGGGTCAGGAGCCCGTCGAGCGTCAGCTGCGTGGCGGCCGCCCTGGAGAGCTCCAGGGCACCGCTGGGCATCGGCAGGATTCTCTCGCGCGCCACGTCGCCGCTCGAAGCGCTGGGCGTCGTCGAGCCGCCTGACTCGCTCGCCCTGCATGAGGTGAGCCCGATCGCCAGCAGCGCGAGCAGGTGCAATGCGTGAAGCGCGCGAGTCATGGAAGCTCCTGGGAAGGAAGTTCGGGGAGGGGTGGCGCTTGGAACGCACGGCGGCCGTGTCCCTTCCCTGAACCTGCGCGGAGTACGGCGCGAAGTCCAGGACCGAGCGGCAGCCTGTCCCCAAGCTCACCGCAGGCACACGCAATCAGTACCCGCCGGCCGCCGCCCGGCGCTACCCTCTCAGGGTCGTCATCCGCCCGTCCCCAGCCCACCCGCGAGCCGGGAACCCCGAATCCGCCATGATCCTCGCCCTGTCCCTGTGCCTGCTGGCTTCTCCCTGCCCCCTCCCGCTCCCGGTCGCCATCTCGGCCCCGAGCGTCCAGGGCGACCCCGCGATCGACACGAAGATCGCCGCCTGCGACAAGGAGGTCGCCAAGCTGCTCGAGCTCGCCGCCACCTACGTGGGAGGGCCGATGCAGGCCTCGGCCGACAAGGTCTACAAGCGGGTCATCGAGCTCGACCCCAACAACGAGGTCGCGCACAAGGCCCTGCGCCACCAGTTGTACGCGGGCAAGTGGTTCGACAGCTTCGCCGAGCTGGCCAAGTTCAAGCGCGAGGAAGCCGCGAAGATGAAGGCCAAGGGGCTCGCGCGCTTCAAGGACGAATGGGTGCCGGAGGCCGACGCGCCGTTCCTCAAGATGGGCTGGACCAAGGACGCCAAGGGCGCCTGGGTCGATCCGGCCGAAGCCGCCTACGACAAGCAGGTCGAGGAGTGGAAGACCGCGGGCTACCAGTTCCGCGCCGACGACAACTCGTGGATCGCGCCCGCGGACTTCGACAAGTGGAAGGCGCTGCAGTGGAAGTGCGGCGACAACTGGGTCGACATGGCCGCGGCCAACGAATACCACTCCAAGCTGGAGCAGGCCTGGCAGCTGCGCGGCGCGCACTTCGAGGTTTGGGCCACCATCGATTGGGAAGGGGCGAATCTCGCGCGCTGGCACGCCGATCAATGCCAGAAGGAATTGGTGCGGATCTTCGGCATGCAGCCCGCAACGCCGCCGCACTTCGTCGTCCTGGCCAGTCTTCAGCAGTACAACCAGGCCGCGGGCGGCCAGCCGATCCTGATCGAGAGCGAGGGCATTTCCTCGCTGCACGGCGCGTATTTCGCGGACGCCTTCTACAACCGCGGCACGCCGCCGCGCTTCATGGGCTGCGGCGTCAGCTATTGGGACCGCAAGGATCCGAAGATGGTCGCTTGGGGCCCGTTCTGGCTGCGCTGGGCGGCGGCGCAGAGCTTCATCGACGCGATCGACCCTTCCTGGAACGCGGTCGGCGAGTGGATCGGCAACGGCGGACGCGGCGACCTGGCGAGCTACGCGGTGCCGTTCTGGGGCGAGAAGAAGATCCCGCGCTGGCTGCGCTACGGCGCGGCCTCGTACGTCGAGCGCTTCATGAAGAACCCCGAGGCCGCCGAGGGCGCCGATCCGTGGACGCTGCGCAGCTTCGCCTTCGCCGAGCTCAAGAAGGCCGGCGGCTTGCGCAAGCTCGACGAGGTCTTCGCCTTCGCGCCCGACGTGTCGGACATTCCGGGCTCGAGCCGGCTCTACGACGAGGCGGGGCTGCTGGTCTCCTACTTGCTGGACGGTGCGGAGGGCGACAAGCAGCTGGCGGCGAGCCTCGGAGACTTCCAGCTCGCGCTCAAGTCCGGCGCGAAAGCCGATGTGGCCAAGACGGCGACCGCGATGCAGCAGGCGCTCGCCAAGCACGAGAAGGAGATCCGCGCCTTCGCGGGGTTGTGAACCGCGAAGGCGGCGCCTCAATGCCCTGAGTCCGCGCGGGTCTTCCACTCCAGCGCCTCGGCGGCGCGCGACGAATCGGGCTCGGCGGCGTTCCACTCCGTGTAGAACTCGGACAGCGCGCGAATTCCCGCGCGCGTTTCCTTGTGCGCCTCACCGCGCGTCTGGACGAAGAGCGCCTGCGCCTCGAGGAAATTGGCCTCCGCCGCGGCGAACTCGCGCACGCCGGCGCGAGCGCGGCCAAGGTTGAAGGAGTACTTCGCGAGCCAGCGCGCGTAGCTGCCGGTGAAAGCCGCTCGCGCGGTGGTCTCGACGGGAGCGAGCAACTCCAGGGCCTCGGCGTACTTCTTCTGCGCCACCCACGCGGCGCCCGTGTTGATGGTGGTGATCAGCGTGTTCGGATGTTCGGGCCCCAGCACGCGCCGGCACTTCTCCATCGCCTCGCGGAAGTACGGCTCCGCCTCCGCCGGCTTGCCGCGGCCTTCGAAGAGTGCGCCCAGGTTGTTGATCGAGGTCAACGTGTCGGGATGTTCCTCGCCGCGCACGCGGCGCTTGAGCTCCAGCGCCTCGCGCAACAAGGGCTCGGCCTCGTCGTAACGCTCCTGCGCCATCAACAGGCGGCCCACGTTGCCCAGCGAGCCCAGCGTGTCGGGATGTTCCGGCCCGAGCAGCTTGCGCCGCAACTCCAGCGCCTCCTGCAGCGCGAGTTCGGCCTCGTCGAGCTTGGCCAGGTCCTGCAGCAGGATCCCCAGGTTGTTGATCGCGGTGATCGTGTCCGGGTGCAAGTCGCCGAGCACCGCGCGGTACTTGTCCAAGGCCTCGCGCACGTAAGGCTCGGCCTGCGCCAGCTTGCCCTGGTTCTGCAGCGCGAAACCCAGGTTGCTGATCACCGTGACCGTGCCCGCATGCGATTCGCCGAGCACGCGCCGGAAGCGCTCGAGCCCGTCGCGCAGGCAAGCTTCGGCTTCGACGAAACGGCCCTGGACCAAGAGCAGGTTGCCCAGATTGTTGAGCGACTGCAGCGTGTCCTGGTAATCCGGTCCCAGGGCGTGCGTGCGCTTGGCGAGCGTGTCGCGGTGCAGTTCCTCGGCCAGGGCCAGCTTGCCCAGGCTCTGCAGCAGGCGCGCGTAATTGTCGGCGGAGCTCAGCGTGTCGTAGTGCTCCACCCCGAGCAGGCGCCGCTGATCGTCCAGCGCCTTGCGGCACAGCGGCTCGGCCTCGTCGAACCGGCCCAGCAGCATCAGCACGTAGCCCCGGTTGGAGCACGCGACCAACGTGTGCGGATGTTCAGGACCCAGCGCACGTCGGCACTGCTCCAGGGTCTCGCGCGCCAGCGGCTCGGCCGCGTCGTACTTCCCCTGCAGCAGGAGCAGGGCCTCGAGACGATTCTGCGAGTCGAGTGTGTCCGCGTGCTCGGCACCTAGCGCGCTGCGGCGCGTCGCCAGCGCGCGCTCCTGCAAGGGCAGCGCCGCGTCGAACAGGCCAAGACCCTTGTAGAGATCCGCCAGCGTCTGGCGCAGCCGCGCGTCGAGCGCCGGCTGGTTCGCGAACTGCTTGTCGATCGCGTCGACGGCCGGCTGGAGGATGGTCCGATCGATCAATTGACGCGCCGTGTCGGTGGCGTTCACGCGCTTCCACTGCGACACGAAGTGTTCGAGTCGCTCCGATCGCTCGATCTCTGGCAGGCCGTCTTGCAGCAGCGCCGCCGCGTACTTCTCCTGCACGTCGGCGACGAGCAACAGCCCGGCCCGGCTCGGATCGACCTGGGCCAGCATCTGCGCCTGGAATTCCGACACCTGCTGGAGCTCGTCGGCGCGCTGCTGCGTCAAGGCCTCCGCCGCCTGGGCGCGCCGGCCCTCGCGCTGGGCCACATCGCGCTCGTGTTGCGCGATGCGCGCCTGCCAGGCGAAACCGACCGCGCCGATCAACAGCGCGGTCGCCACGGCTCCCGCGGCGAGCACCGCGGGCTTGTTGCGGCGCACGAACTTCCGCAGCCGGTACCCGGCGCTCACCGGAGCAGCGAGCACCGCTTCGCCGCGGCGGAAGCGCGCGATGTCGAGCGCCAGGCCGCTGGCGCTTTCGTAGCGACGCGAGCGGTCCTTCTCGAGCGCCTTCATGACGATCCAGTCCAGCTCGCCGCGCAGCAGCGTGCCCAGCCGCTTGGGATCGATGCGGCGGCGCGCGGCGATGTCGGCCAGCGTGTCCTGCGAAGTGCCCAGCCGCGTCGACGGACTCGGCGGCTCGACCTCGCGGATCATGCGCTGGATCTCGCTGTAGACCTCCTCGCGCAGCGTCTTGATGTCGAAGGGCGTGCTGCCGGTCAGCAGCTCGTAGAGCATCACGCCCAGCGCGTACACGTCGGTGCGCGTGTCGATGTCGAGCGAGCCCTCGGCCTGCTCGGGGCTCATGTACTGGAGCGTGCCGATCACTTGCTGGTGCTCGGTGAACAGCGTCTTGTCGGTCAGCTTGGCGCTGGTCGCCTTGGCGATGCCGAAGTCGATCACCTTGACCTGCGGCCGGCCGTCCTGCGTCGCGACCAGGACGTTCGAGGGCTTGAGGTCGCGGTGGATGATGCCCTTGGTGTGCGCGTGCTGCACCGCGCCGCAGACCTGCGCGAAGAGCTCCAGGCGCTCGTCGATCGTCAAGCTCTGCTTGTCGCAGTACTCGGCGATCGGCGAGCCCTTGACCAGCTCCATCACGAAGTAGGGCCGGCCGGTCTGCGTCGCGCCCGCGTCGATCACGCGCGCGATGTTCGGATGGTCCATCAGCGCCAGCGCCTGGCGCTCCTGCTCGAATCGCGCGACCACCTGGCGCGTGTCCATGCCGAGCTTGATGATCTTCAGCGCGACGCGGCGGACGACCGGCTGCTCCTGCTCGGCGAGGAACACGACGCCGAAGCCGCCTTCGCCCAGTTGCTGCAGCAGCTTGTACGGACCGATGCTCGTGCCGGGGCCTTCGCGCAGCGGCGCGGAACTTCCGCTCGGAATGGCGCTCGGCGTGAAAGGCTGCGGCTCGTGCTCGGGATCGGACATGCTCGCTGTCTTGGTGCGGTGTGGGCGCAGGAGTATAGGGGTCGAGAGACCCAGGCCGGCGCTGCTACCTCGCCAGCACCGCCTCCGCCTCGCGCCGCCAGCGCATCACGTCGGAGTTCTCCCAGGCGGCCGTGTTGCTGCCAGTCTGCTGGTTCCATTCCGCCATGCCGCGCGTGAAGCACTCACGCGCTTCACCGTCGCGGTCGAGATGGCTGTAGATCAGGGAGCGCAGGAAGTCGAAGGCCATCGGCGTCAGCAGCATGTAGTTCGGCAACGTGTAGCGTCCCTCGATGGCGGCGAGCGCGGCGGGCCAGTCTTGCGCGCGCACGTGCGCGATCGTGTTCACCAGGTAGAACCAGTTTTCGTTCGAGAGCACCGAGCCCATCTCCTCCAGCGTGCGCAGCACGAGCTGCGGATCGCGCTGATTGGGATCGGGATGATCGAGCAGCGCGTACAGGTAGCTGACGATGTAATCCGGCTGCGTCGCCGTCGCGAGCAGACGCGCGATCTCGTCGCGCGTGATCCTGCCGCTGAAAAATCGCGCGCAATTCAGGTCGGCTCGCCGGGCCTCCGCGTCCTCGAGCTCGAGCGAATGCGTCAGGTTCTCTAGGTTGCCCGCATAGTCGCCCAGCTGCAGCAGGCACAGCCCCAGGCTGTAGTGCGCTTCGCCGTTCTTCGGATCGGTGAAGATGCACGCGCGGTAGGCGCCCGCGGCGTCGACCATGCGCCCGAGGAAGTAGAAGGAGTCCGCCACGCGCAGGCGCGCGATGATGTCGTTGGGCCGCAGGCTCAGCGCCGCCGTGCGACAAGCGAGCGCCGTCTCATTGCGGCTGGCGAGCTGGTAGATCAAGCCGCCGACCGATTGCAGCACGTAGTCGTCGGGGAACAGGCGCAGCGCCTGCTCGTACATGCGGTACACGACCGGGCGCTGCTCGGGAAAGCCGTCCCACAGCGCGGCGCTCAACACCCAGATCGATCCGGGCTCGAGCTTGGGCAGGTTCTCGGGCGAGGCCAGCTCGAGCATCGTCGGCAGATCCTGCTCGAACATCGCACGGCGCAGCAGCAGGCGACCGGGATCGGGATCGAGGTCCATCGCCAGGTACAGCAGGTTCTCGGCCTTCTCGGACCTCGCGCCGTGCACCTTGCCGCGGATGCGGCCCCAGTCGTCGAGCGCCAGCGCGACCTCCTCGGCGATGTCGCGTTCGCGGATGCGCTGCAGCGCGGGCACGAGGTCGGCGCTCTCCAGGTCGGCGCCGTACTCGGTGAAGGTCCGGCCGAACTTTGCGTCGAGCTCGATCTCGCGCGGCCGGCTGCCGATCGTCGCGATCTGCTCGATGCGCAAGTCGATCAGCTGCGCGCGCAGCTTCTGATCCTGCTCCAGGAGGGCGCGTTCTCTTTCGGCCGCGCCGACGTCCTGTTCGGCCTTGGCCACGAAGTTCTGCGCGCGCGCAAGCAGCGCCGCGTCCGCGCCGCCGCTCTGCGCCAGGGAGAGCGCGCGGCGCGCCGAGGCCAGCGCATCGTCGGGCTTGCCCGCTTGCGAGAACTGGATCGACTCGCCGTGCGCGGTCTCGACCGCGGCGCGCGTCTGCTCCATGCGCTGCGCACGCTCGTGGTTGACCCACCAGAATCCGCCGCCGCCGACCACCAGTACCAGGGCGATCGCCCCGGCGAGCGCCAGCGTCAGCCGTTTCGCGCGGCGTTCCTCGCTGGCCTTGATGCGCGCCTCGGCGGCCGCGAGTTCGGCCTTCTGCGCGCGCTCCTCGGTCGAGGTCAGGAAGGCGTGCACGGCCTTGGCCACCTCGTCGGCGTTCGCTGGCCGCGCCACGCGCGCGGGCATCAGGCATTCCAGGCACAAGCGGATCAACGCGGGATCGGCTTCGCAGGCCTCGATGCGCGCGCGCGCGGGATCGAGCTGCGCGCGCGCGGCCTTGGAGACCGTCGACTCGCCCTCGACGTCTTCATAAGGAGGCCGGCCGCTCAGGAGTTCGCACAGGATCGCGCCCAGCGAGAACACGTCGGCGCGCTCGTCGAGCTTCTCGACCTCGCCCTGCGCCTGCTCCGGCGCCATGTAGGCGGGCGTGCCCATCACCGAGCCGACCATCGAATCCGAACCGGTCGAGCCCGGTCCGCTGCGCACGGTCTCGATGATCGTGTGCAGGCTCTCCTTCGCGCGCCGCTCGTCGGCGACGCCGCCGCGATGCAGGACCTTGGCCAGGCCCCAGTCGACCACCTGAACTTCGCCGAAGGCCCCCACCATGATGTTCGCCGGCTTCAGGTCGCGGTGCACCACGCCCTTGGAGTGCGCGTAGGCCATGGTCTGGCACACGGACTCGAAGATCGCGAGCAGACGGCCGCGGTTGTCGGCGGGCGTCTTGCGCTGGGCGAACAGCGCCGCGAGCGTGCGGCCCTTCACCAGTTTCATCGTGAAGTACGGGCTCTCGTCGGCCATCAGGCCCAGCTCGTAGACCGGCACGATGCCCGGATGCTGCAGCTGGCCGCCGATCTGCGCCTCCTCGACGAAACGCTGCACCACTGCGGGATTCCTCGCCAGCTCCTTGTCGAGCACCTTGAACGCGACGTCGCGGCCGAGGTCGGTGTCGTGGCCCTTGAGGATCACGCCCATGCCGCCGCGCGCGATCTCGCCGGCGAGCTGGTACTTGGCGCGGCCCTGCGGCACGAGCTTCGACGCCGCGGAGCTTGGGTCGATCAGCGGCGAGGCGCCGTGTTCCGAGCCCATGTCGGAAAGCATCACCTTCGAGGGCACGCCGGTGCGCTCGGTGATCAGCTGCAGCACGGAACGGCGCGCTTTCTGCTCGTCGGACGGGTTCTTGGACATGGTCGTAGATTCAGAGCCTTGGGATGGGACCGGCGCAGGTGCGAGTCACTCGGCGAGTGCGGTTTCGGCTTCGCGTTTCCAGCGCATCGCGTCGGAGCGCTCCCAGGCGACGGGGCTGCCGCCGGTCTGCGTGTCCCACTCGACCATGCCTCGGTCGAAGCAGGCGCGGGCCTCGTCGTCGCGGCCGAGCTTCTTGCAGATCAGCGCGCGCATGAAGTCGTAGCACATCGGCGTCATGAGCATGATCTGCGGCAGCTTGTAGCGCGCTTCGATCGCAACTCGCGCGCCGGCCCAGTCCCCCAGGCGCACGCGCGCGACGCACTCGACGACGAAGGGCCAGCGCAAGCCGCCGAGCGTCGGCGCGCGTTCCTCCAGCGTGCGCAGCACGAACTGCGGATCGCGCTGCTTCGGATCGGGGTGATCGATCAGGGCCCACAGGTAAGTGACCAGGTTGTTGGTCGCGAACTCCTCCGCGACGTGCTTCTCGATGTCCTCGCGCGTGATCAGACCGTTGAAGAACTGCGCCGCGTGAAGGTCCGAGCGCCAGTTGGGATCGTCGCGAAGCTGCAGCGCGCGCGTCAGGCTGGCCAGCGCGCCGGGATTGTCGCCCAGCAGGAACTGGGACAGTCCCATCAGGTAGTTCGCCTCGGCGTTGGACGGGTCGACGGCAGTGCAGATGCGCAGCACGTTCAAGGCCTTGTCCAGGCGGCCGAGCGATTGCAGCGAGTCGGCCACCTTCACTCGTGCCGCAAGATCGTCCGGTCGCAGGCTCAGCGCCGCCGCGCGGCAGGCCAGCGCCTCTTCGTAGCGCCCGCCGTTCTGGTAATAGAAGCCGCCAAGCGCCTGCAGCACGTAGTCGCCGGGGTACAAGCGCAGCGCCTGCTCCAGGATCAGGTAGACATCGGGCCTGCGCTCGGTGAAAACGTCCCACAAGGCCGCGCTGAGCACGAAAATCGAACCGGGCTCGAGCCGCGGCAGGTTCTCGGGCGCGGACAGCTCGAGGATCACGTCGAGGTCGTTCGCCGCGATCGCCTCGCGCATGCGCTTGCGCACGGGTTCGGGATCGAGGTCCATCGCGAGGTAGTAGAGGTTCTCGGCCTTCTCCGACTTCGCGCCATGCACCTTGCGCCGCAGGCGGCCCCAGTCGTCGAGCGCCAGCGCGACCTCCTCGGCGATCTCGCGCTCGCGGATGCGCGCCAGCGCAGGCACGAAATCGTCGCCTTCGAGTTCGACGCCGTACTCGCGGAAGGCCTGCGTGAAAGCCGCGTCGAGCTCGATCTCGCGCTGCGGCATGTCGATGGTCGCGATCTGCTGCAGGCGCAGATCGATCAGGCCCGAGCGCAGCGTTTCATCCTGCTCGACCAGTTTGCGCTCGCGCTCGGCCGCGCCGACCTCCAGCTCGGCCTTGGCGACGAAATTCCTGGCGCGCGCGAGCAGGGCCGCGTCCGCCTCGCCGGATTCGGCCAGCGACAGCGCGCGACGCGCCGAGGCCAGCGCTTCTTCGGGCTTGCCCGCTTGCCCGAAGTCGATCGATTCGCCATAAGCCGCTTCGACCGACGAGCGCGTCTGGTCGGCGCGCGCGGCACGCTCCTCGGCACGTTTCTCGCGCTCGTGGCTGACCCAGTAGTAACCTCCGCCGCCCAGCGCCAGCGCGACGACGATCGTGCCGGCCAACGCCAGCGTCAGGCGCCGCGCGCGGCGCTCCTCCGCGGCCTTGACCCGCGCCTCCGTCGCCGCGAGCTCGGCCTTCTGCGCGCGCTCCTCGACCGAGGCCAAGTACTCGTGCACCGATTTTGCCACGCTCTCGGCGTTGACCGGTCGCGCTTCGCGCGCGGGCGTCAGGCAGTCCAGGCACAGGCGCACCAGCGCGGGATCGGCCTCGCAGGCTTCGATGCGCGCGCGCGCGCCGGCCAGCTTCGCGCGCGCGGCCTGCACCAGGATCGTCTCGCCTTCGAGCGCTTCATACGGAGGCCGACCGGTCAGGAGCTCGCACAACATCGCGCCCAGCGAAAAGACGTCGGCGCGCGCGTCGAGCAGTTCGAGATCACCCTGCGCCTGCTCGGGCGACATGTACGCAGGCGTGCCCATCACCGAACCGACCATCGAGTCCGAACCGGTCGAGCTCGAGCCGCTGCGCACGGTCTCGATCACGGTGTGCAGCGTGTCGTCGGGGCGCTTTTGTTCGACCGCGCCTGCACGCGGCAGGACCTTGGCGAGACCCCAGTCGACCACCTGCACCTCGCCGAACGCGCCGACCATGACGTTGGCGGGTTTCAGGTCGCGGTGCAGCACGCCCTTGGAGTGCGCGTAGGCCATGGTCTGGCACACCGACTCGAAGATCGCGAGCAGACGGCCGCGGTTGTCGGCGGGCGTCTTGCGCTGGGCGAACAGCGCCGCGAGCGTGCGGCCCTTCACCAGCTTCATCGTGAAATACGGGCGCTCGTCGGCCATCAGGCCCAGCTCGTAGACCGGCACGATGCCCGGATGCTGCAGCTGGCCGCCGATCTGCGCCTCCTCGATGAAGCGCTGCACGACCGCAGGCCGCTTCGCGAGCTCGCCGTCGAGCACCTTGACCGCCACGTCGCGGCCGAGGTCGGTGTCGTGACCCTTGAGGATCACGCCCATGCCGCCGCGCGCGATCTCGCCCAGCAGCTGGTAGTTCCCGCGCCCGTGCGGCACGAGCCTGGACGCCGCCGCGTTGGGATCGACGACGGGCGAGGGGCCGTGCTCCGAGTCGGAGTCGGGCAGCAGGATTTTGGGCTTGAGGCCGGTCCGATCTTCGATCAGCGCGAGAACGGAGCGTTGGGACTGGGACGCGTCGGGCGGGAGTTGGGACACCGGGCTCGCCTTGTGGGAAGGGGTGGCGGGAGCCCGCTGAGTGTAAGGCCCGTATCGCGGCCTGGCGCGAGCGAAAGGCGAAGGTGCGTTCGTCTTCGGCCTCGACTCAGCGCACCGGCAAGGCGGCGGGAGTTCCGGGCGGCTCACCCTCGCCGCGGCGCAGGATCCAGCTGCGTCCGGCGTCGCGCGGACCGAAGTCTTCGCTCGTGCCATCGCTCCAGCGCACGCTGACGCGCTCGGCGGCGCGCGCCCCGGCGAGCCCGAAGTGGGCTCGAGGATCGTTCGAAGCGCAGTAGCTCCAGGCTGGGTCGATGCGCCGCGACTGCTTGCGCCCGGCCGCGAGCACTTCGACCTTGGCTCCGACCGCCAGCGTGCCATTGCGCTCGAGCACCTGGAAAACCAGGAAGTTCTCGCGCCTGCCGACCTGGTTCCACAGCAGGTGCGCGCGGCCGTCGCGGTTGACGACCACGATGTCGAGGTCCCCGTCCAGGTCGAGATCGCCGAAGGCCGCGCCGCGGCTGGTGGCGACCAGGGCCGGCGCGACGCCGCCGCGCGGCAGGACCTCGACGAAACGTCCGTCCTGCGCTTGCGTGAAGAGCAGGTTCTCCTCGGCATAACGATCGAGCGCGCTCGCGAACGGCGGCTCCTGCGCGACGCGCCCGTTGGCCAGGTAGATGTCGAGCCTGCCGTCGCCGTCGAAGTCGCAGACGCCCAGGCCGAATCCCGTGTACGGTCGCGTGGCGAGCGCGAGGCCGAGCGCGGCGGATGCGTCCTCGAAGGCGCCCTTCTCGAAGCGGTACAGCGTCGCTTTCTGGTGGCGCATGTGGCTGACCAGCAGGTCGAGGTCGCCGTCCTGCTCGAGATCGAAGGCCTGCACGCCCATGCCGGCCTCGGCATAACCCGCGCCCGAGAGCGCGCAACCGTGGAGCATCGCGCGCTCCTCGAACCGCTCGCCGCGGTTGAGCCACAGCAGATTGGGCCGCATGTCGTTGGCGACGAAGATGTCGCTGCGCCCGTCCGCGTCGAAGTCGGCGCTGACCACGCCCAGGCCGTTGCCGAACGCGCTGCTGATCTTCATCGCCTCGCTGGCGTCGGAGAAGCGCCCGCCGCCGTCGTTGTGGTAGAGCACGTCGGGCGCAGGCGCGGAGTAGTGGTTGGGGTGGCAATAGTCGCGACGCCCGTTGGCCGATTCGCAAGTCAGTTCGTGCTCGGTGCTCCATTCCAGGTAGTTGGCGACGAACAAGTCGAGTCTTCCGTCGCCGTCGTAGTCGAGGAAGGCCGCGCTGGTCCCCCACCCGGCGTGCCCCACGCCCGCCGTTTCCGTCACGTCGCGGAACGTGCCGTCGCCGCGATTCTCGTAGAGCACGTTGGGCCCGACGTTGGTCACGTAGAGATCGGTGTCGCCGTCGCCGTCGTAGTCGCCGCAGGCGCAGCCCATGCCGTAGCCGCGGTCGCCGACGCCGGCGCGCTCGGTGCAATCCTCGAAGCGGCCGTCGCCCAGATTCCTGAACAGGCGATTGCCGGCGCGTGCCGGATCCGCGTCCAGGCTGCCGCTCTGCACGAAGTAGACGTCGAGCTTGCCGTCGCCGTCGTAATCGAGCAGGCCGACGCCTCCGCCCATGATCTCGGGGAAGTGGTAGGCGCCGCTCGCGCCCGACACGTGCTCGAAGACCAGGCCTGCTTCGGCGGCGCCTTCCTTGAACCATGCCGCGGCCGCCGCAGGAGATTCCGTGGAGGGTGCGCAGGATGCGAGCGCGAGCGACACGGCGAATGCGAGTCTCATCGTCCCTGCTCCCTGCGCGAGAACTCGGCTTCGAGCGCGGCCAGCGCGGCTTCCTGTGGCGCGATCGCGCGCGCGCGGCCGATCGCGTCGCGCGCGGCGCTCCAGTCGCCTTGCTGCGCGCACACACGCGCCAGCTCGGCCAGCGGTTGCCAACTTGCGGGCGCGAGCTTCGCCAGCTCCTCGAAGGTGCTGCGGGCTTCCTGCAGTTGTCCGGCGCGGCGTGCCGCGGACGCGAACTCACGCAGGAACATCACGTTCGCGGGCTCGAGCCTGCGTGCCTCGCGCAGCGAAGCGAGCCCGGGATCCCACAGCTCCAGTTCGATCGCCGACTTGCCCGCCAAGAAGTGCGCCTGCGCGACCGCTGGCGAAATCGAGGCTGCGCGCAGCGCGGCCTGGCGCGCAAGCTCGAAGCGCTGCGCCGAAAAATGCAGACCGGCCAGGTTCAGGTGCACGCGGAAATCGTCGGGCGCGAGCCGCAGCGCCGCTTCGAGCGCGTCCTGCGCCGCCTCTTGCTTGCCCAGGCGCAGGTAGGCGATGCCCAGGTTGACCAGGACCTGCAGTTCGCCCGGGCGCGTGCGGCGCGCGAGCTCGAGCAGCTGCACCGCTTCCTCGACGCGATTCTGGTCCATGAGCTTCAGCGCGCGCTCGACGCGCACCTCGACCAGCACGCTGAATTCCTGCGCGCGCTCCGACCAGGCGTCGCCGAGCATGCGCGGCCGCTCCTGCGTTTTCGCGGCGAATTCGCTGCTTGCGCGCTCGCTCTCGCCCAGGCGCAGCAGCGCGCTGCCAAGCAGGTGACGCGCGGAGCCGAACTCCGGATCGATCGTCAGAGCGGCTTCGAGTTCGCGCACCGCGGCCTGCGCATCGCCACGGCGCAACAGCGCGTCTCCCAGGGCGGCACGCGGTTGCGGCGCGCCGGGCGCGAGCTGCGCGGCGCGCTCCAGGCAGGCGCGCGCGAGCTCGAAATCGCCCTGCTCCAGCGCCAGGTCGCCGCGCAGGAAGTGCGCCGGCGCGAACTGCGGGAATTTCGCCCGCAGCATGTCGGCCGCGTCGCTCGCGCCCGCGAAATCGTTGCCCCACATGCGCGTCATCGCGGCGTGGTAGGGCCACGCGGGCTCGCTCGCGTCGAGGCTTGCCGCGCGCTCGTAGCAAGCCTGAGCCTGCGGCCAGAGTCGATTCGACTCGTAGACCAGCGCGAGCGTCGCAACCGCGAGCGCGTTCTCCGGATCGGCGCGCACCTTGGCGGCGTGCTCGCGCGCGAGACGGCCGAGCTCGGGGTCGAGCGCATCCAGGTCGGGCGGCAGCGGCGGCTCGAAAGCCGTCTGGCCGCAGCCCGCCAGCAAGAGCAGCGCCGCCAGCCATGCCCGCCGCCGGCTTCGTTCGCGCTTCGATCGAGGGTTCATGCGCTGGGGACGGTCCGTAGAGCCTAGCGTCCCGTTGCCCGGGGGCGAGATCGGGCCGAAGGGGATCGGAGCGAGCATTGCCCTCCAGTGTCGCACCGTCCTAGCCCGATAGGACAGTCGACATGACGGCGCGGCTTCCGATCGCGGTCGACCCCAAGGCGGACCTGCCGCCGAGCGAACAGCTCGTGCAGCAGATCTGCTTCGCCGTGGCTGCTGTGGCGCTGGCCGAAGGCGAGCGCCTGCCTTCCGTGCGCGTGCTCGCCGCCCAGGCCTTGGTCAACCCGAACACGGTCGGCAAGGCCTGGCGCGACCTGGAGCGGCTGGGCGTGCTCGATTCGCGGCCCGGCGACGGCGTGTTCGTCGCGGTCGGCGCGCGCGCGAGAGCGCTGCGGCTGCGCGATGCGATCCTGGGCGAGAACCTCACGCGCTGGATCGACGACGCCGCGGCCTCCGGGTTGACGCGGACCGAGATCGAGGATTGCTTCGCCGCCGGCATGTCCAGGCGGCGCGGCTGGAAACGCATGGGAGAAAGCGCATGAGCACGAATCGGATTCCTGTGGTGGCGCGCGGCGTATGCGTGAGCTTCGGCAAGCGGCGCGTGCTCGATCGGCTCGACTTCGAGCTGCAGCGCGGCAGCGTGACCGCGCTGGTCGGCGACAACGCAGCGGGCAAGTCGACGCTGTTGCGCGTGCTCGTCGGCGCCCTGGTCGCGGACTCGGGGACCGCCAGCGTGCTCGGGCTGGATTCGGCGCGCGACGGGCTGCGCTTGCGCGCGAAGCTCGGCTACGTGCCGGATCGTCTCGAGCTGCCGAATTGGATGCGCGTCGAGGACTGGCTGCGGTTCGCCGCGCGTTTCTATCCGACGTGGAGCGCGGCCGAGCAGCAGCGCCTGTGCACGCTGCTCGAATTGGAGACGCGCGCGCCGGTGAAGGAGCTTTCCAAGGGCAACCGCGCCAAGCTGGGGCTGATCGCCGCGCTGGCGCACTCGCCCGAGCTGTTGCTGCTCGACGAGGCTTTCAGCGGCCTCGACGCAGGCACGCGCCAGCGCTTCTCCGCCGCGGTGATCGATCACCTGCGCGAGGAAAACCGCAGCGTGCTGCTGGTCAGCCATTCCACCGCCGACATCGAGCGCGTCTGCGATCGCGTGGCGATCCTGCAAGGCGGTCGCATCGTGAAGGACGAGGACATCGAGACGCTGGCGCGCTCGCCGCGCGGCGGGTTGGACCTGGACGCGGCCTTGCGCCGCGAGCATCTGCCTCAGGAGGTGTCCGTATGAAGGCCTGGCTCGCATTGCTCGCGCACGAGTTGCGCAACTCGCGTTCTTCCCTGCTTGCAGCCGCGTTCCTGCAGCTCCTGATCCTGTGGTTGGTGCACCGCTGGGCCAACACCAGCGCCGAGGCCACGCGTCCGGCGGCGATCGCGATCGAGGTGCTGACTTCGCTCTGGACGCTGCACCTGGCCGCGGATTCCTTCGCCGGCGATCTGGCCAGCGGCCGCCTCGGCTCGCGCGCGCTGCTGCCCATTTCCGCAGGTCACTTGTGGAGCGCGAAGCTCGCCTGCCTCGCGCTCTCGATCGCGATGCTGGCCGGCTTCGCGATCGCCTGCGAGTGCGGCGTGCAGGCCTGGCTGGGCGGAACGTCCGCGATCGGGTCCTTCCTGATCGAGTTCCAATCGATCTCCGCCTGGATCATGCGCCTGGCGCTGATCGCCGCGGTCGGCATGTTGAGTTCGCTGCTGGTCACCAACGCGCTGACCGCCTTGCTGCTCTCGGGCTTGAGCCTGCTGCTACTGTGGGGCTTGCAGCGCGCGCTGGTCGACGCCGGTGACCTGGTCGGCAAGCGTTGGGATCGCGCGGAGTGGACGGGTTTTGGACTCGTGGTCGCCGCAGCGCTGCTCGCGCTCGGACTGTGGGCCTTCGCGCGCGGGCAGCGTCGGCTGGGCGCCGCCTCGGTGCGCGGGCGCACGGTGTTGATCGGCGTGCTGCTCGCGATGACGGCGCTCGGCGGCAGCGCGGCGGCGGCGGCCTGGCGCTACGGCGCCTACGGACTGCACGATCGGAACCTGCAGAGCCTGGCGGCGATCGCTTCGCCCGACGGCCGCTTCTTCGCCTTCGAGACGCAGTTCTCGTTCTCGCACGACTCCAGTCCGGCACCGCTCTCGTCGGTCTGGGTCATGGACGTCGAGCGCGCCAAGGCGCGCCTGATCGCATGGCCCGGCAGGCTGCTGCCCAATGACTTCGGCGGATTCTTGGAGCCTTGGAGCAACGAACGCGGCCTGCAAGTCACGAAGTACGAGTTGTACGACCGCTTCGAAGTGGACGAGCGACTGCGCCTGGACGTCGAGGACGGCGAACTGCGCGAACGCTCCGTCCTGGAGCCGGAGCATGCCACGTCACCGCACCTGCCGGATTGGGCGCAGTGGACGCACGGGAAGTCCGCCGAGCCGGACAGCTTCGTGCTGCGCGTGCGCTGGAAGGGCACGGAGCTCGAGCGCGTCTTCCGCGGCGACTGGCGCAGCAGCAGCCTGGTGCGCGGCGTCGTGCTCTCGCCGACTCCCGGGCGCGCTCTCGCGCGTCGCGACCGTCGACTGGTGCTCGTGGACTTCGAGCGCGAGCAGGAGCAGGTACTGATCGAAGCGCTGGCTGAGCACAGTCTGCTGCCTTCGCCGGATGCGAGAGCCGTCCTCGTGAGGACGGAAACCCACACGCACGTGCTTTCGACCGTCGACGGTTCGCCGCTGCACGCGCCGTGGTCGCGTGAGGAGTGGACCGCCGAGTGGATCCACGGCGACGAGGTCTCGCACGAACTGCTCCTGCGGCCGCACCGAACCACCATGCCCAGTCGGGTCGTCGACCTCGAGCAGGCGCGCGAATTCGAGCTGTGGGTCTCCTGCGGCTACGTCACGCGCCTCGCCGACCGCGGCTACGTCCTCTGCGACGAACACGACAGCCTGATCTGGATCGACCGCGACGGCGAGCCGGTCAAGACGCTGCTCGATCGCAGCAGGCGCTGAACAGCTCAGGGCAGCTCGATGAGCAGATCCGCGGACGCCGCGGTATCCACGGGCAGGCTGCGAAAGCGTCCGTCGGCCATGGAAACGATGAGCGTGACCCGCGGCGGCAAGGCGCCGGTGAGCACGAGCTTGCCCTGCTCGTCCGTCGCTGCGATCGCGGGTGCTCCCGGCAGGCCGACGCGCAGGCGCGCGAGCGGCGCGGCCTGCGAGTCCACGCAGCGCAGCTCGATCGTGCGGCATGCGCCGGCGGGCGGGACCTGGATCTCGATCGGGCCTTGCTCCGGCGTCGCGGGCGCTGCGGCGTGCAGCTCGATGCGCTCGCGCGCCGCGCGCCAGGCCGCGAGCGTGTACGGGCGCGGCGAGAGACCGTCGACGGTGAAACTGCCGTCCGCGGAGCACTGCACGCGCAGCGGCGAGCGGCTCGAGGCACTCTCGAGCGTCGCGGCGTCCGAGCGCACGGGCTCGATCAGCGTCGCGTCGAGCAAGGCGATGCGCCAACCCTCGCTCTCTCGACCTTCCTCCGAGGTGACGCGCCCCGTGATGCTCAGCGCGGGCGGTCCCAGGCGCAGCACGATTCCATCCTCGCCCACGCGCTCCTCGCGTGCGGGCTGGAAGCCGCGCAGGGTCGCTTGCAGCGGCTGGCCAACGCTGTCGCCGCTGAGCTCGAAACTGCCGTCGGTGGAGGCGTAGGAGCGCTCGTTCAGGTTCCACACTTCCGCCTTGCAGCCGAAGAACCCCTGCAGCAGGACGACGCGTCCGCGCAAGGTCACGCTCGCGGGGAAAGGCGATTGGCTCGCGGCGGCTCCGGGCTCGGTTCCCGGCATCGCCGGCGCGCGCGGGTCCGTGGGCAGCGCTTGCGCAGGCACGCCCGCCGACGCGTCGCGCCCGAGTTCCGACCCGCGCTCGGGCGATCTGGCCACGCGCAACGGCCTCTTGCCCAGTCCATTGCCGCCTGGCCAGCCCACGACTCCGGCCACCATCAGGCAGAAGCACGAGGCCATGACGATCGCCGCACGTTGCGTGAGTGTGCTCATGTTCTGCTCAGCGCTTCTCGACCGCGTCGTGGTGGTCGCATGGACCAAGGTTGTCGACGGCCTCCACGAGCCCGCCGCCGCCGACCTCGCCGCCTCCCCCGCAGCCCGCCAGGTCTGCCAGGGACGCGGCCAGCAGCCCACGGAAGATCGAACTGGAATTCACCGCATGCAGATCGACCTGGGCCGAGCCGATTCTTGAACGCCGGCGGGTCCCCGCCGCCGAGCGCGGCGCCAGGGGCCTGTGCATGGGGTCGCGGGCGCCGGAACCGCGCGCGAGGCGGGCGCGCAGGTGCTGTAGGATCCCCCGTCCATGCCCATCGTCCCCGGCAGCAAGCTCTCCTTCTACGAAGTCCTGGCGCCGCTGGGCGCGGGGGCGATGGGCGAGGTGTACCGCGCGATGGACACGCGGCTGGGACGCGAGGTCGCGATCAAGCTCCTGCCCGAGCACTTCGCGAAGGACGAGGAACGCACACGGCGCTTCGAACGCGAGGCGCGCTCGCTGGCCAGCCTCAACCATCCGAACATCGCGCAGATCTACGCCGTCGAGCAGACCGGGGAGCTCTACTACCTCGCGCTGGAGCTCGTGCCCGGAGAGACGCTCGAGGATCGGATCGGGCGCGGACCGCTGCCGCTCGCCGAGGCGCTGGAGGTTTGCAAGCAGATCGCCGAAGGCCTCGAGGCCGCGCACGAAGCGGGCGTGATCCACCGCGACCTGAAGCCGGCGAACATCCGCATCACGCCCGACGGGCGCGTGAAGCTGCTCGATTTCGGCCTCGCCAAGCCGATTCATGGCGGCGGCGCGACGCGCTCTTCCGCCGACAGCGTGCTCTCGACCGAGCAGGGCCGGCTGATCGGCACGCCGACGTACATGGCGCCGGAACAGGCGCGCGGGCGGTCGATCGACAAGCGCGTCGACATCTGGGCCTTCGGTTGCGTGCTGTTCGAGGCGCTGTGCGCGCAGCGCGCCTTCGCGGGCGAAACGCTTTCGGACGTGCTCGCCTCCGTGCTGGAGAAGGAACCGGACTGGTCGCTGCTGCCCGCGAACACTCCACCCCACGTGCGCGCGCTGCTCGCACGCTG
>Ga0315910_10000985_pt1 | contig 26938 bp, 20 predicted proteins | sample EdamamesoilMG_FD_204470 | JGI IMG/M metagenome (GOLD analysis project Ga0315910, IMG submission 204470) | Garden soil microbial communities collected in Santa Monica, California, United States - Edamame soil | ecosystem: Environmental > Terrestrial > Soil > Garden | place: USA: California... | reverse complement strand
AGTCAGAAACACGTATACAAATGCTAAAGAACGTCGTTAGGTTTCTGGAAACGCACAATCCTCCCTGAGCGATATGAAATGGCCAAAGCGATTCAAGGAATCAGTATGAGGCTTCGTTCGGTTGCCAAGGGATTTGAATTATCCATAGTCTCGTCGATCCTCATGATTGGAGCTTTGCTTTCGTTCGCGAGTTCTGCGTGGGCGGAGGCGGCATACTGGCGTGTCACAGTGGATCGAGTGACGGTCGTTTCTAATGGCAATGCTAGGCGTTGCAGTCGACTTGCATTGCAGTTCGTTGCATTCGAACGCACTTTGCGCGACCTGGCTAACCTAGATGAGGATTACGAACCGCCGCCGATTACGCTGTATTCGCTCAACGTAAATGATGCTCACCATTATTTCTATACAGATATGGAAGTTCGAAAGCGGGAGCGAGAGGAAGTGGCTGTCTACAGCAAATATCGTCCAGGGCCGGACGGCACCCTTGCCGCCATCGTCGATGAGGGCGGTATTGAGGAGCCGTGGCAATCGATACTTTTGCTGCACGCGCAAAGCACCTTGGCTTACGGACCGACGCGACGTTATCCAATGTGGTTTCAACTGGGCGTATCGAACATTCTCAATGGGCTAATCGTCAACAACGACGGCTCGGTGCTATTAAGTCGCGAGCAGCAATTCGAGCCGGAGCAGGAGAAGCAAAAGCGGATCAAATACGATCTCAAGACCCTGCTGCAAGCAACGGGACAGGATTTCACGGCTGGTGGCGATATCCGCGAATTCGTACGACGCGCGCGTGAATGGGCGCTATTCGGTTTGCTCACCACTCCGGAGCGACGGGAACGATTCTTTCAACTTGCCACGTTAATGCGGCAAGGCGCGCCCGCGGATGAAGCGGTTCCCGAGGCATTTGGAGTGCCGCTGTCCGAACTGTCCGCACAGTTCGAAGATCGACGCTGGCGGAAGGACGTAAAATATCGCTTGCCCGTGCCCGGAAATCTACCGACCATACCCACGCCAACACAATTGGACCCTGCGGAAGCGAAGCGTTTGTTGAATGAGCTGGGTGCTCGAGCGAAGCAATAAAGTCCAGCGGACAGCGGGTTGGCGCGGCTGGATATTGTACCGACGCGAACGGAATGGAGTAGAGAAAGCTAAATGTCCTGCTGAGTGGGACCCGGCACCGCTATGCGCTATCCTTGCGCCCCTAATTCCTAGCGGCCAAGCCCCGAAATGACTGTTTTCGCCTTCGACATTGAAACCATTCCCGACGTCGAGTTGGGTCGGCGTGTATTCGAACTGCACGATCTGACCGACAAGCAGGTCGGGTATGTGATGCAGACCAAGCGGCGGCAAGAGGTCGGTAACGATTTTCTGCCGTATGAGCAGCATCGTATCGTCGCCATTTCCGTGGCGATGCGGAATCGCGAGTCGTTCAAGGTGTGGAGCTTGGGCGAACCGGATGCGCCGGAGGCGGAGATCATTCAGCGCTTCTTCGACGGCATCGAGAAGTACACGCCCGATCTTATTTCCTGGAACGGCGGCGGGTTCGATTTGCCGGTACTGCATTACCGCGCGCTGAAGCACGGCATTGTCGCGCCGCGTTACTGGGAAGTCGGTAACGACGATCAAGCGTTCCGTTGGAACAATTATCTGAGCCGTTTTCATTGGCGGCACATGGATCTGATGGATGTGCTCTCCGGTTTCCAATCGCGGGCGCGGGCGAGTCTCGAAGACGTTGCGATGTTGCTTAACTTGCCGGGCAAGTTGGGCATGAGTGGCGACAAAGTGTGGGACGCGTATCTCGACGGGCAGATCAAAGCGATTCGCGATTACTGCGAGACGGATGTCGTTAACACCTTTCTTGTGTACCTGCGCTTCGAATTGATTCGCGGCAATTTGAGTCGCGAGCAATATGTAGAAGAAAGCCGTCGCGTTCGCGAGACCTTGCAAGCCACCGGCTTGCCGCATTGGCAAGAATTTCTCGCGGCGTGGCCCGAGACGCAGCGGGGAGCGTAGTTGTGAGCCGACCCGGACCGCTGCGCGATCGCGCGCCTGAAATCGTTGATATCGTCGATCTATCGCACGAGGCACGCGGCGTTGCGCGCGTTGACGGCAAAGCCATCTTTGTCGATGACGCTTTGCCCGGCGAACAAGTCGAGATTCAACGTGTGCGTCGGCAGCGCAGCTACGACGAGGCGCGATTGCTCAAGGTTTTAAATCCTTCGCCCGATCGTGTCCAGCCGCACTGCGAACACTTCGGGACGTGCGGCGGCTGCGCACTTCAGCATGTGAGCGCCGAAAAGCAATTGGCGTTGAAGCAAAATCAGTTATTGCAAGAACTCACTCGTATCGGTCACGTTGAGCCCAAGGAAATACTTCCGCCGCTGCAAGCGGGATCCTGGAACTATCGGCGCCGTGCGCGCTTGGGCGTGCGTTGGGTATTTAAGAAAGAACGCACGCTGGTGGGATTCCGTGAACGCAGCACCAGTTTCATCGCCGAACTAAAAAGCTGCGCCGTCCTGCGCGAGCCATTGGCGACGCTGTTGCCGCCGCTCGGCGAACTGATCAGTGCTTTGAGCGTACGTGCGCGATTACCGCAAGTCGAAGCGGCAGTCGCCGACAACGCGACGGCGTTGGTGTTCCGCATTTTGGACGACATCACTGCGGAAGATCGCGCAGCCATGTCGGCGTTCGGTGCACAGCATCGTGTGCAGATGTACTTGCAACCCGGCGGCTATGACACGATCACCCCGCTCGATGCGGTTGAGCCTTTGTTCTACCGATTGCCGAAGTTCGATGTGACCTTGCACTTCGAACCCGCCGACTTCATCCAGGTAAACGGCGAGTTGAACGAGTTGATGACAGCACGTGCCGTCGAGTTGCTGCAAGTCGACGGCACGCATTCGGTGTTGGATTTATTTTGCGGTCTCGGCAATTTCTCGTTGCCATTGGCAAGACACGCGGGCCAAGTGCTGGGCATCGAAGGCGATGCGGGCCTAGTCGAGCGTGCCCGGGCCAACGCCGTCCACAACGGCATAAGCAACGCGCAATTCATCACCGCCAATTTGATGGCGGAGGATTCCGACCCCAAATTTTGGGCGCCGTGGACACGTGAGCGATACGACCGCGTGTTGATCGATCCGCCGCGCGCCGGTGCGCGCGAAGTGTTGCCGGCAATAGCCAAATCCGGCGCAAAGCGAGTGGTCTATGTCTCCTGTCATCCCGGGAGCCTGGCGCGGGACGCCGGTATCCTCGTCAACGAGTATGGATTTAAACTACTCAGCGCTGGCATCATGGACATGTTCCCGCAAACCACGCACGTGGAATCGATGGCGGTGTTTGAGCGTGCATAGCGCGATGCAGGCTAGAAGCAACTAGGCGCTAGCCAGACCCGAAATGATCGGCTATATAACCTTAACTGTCATTCTTCCTTCGGCTAGCGCCTAGAGCCTAGTAACTAGAGCCTTCTTAAATATGACTCTCGGCCCCTTAATGATCGACGTTGCAGGCACTTCGCTTACCGGCGAGGACCGCCAGCTGTTGTCGAATCCTTTGGTCGGCGGCGTCATTCTGTTTACGCGTAACTTTGCGAGCGTCGAGCAGTTAACCGAACTGGTGCGTGAGATTCGTGCGGTGCGTACGCCGGCGTTGTTGGTTTCGGTGGATCACGAGGGCGGCCGCGTGCAGCGTTTCCGGCGCGACTTCACGGTATTGCCGCCGATGCGCATGATCGGCCGCAATTACGCCGTGGATAAACAGGCAGCGCGCGAGTTGGCCGAGCAATGCGGTTGGCTGATGGCCGCCGAGTTGCTGGCTATCGGTATCGATATTAGCTTTGCGCCCGTAGTGGACTTGGACTATGGCGCGAGCACCGTGATCGGCGATCGGGCTTTCCATCGCGAGGCCGACATCGTTGCCGAGGCGGCCATTGCATTCATGCACGGCATGCGCGATGCGGGCATGGCGGCGACGGCCAAACACTTCCCGGGTCATGGCGCAGTGGTTGCGGATTCGCACGTAGCCTTGCCGGTGGACGGGCGAAGCTATGGCGACATTGGCGATGACATGCAGCCGTATCGTCGCCTTATCGACAACGGCCTGCCGGCGGTCATGATGGCGCACGTGGTATATGAGCAAATCGATCGCTTGCCGGCCAGTTTCTCTAAGCGCTGGATTCAAGACGAGTTGCGCGGTCGCCTTGGGTTTACCGGCGCGGTGTTCTCCGACGATTTGACTATGGAAGGGGCCAGCATCATCGGCGACATGCCGGCTCGTGCCAGAACTGCATTGGCTGCGGGTTGCGATATGGTGCCCATTTGCAACAACCGCCCCGGCGTACTGGCTACTGTGGCGGCGCTGGATGGGTATACCGATCCAGTGAGCCAAATGCGCCTGGCCCGAATGCGCGGTAAGCCGAGCTTTTCGCGGTCCGAATTGCTGGCCTCGGCACAATGGCGAGGGTGCGAGCAAGCCGTAGCGCGTTGTATGGAGCGTCCGTCGCTGGAATTGAACGGCTAATACAGCGTTTTTTCGGGCAGTAAGCGACATATTCGCCAAGCCGTTCTCAATTGGCCGGGTTTTCTGCCGTTATTATTCAAACATTTCGCGAGATTCCGGTACGAAAGACTGATGAACACCGATCCTAATCTGCTCCGCGTGCTATTCGATGCCGCGCCCGAAGGGGTGATGGTGTGCGATGCGCGTGCGGAGGATTGGCCGGTGGTGTACGTCAATCGCGCAATGGAGCACCTGACCGGTTACACCCCGGCCGAATTCTACGGCCGCAATCCTCGCTTCCTATATGCCGCCGACCGCGAACAGGAAGGACTGGCGCAATTGCGTACCGCGCTCAAGGAAGGCGTCGGCTGCCATGTGATAGTTCGCAACGTACGTCGCGACGGCACGGTATTTTTTAACGACATCACGCTGGTGCCTTTGCATGACGAAGCGGGCGCTCTCACGCACTACGCCAGCTTCCATCGCGAAGGCGCAGGATCGCTCAAGGCGGCCATGGTCGCTTCGGCGGGCAGCGATCCCGGCAAAGAAGAGAAAGACCTGCTCAGCACGCAAACCATGCTGGCGTACGTGCGCGACGACAAACTTACCGGGTTGCTGCGTCGCTCCTATTTCGAGGATTTACTGCAGCGCGACTGGGGCTTGGCGCAGCGCGAATCGCGGCGGCTGACGCTTATCGTGTTCGATTTGGATTTCTTCAGCCAGTATCGCGATGTGTTCGGCAAGCAAGGTGCCGATCAATGTTTCCGTCGCATCGCACGCGTGCTGGCCGGCTGTTTTAGACGGTCCACCGACCTTTGCGGTCGCATGGATGAAGATCAAGTGGTCGCGCTTACCGTCGGCATGGACGACGCCGAGGCGTCGCGCTTCGTCGATTCCATACTCGGCCGCATTCGCGATTTAGCCATTCATCATCCGCGCTCGTCGATCTCTCGCTACGTCACGGTCAGTGCGGGCGTCTCGTCCATGGTGCCGGGACCCGATTCCAACAAGGATCAATTGGTCGGTGCTGCGCTGGGCGCTCTGCGTCGCGCCAAAGATCTCGGCCGCAATCGCGTCGTTTGCGCGGCGTAATTTTTCTTCGGCACGCTGCCTTTCACTTCTGCATCTCGGCTGCCTCGGCGAGAGTCGTAAACATTGCTGCATCAACATCGCGAATAAAGCGCTGTTGCGGACGATGTCGTCTTATCAGTCATCCCCTTAAGAGATGGGTCGGTATTCATAGGATTCGATCTATTCGCGATAGGCATGATGCTTAGCCGGATGTTAGGTTAAGGATTCACGCGATCACAGCCGTTTACCTTCGCGTGTACAGGATGTTTTGAATGCGAATATCGATTGGCCAACGCATCGTTCTAGGCTTTTTAGTCGCACTTGTAGTGTTGCTGGCGGTGGGGATCGCGTCTTATCGGGCGGTGCAAGAACTCGGTGCGCAGCGCCAGTGGGTGTTGCATACCGTGCAGGTGTTGCAGCAGAGCGAAAGCCTGTTCAATCGACTCAGCGATTCTGCAAGCTTGGCTCGCGGCTACGCGTTAACGGGCGCCGAAACGTTGCGCGAGCGCTTCCTTGACGTAGCGGGTGAAGTCAACAACGAGCTGGAACAGCTGGACACGTTGACGGCGGACAACGGCGCACAGCAGCAGCGCCTCTATCAATTAAAACCGTTGATCGTGCAGCGGCAGGAGGCGGCGCGCAGCGTCATAGAGTTGCGGGACCGGAATCCTGCCGATCGCGAGGCACGTACTGCGGCCACGGTTTTGCAAGGCGCCAAGATCATGGATCAGATTCGCGTCTTGATTCACGAGATCGAATCGGAAGAGCGCCGCCTGTTGGCAGAACGTCAAGTACAGGCAGATGCGGTCGAAGCGCTGGCGAATGGCATCCTGGTATACGGGACGTTGGCCGCGGCACTATTTATAGGCTTGGCGGCGTACTTTATTACGGCAAGTATTCGCCGGCCCCTCGTTAAATTGGTTGCAGGTGCCGAACGAATCGGCAGCGGCGACTATGCGTCGCGCGTTGCGGTCACTTCGGACGATGAATTGGGCCACTTGTCCAAGGTCTTTAACGAGATGGCGCAGCAAGTCGAGCAGCGCCAGCTGTCGATGGCAGACCAAGACTGGTTGAATGCCAGCCTTGCGCGATTCTCGCGTTTGTTCGAAGGGCAGCGCGTGCTCGCGACGCTATGCCAATCGCTGTTGAGCGAGTTGGCAAGCGTATTGAACGCAAGGCACTCGGTTATCTATACACCGCAAGTGACAGAAGGCGGTGTCGTACTGCAATTGCAAGCCAGCTATGCCTGCGATACACCGCCGCAGCGATTGGTGCAGGGGCAGGGATTGGCGGGCCAGTGCTTTCTCGACCGTGAATTTCTGCTTGTGCGCGACGTTCCGAAGGACTACCTAAAAATAAACTCTGCTTTGGGCGCATCGGCACCCGCATCCATCGTCGTCTTGCCGGCCGTTTTCGAAGGCGAGATCAAAGCCATCGTCGAAATTGCGACGTTCGATGCGCTTAAAGAAGTCCAGCTGACGTTCTTGCGCAAGCTCGGCGAAAGCCTGGGGGCGGTGCTCAATACTATTGCCGCGGCTGCGCGTACGGAAGAATTGCTGGCGGAGTTTCAGGCGTTGTCCGAACGGTTGCAGGCGGGACAACAACAGCTCAACGAGCGGAATCACGAGCTCGAAGTCCAAACGGAGCGCTTGCGCCAATCCGAGTTGCGCCTGCAAGAGCAGCAGATGGAACTCAAACAGACGAACGAAGAATTGGAGCAGAGTAACGAAGAGCTGCAACAAACGAATGCAGAGATGGAGGACAAGCAAGTCCTGCTGGAAGAGCAGAAGCGCAGCGTCGATGCCGCCAACCGCGACGTATCCGAAGCGCGTCTTGCCCTGGAAGAGAAGGTGCGGCAGCTCGATTTAACTTCCAAGTACAAATCCGAGTTTCTGGCCAATATGTCGCATGAGCTGCGAACGCCGCTCAATAGCTTGCTCATTCTTTCCAAGGTACTGTCGAACAACACGGAAAGGAATCTGACCGACAAACAGGTGCAGCGCGCCAAAGCGATTCATTCCTCGGGCAATGACCTGCTGGAATTGATCAACGATATTTTGGATCTGTCGAAGATCGAAGCCGGTTCGATGGACTTGGATGTCGAAGACATGCCCGTCGCCGAGCTGACGCAGTACATCGACGCCACGTTTCGCCATATGGTGGAAGGCAAGGGCCTGCGGTTTCATATCAAGGTGGCCGAAGACACGCCGTCGAGCATTACGACGGACGCGCGCCGCTTGCAGCAAATACTTAAGAACCTTATCGCCAACGCGACCAAGTTTACCGAGCGCGGCGGCGTTACTTTAAGTATCGAACCGGCAACACACGGTTGGCAAAACGCGCACGCCGCGCTCGATAGTTCCCGCGGCGTCGTCGCGTTTGCGGTATCGGATACGGGCATCGGGATACCGCGAGATCGGCAGAAAATCATCTTCGAGGCGTTCCAGCAGGCGGATGCCGGCACATCGCGCAAGTACGGCGGTACCGGCTTAGGGCTGTCCATCAGTCGCGAACTCACGCAACTGCTGCAGGGCGCATTGACTCTTCAAAGTCAGGAGAAGGTAGGCAGTACATTTACTTTGTATTTGCCGTTGCAGATCGAATCGGCGCCGGCCCCGCATCGCCACGAGTCCACTGCGACACCGCGATTGATCGCGCGTCACGTACACGAGACGGCAAACGACAAATCCGTCACTAACGTTGAATTGCCGGAAGACGATCGCGAGACGCTGTCGGGCGGTGAGCAGGTGCTGCTGGTCGTGGAGGACGATAAGAACTTCGCGCGCATTTTGGCGGACTTTGCGCATGACAAGGGATTCAAAGTATTAATAGCTCACACGGCGGAGAGCGGCATCGAATTGGCGCGCCGCTATCGGCCGACTGCGATCACCTTGGATCTGCTGCTGCCCGACAACGACGGCTGGGTGGTGCTGGATCGCATCAAACACGACCCGGAGTTGCAGCACATTCCCATGCATGTGATTTCCGTCGACGAGCAGCGCGAACGCAGCTTGAAGTTAGGCGCCGTGTCGTACCTGCAAAAGCCGGTCACATCGGAATCCATCGAGCGGGCACTGAGTCAAACCATCGATTTCGTCAATCGATCGATCAAGCGACTCTTGATTGTCGAGGATGACGCCATTCAACGTCAGAGCATCGTCGAGCTGATCGGTAACGGCGACGTTCATGCCACCGCGGTGGGCACGGCGTCGGAGGCATTGCAGGCGCTGCACTCTGAGCGCTTTGATTGTGTGGTGTTGGATTTGGGGTTGCCCGACATGGCCGGTGCCGATCTGATCGCAACGATTCAGCAGCGCTTGGGTCCCGAATCGCCGCCCATCGTGATCTACACCGGCAAATCGCTGACACGCAAAGAAGAGACCGAGCTGCGGCGCTTGTCCGAAGCCATCATCGTTAAAGACGTCAGCTCGCCGGAGCGCTTACTGGCGGAGACAGCCCTGTTTCTGCATCGCGTGCAGGCCAAATTGCCGGAGTCGAAACGCCGCCTCATCGAAATGATTCGCAAGGACGATCCGTTGTTGAGCAAGCGCAAGGTATTGGTGGTGGACGACGACGTCCGCAATATTTTTGCAATTACCGCGGCGCTAGAGAGCCACAACATGGAGGTAGTGCATGCGGAGAGCGGTCAAGGCGGCATCGATTTGCTCAATCAGAAATCCGACGTCGACGTCGTGCTCATGGACGTGATGATGCCGGAGATGGACGGCTACGAAGCGATTCGCCGCATTCGCGCGCATGAACGCTTCAAAAAGCTGCCGATCATCGCGGTGACGGCCAAAGCCATGAAGGGCGATCGCGAGCGGTGCCTGCAGGCCGGCGCCTCCGATTACATCACCAAGCCAGTGGATATGGATCAGCTGCGTTCGCTGCTGCGTGTTTGGTTGTATAGGTAAGGAACATGTACGGCCAGACTTTCGTTTATGCAGCCATGGGTGGCGATGAGTCGAATGACGATGCCGGCGAGCCGCTGCCCGCGTCCGAAGCGCCCGAATCCATCGTTGAACTTGATAGTAAGACCGCCGCTGAAATAAATGCACTGCTGGCCGCGGTATTCGAGAGCAGCGGTTTTGACTTTCGCGACTATGCACCCGCATCGTTAGCGCGACGCATCAAGCGCTGCATGATTGAGGAGGGCCTAGACAACGTTGCGACGTTGCAGCAGGCGGTGCTCGACGATCAACGCCGAATGAATCGGCTGCTGAACACGCTGACGCTGCCGGTGACGACGATGTTTCGCGATCCGTCGTTCTTTCGCGCATTTCGCGAACAGGTGTGCCCGATGTTGGCAACCTATCCCTATTTGCGTTTGTGGGTGGCCGGATGCTCGACCGGACAGGAAGCGTACTCGCTGGCGATTGCGCTGACAGAGGAAGGGCTGTACGACCGGTGCCGGATCTACGCGACCGATTTGCATCCGGGCCTATTGCAGCAAGCGCAGGCCGGAATTTATCCGCTGGGCGCGATGCAGGAGTACACGCGCAATTACCAAGAGGCCGGCGGCAAACGCGCATTCCCGGAGTACTACGTGGCAGATGCCGAGTACGCCGTCTTGGACGCGAGGCTGCGCGCCAATCTGGTATTTGCGGCACACAATTTGGTGTGCGATCAATCGTTCAACGAGTTTCACGTGGTGTTTTGCCGCAACGTGATGATCTATTTCAATGCACAGCTACAAGATCGGGTGCATCGATTGTTATACGACAGTTTGGCGACGTTCGGCTGTTTGTGCATCGGGCGCAGCGAATCGATTCGTTTTTCGTCGCATGAAGTCAATTATCGTCCAGTGTCGAAGGTCGAGCGAATCTACCGAAAGGTGAGTTAAAGGCGAGACGGAGGTCGAGATGAGCGATGGCAAGGTCAATATTCTGATGGTCGACGACGAGCCGTCGAATCTAATGGCGTTGGAAGCGGTATTGGAGTCGTTGGGGCAGGGGCTGGTCAAAGCGGTGTCCGGTAAGGACGCGTTGCGCCAGGTGTTGAGCCAGGACTTCGCCGTTATCTTGCTCGACGTGAATATGCCGGATCTCGGCGGTATCGAAACTGCGGAGCTGGTTCGCGCGCGCGATCGGTCGCGGCATACGCCGATTATTTTTCTTACCGGTGCCGTGAAGACTACCGAGATGATGTTCAAAGGCTACTCCGCCGGCGCCGTCGACTATTTAATGAAGCCGATCGAGCCCGAGATTCTGCGCGCCAAGGTAAGCGTGTTCGTCGAGCTGGCGCTCATGCGCCAGAATCTGCAACGCGAAATGGCGGAGCGCATGCGCGTGGCCGCGGAGATATGCAATCTCAATGAGGAGCTCGAGCGTAAGAATCTCGATTTGACCGCCGCCAACGCGGACCTGGAAATGTTTGCGCAATCCATCTCGCACGATTTGCGCATGCCCTTGCGGCACATTCATGCATATGCGGCATTGCTGGAGGAGTCGGCAGGCCGAAAATTGACCCGCGAAGAAGTGTTGTTCATGCAGAACATCCAGCAGGCATCCGTGCGCATGAGCAAACTTATCGACGCTTTGCTGGCATTCTCGCGCATCGGCCGGGCCTCGATGCGTATGCAGGTTATAGATATGGACGACATGGTGCGCGACACACTGGCGCAGTTGCAGCCCGAGGTCTTGTCGCGGCATATCGATTGGCAGATGCGGAATCTGCCGCAGGTAAAAGGCGATCCGGATCTGCTGCGTCAAGTGTGGGTAAATTTATTGGCCAATGCCGTTAAGTACACGCGGCCGCGCGATCCCGCGCTCATCGAAGTGGGGTCGGTCACGGACGATAAGGAGATCGTATTTCACGTCAAAGACAATGGTGTTGGGTTCAATATGCAGCAAGCCGATCGTCTTTTTTCGGTATTCCATCGATTGCACTCCGATGCGGAGTTCGAAGGAACGGGTGTCGGACTTGCTAACGTGAAACGAATCATTCAGCGCCATGGCGGCAGAACGTGGGCGGAAGCACGCGTCGGTGAAGGCGCGACGATTTATTTCTCATTGCCGGCCGATCACTTCGAACCGGCGGCAGCGTAGGAGTGGCTAGTAGCTGGTGCATGCTGCGCCCATACATTCGCTGCGCTAGAACTCAGTCTGCATCGATTCAATATCGGCGCCTGCGAATCTCATGGCGAAAGGACCCGCAATCTACTAGATCCTTAACAATCCGATTTTGAGATGAATAGCGCTAGTTAGGCGGTACTGCGCTTCTTAACACCCTCTCCCTTGAGGGGAGAGGGATGGGGAGAGGGTGAGAAAGTTGGCGCCTCGCGCCAAATACCCCTCTCTCTAACTCTCTCCCACAGGGGAGAGAGGACCATTCAGCGGATTTTCCCATCTCATCAATTCAACTAAGTGCCATTCATTTTGAGATACGTTGTACTGGCTAGCTCTATCCTCTCGGCGTGACGACGACGATGGCGCCGAACAGGGGGTGATCCAAATAATGCTTCTCGGTACTGCGCTGCATGCGGCGTTGCTCGCGCAGTACATAGCGCGGTCCTTCCGGTGATTGATAAACTAGATTGCTGCTGAGATGCAAATACCGGCCGCGAGCCAGTGCAATGGTGCCGGTTACGACACTGTTCGGCGGCAAGTAATTCGTAATGTCGACTTTAGGCGCCGAGTCCAACGGATAGCCGGGCTGCGTCCAGCCGAGATGACCCAGCAATTGATATTGCTTGCTGCGCTGTAAGGCTACGGCCACGTTTTCCAATTTTTGCCGCGCAGAGTCGAGAGGCGGAAAGTTGGTAATCGTGGGCGGTAAAGCGTTCGCGGCGTCCGCAGCCGGCAGTTCGCCGGCAATTGGCGGTGCACCCAGCATGCGCGCTTCGATGGCGGCCCATTCTTCGGGCGTGCCGCTGGGATTGACGACGCGAAATATCGCCAGCTCGATATCGAACTGTTGCAAATTCCCCGACGCGATCGGGGTCTGCGCATGGATCAGCGCGGGGGTTGTCAAACTGCCCGCGATCGCGGCAGCCGAGAGTTGTAGGAACGCTCTGCGTCGATAGATGTGCATTTTGGAAGTTTACTATGTAACCGTTAAACAAAGGCCATACGAAGTTTACATCGTCAGTGGGCCATACTCTTCGGATAAACTTCGACCTCCATAAGTTCCACCATCTCGACCGGGGATTTTCTGCGGCAGTAAGACCTCATCGCCTGCATTGCAGCGCGGGGTTAGAGCCTAAAAATCACACCGCCTCCAACCCGATGAAAGCCACTCTGCTTGCTTGCCTCGTGCTGTTGTCGATGCCGCTTCTTGCCGGCGGTCCGCAGCGAATTAATGTCGGCAACGCCGAAGACCTTGCGCTTATCGCCGCGGGGCGGTGGGTGATCGCCAGCAGTATGCCGGGCGGCTCGCAAAAAGAAGGCGCGCTCTATGCGGTCAATACCGCGACGCTCGTCGTTAGCAAGTTGTATCCAGGCAGCGGTGGCCAGCTTGCAAAAGTGCGCGGTTGTGCGCCTGTTACGGCGGCGGCTTTTGCACCGCATGGTATTAGCGTGCAAACGCTGTCGCCGGGTCGGGAGACGTTATTTGTCGTCAACCACGGCGGGCGCGAGTCCATTGAGATCTTCGACATCGCAGTCGAGAAAACGCCTAGTCTGATTTGGCGCGGATGCATCCCGCTGCCTAAAGGAGCGATGGCAAATGCCGTCGCAGTGACGCCGGATTATCGGGTGTACATCACGAATATGGGCGCCCCTATCGAGGGTAGTGCCGCGGGTGGTGCCGTCGCTGGTAGTGAAGTCAAACGCCGATGGATGGGTGACATTCTCGAGTGGTCGGAGAAGACCGGATGGCAAACGGTTCCGGACAGCAAGACTTACGCACCTAACGGCTTGCTGGTTTCGGATGACGGCGCGCAAATTTTCGTAAACTCCTGGGCCGGTGGAGAAGTCCACAAGCTGACCAGGTCCGCAGGCAAGGAAACGGTTCGTCAAACCATGCCGTTGCCTTTTTTGCCGGACAATCTGCGTTGGGGGAAGGACGGCAGCATTCTCGCTGCCGGGTTGCGTAGCAAACCCGAGTCCGTCGTTGCATGCGTGATGGCGAAAGAGCCGTGTGGGCTTGCCATTCCAACCGGCATTGCCAAAATTCGCGGCGACGCATTCACTGTGGAATGCATTCGCAACGTGGGGCTGCAAATGGGAACGAGTGCGATACCTGTGGGAGATACGCTGTGGGTCGGTCCCGCCAGAGGCGAAAGTATTTGGGTATTGGCTAAAAGCGAGGCAAGCGGCGAGCAGTGTTTTTGAGTTGTTTGTGCCGGTATTTGCCGCCCGCGCATGGACGGATCATGTCGGCGGACGCATCGGCATCGTCGCTAGATCGCCCACTACCGTCATCCAGGGACGAACCTTCCAACTCTTTACCAGACCTCTGCGCACGTAGGAATCGTGTTGGGCAAATAGTTCTGCAACCGCGGGTGAATCGCCCTTGAACAGATAGAGGCCTTGATCGACCGGCTCGATAAGCGCGCCTCCCAGTACCATCTCGCCGCGCTCGTAGGACTCCCACGCAAGCCGCATGTGTTCGTTGCCATCTTCTTTGCGGCGTTCCATGTAATCGTCAACGAGGTCATAGATGAGAAGGTAGTGCATGAAACGCGCCTCATGTTTGCGTCGAAGATGCCCTTGATAACGGCATCTTATTACTCAACAGTAGCAGCTTGCTTGTCCGGAGCAAGGCCCGCAGCGTTTGTCCGTCGGTCCTTTAAAGCGACTCACGAGTGTTAAGTATCGTGGCGTTCCAACGAATCCGTGGGACATGTCCCGCACACAAACTTCGCCCCGTAATGTCGACAGCCATCCGGCTGTTGCCTTCTTTCGACAACAATTCCATTTGCCTTTGCTTTCTAAAGGTATAGGCTTAAAGAATTGGTACAAATGAATGTCGATGCCCATGGCGCAATCCATGGCGAGATTTCTTTGCAGACGGGGCGACAACGTGGACGCAACCGACACCAGAAACCCGGATCACTATCACCGGGTCGTTGACTGCCAATGGGCCTGTCCGGCGCACACCGATGTGCCGGAGTACATCCGGCTGATTGCGCAGGGCCAATTCACCGAAGCGTACATGGTGAACCGCCATTCGAATGTCTTTCCCGGCATCTTAGGTCGCGTTTGCGACCGGCCCTGCGAACCGGCCTGCCGCCGCACGCGCATCGAAGAAGAGCCGGTGGCCATCTGCCGCTTAAAGCGTGTGGCGGCCGATCACCGCGATGACATCACGGCGCTTTTGCCGCAAATCCCCACACAGAAAAACGGCAAGCGCATTGCTTGCATCGGCGCGGGCCCGGCATCGCTCACTGTCGCCAATGACCTAATGCCGTTGGGCTATCAAGTTACCGTCTTCGAAAAATGGGATGTTCCCGGCGGCCTCATGCGAACCAACATTCCATCGTTTCGCTTGCCGGAGAAAGTGCTCAGCGAAGAGATCGGTTACATCACCGATATGGGCGTCGACCTGCGTTTGAATACGCCCGTAGACAGTATGAAAGCATTGCTGGCGAGCGGCGAATTCGATGCCGTGTTTGTCGGTAGCGGCGCACCGAAAGGCAAAGATCTCGACGTTCCCGGCCGCAAAGAGGGTGCAAGCAATATTCATATCGGCATCGACTGGCTGGAGTCGGTGGCGTTCCAACATATCAGGGCCATCGGCGAGAAAGTTCTGATCATCGGTGTGGGCAACACGGCAATGGACTGCTGCCGTACATCGATGCGCCTTGGCGCCAAGAACGTGAAAGTGATGGCGCGCAAACCGCGGCAGTTCTTTAAAGCATCGGATTGGGAGTTAAAGGACGCCGAAGAGGAAACCGTAGAAATAGTGGTGAATCACTCGCCGAAGTCGTTCGTCGTTAAGGACGGCAAATTGGCCGGCATGATGTTCGATCGAATGGAATATGAAATGAACGGCGATCGCATCAAGAGCGAGAAGGTCGTCGGCGAGGAATTCATACCGTGCGACGATGTGATTTTAGCTATCGGTCAAGAGAACGCTTTTCCTTGGATCGAGACTGAGGTCGGCATCGAATTCGATAAATGGCATGTGCCGAAGGTAGACGCCAAGACTCATCAGTCGACCCGTAAGGAGGTGTTCTTCGGTGGCGATGCAGCCTTCGGTCCCAAGAACATTATCTGGGCCGTCGAGCACGGCCATCAAGCGGCGATCTCGATCCATCAATTCTGCCAAGACATGGATGTAAATCAGCGGCCGCCGAATTTCGTAACGCTGTCGAGTCGCAAGATGGGCATGCACGAGTGGTCTTACAAGAACGACTACAATCCGGTGGAACGCCGTTTGATGCCGCACGTGAGCTTGAAAGAGCGCTTCAAGAATGTGGACATCGAAGTGGAACTCGGGTTTACCGCGGAGCAGTGCCAAGCCGAAGTACAGCGCTGCCTAAACTGCGATGTGCAAACGGTGTTCGAAGCCAAACTTTGCATCGAATGCGACGCCTGCATCGATATCTGTCCCACCGATTGTTTGACCATCACGCACAACGGCGAGGAAGCGGACTTGCGTACGCGGTTGAAGGCCCCCGCCACAAACTTAACGCAACCGCTGTACGTATCTGCTCCGCTAAAACAAACCGCTCGCGTCATGGTCAAAGACGAAGACCTGTGCGTGCATTGCGGATTGTGCGCGGAACGCTGTCCGACGTACGCGTGGGATATGCAGAAATCGACGATTAAAGTGGCGCATGCCTGCGATGCAGCGGCGCCGGAGAGAATGAAGAAAAGGGCATGAGGGCCTGGGGCATGGGGCCTGGGCAAGATGTCGGAGCAAGAGTCCGGATTTTCTTACCCAGGCCCCACGCCCCAAGCCCAACTGACGAATTCAAGTTTGCTTAAACGCTAACCGCCATGACCACTCTCACTAAAGACGCCTCCCGCACCAACGACTTCGTCATCAAGTTCGCGAACGTCAACGGTACGGGTTCGGCGAGTGCCAACGGCCTCGTGATGAAGTCCATCTTTCGCATGGGCATTCCGGTAATGGGAAAGAATCTTTTTCCATCCAATATCCAAGGGTTGCCGACCTGGTACGAAATCCGCGTGAGCAAGGACGGCTACGTCGCGCGCTCTGGGCGCGTCGACATTATGGTGGCCATGAACGGCGAAACCTATGCGAAGGATTTGAAGGAAGTATCGAGCGGCGGCTATTTGATCTTCGATTCCAGTTGGCCGCGACCCGCGCTTTTACAGCGTGATGACGTCACCATTATGGGTGTTCCGCTGGCACGCATGTGCAATGACACGTTCGAAGGCACACGCAATCGCATTCTTCTAAAGAACATCATGTATGCGGGCGTGGTCGCTGCCCTGATCGATTTGGATCTGGACGTGATGCGCAAGCAGCTTGCGGATAGCTATTCCACCAAGAAGGCGCTGCTCGATTCCAACGTGCAAGCGTTGGAGATCGGTTACAACTACGCCAAGGTGCACTTCAGTTGTCCGCTGTCTTTGCGTTGCGAGCCGATGAATAAGACGGCGGGCCACATCATGATCGAAGGCAACGCGGCAGCCGCGCTCGGTTGCATGTACGCGGGAGCAACCGTCGGTGCGTGGTATCCGATCACACCATCGACCTCACTGATGGACGGCTTCAAAAGCTTCTGCGAGAAATGGCGCGTCGATCCGGAGACCGGTGAAAACAATTTCGTGATCGTGCAAGCGGAAGATGAGCTGGCGGCGATTGGCGTGGTGATCGGCGCGTCTTGGAACGGCGCACGTGCCTTTACACCCACCAGCGGTCCCGGCATCTCGTTGATGAATGAATTCCTAGGGCTTGCATACTATGCGGAAATTCCTGCCGTGATCTTCGATGTGCAGCGTGTCGGGCCGTCCACGGGTATGCCCACGCGAACGCAGCAGGGCGATTTGCTGCTCGCCGCGTATGCCTCGCACGGCGATACGCGGCACGTGTTGCTGTTTCCGGCAAATCCAGAAGAGTGCTTCTATATGGCCGTGCAAGCCTTCGATTTATCGGAGCGGTTGCAAACACCGGTGATGGTGTTGCTCGATCTGGACATCGGCATGAACGACTGGATGTGCAAGGAGCTCAAGTGGGACGACGCCTACCAACCGGACCGCGGCAAGGTGTTGACGCGCGAGCAACTGGAAAAGATCGAGAAATTCCAGCGCTATGTGGATAAGGACGGCGACGGCATTCCGTATCGAACCATTGCCGGTACGCATCCAAAGGGAGCCTACTTCACGCGCGGATCGGGCCATAATCAGTTTGGCGGCTATACCGAAGACTCAACCGAATACCAGGTGGTGCTCGATCGGCTCAAAAAGAAGTTCAACACCGCCAAGTCGCTGGTGCCAAAAGCGATAATCGAAGGCCGCAGCAACAATGATATCGGCTTCGTTTCCATCGGCAGTTGCGACGGCGCCGTGCACGAAGCCACCGATATCTTGAAGCGTCGTGGTGTGCATGTGGACTATCTGCGCGTACGCGGCTTCCCGTTCGGAGCCGAGGTAGAAGAGTTTCTCGCCGCACATAAAATCATTTTCGTCATCGAGCAGAATCGCGATGCGCAGCTAAAGAGCTTGCTGATGATGGAGACGGCAGTGGAAAAGGCGAAGCTGCAATCCATTCTGCACTACAGCGGTATGCCGATGTCGTCCGATGCCATTGTAGATTCCATGTTGCATATTTTGCAGAGAATTAATCCGCAGACTGCGACGGCATAGTGTTTGCTCCCTCTCCCTTGATGGGAGAGGGCGGGGGAGAGGGTGAAGCCGATGGTACAAGCAACGGATACCCCTCTCTCTAATGTGCTCCCGCCGAAAATTGCTCCTGCATTTTCGGCATTTCCGCCATCCGTGGCGGTCACAAGGGGAGAGAGAATAGGAATAAGCATTTAAAGAGCGACGCCATGACATCCATAGCCAAACCCAAAGTCCATAACCCCAACTTGCCGCGCAATGAATTAGGCCTGACGCGCCGCGATTACGAAGGCGGCATGTCGACGCTCTGCGCCGGTTGCGGACACGATTCCGTTACCGCTGCGATTATCGAAGCAGCGTGGGGATTGTCGCTCAAACCGGAAACCGTGGTGAAGTTGTCGGGCATCGGCTGCTCGTCCAAGACCACGGCGTACTTTGTGAATGGCGGCCACGGATTCAATTCCGTGCACGGCCGCATGCCGTCGATTGCCACCGGCGCGAACGCAGCGAACAAAGACCTTTACTACCTCGGCGTCTCTGGCGATGGCGATACGCTGTCGATCGGTCTAGGGCAATTCGCCCATGCCATTCGCCGTAACGTGAATATGCTGTATGTGTTGGAGAATAACGGGGTGTATGGACTTACCAAAGGCCAGTTCTCTGCGTCGGCTGACATCGGGAGTAAGCCGAAGAAGGGCGAGGCGAATCAGTCGCCGCCGATCGATCCGGTTACGCTCGCGTTAACGCTAGGCGCAACGTTCGTGGCGCGGAGCTTTTCGGGGGATAAGGCGCAGTTGGTCCCGCTCATCCAAGCTGGGCTCAAGCACAAGGGCTTCGCGCTGATCGATATTCTCTCGCCATGCGTGAGCTTTAACGATCACGAGGGCTCCACCAAGAGCTACGCTTATGTTCGCGAGCACTATGAGGAAGTCGTGCATGTCGATTTCGTGCCGCCTGCCGAAGAAATAACCGCTTCCTATGAAGCCGGCGGTGTGCTGCCCATCTCGCTCCATGACGGCAGTCGAGTGATGTTGCGCAAGCTGGACGCCAGTTACGATCCGACAAGTCGCGGCAAAGCAGTCGAATACATCCGCGATCGGCAGCGCCAGAACGAATATGTTACCGGCCTCATCTATATCGATAAGAAAAGCGCCGACATGCATGACGTGAATCGCACCTCCAAGGCTGCGCTCAACCTGATGCCGTACGCGAAACTTACGCCCGGCAGCAAGGGGCTCGAGAAGATCATGAGCAAGTACCGATGATATGTCGACGCCTATATACAAAGTTCTGATCTTTCTAAAACGCCGTCCAGGCATGTCGATGGCTGAATTCCGCGAATACTACGAAGGTGTGCACGCCAAGCTTGCCGTTAAGTATGCGGTCGGATTGAAGCGTTATATGCGGCGCTATGTGGAACCGCTGCGGTACGCAAGTAAGGACGCACCTGCTGAAATGGAGTTCGATGTCATCACCGAACTGTGGTTTGACGATCGGAATATCTTCGACAATGTCGTGAAGTTCGCCGCACGCGGCGTATTGCCCGACGACATTCTTGCGGACGAGGAACGCGTGTTCGACCGTCCAAAGACGCGCTACGCGACAGTCATTGAAGCCGACTCGGTCCTTTAGCGCTGTCGGCGAGCGTGATGCAACAATTCGACTTCGCGTTCCTACACGGCGGCGGGCAAGGTAGCTGGGTTTGGAACGAAACGATTGCGGCGCTGCAAATGCAATCGGGCGATACACCAAGAAAAATACTGGCGCTTGATATCCCCGGTTGCGGCACAAAGCGAGGCCGTGTACTGGATAACGTTGCGCCGAACGATGTTGTGTGTGAGCTGATCGTCGACCTTGAGCGCGCGGAGATGCGCAACATCGTGCTTGTCGGTCACTCGCTTGCCGGCAATGTACTGCCTGCAATGGCAGAGTTACGGCCGGATCTCTTTCGCCGCCTTATCTATGTCGCTTGCTCGATCCCTTTGCCGGGTCAGACGCCTATGCAAATGATGGGTCGCGGCCTGCACGGCAGTGCGTCCGATCAGGTGGGTTGGCCGGTGGATCCGGCAATCACTTCGCTGCGCGATCGCTACGAGATCATGTTCTGCAACGACATGGATGAAAAGCAGCGGGCGGCATTCCTTGGCTGTCTCGAGAACGACGAATGGCCAAGAAGCTTCTTCAGCGCAACGAACTTCGTTTTTAATAATATCGAGATGGTGCCGGCAACGTACGTACTCTGCCTGCAAGATCGCAGCCTTCCTGTCGTTTGGCAGGAAACGTTTGCCGCTCGCTTGCAGGCTAATAGAGTGGTCCGTATCGATGCTGGGCATCAGGCCATGATCACGCGCCCGCATGTATTAGCGAAGATGCTGCTAAAAGAAGCAACGTCCGTTTAGGCGGGCAGCCGCTGCACACTTATACAACGTCATGGAGTCTGCTTCGCCGCATAGCGGTGCGGCACCCCGTAACAAACGTTGTACTTAAGGGCGCTGGTTTCGATTAGCAGAAAACGCGTATTCTCGACATGCTCGACGTAACCCCGAAAGGAGTGTGGCTCGTGACAACAGCAACAAGAAACGTGTGGCAGCGCTACACAGCAACGATTGCTTCGCTAGCTTGCTCGATGGCAGCAACGGTGGCTACCGCGCAATCGTTAGATGAGGCCGTGCGCCGTCAGTTGAACAACGATTGCATCGTGCTCAGTAACGGCGATACCGCGGATCTCGGTCCTGATCTGGGAACGATTTGTTCGGCATCATTCGGTTCGAACCGCGGGACGGCCGATAGCGGCGGTGGCGGCGCGTCGTCGCAAACCTTGGCCGTTTCGGTCGAGAATCGCCGCAAGGCGCGCTTGGAAGACGAGTCGGCTGAGTTGAAAAAGCGGTGGGGCGTATTCCTTAACGGCACCGGCGAGATTTTGGACAGGGACCGTACCGCGTTCGCCGACGGCTTCGATTCGACTGTAAAAGGAATTTCGGGCGGCGCGGACTATCGCGTCGGCCAGCAATGGATCGTGGGCGCGGCAGTCGCCTATCGCAACAATAGCGGCGACTTCGACGGTGGGGGCGAATTCGATAATGATTCCACCGGCGCGTCGCTTTACGTTTCATTCACGCCTATGGAAAATTCATTTGTCGACGTAGCGGCAAGCTATGCGAGCAAATCGTACGAAGTGCATCGCTTTGCCCACTACATCGAAGTGGCCACATCGGACGGTCAATTTAGAACCTACCAGGGCATCGTCGATAGCGATACCGACGGTAGCGAGCAAGGTGTGCACGCCTTGTTCGGTTACGATTTTTCTCTCGGGCGGGTGACAATCGGTCCGCGGCTGGGCGTCGACTGGACCCATACCGAAGTCGACGGTTACTCCGAAAGCGGTGGCGGGTCAGCTACCGTAACAGGCACGACACGCGGTGCCGCGGGTCTGGCGTTGATATATGAAGATCAAGAAGTCGACTCCCTGCAGAGCAAGGTCGGTGCGCAGGCGTCCATTCCGATTAATCTGAGCTCGAGCGTGTTAATGATTCAGGGCAATGTCGACTATTTGCATGAGTTCGATAACGATCAGCGTTTTGTAAACGTTCGATTCCTCCAGGATTTGCGCGCCAATCCGCGTACCTTTCAATTTCAAACCGACGAGCCGGTTCGCGACTATTTCAAAGTCGGCGCCAGCTTCATCTTGGTACTGCCCTTCGGCCTGCAACCCTTTCTTAATTTGCAGGGGATGGTCGGCAACGAGCAATTCGATAATTACGCGGCAACGCTGGGTGTGCGTTTCGAATTATAAATTCGTTCGCCGCTCAACTTGCAGCGGCGAAACGTTATATGGGCTTCCATCTGCCGTTAATTGCGCGCCGTCCGATACAACGGCATCACTCTCGGAATCAATGCCTGCAGTCCTTCAATGCGCGTGGCCGGCGAGGGATGCGTGCTTAAGAACTCCGGCTGCTGTTGCTTCTCCATGGCGATCATTTTTTGCCACAAGCTCACGGCACCATTGGGGTCGTAGCCCGCGCGTGCCATCAGCTCCAAGCCAACGATGTCCGCTTCCGCTTCTTGCTCGCGACTGAACGGTAGTTGGAAAGTTACGTTGGCGACAGTGTTGGCGAGATCGGCGATATTCGCATCGATTCCCGCCAGCGCCGCGGCGCCGCCGATGGCAAGCTGCTGAGCATATTGCCGCGATACGCGCTCACGACTGTGTTCTCGCAATGCGTGAGCGATCTCATGGCCCATGATGGCGGCGATTTCGCTATCGGTGAGATTGAGCCGCTTTACGATGCCCTCGTACACCATGATCTTTCCGCCGGGCATTGCGTAGGCGTTGAGCTCTTCGGTCGCCAATGTGTTTACTTCCCACTTCCAACCCGGCGCGTCTTCGCGAAACGTGCCGGTGGATCGTTCTAGATCGCCGGCGATTTTGCGAACTCGTGCGGTGAGCGCGGCATCTTTGTTTAGCACGCCTTTCTCGCGCGCCGCTTGCAGCTCTTGGTTATACGCCTGCGCTGCCGCCGTCTGCATTTGCTGATCCGAGACCAAGAAACGCTGCTCTCGATCGACCCCGAGTACGCCGGGGTTGGTTGTCTGAACCGACTGACATGCAGTTACGGCAGTCGCCGCTAGCAACAACAAAATCTTGCGCAACATACCGATCTCCGGCGGACAGCGAACTCGCTACTGATGTAACGCCGCTGCGCCGCCGAGTGTTCCGCGTTTTAGTCGGGGATTTCCGCTTCGATCAATTTACCCAGTAGCACGAGCGACTCCGACCATCCGATATAGCAGCCGTCGGCGGGAATGATGTCGGGTACTCCGGCTTGCTCTATATTGACCTCGGTGCCGACCGATACTTTCTTTAACGTCACGGTGGTTATCATTTCGCCGGGCAGGTTCGGATCCTCGAATTTATCCGAATAGCGCAGCTTTTCGCCGGGAACCAACTCGAGAAACTTGCCGCCGAAGGCGTGGCTGTTGCCCGTACTGAAATTAGTAAAAGACATTCGATAGCCGCCGCCTACTTTGGCGTCCATCTGATGGACCTTGCCGGTAAAACCGTTCGGCGGTAGCCATTTGTTCATGGCATCGGCATCGATAAAGGCTTTGTATACTCGTTCCGGCGGCGCGCGGAAAACACGGTGCAGTCGAATGGTGCTAGGCATGGCGATACTCCTATATTGGAATGGCTGGGCTCCATCATAGGACGAACGAGTTACACCATAGCCGACAGCCGGCAAAGAAAAATCTCTCCTACGCGGCTGTCTCATCTATTCCTACACGGGGCGCTAGCGGCAAGGAAACATAGAACGTCGTCCCCTGCGATGACGAGTCGTAAGTAATGTCGCCCTGCATTTTTTTGATCAGCGATTTGGCGATCGACAGACCCAGCCCGGTTCCGCCTTTGGCGCGGGTGTCTGAGCCGTCGGCTTGTGCAAAACGCTGAAATATCTTGGCGCGGAATTCATCGGGAATACCGGGCCCGCGGTCCTGTACCGCGATTCGAACGGAGGACTGAGACGCTTCGAAGCGAACCGTAACCGTTTCGTTGCGCGGTGAAAACTTGATGGCGTTGGAAATAACATTCGTTAATACCTGACCGAGCCGAACGGCGTCGATGGCGACCAGTACGTCATGCTCGTTCGGCTCCAATTGCAAATGGACGTTGAATTTCATTGCGTACGGCTGATTCGCTTCGATTACTTGTTTCAGTACTGGCCAGAGCGATTGCCGCTGCAGATCGAAAGCCAGTTTTCCTTGAGTCGACTTTTCTAAATCCAATATGTCGTTAATGAGTCGATCGAGACGCGCAGAGTTTTGGTTGGCAATCGCGACCAGTTTGCGTGCCTGCGGCGGCAATTCGCCTGCCGCACCGCCGGCCAGTAAGCCCAACGAGCCGGCGATGGAGGTGAGCGGTGTGCGCAATTCGTGACTTACTGCGGAAACGAACTCATTCTTGACTCGGTCCACCTCGCGTCGTTCGGAGATGTCGCGAATCACATGGACGAGCAGATTTTCACCATCGATGGTCATGATAGTGGTGCCTAACTCGATCGGAAACGGCCGGCCCGACTTGCTAAGGCAATCCAATTCGCGACGAGCGATGGGTGCGCTGCTACTGGAGGCATCGCGCATGTAGGCGTCTAACGCCGAGCGGTCCGTCGGGCTAATTACTTCGCGCAAATCGTGATGCAACGCTTCGTCGGCCGTGTAGCCGAAAATGCGTTCGGCGCCGAGGTTCCATGCCTGGATGACGCCGTCTTGCTTCGTGGTGACGATAGCGTCGATAACGTTGTCCAGCGTCGTTTGCAGCAACGCGTACGTGTTATTGAGCTTTCGCTCCGCCACGATTCGTTCGGTAACGTCGCGCATGATGCCGACAACGTAGCGATGATCGGCCAAATGCATTTCGGTGAGCGCGAGTTGCATGGTGAACTCGCGGCCGTCGCTTCGCCGCGCAGGTACTTCGACCGCGCCCTTGCCGATCAAGCGCTTCTGTCCTGTTTCGCGGTGTCTGGCAAGACCCTCGCCGTGTCGAGCATGCAACGATGCCGGCATAAGCATCTGCACATTCTTGCCGATCAATTCTGCGGTCTGGTAGCCGAAAAGCAGTGTCACCGCGGGGTTGACGGAAATTATCGTGCCTTGCATGTCGATGGTGATGATACCGTCCGGCACGCTGTTCATCACTGCGGCGACGCGTGCGGCGTTGGCGATTGAATCCGCTTGTGCAGTCATTGCCTTGCGTACTAGCGGCGCCACTTGCCAGCGCAACAGCAGAATCGTACCGCTTACCAGCAGTGCGAGATACAACAACAACAATTGAAACGGTTTGCGTATCGGCGCGTAGGTGTCGTCAACATCCTGCTGAACCACGATACCTAGTCCGGTGTTGCCGAGCGGTCCATATGCACCGATAGAGCGGTGATTGCGGTAGTTTGTGAAAATCGCGGTGCCCGATTCGCCGCGGAATGTACGGCTCATCGGCAGTTCTTGATTGTCTATGAAGCGCGGCGAGACCTGCGCAAACTTAGGCTCTAGGCGAGTTGGAAGACATTGCATGTGTTGTCGGTCGAACAGACTGCAAAGGCGCATCTCCGCAGTCGGCGCCATAGTTGCCATGCGCGCGGAAAGTTGGGCAATGATCGGTGCGTCCATCTCGGTGACGATAAAGCCCAGCGCACGCGAGGTGCCTGTCTCGACAATGGTGGTTTCGCGCCGGATGCGAACGCCATCGTTCCACAGCAGCCAAACATGCGAGCCGATCGGAATGGTAAGTATCGGGGTATCCCACGGCGTGCCTGCATGTCCCCAGGACTCGCCTTCGGTGGATCGAATGACAATGGCGGCGAAGTGATCGCCGAGAATCGATCGGGACCAGTCGTTTAGATTCATTAAGCGTGCATCGTCTGCCGGCGTCGACGGAATCCGCTGTAACCGCGGTAAGCGCGCAACCAGCTGCGCATAGTGATCCTGATCCGAGAGCATGGTTGCGATTGCTTCGCGCTGCGCTTCCAACTGAATAGTTAAGACGTTACGCGCGATCGTTTCGGTGTGACGCGCCAGTAGAGCGAATCCGGCGGTGCCGGCCGACATCGTCACGAAGACGATTAGTGCGGCTACGATGGCGTTGAACCGCCGATCCTCACGCTCGCGAAAATTGTTCGCTAGCGCACTGCGCCGGTACCACATGATCCAAAGTGCGCAGGCCAAAAGTGTAAACGCGGCGGCCGTGTGGACGGCCATGCGCGTGTAGCGGTACCAGTCGTACAACAACTCAAGTTTGAGTGAATAGCCGACCAAGCTCACGATGCCGGTGGCACCGATCGATAGTACGAGCATCTGCGAAAGTGCGGTGGACCAGCGCCGCAGCGGATTGGATAGGAGTAGCAGCGCACAACCGCTCAAGAGAAAGCAAATCGCCGTCTGCGGCGCCATTCGGCCACGATGCGGATTGGGATCGCTTAACCATGCTGAAAATTGCTCGTTGTCGATGCGAAGGTCGACAGCGAAAATATCCTGCGCCCAAACAACGCACGCCAGGATCATGACGGCTCCTGCGAGCGTGCGTTGCAATGAGCGCGATGAAGTAAGCAATGCAACGCCGCAGCATACGAAGCATAGAGCGGTGTTTAATACCATCGCGACGTAGCCCGGCAGTATTTGTACCAGACTGGGAATATGCAGCAACCAGCCGAGCGTGACTGTAGTGCCGAGAACGATCAGTGCAATGCCGATCAATTGCACAAGATCGGTGGGCCGCCGCAAAGAATGGAGCGCAATAGAAGGCATGCAGCGGCCGGCGATACCGGAAAGGTGGAGAAACGTACCTAACTTATCGTCCGCGAAGGCATTTTCTTGATTGCGACGGCCCCTGCTCGATGCGGTGTGCAGCCACGCCATTTGCCGTGTGCTTAAAGAAATGTTGTTGCTACGCGCTCAATTTTTGCCTCAGCAAGCCGATGTCTCCGGCGATCGCCCGCACTTCGGTCGGATGCTTCGCAGGCCCAGCGTTGGTAGGATGGTCGGATGACCGACGCAGCCGCCAGCACCGTTCCGCACAAAGCCACCCGCAAAGAATGGCTGGGTTTGGCAGTCATAGCATTGCCATGTCTGCTGTATTCCATGGATCTCAATGTGCTGAATCTGGCGATTCCGCACCTTACGGCGGA
>Ga0315910_10000983_pt1 | contig 26957 bp, 25 predicted proteins | sample EdamamesoilMG_FD_204470 | JGI IMG/M metagenome (GOLD analysis project Ga0315910, IMG submission 204470) | Garden soil microbial communities collected in Santa Monica, California, United States - Edamame soil | ecosystem: Environmental > Terrestrial > Soil > Garden | place: USA: California... | reverse complement strand
GGGTCGGGTGGCGCGCTCGCCCTCGGCGTCGCCAACCGCGTGCTCGTGATGGAGTTCAGCTACTACTCCGTGATCAGCCCGGAGGGGTGCGCCAGCATCCTATGGAAAACCCCTGAAAAAGCCGATGAAGCTGCGGCACGCCTGAAAATTACGGCCCCGCATTTGCTCGAATTGGGGGTCGTCGATGAAATTGTCGATGAACCGCCCGGGGGAGCCCATCAGGACCACAAATTATCTGCCGAGATCTTAGGACGAGCGTTGTGGAAACATTTGTGCGAGATATCCGCCCTCACTCCCGAGGCCATCGTTGATCATCGTTATCGACGCTTCCGCGCACTCGGGTCGTTCATTGCCTAGTCATGTCCCTCTTCGCTGACATCCGATCCATCGACGATCTCGAGGTCGAGAATCAACGCGTCTTCGTGCGCGCCGATCTGGACGCTCCCTACACCAAATCCGGCGACTTCATCGACGATTCTTGCATCGCCGCGGTGGTGCCGACGATCAAGAAGCTGCAAGCCAAGGGCGCGCAGGTCATCGTCGGTTCACGGTTTGGCGACGCGCGAGGGGACGGGAAAAAGAAAGAGGCTCCGTCCATTGAGCCTGCCGCAGCACGGCTCAGCGAGCTGCTTGGTTGCGACGTGCTGCTTCCCGACGCGTGCGTGGGTGACTCCGTAAAGAAGGTGCTCACCGAAGCCCGCGCAGGGCAAATCTGTGTGCTGGAAAACCTGGCCAACGGCGGTGACCGCGGTCCGGAAGCCGAAGCCCTGGCTCGCCGTCTCAAGGGTGTGGTCGACGTATTTGTCGCAGATTCGCTGCGGGTCCTTGGCGACGAGTCCGCGTCCACCACCTATCTGCCCCGTCTGTGTGAACATCGCGCTGCCGGGGTGAGCCTCATGCGTGAGCTCTCGGCCGTGGCGCGCATCCAAAGTGGCATCGATAACCCACGACTTCTGATCTGGGGGGGCAACGCGCTCTCGGCGCGGTTGGATGTGCTCGATGCGCTCTTGGTACCGGGTACCGTCGTGTTCCTCGCCGGGGTCGCGGCCAATACGATGCTGCAGGCACAGGGGCATCCCGTGGGCCGCTCCGCGGTCGAGGAGAGCTATTTGGCCGGCGCGCGCACGTTGGCCGACCAGCTGGGGGACCGCCTCATCTTGCCCAGCGACCTCGCCGTCGGTAAGAGCCCGCGCGCCACGACGCGTACGGAGCGCGACGTGCGCAGCATCCAGCCAGAAGACATGGCGCTGGACCTTGGACAGCGCAGTATTGCGCAGCTCAAACGTTTGATCTCCCAGGCAAAGACCATCGTGTGGTGCGGGAGCGTGGGGTTCTTCAAATCCAGTTCCTATTCGGCTGGAACCACAGCCGTATGTGAGGGCATGGCGCAATCAGATGCCTTTACGATGGTCATCGCTGAGGATAGCGTCAGTGCCGCCCACAGCGTGGGGCGCGCCTCACTTGCCCAAATGGACTGCGTGTCGTTGGGAGGGGCGGCCACGCTGTCCCTTTTGAAAAATAACAAACTACCCGGGCTCGCCGCCCTCGTTGGATCGAATCATGAGTAATCGTACCCCCCTCATCGCAGGAAATTGGAAGCTGAATGCAGGCGCACAAGATGGATGCGACCTGGCTGCTGGCGTAGCAAAAGAGGCCGCTGGCAAGAACAAGGTGGACGTGGTCGTTGCTCCGCCCTTCACAGCCATCGCTGCCGTCGCCCAAACTTTGGATGAGCTCGACAGCGCCGTCGAAGTAAGCGGACAGAACCTGTACCCCAAGGACAGCGGCGCCTTCACGGGTGAAGTGAGCGGCTCCATGTTGCGCGCCGCCGGGGCCAAGTGGGTCATTGTGGGGCACAGCGAGCGCCGCCAGATTTTTGGCGAAAGCGACGCGTTCATTCGTCAGAAGATCGAAGCCGCCGTCGCCGCCGGATTGCGCCCCATCGCGTGCATCGGTGAGACCCTGGACGAGCGCGAGGCGGGGAAGACCATGCAAGTGGTGTTCACTCAACTGGACGCGTTCAGCGACTTGCTGGCCGCATCGCCGGGCCACATCGTCATCGCCTACGAGCCGGTCTGGGCCATCGGGACCGGCAAAGTGGCCACGCCGGAGCAAGCTCAGGAAGTGCACGCGGCCATTCGTGGACGCCTCGCTGAAAAGGTGTCCGCGGAGGTGGCCCAGGCCACGCGCGTTCTTTACGGCGGAAGCGTCAAGGGTGACAACGCCAAGGAGCTGCTCGGTTGCCCCGACATCGACGGTGCCCTCGTGGGTGGCGCGTCCCTGAAAGCGGCTGGGTTTGGTGAGATCATCGCCGCAGCGGCCAGTTAAAGCTGCAGCAGCCAGCTAAAATTACTAGGTTTTTTTGCCCCAGCGGAGCCCCAGAGACATTCAGTGAGAATGTGGTAAGCCGCCGCACCCGATCGGATCCCCGAGCCCCATTGAGAATCAGACATGTTGGAAATCCTCGAAACGCTGAGCACCTGGCTGCACGTGTTGTCCTGCCTCTTCTTGATCCTCGTGGTGCTGATTCAGCCGGGTAAGAGCGGCGGCATGGGTGCACTCTCTGGGGCAGCCGCTACGCAAGTTTTCGGTGGTCGGGGGGCGGGCAACATCCTGACCAAGACCACGTGGGTGACAGCTACGATCTTCTTTGCCACCAGCATCACGTTGGCATTCCTGAGTTCATCGACGACGGATTCACTCGAGAGCAAGAGTGATTCGGCGCTCAGCGCGGCACCCAAGACGGCCCCCAAGAAGTAAGGCTGGTCTCGTTCATGAGACCAGCGCCTCGGGACGGAGTCGACGTGCGCTCCCTCTTTGCGGCGTCGAGTTGCGCCCTTTTGGTAGCAGTGGCGCTCGAGATCGTGCAGGGCCGAGGTCTGCTGGCGGTCAGCGACGACGACTACGCGCGCGTGGTGATCGCTCAAGAGTTTGCAGCCCATCCCAGCTGGGACCCAAGCGGGACCAGTTGGTTGCCGTTCCCCTTTTGGATGACTGGTCTCGCGCTGAAGATGCTTGGGGCCACGCTCAGCCATGCGCGTTCTGCCACCGTCGCGTTCAATGCCATGAGCTGCGCCTTGCTCTGGGCCATCGGGCACAAGCTCGGGCTCAGTCGCGCTGCGTCGGCGTGTTTGACGCTCGCCACCGCACTGCTCCCCAGCGCGCTGTGGCTTGGCGCGGCCCCTATCCCGGAGTTCTCGAGCGCACTTTCGATCACCATCTCTTGCCTCAGCTTGCTCACCCCCAGCTCCAGTTGGTGGCGCGTGCTCGGCGGGTGCACCATCTCCCTGGCTTGCGCGAGTCGGTATGAAGCGTGGCCCGTCGCGCTGGGGATCGTGGCGCTGAACGCTTGGGATGCAACTGGGGCAAGCCGCGCGCGACGCCACGTCGAGGTGGGTCGATTGACGCTTGCCTGTGGGGTCAGTTCGCTGTTTCCCGTGGCTTGGATGCTGCATGGGGCACAGCATCATCAAGACGCACTTTTTTTCGTGCAGCGCGTCAGCAAGTACCGGACCGCTTTGGGGCTGGGCTCGCCGAGCTTGCATGAACTCATCGCCGGTTATCCACGCGCGCTCCTGCTCGTGGAACCCATGCCCATGCTGCTCGCGTTGGGCGCCCTGGTGTGGTCACTCACCCAGCGCCGCGGGCAACTGAGCCGCGCGGTAACGTTGTCCCCACACTGCGGCGTAGGCAGGGTGGTGAGCTTGCTTGTGCTGCACGTCGTGATGTTGGTGCTTGGTGAGGCTCGGGGCGGCGCTCCCACCCACCATCCTGAGCGAGCATTGCTCGCCGTGTGGACCACGACGGGCTTTCTCGCAGGCTACTTGTGGTGTACCCGCATTGCCGGCTGCACCACGCGCTCCGTGGCCAGCTGCTGCGGCGTCTACCTCTTGGGCGCGCACCTTCTTTCGCCTTGGGGCGAGCGTCTCGCCGCATCACGCCTGCGCGCACCCGAAGAAACCACGGGGCGTCAGCTGGGCGCGCGCTATCCCCACGCGACGGTTGGCTTGGCGACGACTGATTATGGCTATTTTTCCATCATGGCGGCCGCAGGCGAGCCCTCTCGCTTCAAGATCTGGTCGCGTCATGACCCTCGAGAAGCGCGCGTGGCCGCTGCGCTGACCGAGTGGGTCAAGGAGCAACCCATCAGTGCGCTCGTCGCGTCCCGAGATTTAGCGGTGAAGCACGCACTGCCCATTGATGTACCAAGTGGAGGGTCAGCCGCGCCCAGCAGCGTGCTTTTCCCGGTGCATCAATCCAAGGCGTTCATCGTGTACGCGGTACGCCGCTAAGGATGAACTCGGCACGCTCATCAGGGCGTGATGATGCGGTGGACCACGGCCGGCGCTGCCTGTGGGTCGGGTCCACTCACCACGAACACCAGTTCACCAGTCGCCTCATCGCTGGTATTGAAGAGGCAGCTGGTGCGCACGGCAAGAAATGGACTGACCACGTTGATGCCCATCGCGTCCCCGGGTGCGCTCACGTAGTAGCGTTTGCCGTCGTGATTTTCGGTGCTCTGCACGTCCATCACGCCCAGGTTGGTGATGAAATCGCCCATCTCGCCTCGCCCACCACCACCGCTCAAGATGACCGTCACGCCCCCGGTGCGGCTGAAATCCCGCACGGTAGACGCCCAACTCGTACCCAAATCCCCCAGTTGACCACTTGGTGCATTTTGCTGATCGTACACCAGGAGCACATCGTAATCTGACCGCGACAGCTGGTTGTTGATGGAGTTGAGCGCGGTCACCTTGGTGACGTTGTAGCTCCGTCCGGCTAGTTGGGACGCGGCGATCAGGGCCGCGTCTGTACCGGTGAGCGAAGCATCGCTGGTCTCCCGCACGTAGGCAAGAATGCGTACAGGGTTGGCCGCGCCCAAAAACACCGCATTGGTGAGCAAGGTCGTTTGACCTGGTGAGGAGGCCTCAAAACTTGCGCAGATGGCCACCTCGTGGCCACTGGCCGCACCAATGCACGCCCCGTCAGCGCAAATCCCTGATGCGCACGCGTTGAAGCACATCCCGCAATGACCAGGATCGGTTTGGACGTCCACACATTTACCTGCGCACTCGGTAATGAATGGCTCAACCGTGCAGTTGGGCGTGCACGTATACCCACCGTCATCGGTCGGGGTGCAGTTGGGTGCAGAGCTGGGGCAGCTCACATCGCAGGAGCCGCAACTACTCGGCTTGTCGATGGGTTCGAGGCAGCCATCTCCGCCTCCGCTGGCCGTGCCTCCAGAGCCACCACGACCGCCCGGGCCACCCGCGCCCACGTTGATACCCCCACTGCCCTCATCTGGCCCGGCACCTCCCATGCCCCCGTTGCCACCAGGGAGATCGTCCACAGTGATGTCGCCGTCCGGCCCACCGCAAAGCCCCTCCACACAGGCCAGATTTCGACCGCAGGCCACGTCACACCCTCCGCAGTTGGCCTCATCATCCAACACCGAGATGCACGTCCCCTGACAGTAGGCGTACCCCCGGTCACAGTCGCCTCCGATGAGTCCATCACTTTTACATGCTGCTGGGACACACCCCAGCGCCGCGGCAACGTACAGCACAAGTCGACGCAGTCTCATAGTGCATCACTCCCTGACGCTGGGGACAAACCAGCGGGTGGTGTTGGTTCTGTGGGCTCTGCTTCCGGCTTGTCGCTCCCGAAAGCGGGCAGTTGAGCAGCCGGCACACCCTCGACCACCGTCACCTCACGATTGCGTGTCACGATGAACTCCACACGCCGATTCATGAACCATGCGCCTTCGTTGTGAGCGTCGACCAAGGGTCTGCTCGACCCAAACCCATCTGAACTGAGCCGTGCTTCCGCGACCCCGCGCTTGACCAGAAACTCGGCGATCGAACGGGCCCGACGTCGGCTCAAATCGAGGTTGAACGTTTCGTCCCCCCGCTGGTCTGCGTGGCCCTCGATGTCCACGTGAACATACTCGGGGTGTTCCAAGAGGAAGCGCGCGAGCTTGTCGAGCACGGGATAGCTCATCGCGCGGATGATGTGGCTGTTGGTCCAGAAATGGATCTTTTGATCGAGTTCGATCTTGTCCCCCACGACCCGCACCGACTCGGAGTCCGGACAACCGTCATTGTCAGCTATACCGTTGAGGACTTCCGCCTCGTTCGGGCACAGGTCCTTGGTATCAGGGATGTGGTCGGCGTCGTTATCGAGTTCGGGACAGCCGTCCTCATCTTGGTAGGCATCCGCGTCCTCGGCGACTAGCGGGCATTGATCATCCACATCCAGCACATGATCGACGTCGTTGTCCGGATCTGAACAACCGTCGTCATCCTCGAATTCGTCCCTGTCCTCGGGATCGCTCGGGCAGCGATCTTGCTTATCCAGGATCCCATCCCGGTCATTGTCGGACTCGGGACAGCCGTCTTCGTCTTCGAATCCATCCGGATCTTCGGGGATCTCCACGCAAGCGTCGCGCTCGTCTGGGACCCCATCGTGATCTCGATCCGCGGACCCAGAGCGAGCGGGCTCACCAAAGTCGTAGCTCAGGTTGAGGCCCAAGAAACCCAGATGTGCGTTCTGTGGCCGAGGCGACTTCTTGTCCGTCTGCATCACCAGCAAGTAACCCAGGGCTGGGCCAAGGCTCAGCCGCTCGGTGAGTGAAAAGTTATGACCCAAGAACGCATCCAAGGCGGGAGCAACACTGCCCCCGGTGAGCGAGATGCCGAGCGCAGCGCCCATCCACAAGCCACCCAAGCTATCCTTGTGCGCGGACGTCGCCCAAGGACGCACGCGCAATCCAGCGAGCAACTGTCCGCCCGCCGCGGCATCGAGTTCCGCCACACCCGTGGGCGGCGCCTTCTTCGATCCGCCGAGCCCAACCAGGCCAAGCTCGAGTTGCACGCCCCAGGTCGCGGACGGTCCCCATTCCAGGGCAGCGATGCCGCCCCCTCCCCAACCAAATTCACGGCTTTGGTAAGGCGCCAAGCCCTTGGCCCCCAGGGCCATGCCGTGCACGCGGAAGGCAGGTCGCGCCGCTGCATTCGAGTTGCGCGGTGGGGGCGATTTTGAATCATCAGCCAGCGCCCGCTGATTCCACAGCGAGCAGCACAAGGCTGCGCCCCCAACACCACGCAACCACTTACTCTGGAGGTTCCAGCTCGCCTGCCTGCGCATCGCTCCCGTTTCCCAATCGGGCTACCGTCCCTGCGGCCCCTGTTTGAGGGTACGCGTGGCCTCTCGCGACCGCCATAACCGTCAGCGTTTTTGGTCAGGGTGCTCGTTATAGAAGGCGTTGATGCTTTCCTGACTGATCTTGATGCGGATAAGGCCATCACCTTTGACCTTTGCCTGACAGCCCAAGCGTGACTCCATGCGCACGTCGAAGGCCTTGTCGAGGATGTCCTCCTCGTCCTCCTCTGCATCGACCAACAGGTTGCGGCCTTCCACCACGTACACGTGGCAGGTCGAACAGGCACATACACCTCCGCACGCATCGCCCTCGGGCGCTCCCGCCAGGCGCGAAGCGTCGAGGATGCTCTTGCCCGGGGGCACGTCCGCCTCCAGGCCTTGGTCTACGAACACCACTTTTGCCATGCTAAATCCTTCTGCCTGAGCGGTTTTGCTCATGCTCGTGCACGTGGGCATCTACCCCGCGCGCAGCTTCCACGGAGTGCGCCACTTGCTCCAGTTGTTGACCACCTAGCGCTCGGGCGATGGCCTGGTTCATCCGCCGACCGGCCCAGGCCTTCGTGGCGTCATCCAGCTCATCCAGGCGGCTATTGATGTGCGTCGCTTTGACATCCGCGCTCAGCCGAGTCCGCTCAATCACCGCATGCAGATCGGCGATGGCCGTGTTGATGCGCGCAAGCTCCGAAGGGTCGAGCAGGCTCGCATCATCCCGCAAGGATTTCTCCGTCGCCAAAAGTACCCGTTCGGCCTCGACACGAGCATCGGCGACGCGACGTGCCTCCAAATCCTGCTCGCCGTGATCGAGCGCGTCGATCAGCATCTGCTCAATTTCGTCTTCACTGAGGCCGTAGGAGGGAGTCACGTCGATGGACTGCTCGATGCCCGTGGTCGTCTCCCGCGCTGAGACATGGAGCAGGTTGTTTTCGTCAACCTGGAACTCGATCTCCAAGCGCGCCATACCGGCGGGCATGGGAGGGATCCCCGTGATCTTGAAGCGCGCGAGCGAACGACAGTCTTGAGCCAGTTCGCGCTCACCTTGGACCACGTGGACTTCAAAGCCCGTTTGATTGTCCGCGTACGTGGTGAAGGTGGAGCGCGCTCCAGCCGGAATGGACAGGTTGCGGGGCAAGATCTTGTCGACGCCGCCGCCCATGGTCTCTACCCCCAGCGACAGCGGCAACACGTCGAGCAACAGCACGTCCTCCCCTTGTCCGCTCAGCGCCGCTGCCGAGATGGCGGCCCCGTAAGCTACGACGAGATCAGGATCGAGATCGGTGAGTGGAACTTGGCCAAAGACTTTCTCCACGAACGCGCGCACGGCGGGCATCCTGGTCGAGCCGCCCACTAGAATGACACCTTCAATCTGCGCGGGCGTAAGTCCCGCGTCCCGCAGAGCGCGCCGGCTGGCCAGCTCGGTGCGCGCCAAAAGCGGGGCCGCGAGCGTGGCCAGCTCGTCACGGCTCAAGGCAAACGCGACTTCATTGCCCCCTCGCGCAGGCAGTTTGACCTCCGCGGTGGTCGATTGGGAAAGTGAGTGTTTGATTTCACGGGCCACCGAGAGCACGAGCGCGACCACGTCGCTGGGTACGGTCGCCCCTGGGTCAAATCCCATCGCTTCGAGCATACGCGCTGCGATGACCCGATCGAAATCGTCCCCGCCGAGCGCGCTGTCGCCGCCCGTACTGCGCACCTGAAACACGCCATCTTGGAGTTCGAGAATGGTGATGTCGAACGTGCCGCCCCCGAGATCATACACGGCGTAGGTGCCCTGTGTGTTCTTGTCCAAACCGTACGCCAGGGCCGCGGCCGTAGGTTCATTGAGCAAGCGCAGCACGTCGAGCCCAGCCAGGCGCCCAGCGTCTTTAGTGGCTTGGCGTTGCGCCTCGTCAAAATAGGCGGGGACGGTGATCACCACACCGCCGACGTGCGTGAGCTGATCGATGGCGCTCTTCTTCAAGCTCTTGAGGATTTCCGCGCTCACCTCCACGGGGGTCACGCTGCGTTCGCCCAGATCAAAGCGCACGACCTTGCGGTCGGCTTCGCTCTCGGGCTCTGCCAGGCGCAGATGCGACAGTTGGCCGGCTAGTTGCTCGTCATAGCCGCGCCCCATGTAGCGCTTGGCACTGTCGATGGTGCGGGTCGGCTCGCTCTGCAAGTGAGCCTTGGCGCTGTTGCCGACCATGATCAGGCCGTGTTTGCCGTAGTAGACAACGCTGGGCAAAAGCCCGGTGCCGTCACACGTGACGAGCGCGGTGGGACGATCATCACGCATGGTCGCGACGATGGAATGTGTCGTGCCCAGGTCAATGCCCAGCGTTTGAGGGGGCGAAAGCGGATCAAAAATATCTAAGAGCACAACGACACCTCACAGCGCTAGGGGCATCTCATCGAGAAACGCCTCAGCTTCATCGGAAAAACGCTGCAGGTAGCGCAGCTCCGAAAGCAGTTGATGGACAACCGGGCGCGCCGCATACTGGTTTCGCTGAGCGTCGGCAAATGCCACCGACAAACGCTTGAGTGTCTCTGCCTTGCGCGCGTCAACCTGCTGCACGAGTGCGTCCAACTTGGCTTGTTCGTGCGCTCGCCCGGCCGCTCGCAAGTCTTCACGTAGCTCCAAAATGTCCATCAAAAATGCCTGACTGGGCGCGTGCGGTGTCTCGTCGTTCACCGCTCCCAGAGTCAAAAGGACGGCCTCAGCCCGCGTGATGGGGTTGCTCAACTGCCGCGCCGCCTCATTGACCTCGAGCGCCTTGCTCAGCGCTGCCCGTCGCTCCCCCGCTGGGCGCCCCACGTAACGATCAGGATGCAGCGCTCGACTGAGCGCCAACTTGCGCTCGGCGATCGTGCGCACGTCCAAATCAAAGCTCGGCGGCAGACCGAGGGTGGCAAAAGGGTCCATGAGTTACTTGACGGTGAAGGAGTGCCCACAACCACAGCTGGATGCTTCATGCGGGTTCCTGAATTTGAACCCCTGAAACATCAGGGTCTTTTCGTAGTCGAAGACACTCCCCGCTAGGTACACGAAGCTCTTTTTGTCGACGACAAACCGCACTCCATCCACCTCAAAGGCGTAGTCGCGCTCTTTGGGCGTACCATCTTCAAACTGAATGACGTAGCTGAACCCCGAACAGCCACCGCCCTTGATGCCCAAGCGAATGGCCGCGTGGGGGGTGCCGCGTTTCTCCAATTTTTGCGCGCCAAAGCTGGCCGCGGCGGCACTGATCACCAGACCCTTGCTGGGAGCTCGTTCATAGGCACGTTGCCATAGCTCCTCTGCATTCGCCCCGCTCACTGCAGCATTCGTGCTCGTCACGGAGTTGCTCGTGCTGGTCGCGGTGCTGGCGTTCGCATTCATGATTCCTCGCTCAAGGCCACGCGGGCCCGTTGTTTCTTGCGAAAATCTTCAATCGCGCTCTTGATGGCGTCCTCAGCGAGCACCGAGCAGTGGATCTTCACGGGGGGGAGCGTCAGCTCCTCTGCAATTTGCGCGTTGGAGAGCTCCTCGGCTGCTTCCAAGCTCTTGCCCTTGATCCATTCAGTGGCCAAGGACGACGACGCGATAGCGCTACCGCAACCAAACGTCTTGAAGCGTGCGTCCTCAATGATGCCGTGATCATTGACCTTGATCTGCAGACGCATCACGTCGCCGCAGGCGGGCGCCCCAACCAGGCCGGTTCCAACGTTGGGATCTTCGTTGTCGAGCGATCCGACGTTGCGAGGGTTTTCATAGTGGTCGATGACTTTTTCACTGTAGGCCATGATGGGGCTCCTTGTGTGTGGGGGGACAGGCGGACGGGAAGAGCTGAAGGAATGAAAGGGAGCGCGGTAATAAAATAGGGCGCGAAAATGAAAGATGACGTAAAGCGCTCAATGGGCGGCCCATTGAATGGATTTGATATCGATGCCCTGCTGGTGCATCTCGTACAGAGGTGACATGTCGCGCAGGCGTTTCACTTTGTCGACCATGAGATCGGCGACGAAATCGATCTCTTCCTGGGTGTTGAAGCGGCCGATGCCAAAGCGGATGGACGAGTGAGCTAGCTCCTCCTCCAAGCCCATGGCGCGCAAAACATAGCTGGGCTCCAAGCTGGCGCTCGTGCACGCAGAACCGCTTGAAACGGCTACATCCTTGATGGCCATCATCAATCCCTCGCCTTCCACGAAGGAAAAGGACAGATTGAGGTTACCCGGTAAACGCTGCGTGGGATGACCGTTGAGCACCACCTCGTCCAAGCGGGAGGTGATGCGTTGATGCAGCCGCTCACGCAGCCCCAAGATGCGCTCGTTTTCCAGCGCGCCCTCCTGCAAAATGATCTTGGCCGCCTTGGCGAAGCCGACGATACCCGGCACGTTGAGCGTGCCGGAGCGATTGCCGCGCTCGTGCCCGCCACCGTCCATCTGCGCCACCAGGCGCACGCGCGGCTTCTTGCGGCGAATGTACAGTGCGCCGCAGCCCTTGGGGCCGTAGATCTTGTGGGCCGTGACCGAGGCCAAATCCACGTTCATTTGGTTGACGTCAAACGCAGTTTTGCCCACGCCTTGTACGGCATCACAATGCAACAGCACGCCCTTCTCTCGGGTGATTTCGCCGATGGCCCCGAGCGGCTGGATGGTCCCCACCTCGTTGTTGGCGAGCATGATGGAGACCAGGATGGTCTTGTCGGTGATGGCGGCGCGCACGCGCTCCGGATCCACCATGCCCTTTGTGTCAACGGGCAGGTAGGTCACATCAAACCCTTCTTTCTCCAGGCGCTTGCACGAATCGAGCACGGCTTTGTGTTCGATGACCGAGGTGATGATGTGATTGCCTTTGGACTTGTAGTACTCAGCTACCCCTTTGATGGCGACGTTGTTGCTCTCCGTCGCGCCCGAGGTAAACACAATCTCTTTGCCCGACTCAGCGCCGATGAGCTGAGCTACTACATCGCGCGCGTCCTCCACCGCCGCCTCGGCTTCCCAGCCAAAACGATGGGTGCGGCTGGCCGCGTTGCCAAACGTTTGGGTAAAATAGGGCAGCATCGTCTCCAGCACCCGCGGGTCCATGGGCGTAGTGGCGTGATTGTCCATGTAGATGGGAAGTTTGAGCGTCATGGTCGATTCAATCGGAAAATGGGAAAACAGGAGGTCAGGTCAAACGGTCAAAGTTCAAGTCAGCGCACGTGAGCACCCATCACCAACGACGGTGGTTCCGGCTGGTCGAGGTGGCGAGCACAGGCCGGACACTCCTCCATGTGGGCCTCCTCGTTGCAGGCGCTTTGGCACGCATCCAGATAGGTGAGGCTCGAGAGGAGCTCGCGTTCCAGGCGGTGTAGCTCCGCCAGCTTCTCCTGTACGGCACTCAATTTCTCAAGGTAGGTGCCCCGCAGAACCAACGCCGCCTCACGGGGAGTGCGTGCCTGCTCTTGCCGGTCCAGCATCTCTCTCAGCTCAGGCAAGGAGAATCCAACCGCTTGCATCTTGCTGATCCAGAGCACCCGCGCGACCGAATCGTGATTGTAGAGGCGAAAGCGACCGCGTGAGCGATCCACCGGACGCAGCAGGCCCAGATCCTCGTATAGGTGGATGGCGCGTACAGTCTTGCTTGTGCGTTTGGCCAAGTCCCCGACCTGCAGCAGTCCGGTCTCGTCCAAATCATGTGGCACAGCCGGATCGCCCGACTTGCTGGCCCGCGTGTGTTCGGGCGCTCCCGGCTGCTCATGGAGCACGGGTGCGTCCTGGACAATGGCGAGCCGACGGCGAAAAAGGTGGGACATAGGAGCACTCCGGTGGAGACTAACTCGTACGTATAGGTACGAGTTGCTGCTGGACAAGTAGCTCTAGAAGCTGGCGCTGTCAAACGCCGCTAACCTGTTGAAACAAAAAGAATATCCGGAGGTCGCTAACCCAGGCACGCTCAAAACCGGACCTTGGTCGCCTCATTGCGTGTCGCGCGCGAGCACTCGAGTCAATAGGGTTCGCCGCCGCTGTTGCCCCCGGGGCCATACTGACACACGGTGAGGGTGCCCTCGTAGGTTTGCCCCTCGACTTCGAACGGCACGTCGTCCTTGCGGCCGCAACCGATCCAGACCGAATCGCGCCACACGACCTGGGTGTAGTGGCCCCCGCAGCCTGAAAGCTGACAGCCTTGTGCCTCCTCCAGGCACCAGGCGTTGTAAACGAATTCATGCGGCTCGGCGTACTGCCCGCCACCGATGGCCATGTTCTCCCCGTGATACCCATCATGGTGAGTGCTTTGGTAGGTCCTAAATTGCTGTGAGCTGTGACCCTGGCTCCAGTCGTTGATGCTGGACGCGTACTCTTGCGCCTTGGCCTCGATGAGCGGGTCCCAGCCCACCATGGCGATGGGCGGATCAGCTGCAGGTTGGTCGGCAAAGATGCCTAAGTTGATCTCACGCCGCACCTCGTTGTGCTCAAACACGATGTCCCAGCACAACTCGCCTTCCAAACAATCGCAGCTTTTGCCATCGCCATCGCAAATGCCACACGCATCCACGATCGAGCCCTCGGCACAGCCAGTTCCATCACCATCCGACGAGCCGAGCGCTCGCTCACCCGTCGTGATGGGAGACCCGCCGCTGCCTTCACCTCCGCTCGACGTTTGGCCTCCGCTGCCTTCGTTCGTGTCGGTTCCGCCGCTGCTACTCTCCGCTCCCCCCGCCCCGTTGTGCGCCCCCCCACTGCCCTCTGTCGCACCCCCGGTGCCCGACTGTGCCGTGTCAGAGCCGCCCGTGGCGTCCATCGTCGCATCACCACCACTGGCCGTGTCGCCGTCCCCGCTGCCCTCGTCCGGGCTCGAACACGCCATGAGCAGGGCGGCGAAAGAACACACCGCCGTCGCGCGCCATGGTTGCGCACGGCGTGCCATCCTTGCCATCACGAGCGCGCGGCACCTTGAACCAACAGCAGTCATTGTTCCCCATGGTACCCGGCTGCGTCTGGTTGAGGGCAGAAATCCTCGCGCCGCGTCTCGATGAGTGCAGCTATGACTTCAAATTCTCAACCAAGCTGCAGGGATGTGGCACTGGAGCATACCCAGCACCACAGCCTTGACCGCCTGCGCTCAGCTCTCGTCGCCGATGAGCCCGCTGAGGCTCGGACCAAGCACACCCGCCACGTCTGGTTTGCCACCACTCAAGCGCGACACTGCATTGACGTGGTGCACCAAGAAGGCACGGTTGTCGGTGACGTTGAGGTTGAGCATCTCGAGCGCCCCAATGCGATCCTCGGGAGAAAACGGCGCCTCCTCGACCTTTTCCATACTCAGTTTGTGCGCGTCGTAAGACATGTACTCCGCTTTTGTGTCGAGGATGGTGTAGTCGTCGCCGCGACGCAGCTCCAAGGTGACTGAGCCCGAGACAGACGGGGCAATCCAGCGCGTCAGTCCGTCTTTGAGCATCATGCACTCTGGATCAAACCAGCGCCCCTCGTACAGTAAGCGACCCAAGCGGCGGCCCAACGTGAAATACTGGTCCAACGTGTTCTCATTGTGAATTGAGCTCAGCAAACGCTCATAAACGAGGTGCAACAACGCCATGCCGGGTGCCTCGTAAATGCCGCGACTCTTCGCGTCGATGACGCGGTTTTCAATCTGGTCGCTCATCCCTAAGCCGTGTCGGCCACCCACGCGATTGGCCTCGGTCATGATGTCAATCATGCTGGTGAACCGTCGACCGTTGATGCCGACCGGTACGCCACGCTCGAACTCGACAGTGACCTCTTCGGCGGGGATGCTCAGCGCCGCGTCCCAGGGTTTGACGCCCATGATCGGCTCCACAATCTTCATGCCGTTTTGTAGGTATTCGAGGTCCTTGGCCTCATGCGTCGCGCCTAGGACGTTGGCGTCGGTGCTGTACGCCTTTTCTTTGCTCTTGGTGTACGGCAGGCCGAGCGACTCGATGTATTCGCTCATTTCCGTCCGCCCACCAAATGCATCCACGAATTTCTGATCAAGCCAAGGTTTGTAAATCTTCAGCAGGGGGTTGGTGAGGATGCCGTAGCGATAGAAGCGTTGAATGTCGTTGCCCTTGTGCGTACTCCCGTCGCCAAACACGTGCACGCCGTCCTCGAGCATGGCGCGAATGATGGCCGTCGTGGTCACTGCGCGTCCGAGCGGCGTGGTGTTGAAATACTTCTTGCCACCACAATGCAGGTGAAAGGCCCCACACTGAATGGCGATCACGCCTTCGCGAGCCATCGCTTCGCGGCAGTCGATGAGGCGCGCTCCCGCGGCGCCATGCGCCATGGCGACCGGGGGGATCTCGGCCGGATTTTTCTCGTCCGGCTGAGCGAGATCGGCCGTATAGCAGTGCACTTCAATGTCCTGACGTGACAACCAGGCCACCGCACAACGCGTGTCCAATCCTCCTGAAAATGCGATGCCCAACTTGGTGCCCCGAGGGGGCAAGGTTCGATAAATCCGGCTCATGGCTGCCCGCGCTATATCAGGTTTTGCCTGAGCGCTACTAGCCTGGCCGCAACCCCAAAAACGCGGGGAATTTCTTCAGACCGGGTCCGCCGCCTGACCATCGGCCCGGCGACATGCGCAATCAGTGCGTCATCCTGCCCCGCTTGGCGCAACGGTTGCGCGTTCATGTCGCCCCGGGTCTCGCAGAATCGGCAGATTTTACCTCAAGGTCCCTCTACAACGACGTGCAACGACAAAGGCACGAAGTATGCTTTGAATGGGGATAGTATTTCCTGAAAGGAAGGGAACCATGAAAGCACAGACCTACCGCATCGTTGTTGGGACGGAGTTCTCGGACGCCGCCGAGCTCGCACTGCGGCAAGCCTTCGACCTAGCTGCACAGCGGGAGCACGCAGAGGTCCACGTCGTCAATGCCGTCCAGTATCTAGGGGATTTCGTGCAGATGGATCTGCCCGAGGTCGTGGCCTATCGATTGCCCCTGGCCGAGGCACAGGAGCGGCTAGAAGCCAACGTCGGAGCCCGCCTCTCAGCCTGGCAAGCTGAAACCAACCAGACCTTCTCGCGCTGCGTCACCTACGTCAGCGTCAACGCCCCGGCCCAAGGCATAGCGCAGCTCGCCTCGGACCTCGAAGCTGATCTGATCGTAGTCGGCACCCACGGGCGGCGTGGCCTGCCGCGCTTCCTGCTCGGTTCGGTTGCAGAAGCGGTGGTCCGTCTCGCACCGTGCGCTGTGTACGTGGTGCGCGCCAAGGGTCACCCAGAAAACGTGCCCGAGATCGCTCCGCCGTGCCCGCAATGCTTGGAGGCGCGCAAGGCCAGCGGTGGGCAACAGTTGTGGTGTGAACAACACCAGGAGCGACATGGTCCCCGCCACGTGTATCACTACGTGGATCGGCGCTCTTCGGACGGTAACCTCGGTTCGCTGTAAGACGCGGAGCGCTCTAGCGATTGCTAGATACTCAACCGCCATGTGCGAGCGTTCACAATTTTGCAATTTGGACGCGGTGCCCTAGGCTGGCGGCGTGGACCTCGACGATTTTCGCTCTTTTGAGCAACTTGCCCAAGTCCTGCATTTTGCGCGCGCCGCGCGGATCCTGGGGGTTAGCGCTTCGGCGTTGACCCGCCGCGTCCAAATGATGGAACAGACGCTAGGCCACACGCTCTTGGAGCGCGACCACCGCGCCATCCGCCTCACCGACGCCGGCGTGCGCTTCCGCGCATTTTCACGGCGCCAGCTGGAGCAATGGGAGCAACTCCTCGATGAACTCCAAGGACAGGCCAGCGCACCGGTGGGTGACCTCAAGATCGCCTGCACGGTCACCGCCTGTCACACGCTGCTTCCGGACCTGCTCAGCGAGTTTCGCGCCCTGTACCCAGGGATCACGCTCCATCTCTTGACCCAGGACGCGGCGGCATCGCTCGAGCAGCTGGAGGCGTCTGAGGTGGATCTCGCGGTCATCCCCACCGAGGCCCAGCTGCATCCCAGCCTCGACAGCGTGGGACTCGCCTCCACCGAGTTGTCGTTCATTGCTCCCCTGGGCTCGGCCTGGATTGAGCTCAGTAAGACCAAGAAGAAGCTCAATGAGCTTCCGTTCGTCGCCCCCATCGCAGGCTTGGAACAGTATCGGCTGCTGCAATGGCTCAAGTCCAATCAACTCAACCCGCCCATTGTGGCGGAGGTCCGGGGCAACGAGGGGATCATCTCCATGGTGGCACTCGGGGCCGGAATAGCCTTGGTGCCGCGGCTGGTGCTCGAAAACAGCCCACTGCGTCAGCGCGTGGTCGAACTCGTGCACCTCAAGCCACCCGAGGGCTACCGCATCGCCCTGTGCGCCAAAAAGACTGCGCTGTCGCGGCGCGTCGTGGAGCTATTCTTTGTGCACACGGCTCGTGCCGCACAAAAGCGCTCGCCCAAACGCGGCCAGTAGGGCCGAATTTGCGCCAGAGCAGCCGCGCCGGCCGACGGCTGTTTCTATTGGCGCCAATGCTTTTATATTGCAGCTGATGATTCGAGCAATCCGACGAAACACAGTGCTCACGATCGGTTGGGGCGTGAGCCAACTTGGTTGCGCGCCCAAGTCTCAAGTGCAGGCGCCGGCACCCGAAATCAGCGAAGCCAGTGCACCTTCGGCCGAGCCGAGTTCGAACGAGAGCACGCCTGACGCGACTGAAGCCGACATGATGGCGCAAATCGCGGAGCAAGAGCGACTGGCAGATGCCGAGGCGGAGGCCGGGCCAGCGAGTGACGAATATGTTCCCCGTGAGGTCGTCTATCGCATCTCGCCCGAGGGGCTGAAGATCCAAGTGGATGGTGCAGAGTTTCGTCCCAAGGCCGAGTCGGTCAAAATCAAGGGCGGGTATGGGGTGGTGATCACCGTCGAAGCGAGCAGCAACACGCCGCTGGTCCTGCTCAACCCTACGGGGGGGCCCTTGGCCTTCGGTGGGGTGGTGCGGCGGCCCGACCAAGAGAAGATCACGGATACTCGCAAGGGCGAGGACGAAATCCACCTGGACCCCGGAGCGCCGCAGACGCTCAAGCGCACCTGGCCCGCCGCCGGTCACAGCCCGGTGTTTTATGGCCAGAAACTCGATCTCCAGGTGGGGCTCTGGGGCCTAGGCCCAAGTAGCGACGAGCGGCGACCCGTGCTCAAATTTTTTGCGGTGCGCATGCGTGTGGACGAAGGCGGCGCGCATCCCATCGTCGAGCCACCACATTGATTGCGTCCCCGGACGACCATGCGCGTACTTGCCCTCTGCCCCTATCACGCAGGCTCTCATGAGCGATTTCTCAGCGACTGGTGCGAGCGTTCACGCCACGATTTCGAGGTTCGAAAGCTCCCGGCGCGCCACTTCAAATGGCGCTGGCGTCAGGCACCGGTTGGCCTTGCCGAGCAAGCGCGAGCACTGGAGTGCAGCGGGCGTGCCTTTGACGTGATCTGGACGACCGCACTCAGCAACGTCGCGGAGCTGCGCGGCCTGTTGCCAAGCCGTTACCGCAACTTGCCCGTCTGCACCTACTTCCACGAAAACCAGTTCAACTATCCCTCACGCAGCACGCAGCGGGACGCGGCCAACGGCTGGGACGTCAATCTTCCCCTCGACAATTGGGTGACTGGTTTGGTCTCTGAGCAAATCTGGTTCAATTCTGCCTACAATCGCCGGGCTTACTTCGAGGGCGCGCGCGCGCTGTTGTCTCGCATGCCCGACGAAACCAGCCTGGACACCTTGGGCGAGATCGAGACCAAGTCCTTCGTCATGTCCCCAGGCATTGACGTGGATGCCTTCACTCCTTGGGCCGGGGCGCGGCAAGCCGACGAACCGCTGGTGCTCGCTTGGGCCAGTCGCTGGGAGCACGACAAGCGCCCAGATCTATTTCTCCTCGCGCTCGAGCGGGTCAGGTCATGGGGCATCGCGTTCAAGGTCCTGCTCCTCGGTCAACAGTTCAAGTCTGACGTGGCTCCCTACATCAAACTGCGGGAGCTCTTCGCCGACCAACTGCTGCATGGGGGGTTCGTCCCCGACCGAAGAGAGTACGCGGCGCTCCTCGGTCGCGCAGACGTGATCGTATCGACCGCAGAACACGAGTTCTTTGGCCTCGGCATCTTGGAGGGCGTGGCTGCAGGTTGTCTGCCCTGCGTCCCCGACCGCCTCGTGTACCCGGAGCTGTATCCCGACGCCTGCCGTTACGCTGCGCGCAGCGACGACGAGGCAGTTTCTGCCTTGGCCGCCAAAATCGCCCAATTGTCGCAAGAAAAAGCAGAGCAGGGCACGTTGCTGCCCCGGCACGGCGCTCTGGGGTTGCCTGGGCTTGCCGAGCGGTTCAGTTGGTCCGAGCGCGCAAGACAACTCGACGCGGGCCTAGAGGACCTGCTGAGACAGGTTCCCTAGGTCACACCATCGTTGTGCCGGGGCAACAGATCGGGTGCTGAGCCCGTGCGTCTGCCTCAGCGGCAAGCGTGCGGATGATTGTAGCGCAGACCCATTCGGTCAAAGCTGTCCGAGTTTTTGTGCATGAGCAGCTGGTAGGTAAACGCACTGCCCTGCTCACCGATCAGCGAGGACCAGTGCAGGAAGAAATACCAAAGGCGGAACCAGCGCTCTCCATAAGCGTCGACTACGGCTTGACGATTGGCAACCCAGTTGTCACGCCAAGCCCGCAGCGTGAGCACATAATGAGGGCTCATGTTTTCGACGTCGATGACCTCGAACCCACCGTCTTCCGCCGCCCGGATCATGCCGGACAGCGTGAGGCTCGCGTCCGCGCCCGGGAAAATGTACCGGCTCATGAATAGGCCCCAAATCAAATCCTCGGGACGCATGGTGACCGCTGACAGCGGGTTTTGCGGATTGTAGAGATTCCTGATCCCCGTCCACTGGAGCACGAACAGGCCGTCATCGGCCAGCAGTTCGTGCACCTTTTTGTAGTAATTGACGAGGTTTTTGATGCCAACGTGTTCGACCATCTCCAAGGAGACAATTTTATCGAACGGACCTACCGCGTTGCGGTAGTCGCACACTTTGACTTCAGCCAAGTCGCCGACGCCATACTTGTGGATGCGCTCGGTACCAAAATCAACCTGCTCTTGAGCGAGTGTGATGCCGGTTGTCTTTGCTCCAAATTCGCGCGCCGCACGGGCGACGAAGGTGCCCCACCCACAACCGATGTCGAGCAGCGTCTCACCGCGCTTGAGCTGCAACTTCTGACAACAACGGTCGATCTTGCGATATTGCGCCAACTCGAGCGGCTGGTCAGGTTGCTCGAACCACGCCGCGGTGTAGACCATCGCTTCACCAAGGCACCACCCAAAAAAATCGTTGCCGCGGTTGTAGTGTTCACTCACAATGCGGCTGTCTTGCGACTTTGAGTGAATGGCCACCTCGGGCAGGAAGTTGGTGAACGCCCATTTGATGTGGCTATCAGTGAGACGAAACGACATCGTCTCATGCCGGGTCTCGAAGAACTCATTCCACCGGACAGCGGGAATATCGATCCGCCCTTCAATGTACGCTTCGTACACATCGGACATCGGGATCTTTTTCCCGGACCATTTACGCGCCAGTTCGGCGTCGTCGAATTCTAGAAAATCGTTTACTGTCTTTCGCATGCGGAGAAGTCTCCCAAGAGGATCAAGGGCTAAGCCGGTGGGGGGCTCAAGTCTGAGGCCCCGCGGTACCTGAACGCCTCCGATCCGTCAACCAAGCTACAAACGCGTCACCTTCTGGCCGGTCCCGCTCCGTGGGCCCGTCGCAACTCGCCAGGCGCATGCACCCAAGCAGTGAAAATTTCGACTGAGCACGGTCAGACCCAAGTCGGTCCCCTGCCCACATTGCCTCCCTGCGTGCACCCTGCTTGCTCGCTGGTTGGATACGGCAACACGTCAGAACGAAGGCCACACGCCCTGCGTCACAACCAGGAGTGACTCCACCCGAGCTGCCGACTCATTCAGGGCTTGAGCACTGCAACCTGCTGTCCCTTCGGCCTGTCGGGAGAGCTGGGAGGGTCCCACGTCGAACCAAAGTGTTGTGGCCTTTGGTTGTGTTGGATCAGCATCCTCAGTTGCGGCGCTAGCGCCAGGGGGCTCGGGCTGAGCCGTACAAGTCAAACATGGGTGCGTGGACGAGGCGCTGGGTGCCACAAGCTCACAGGTCGATGCCCCGTCCACGCGCAGCTCGGGCAAGTAATATCCGGACCAAGGACCAGGGGCGCCCCCGTGCACGGCGTTGTGCAAATGAACGCTGCCCAACAAAGGCGCCGACGCGGGAAACCGTCCGCTGGACCGATTGCCGCTGCTCTCGACTCCATAGCGGTATCCGTCGTCCTGCCATTCCATCTGACCGCGAAACACCACCCGGCCATCCGTGAACTCGAGCCAGGTCATACTCCGAAGCCCCGTGTTGCCTTCCAGCTCCCTTTCGATCCAATCGGCGTTGAGCACTGCCTCGGGGGCTAGGGAAAAGCGGCTGCTCTGGCTGGTGGTCGAGTACAACTCACCCATCCTCTCGACGCGGCTCTGACGAAAGCCCACTGGCTTCCCTTGCTGCTTGAGGAGCCACAATTCGCTGACCACGACCTGTACTGGCTGCGTGGCGTTCAAGTTGACCAAGAACTGCCGCACCGCCCGCTCAGCCACGCCCTGGTCGGCTGCGGTGGGAGGCTGCTCCGCGCTGAGCGACGTCTCAACAGAGCACATCGCTGGATACTCGAGACGAGGAAACACGAAGATGTCGAAGGCGCCGCGCTCCGTCTCACCAAGCGTTGTTTCAAACTCGAGAGAAAAGGCGACCAAGGGCGTCTGGTTGAGCACCTCAATATCGAGGGCAGAGAACTTGTTCCACCTGAGGCCCGGCGCAAGGGCTCGCAGCAGTTGGGCGGTGGCCTCACCTGCCAGGATGGGCTGCTCATACACAAAACAATTCGTGACGATCGGGGAACCGGGCATGAGGTCGATGCGCACATGACCCGGTAACGCATGCAGCTTCGGAGCCTGCAGTGTGCTCACCTGTGACCGCCAGCGACCCGTCGGGTCGATCAACTCATGCAGCTGGGACGATTGAGACGCAACCTGCCTGTCGTCCCTAGATGGGGGGCTTGGGCGCAGAGGGTGACAGGCGCAGCCTACTGCCAAAACCACCGCTCCCATCAGCAGTGGCTGCCCGCGACTCCGGCTCGTCCCCGTGCTCTCCATGGCCTGCGCGCTTTAGCACGCTTTGGTCCACACTGGGGTCGCGTTAGGCTGGGTCGTGCATCCAAGCATTTCTGGCCCAAGCACGGGCGCGATGATCGCAGCAATTTTTTTTGGCGCACTCGACATCGGATGCTCGCCATCTGCGGCGGGCGGCGGGCCACAACCCACCTTTACCGACGACAAGTCCCCCCGCTGCATCGACCCTGGTCCGTTACCTCTCGGCTCCGACCGAGTTCTCAGCGTAAAGTACCCTAGTAGCCGCTTGGCCATCACCGGGCAACTGAGCGAGCGCTGGTTGAATGCACAACTGGATGAGCAACTTCCCGTTGTGGTCGCCGAGGAACGCGACCGTCCCATTGGCGTCGCTGGTCGCGCCAGCTATCGCATCAAGCGGGGGAGTCTGTCGCTCGGACAACGCGCCGATCAACTGTGGGCCACCTTACCTCTCTCGCTCGACATTGCGCTGTGCAAACCGTTTGGTTCCGGCTGTTTTCGCTATGGCTCGTGCACCCCTCGTCTCGACATCCAGGTCTTGCTCGATCGAGACTTTGCAGCAAACTACGAGCTAGAGAGCCCCCGCTTGAGCTCAAGCACGCGTGAGGGTTGCCGCATCGGCATCGATGTCACCCCACAGCTGGAGACAGCGGCCCACTCTGAGCTGGCAAAGATCCAACGCAGCCTCGACCGAGCATTTTCTCGCATCGATGAGGCGGCGGCCAGCTTCGCAGCACAAGCCCACGCGCCACTCCCCGCTTGGCCAGAGCAGTGTGTGGACTGGTCGCTCAACGCAGTTAGGCAGCGCTCTCTACGCCTCGAGAACTTGGACCGCGACGCGACTACCCCAGGCAAGCATCTCACATTTGGCCTCGAAGCCACAGGTCAACTCGTCGCGGTGGACAGTTGTGAGCCTGAGCCAAACAGTGCAATGCCCGACGCGTTTCCCGCACCCCGCACCGCACAGACATTGCGCCAATCATCCGAAGTCCACATCCCTGAGCGTTTGAGTCCCGACGTCCTCCGCGCGGCACTTACGACCCAGCTCGACGGCGCGCTCCATCCCCACCGCGTCTCTGAACTGCGGCTCGCCTCCGATGCTGTCTTTCTCAAAGTCGAATTTGCCGCAAGGGCATGCGGAGCTGCCTGGTTCAAATCCCAGCTGGAGCTAGTCGGGGAGGCGCTGCACTTGGTGCAACCCGTCATGCTTTCGCACCCAAGCGGCTCCAAACAACTCCTGTCACAGATCGAAGCCGCGCTGACGGACGGCTTTGCCGAGCCAGTGCGAGGAAACGCCTGGCTGAAGGAGCAAGGCAAAGACTGGCTTTTGAATCTGCTCGCCCCCGCACAGGCTGAACTCCGCCCGCATGATCTGACCGTTGCCGTCGCGAAGTTTCACCCCCGGCCCGCTCATGTTCAAATCGCGGCCGACGGGGTCTACGTCTTTCACACGGCAACGTTCCAAATGCGGCTAGAAGCAGCCCAGCGGCTAGGAGCAGTCGAGCGGCCAGGAGCAGGTCAACGGCCCGCTGAGCGCCTCAGTTCTTTTGACACGGACGCTGATTGAAATTGCACTTCTGCGATCGATTCGGCGGCCACATCAATCAAAAGTAGCCCGTGTGCAGCGAACGCGTGCTGATATTCCAAGAGCTGACGACGCGTGGCTCGGGTGGTGATTTGGGCGGATGGCCCCCCGCTTTTTGCCTCAGCTACATAGGTGCGCCCGGCCTTCTTCACCAGAAAGTCAGCCCGCAAGTGGATTTGGATGGGGCGCTTGTCGACCAGCACTGGGTAACTAGCCAGCGCCTGCTCACCAAGGATTTCGTAACCTGCGCGCTTGAGCATTTGCAGGGCTCGGCGCTCACCACGTGCTCCCAAACGAGACTGGGCACGGACCCGACGGCCAGCCACGCCGTGTAGCCAAATGAGCCAAATCAAAAGCACGGCCAGCGCAACCAACAAAAGGGCGATGATGGAAACGGCGTGGGCAACCAGCCATTCGCTATTGAAGCGCTGCAATTGCTGAAGGAGGGGCATCAACATGCCCACATTAACCCCCTCGGCCACTGCCAACCAGTCACCACCATGTGCGCCGGCGCATCATCTGCTGACAATATTTGACCATGCGGCGAAGATTTGACCAAAGCAGGGTCCCCGCTAGATTCAGGCGCGATCCAAATCGAGCGTGGGCGGGCCAAGCCCCCCCCACGATGTAAAGTATGACCATTCCGCTTCTTTATGCTTCCGAACATCTGCACGACGTCAAGTACGAGATCCGTGGGGAACTCGCGCGTCGAGCGGAGGAGCTGGAGCGCGAGGGTCACGAGATCATCAAGCTCAACATCGGTAACCCCGGCGCATTTGGCTTCCGCATGCCCGCTACGATGCGCGTCGCCATCGTTTCCAACCTGCATCAGGCGGACCCGTATTCCCACCAGAAGGGGATATTTCAAGCACGTGAAGCCGTCGTGATGCATCAACAAAGTCGCGGCATCATGGAGACGAGCACCGACGACGTCTTCATCGGCAACGGTGTCTCCGAGTTGATCATGATGAGCATGCGCGCCTTGCTCAACCCAAACGACGAGGTGCTCGTCCCCAGCCCCGACTACCCGCTGTGGACCGCGTCAGTGGTGATTCACGGGGCAAAGGCCATTCACTATCCCTGTCGACCGGATCGCGAGTTCGTTCCAGACCCAGACGAGGTTGAAGCCCTGATCACCCCGCGCACTCGTGCCATAGTCGTGATCAACCCCAACAATCCTACCGGGGCAGTCTACCCACGGGACACCCTACTGCGCCTCGCGCGCATTGCCGAGAAGCATCACCTGGTGATGTTTGCGGACGAGATCTACGACGCTATCACTTACGATGGAGCCGCCTACGTCCCCATGGCCACACTGGCCAGAAAGACTTTGTGCGCGACATTTTCAGGGTTGAGCAAGATCTACCGCGCCTGTGGCCTACGTGTAGGGTGGCTGTCGTTTTCTGGCGAAAAGCAACATGCTCAAGACTACATCCGCGCGATTGAACTCTTGGCTTCGCTGCGGCTGTGCGCCAACGTACCGGGGCAATTTGCCGTGCAAACTGCGCTGGGTGGACACCAATCCATCTACGAACTGACGAGCCCAGGCGGGCGCCTGTACGAGACGCGCCGGGCGATCTTGGAGACGCTCGACAAGAGCAAGTACATGTCAGTGGTGCACCCCAAAGGGGCCATGTACGCCTTTATCCGCGTGCGCAGCGAACGCTTTTCCGAACCCTTCGACGACCGACAGTTTGCTTTGGATCTGCTCGAGCAGAAACATGTGCTCATCGCGCCCGGTTCAAGCTTCAACGTACCGTACCGCGACCATTTCCGCATCACGCTCTTGCCCGATGCAGACCAAATGCGCGCCGTGCTCGGCCTCATGGAAGAGGTCTTGGACGAATACGCGCAAGTTTAAGAGCCAGCTTGATCGTAACTGCCCTCTGCCTGGACGTCGTCAGCGGAGGTCACGGTATCGAATTCATCCACGTAACGCGTCTCCACGCCGTCAGTGATGGACCAAGCCCAGGTTGGGTCATCGTCTTCGCCCTGCCGCGGCGGGCAGATCTCCAGTGTAATCGTCCGATCAGGATAGGCGACAAACGGCTCGGGGAACGGGAACAGCATTTGATCCCAATGAGTGGGGGGGTCATAGGGGCCCGTGCTAAAGCGTATTTCATCCGTCAAGTCCGCGCTAAACCAGGCGGCGATGCCGTACGCCATGCACGCCTGTTCGACGCGACAGCTCCCTGACAGACAGGCGGGGACCTCCTTGATCGTCGCCATGTCGAGCGTCCCCAAATGAAATTGACGCTTGCATAGCTGCTTGGGTTCCACCCGAACGCAACGGCTCTGACGCAGCGGCTGATCGGCGATCGAGGAAAAATTGATGCCGTAGGGATTGCCCTGAAAGAAGGCGCACTCTTCATGAAACGCCTGGTCGATCAATAGCGCTGCATGGAGGTGCAAGCGCTCCGGCAGCATGCGCCCGCCCGCACTCAGGTAACGATCACGGATCGAGATGAGCGGGCCCAGCATGGCCTCATAGAAAAGGAAGTGCCCCATCCACTCGGAGACAATGAGGTCCGCCTGCCCGTCCAGCTGAAACGACTCGTGGTCGGCGTGGTGAAACCGGATCTCTGGATGTCCAGAATCCCGCGCAATGCGCCGCGCGTGATGGACAAAGCTGGTGCGCTCAATGGCGTCTACGGAGGCGGCTCCGCTGCGCGCCGCAAAAATAGAGAGCACGCCCGTGCCAGCACCAAAATCGATCACTCGCTGACCTGGAGCCATCTGCTGGATCGCTCGCTCGTAGCTGCTGGTTCGAATCGCATCCTCCAGCATCATTTGATGGATGGAGGCGTCCCGATAGGACTGGGCAAAGGGCTCTCTGTGATGGGGACCTTTCACGAACCGCGCCCTACCACACCCCCTCGAGCAAGCCACAAGGAATTTGCGTCACTCGGCCACGGCGGTGGCGATGTGGAGCACAAACTCATGGGCGGTCACCTTGGCGGGCTTGGCCGAGAGATGAATTCCCCCGCCCGGCTCCGGTCCGACCACTGCTCCGGCGATCGTCCCGATGCCCAAGGCGTAACTCAAAGCGAGCGTGGTGCCGAATTCGAGGGCGCTGGGCTCCTCAAGCTGCTGACTCCCCCGGGAA
>Ga0315910_10000982_pt1 | contig 26958 bp, 22 predicted proteins | sample EdamamesoilMG_FD_204470 | JGI IMG/M metagenome (GOLD analysis project Ga0315910, IMG submission 204470) | Garden soil microbial communities collected in Santa Monica, California, United States - Edamame soil | ecosystem: Environmental > Terrestrial > Soil > Garden | place: USA: California... | reverse complement strand
GTGGCACCCGGTGCAGTCGCTCGCGTCGACGCGGGCGGCGTGCGGCTGGTGGCATTGGGTGCACGCCGTGGGGCGCACCGTGCCGCGGTGGACCGCGCCGACGTGGAACGGGATGTCCCGCCAGGTCGTGTGGCAGGCCGCACAGGTGCTGTCGGCGTCCTTGGGTTTGGTCTGGGCGTGCGGGTTATGGCAGGTGCCGCACTGCGCCTTGTGGGGGTCGCGCGAGAAGTCGAACGACACCGTGAGCTGCTGCATCCCGTGACAGGCCAGGCACTGCTGCTGTCCCGGGATCAGGAGCGACTTCGCCGAGTCGTCGCTGACGTGGAGCTGGCGGTCGGCGTTGAACTGGTGACAGAGCACGCAGTGCATGTCGGTCTGCTGCGCCATCCGCCCCAACCGGATGTCGTTCTGCTCGTGGCAGCCGCTCATGGCGCAGGTGGTGCTCTTCGCCTCGAACCGGTGCGCGCTCCGCGCGTGGCAGGTGAGGCACTGGATCCGTCCCCCCTCCGGGGTGCTGTCCTGCGCCAGGTGGAGGGAGTGCCCCGCCGTGGCCGCGACCTGCTGCCAGGTGTCCTTCCCTTCGCCGGTGGCGTGGCAGTTCTCGCAGATCGCCTGCGGCACCCGGCCGTGCGGAGGCACGTCCTCCGGGCGGGCGGCGATCCACATCAGCATCTCCTTGGTCTGCGCCCGGATCTCGAACGGGTGGCAGCCGTGGCAGCTGAGCTTGCTGTGCTTCCCCTCGAGCGCGTTCACCAGGAGGTAGTTCCCGGTGTCGGGCTTCACCCAGGCCTGCCCGCTCGGCACGAAGATGTGGCACCCTTTGCAGAAGTCGTTGTCGTGCATCATGTAGTTGTAGCCGAACCCGGCGGCGCCGAGCCCCACGAGCACGACCGCGACGTTGGCGCCGATGAACATCAGGCGGGCGCTGCGCGGGGCGTTCCAGAACCAGTCCAGCATCTTCGGTCGCCGGGTGAACAGGAACCAGACGACGTACGCGCCGAGCGCCCCGGCCAGGAGCATCTCGGCGCCGATGAGCCACCCCGGCTGCTGGAAGAAGAACTGCACGAGCGGGACGAGCGGGTCGGGGAGCGGCGACTGCACCACGACCGAGTCGAGCGGGTCGTGCACCCCCTGCACGAACGCAGTGGCCGCCGCCCCCGGGGGAGCGACGGCCGACGGGAGCGCCAGCGGGGCGTCCGGCGTCATCTGTGCGCGGCGATCCTCGATCCTGCCGGTGGTGTGTACCGGACGGCCGGGCGCGCGAGGGCGCGATCCATGATCGCCCTGACCTCGGCCGACGGGGGACGGGTCGATGGATACGCGGCGTTCATCGCCGCGATCGTCGCGGAGAGGAGCCCCTCGTAGTAGAACGGGTTGTGCACCCCGTAGGATCCGTCGGAGTGGTCGTAGAGCGTCTTCTCCGCCAGCATCGTGGTGTTGAACAGCGCCCCTTCGGCGGTGGTCAGCCCGTTGCTCCCATTGAACTCGCCCGGCGACGCGGCGTACACCTCGGCGAGGAGCCCGCTGTCCGTCGGGAAGGCGTTCAGGGTGTCGTTCCCGTTGTCCTTCCAGAGGGTGTTGAGGAGCGCGGCCACGGTGGTCCGCTCGGTATTGAAGAGGTTCGCGACGACCGACGCGCTGGCGTGGCACCCGGCGTTGGTGCAGCTGCTCCAATTGCGAGCGGTCGAGTTGTAGGCGCAGCTGTTGTCCGCCTGCGGGACCCCGCCCCCGTCCACGCAGGGATTCGGGCGGAAGTTGTGTCCGGTGGAGTTGAAGGTCCCTCCCGCCGAATCGTTCGCGCTGAACGCGACGACGTGACACCCGGCGCAGAGCTTCGGGTTGAGGCTCGAGCCGTGGCTGCTGTAGGCGCCCGCCGAGTCGAAGAAGAAGCCCGGAGGCATCCACCCCGCGCCCTCTCCCATCAGGACCGGGCCCTGGGCGGAGTGTGCACCCCGCGAGTTCCGGGTGTAGCTGGAACTCGGGGTGGAATTCCGCAGGTGGCACCTCATGCAGAGGTTGACCGTCACGTCCGGGACGTCGATCGGGGCGCGGAGCTGCGCGGTGTTGGGGCTCCCGTGCGGATCGTGGCAGACGGTACAGACGATCGTCTTGGTCCCGACCGAGTCGCGATAGCGCGAGGTCTGCCCGGTGAAACGCTGGATCGCGGCCTTCCCTTCGTGGCAGCCGACGCAACTCGGATTGCTCGCCGGGGAGGCCATTCCGGCGGAATCGTTGTGGCCCGAGGCGGCCCACTGCTCGGCGAAGGGATGGTGGCCGCCGCTGTGGCAGGAGGCGCAGGTCGCCGTGGCGTCGTACATCCCCATATTGGCGAGCGGCGGCGTCCCGGCGTCCGGCGTGGTCGCGTGGGCGTAGCCGGGGCTGTGGCAGCTCTCGCACTGCACGTCGTGGTAGGCCGCGTCCTGGACGACGCTGTAGCCCGCGGGGCCGGTCGCCGCGTTCCCCTTCTCATTCACGGTGTGGCACCCGACGCAGTTGGCCCCTTGCGGGGTCGGGAGCGCGTCCCACGCCCCGGCGTGCGCCGTCTGCACCCACGCCGCCTGGGTCGAGGAATGGCAGTTGCCGCAGGTGGTGAGCTTGGTGTCGCTGTCGTAATAGCCGACAAAGCCGGACGCCGCGTCGGGTGGTGGATTCACCGGATCCCGCTCGACGTACTCGGTCTTGGTGCAGGCGCCGAGCAGGAGCGCGGCGAGGATCCAGCGAGAGGCATGCGTGCGGCGGGTCATCGGCTCCTCCGTAGGGCTACGGAAGCTATATTGCAATGTCCGGAAGCCGTTGGCAATAGCGGATTTGTGAAAAGTGTGTGAAGAAAACCACGGAGCCTCGATGACCGCCAAGACACCGACCGGCTGCACCCGATGTGGCTCCCCGCTCTCGGGCCGATTCTGCACCGCCTGCGGTGCCCCGGCCCCTGCCGGGGCCGGCGTCCCGATGGCCACGGGGCCGTGGAAGGCGGTCGGAGGAGTCGTGGCGCTCGTCGCGGTCTTCGCGCTCGGGCTCCTGGTGGGGCGGGAAGGGGGGCGCGGGGGGGTGGCTCCGGCCGGGGAAACGGCGCCCGCCGAGGCGCCGGCGCCTGACATCTCCAACCTCTCCCCCCGGGAGCGGTTCGACCGGCTGTATGAGCGGGTGATGCGGGCGAGCTCCAGCGGCGATGCCGCCACCCTCCAGCGCTTCGCCCCGATGGCGGTGGCGGCCTACGGGATGCTCGACTCGGTCGACGCCGACGCCCGCTACGACGTGGCGGTGATCAAGCTCCACCTGGGGGATATCCCCGGGGCCAAGGCGCTCGCCGACTCGATCGTGACCGCCCAGCCGACCCACCTCTTCGGCCATATGCTCCGCTTCACCGTCGGCCGGTTCGGCGGCGACTCCGCGAGCGCCAAGCGCGCCTCGGCGGCGTTCCTCGCCAATTACGCGGCCGAGATGCGGAAGGCGCGCCCCGAGTACGCGAAGCACCGGACGGCGATCGACAACTTCAAGCGGCAGGCCGAGGAGTAGGGGGCGGCGACCTTGTCTCCCCCCTCGCTCCCCGCGACCTTTCAGGGCGTGATCCAACCGGAGGTCAGGTATGAAGGCCGGACATAAGTTCCTCATCGGTGCCGTCGTGATCGTCGGCGCGGTCTCGTTCCTGATGTTCGAAGGGGTGCGCCAGACCGGGGTCTATTTCCTCACCCCCACCGAGCTGCAGCAGAAGACCACCGCCGACACCACCTTCTATGATGTGGGGGTGAAGGTCGGTGCGAAGGTGGTGCCCGGGACCATCGTCCGGAGCGCCGACCACCGCCGGATCGACTTCCGCATCTCCGACGGCACCACCGAGTACCCGGTGACCTACACCGGCACCGTCCCCGACACCTTCACCGACGCGAACGACATCGAGGTCGTGGTGGAAGGGCGCCTCCAGAAGGATGGCGTCCTGCACGCGTCCGACGTCCTTGCCAAGTGCGGCTCGCGGTACGAGTCGGTGCCGCAGCAGCGGGCCTGAGGCCCGCCCTTCCATGACCCTCCTCGGCACCTTCGCCCTCTGGGCCACCGCCCTCGTCTCGCTCTGGGGGGCGGTGGTCGCGTTCTCCGGGCAGTGGCAGACCCGCCCCGAGCTCCGCACCTCGCTCACCCACGCCGTCTACGCGTCGCTCGGGCTCCTCCTCACGGCGGCGTTCTGCCTCTGGCAGGTCCTCGCGGCCCACGACTTCAACGTCGAGTACGTCTCCGCCTACACGTCGCGGAACCTTCCGCCGTATTTCCTGATCTCCGCCTTCTGGGCGGGACAGAAGGGGTCGCTCCTCCTCTGGGCGGTGGTCCTGGCCCTCTTTGCGGCGCTGGCCCAGTGGCTCACCGCGAAGCGTCACGCCGACCTGCTTCCCTGGGTCGCGGGGATCACCAGCGCGACGCTGCTCTTCTTCGTGCTGGTGATGCTGGTCTCGGCGAATCCGTTCGAGCGGATGGCCTTCACTCCCGATGACGGACGGGGCCTCAACCCCCAGCTGCAGCACCCGGCGATGATCATCCACCCGCCGATGCTCTACCTGGGATACATCAGCGCGACCATCCCCTTCGCCTTCGCGATGGCCGCGATGCTCACCGGCCGCCTCGACACCGGGTGGATCCACGCCATCCGGAAGTGGACCCTGGTGTCGTGGCTCTTCCTCTCGATCGGCATCACCCTCGGGATGTGGTGGGCCTACGTCGAGCTCGGCTGGGGCGGCTACTGGGGGTGGGACCCGGTGGAGAACGCGAGCTTCCTCCCGTGGCTCACGATGACGGCGTTCCTGCACTCCGTGATGATCCAGGAGAAGCGGGGGATGCTGAAGCGGTGGAACCTGACGCTGATCGTCATCACCTTCCTGCTGACGATCTTCGGCACCTTCCTCACCCGCTCCGGCGTGATCGCGAGCGTCCACTCCTTCACCCAGTCCCCGGTGGGGTGGTGGTTCCTCGGCTTCCTCTTCGTGGCGGCCGTCTGGTCCTTCACGCTGCTCTACACCCGCTGGCCCGAACTCGAGCCCGAGGCGGAGCTCGAGTCGATGGTGAGCCGCGAGTCGGCGTTCCTCTTCAACAACCTGCTCCTGGTCGGGATCGCCTTCTCGGTCCTCTGGGGCACCCTCTTCCCGATCCTCTCCGAGGCGGTGCAGGGGACCAAGATCACGGTGGGCCCGCCCTTCTTCAACAAGGTGAACGGGCCGCTCGGGCTCCTGCTCCTCGCCCTCACCGGGATCGGGCCCCTCATCGCGTGGCGGAAGGCGAGCCCGGCCAATATCCGGCGGCAGTTCTACGTGCCCGGCGGCGTCTTCGCGGTGACCTTCCTCGCGCTCTTCGCCCTCGGGCTCCGCGAACTCGCGGTGGTGATGTGCCTTTCCCTCGCCGCCTTCGTGTTCGCCACGGTGGCGCAGGAGTTCGCCCGCGGCACCCGCGCCCGGATGCGGATGTACCACGAGGGGTGGGGCGTGGCGCTGGCCAACCTCATCGCCCGCAATCGCCGCCGCTACGGCGGGTACCTGGTGCACGTCGGGATCCTCACCTACTTCGTGGCCTTCGCCGGCGCCGCCTTCCGCGTCGACCGCCAGGTCTCGCTCCGTCCCGGGGAATCGGCCGAGGTGAAGAGCCCCTACGGCTGGACCTACCGGTTCACCCACCTCGGCGTCTCCCAGTACGACGCGCTCAACCGTGTGGTCTCCGCCGCCAGCGTCGATGTCACGCGGGACGGGAAGTCCCTCGGCCGGCTGGTGAGCGAAAAGCGCCAGCACGTCGACGCGTTCAAGCGGCCTACGTTCAATCCGTCCACCGAGGTGGGGTTGATGACGGGGCTCCGCGAGGACGTGTACATCGTCTTCGAGAGCGCGGTCGGGAGCACCGACCAGGCCAACTATCGATTCACCATCAACCCCCTCGTCGGCTGGGTCTGGATCGCCGGGTGCATCCTGACCTTGGGCGGGCTCATCGCGATGTGGCCGGGGAGCGGCATCGGGCCCAAGGGGGCCGGCCTCGCGCCCGCGGCGCAGGGGGGCTACGCCGCTTCGCTGGCCGGGGCGGGAAGGGAGGGATGATGCGCTCACTGTCGCGCCGGGAGCTCCTGGGATTGGCGCTCGCGGGGAGCGGGGTCGCCGCCTTCGCCGCCGATCTTCGGGCCCAGCAGGACACCGGTCGCCGGGCCGACCCCCTCTACGATCCCTCGAGCCTCGAACGGCGCCCGGCGATCGTCGAGGAGACGGCGAACGACGCGACCGTGAAGGCGGCCGAGCTCCGGCTCGCCTGCCCCTGCCCGTGCACGCTCGACATCTTCACCTGCCGCACCACCGACTTCACCTGCAGCTTCTCCCCCGAGCGCCACAAGGAGGTCGTGGCCCTGGTGGAGCAGGGGATGACCGTGGACCAGGTCCTCGAGACGATGATCCGCACGTACGGCGAGGAGACCCTGATGGCGCCCCGCCCGCAGGGATTCAACCTCGTGGGGTACGTAGTGCCCGCGGCGGCGGTCCTCGGGGTCGGGGCGGTGATCGTGGCCCTCCTCGCCCTCCGACAGCGCACCGTGCAGCCCGCGGTGGCGACCGCGACGGCGCCTGACGCCGTCTCGGCCGAGGAACTCGCGCGGGTGGAGCGGGAGCTCCGGGACCTCGAGTCGTGATCTACGTCGAAGCGCTCCTGGCGCTCCTGGTCGGAGGGGCGGCGCTGATGCTGATCCTCCTGCCGCTCCTCCGTCCCGCCGCACCGGCACCGGTGCCGGAGTGGGACCTCCCCGACCTCGAGGAGACCCGGAAGGGCCAGGCCCTCATCGCGCTCAAGGAGATCGAGTTCGACCTGGCGACCGGGAAGCTCTCCGATGCCGACTACACCGAGCTCAAGCGGAAGTTCACCTCGGAGGCGGTGGCGGCGCTCCGCGAGGAGAAGGGGGAGTCGGCGGTCGCCGCGAAGGGGATCGCGGCGGCCGCCTGCCCCCGCTGCGGCCCCCGGCCCGAGGGGGACGCCCGGTTCTGTTCCACCTGCGGCGGCTCCCTCGGCGGCGCGGTGTGCGCCGGGTGCGGGGGCCCGCTGGAGCCGGGGGCGCGGTTCTGCGCCGGGTGCGGTCGCGCCGCGGCCTGAACGGAAGCAGGTCCCAACGCACAGCGCCCTGCCGGCCGCCCGGCAGGGCGTTGTCGTGGCGTGCTTCGCCTCGCTCGACTCCGGTGTCGCACGCCTTCCGGGTCAGAGGCCGAAGGAGAGGCCGAGCGCGATGCGGCCGCGCCACATCACGTCATTGTGCCTGATCTCGGCGGTCTCCGTCTCGTCGGGTGCGATGGTCCCGGTACCGGTGATGTCCCCGCGGAGGGCGACGTGGATCGTACGGTTCAGGGGGAAGGAGAGGGTCAGGGCCCCCTGTCCTCCGAGCCGGGCGACCGGATCGTAGCCGTCGCTGGAGTAGAGCGTCCACGTGGGACCTCCCCCGAGCTCGAGCGTCGCTCCCGTTCGGGTCCGGGTGAGTCGCCACCGGATCTCGGGGGCGACCTCGACCGCTCCGACCTCTGGACCTTGGAGCAGGACGAAGTCCTCGATGTTCGCGCCCAACGGGCCGTTGAACAGGGTCACTCCGATGCCATACCCGATCGTCCCCCCGGTCCGCGTGATGCGGAAGGCGTAGGACGTGGGGTGCCAAGGACGGAGGTAGACGGTCGGGGAGGACGTGTCGTGCACGGCCGGGGAGAAGGTGGTCGCCCCGACCTCGATGCCGAGGCGCCACTCGCGCTGGGCGACGAGGGGCGGGGCGGCCGCCGCGATGCCGATGAGGACCACGAAGTGCCGGAGCATTTGAGCCTCTGGGAAAGGGTGAAGGGGGTGGTCCGCGCGCGGTGGACCACCCCGGTGCGTTATCGCAACTCGAGCTTCACTCCGCCGTAGCGGTTGAGCCCCGATCCGATCCAGGACCAGTTGCTGGCCTCGGAGTAGTACCCGGTCACCGAGTTCGCCACCGCGATCCCGATCATGTCGTCGTTGGTCTTGAAGAAGTTCGCGATCGCGGTGATCACGTTCCAGGCGCTCTTCGCCGCTTTCAGCGTCTTGTTGTTCAGCCCGATCGAGTCGCGCACCCCTTTGAGGTCGCCGTAATTCGTCATGATCGCCTTGGCGAGGTCGCCGAACAGGTCGCGGTCGATCTTGATCTCGCACGCCCCGTCATCGTCCTCGATCGCAAGGATCGAGTAGTGATTGAGCGGGAAGGAGGTATGGAAGGCGTCGAGCTCCGCCGCGGTCATCAGGGTCACATCCCCGCTCCAGCCGTCGTTGTCGTTGTTCCAGACCCTGTGCCCCGATTCTCCGATGCAGTACAAGGTCCGGTAGTGAAGGGTGTCGGTCTGACTGGCCGGCGCCATCACGTGCACCTCATACTCGGGGTTCCCCTTCAACCAACCCTCAAAGTCTTGCGTGACACGGAAATAGGTCATCCGCAGGGAAGGGGGGAGCGGGCTCGTCGGTGGGGTCGGAGGCTGGGCCGGGGGGCGGCCCTCCCCCTCACCGCAGGTGGTGCAGGTCGCCTTCCGGGGAGCGTCCGCGGCGTCGAAATCGGTCTCCTGCGGCACCACGGCCAGCACCGGGATGCTGGGGGGGCTGTGCGGGTCGAGGACCATCCTGTTCCCATGCACGTCGAATGCCACCGGCGCCTCGTGATCATTCACCTCGGTCGCGACGATGATCCGCTCATCCCCCCGCCACCGTGTGGCGTGGGCGGGGACGGGGAAGTAGAACTCGAGCGCCCCGGCGTCCCGCACATCCATCGCGACCGCCCGGAGATCCTCACCGTCCGCCGCCGCCATCGCGAGCCCCGCCCGGTCCCCCTCCGCGCCCACGAACCGCGAAAAGGGGAGCTTCCGCTCGACGTACGGCGACCCGTCGAGCGAGCGCCGCACGTAGGCGCGGAACTCCGGGTCGGCGAGGGCCATCGCGACCCGCCGCGCCAGCCGCTCCATGGGGAGCCGCCGCGCGTCCACCTCGGCCATCGGCCGGACCTCTGATTCTTCCGCCGTGGTGACCGGCGACCGCTGTTCGCCGCAGGCCGTGAGCAGCACGGCACCCGCGAACATCCACCTGGTGATCGCACGCATAAGACCTCCTGGTTGGCGTGCGTCGCCATGATGGACCCGGCCCCTCCTTCCTCCGTCACCCCGCGCGTGCGGACCGGCGCGGAATCACGCAGGGTGGCGGAAAAACGGAGCACGGGGGACAGCGACTTCGCCGTCCCCCGTGCCCGTCAACGGTCGTCCGTTGTCCGTCGACCGGCTAGTGGAACACGTAATCCACGCCGATGGCGAGGTACGCCGTCTGCCACTCGTCGGCGCCGGAGATCTCGTCACCATCCTCGTCGTAGAGCTTGCCGTTGGTGCTTGAGACGAGGCTCACATACGGGGAGAGGGAACCGTTCCGGCCGACGCGGAAGTCGTACCCGACGCCGAGCATCCCGCCGAAACCGCGGCCGGTGTACTGCTGGTCGTCCTCGACGTCGGCGAGGTACACCACGCTGCCGAGCCCCGCCTGGAACCAGAAGTTCCCCGCCGCGCTGGGGTACACGGTCACGGCGACCATCGCGTGGCCGGCGTTCTCGGTGGCGTCTTCCGCGGTCCCCGCGAGGTCGCCGAAGATCCCGTCCTCGCTGTACACGCCGAAGAGGTCGGCGCCGAGCCGGACCGACTTCGACAGGGTGCCGCCCAGCTTGATGTGGGATCCGAACATCGAGGCGGCGTCGGCATCGCCACACTCCGCGCAGTCCGCGCTCACGCTTGCCATCGCCAAGCCAAGTCCGATGAAGAAGCCCTGGCGTGGAGGACCGTCGTTGGTGGGTGCCACATCCTGGGCGGTCGCGGGAAGGGCGACCGCGCCGAGGGCGAGTGCCACGAGCGCACTCCGGACGAACGAATGCATGCGACCTCCGAGAGGAGTTGGTAGGGACGACTTCACGGCAATGTTGTGAGACCGGGGGCGGGGGGCAAGGGGGAGTCCACAGCCTGCAGCCGACAGCCTACAGCCGACAGTCGACAGCCTACAGTCCGTCGCGTTCGAGGCTGTGGGCTGTTGGCTGGGGGCTGCCTAGTGGAACACGACCCCGATCGAGAGCGTCGCGATCCCGAAGCTGACGTCGTTCAAGACCGGGTCGCCGTCGTCATTCTTGAGGTCGCCGGTCTGGCCGCCGAAGATCGTGAACTGGGGGGTGATCGAGAAGTTCTTCCCAAGGCGGATGTCATAACCCGCGCCGACGAGGCTGCCGAAGCCGGCGCCGTAGGCATCGGGTCCGGGGCCATAGTAGGTGGCCGAGGCGATCCCGATCCCTCCCTTCAGGAAGAAGTTGCTCCGCACCGTGGGGTAGAAGAGGACCGAGAGGGTCGAAGTGGCGACCGCGAGGTCGCTGTCCTCCCCCTGGGCGAAGCCGTTGAAATCGCCGGCGAGCCGGACCTTGGGGCTCAAGGTCCCACCCAGGGTGAGCCACCCCGTGCCGCCGCTGGCGTCAGGATCTCCTGAGACCTCGCCTCCGCCGCCGCCGAAGCCGAAGCCGATGAAGAACCCGTCGCGGGCGGGGCCATCCTGGGCCAGCGCCGGCGTCGCGAGGAGGGCGAGAGAGAATGCGCAGGTGAGTGTGCGCAGGGTGGAACGCATATGACCTCCAGAAGGGACGGGGGAACGCAGGGACCTCCCCCGTCCAAGCAATGCCCGTGCCATTGTGGGGCGAGGGCGCCCCACCCTCGGCTATGGCTCGAAATCCATCTGCTCGAGCTTGCGCATCGCCACCCGGAGGGGGAGCCAGGTCGCCACGGCGCAGACCACTGCCACGATCCCCAGCCCCACCATCAACCCGGTGGTCCCCCCCGGCTGTCCCGCCTGCTGCAGCTGGATGTATTCGGAGACCGGCCCCGCCTCGATGGCGATGATGAGCCCCAGGAGCCCGACGATGGTCATCATGCAGACCAATCCGCCGAAGCTGGTGGGGATCTGGGCCACATTCTCGGTCTCGAACTGCGGATACACCGCCCCGTAACCGAGCGCGATGGCGCCGAGGGCCGCGGTGATGCAGATGATCGTGCCGACGCTCAACGCCACCACCGCCGGCGGGGCCTTGAGGCTCACGCTGGTGAGGATCATCAGCACCACGGCGAGGACCAGGAGCGGGAGGGTCCCCGTCCAGTACTTGCTGCGGAGCAGCCCCCGCATGTCGAGGGGGCTGGAGCGGAGGAGCCAGAGCTGGCGGCCTTCCAGCGACACCGCGGGGAAGATGAAGCGCACCGCGATCGAGGCGAGCACGAACCCGGTGAGCCCCAGGTTCAGGAAGATCACCATCACCGTCACGAAAAGCGGAAGCCGTTCGCCGGTGTTGAGCGGGAGGGCGGAGATGTTGAAGAGGTAGACGACCAGCAGCACCGCGATGAGGATCAGCTGCCCCCACTGCGTCGAGTCGCGGAAGAAGACCCGGACATCCTTGAGGAAGAGCTCCCGCTGCTGGGGGCGCAGCGGCGAGAGGAGCAGGGTGATCACCGGCGACTGCACCCGCGCCGCCCCCCGCGTGTCCCCCCCCTCCTGCGCCCGCGTGAAGCCGTTGGTATAGAGCCGCTGGTGCACCCACGCGCCGCCCACCACCACCGCCGCCGCCGTGGTCCAGAGGAGGACGATCGGCAGGGGATCGGCGACCCGGGTGAACCAGTTCATCATCATGTCCGCCGCCCACTGGCTGGGGAGGAGCGGCGAGGTCGGCGCCTGCAGCACCGTCAGGAAGTCGACCAGGCTCCGGAACCCCTCCGGCCGCGCCAGCTGCTCGGGGCGCGCCAGCCGGAGCGCCAGCACGAACGCCGCCGCGGCGAGCACGGCGATGATGGTGAGGAGGTCGCGGATGCGGCGGGCGGGGAAGACATTCACCAGGATGGTGGTGGTCGCCGCCCCGATCGCGGCGGGGACCACGAGGAGGGGGAAGAGGGCCGCCGCCGCCACCAGCGCAAAGAGCGGCCCCCCGTCGAACACCACCCCGTAGGCGGTGAAGACCGGGACCGCCATCACCACCACCATCCAGCTCGAGTGGAGCATGTTCTCGCCCAACTTGGCGAGGTACAGCCGGAGCCAGTCGATCGGCGCCGAGAGCAACAGGTCCAGGTCCCGCGCCAGGAAGAACGACGAGAGCGCGGTGATCAGGTTCGAGAGCAGCAGCAGGGACAGGAACGAGAGGAGGGCCACGCCGAGGATCTTGCTCGCGATGAGCGGCCCCACCTCCGGCGTCGCCTTGAGGTAGCGGAGCACCCGTTCCATCAGCACGTAGGTGCCGCTCCAGAACCCGCCGCCGACGAGGAAGAGGAGGAGGAGCTTCCCGCCGATCCCGTCCCGCTCCTGCCGGATCCGGGCGCGTGCGGTGCGCCACTTCGGCTCGAGGACGCGCAGGATCCCCGGCCCTGGGAGCGCCGCGGCCTGCGGCCCGAGGCCCGAGGCCCGCCACCCCTCAGTCACCGAACACCCCATCCAGCGACCGGAGCTCCGCCCCGCCGGTGAGCTTGAGGAACACCTGCTCCAGCGACTGCCCGTGGCTCTCGGTCTGCTGGCGCACCTCCGCCATCGTCCCCACCGCCGCGAGTTTCCCCCGCTGGATGATCGCGATCCGGTCGCACACCGCCTCGGCGATCTCCAGCGTGTGGGTGCTCATCAGGACGGTGCCCCCCCGGTCGCAGAACTGCCGGAAGAGGTCCTTGAGGAAGCTCTGCCCCTTGGGATCGAGCCCCACCATCGGCTCGTCCACCACGATCACGTCGGGACGGTGCACGAGGGCGCTCGAGATGATCAGCTTCTGCCGCATCCCGTGGCTGTACTTCTCCACCAGCTGGTCCTTCCAGTCGCTGAGTTCGAAGAGGGCGAGGAGCTCATCCATCCGCGACTCGACCCCCGCACCCCCCTGGTCGTAGAGCCCCGCGACGAAGCGCAGGAACTCCGCCCCGGTGAGCTTCTCGTAGACGTAGGGGCGGTCGGGGATGAAACCCAGCCGTGCCTTCGCCGCGACCGGGTCCTTCTGGATATCGTGGCCGGCGACTTCGACCGTTCCGGCGGTCGGCTGCAGGATCCCGGCGATCATCCGGAGGGTGGTGGTCTTGCCGGCGCCGTTGGGGCCGAGGAAGCCGAAGAGCTCCCCCTTGGGGACCTCAAGGCCGATCCCGTCGACGGCGGTGAAGCGCCCGTAGCGCTTGGTGAGGTCGGTGAGTCGGATCATCGCAGCTCGGAGGGCTCGCGACCGGTGGCGACGTAGCGCCCGGCCAGGGGGAGGAGGTCGGTCCAGCGGCCGGTGCCACCGGCGACAAGGCGAAGATGGGTGGAGGAGGCGACGCCGGTCCCCTCCGCGGGATCCATCGGCACCCAGTCACCGATGAAGAGTTCCGCCCAGGTGTGGGTGCGCGCCCCCTTGGGCGTCAGCACGATCCCGCCGACCAGCCGCGCCGGGAGGCCCACGCGCCGGGCCAGCGCCACGAGGAGCACCGCCTGCTCCTCCGGCGTGCCGCGTCCCACGGCGAGCACCGCGCCCGCGGGACGGATCCCCGGCTCGCCGGCCGTGGTCGCGATGTTGCGGTGCACCCACGAGGTCAGGGTCATCGCCGCTTCGCGGGCGTTCTGCGTGTTCCCGGCCAGCGCACGCGCCCGAGCGGTCACCGCCGTATCCTCCGGGGAGAGCCTCGGCTCGGCCGCGAGCTCCGACACGAACCTGGGGTTCTGCATCGGGAGGGGCTCGAGGGGGCGCATCGCCTGCTGGGAGCGCCAGCTGTTGGGCGGGAAGGTCTCCACCGTGTCGCCGGTGATCCGCTGCAGCGGACCCGCGCCGTCCAGCGGCGGGTACTCCGCGCCGGGGAGGAGGAGGGTCCATTCGCGGCGATTCCCGGCGATGAGGCTGGCGGCGTCCGCGACCGGGAAGGGGCGAAGGTCGGAATGGCCGGTGGCCGAGTCGCTGATGCGGCGGTAGCCGCCGACGGCGAACTCGAACGCGTCCCGCTCGAAGCGGAGCCCGCCCCCGGTGGACCAGGTGATGGGGAACCCGTTCTCGTCGATCCACCGGTGGATCTGGGCCGAGCGGTCGGTCCCGCTCAGCCGCCAGGCGCGCACCGTATCGTACGAGGCGACCCGGAAGCCGCCGCCGTCGCCGGGAACGATGCTGTCGGGGATCAGGAAGGTCGAGTCGCCGGTGGTGATCCAGGCCTCGCGCCGGCGGGCGAGCGAGGTGAGGTCGAGCGTCGCGAGTTCGCTGGTGGCACCGGGGCGGGGACGGACGAAGGTGGCGAGCCAGAGCGGGATGGCGTCGACCGGGACCGGGATGGTGTCGAGCGCGGTCACCGACCCCCACCGGTCGCGGCCATCGGTGAACGTCGCGATGAGCGAGTCCCCGCGGACGTCGAGGCGCCACTCCACCACGCCGTCCGGGTCGATGCGCTGCGACTCGGAGCGCCAGAGCCGGAGATCGGTGGTGAGGAGCGTCGTCGTCACCAGCTCGTACCGGTCCATCCGGGGCGCCCGTCCGGCGCTCAGGAAGAACCGGCTCTGCAGGTACACCAGGGCCGGTGCGGTGTCGCTCGCGGACATCGTGTCGACCTGGATCAGCGCATACCCGACCTGCGCGGTGTCGAGCATCACCCGGTAGTAGGCCGCGCCGGGGGAGACGAACTGCTGCCCCGCGATTACCCGGACCCCGCCGCGGGAGAGCTCGCGGGTCGCGAGCCAGCCGAGGGCGGCGACCCAGGCGGTGAGGATGAGGAGAGCGAGATGCTTGCGGGTCACGCGCGCCGGGGTGAAAGGACGGGGAGGATCTCGTCGCGGTCCCGCTCGCGCTCGACCACCACGGTGAGCGCCGCGGGGAATTCGGCGCGACGGGTGGGGTCCTCCCAGGTGTCGCGGAGGATCCGCGCCGCGTCCTCGGGGAAGAGCTGGCCCGCTCCGACCCCGACGAGGGGCGTCGCGATCGACATCAGTTGGAACTGCGCAGCGCGCTGCCACGCCGAGGTGAGGGCCCGGCGCACGGTATCGGCCGAGACATTCTCCTCCCGCGACTGGATCACGGCGTGGACCACCAGCGGGGCGGAGAGGTCCCCGCCACCGGTCACTACCGCCGCGCCTACGACCAGCGGGTTCTGCACCCGGCGGAGTGCGGCGAACCGGGGGCCCGCCTGCGCATCGAGCCGTGCCGCGGCGCCCTGCACCGGCTCGAGGTGGTCATCGGCGGGGCGGAGGACCGCGTCGGCACGAACGAAGGCGAGATCGTCGACCACGACTTCGATCATCGCGCCGCCTCCCGTGCTCGCTGGTACAGCACCGCCGCCTCGTCGGCCCGGCCGAGGCGGTCGAGCACACGACCGAGGAGGTGGCAGGCGCGGCCGTGCGAGGGGGCGAGCTCCAGCGTCCGGCGGAGCGCCGATTCGGCCCCGCCAAGGTCGCGGAGCGCGGTGAGCGCTTCGCCGAGGGCATACCAGGCGGCGATGTTGGCGGGATCGGCCTCCACCGCCTTGCGGAGGGTCGGCGCCCCCTCGGAGGGGAGTCCCTTACGGACCTGCACCACGCCGAGGGTGACGAGGGCGGCGGCGTGCGCGTGCTCGCGCTTCAGCACCCGCCGCAGGTCGGCCTCGGCTTCCACGTACAGCTTCTGTTGTCCGAGGAGGGCGCCGCGATGGACCAGGAGATCCGCGGCGTCCGGTTCCGCCTTGAGGGCCGCGGTGAGCTGCTCCGTCGCCCCTTCGAGATCTTCGACCGCTTCGAGGAGGCGCGCGAACTCCACCCGCGCCGCCCGATGGGCAGGGTCGAGTTCGAGGAGTTGGCGGTAGGTGAGCGCCCCTTCGGCCGGGCGGCCACGCTGTACCTGCTCCCGGGCGCGGCGGAGGAGATGGTCGATCTCCGTCCCCTCACCCAGGGGATCGGCCACCACGACGTCGTCACCGGGGAGGGTCGCCGCGAGGGGGCGGAGCGAGAACCCCTCGTCCGGAGCGGCCGGGATCGGGGAGGCCTCGAGTCCGCCATCCGCCCCCAGGAGGTCGGTCACGGCGCGATCCCGGTCGGCGACCCGGCTGGTGCGGAAGTGGCGCATGGAACTAAAGGTAACAGTGAACGGACGCTCAGACGCTCAGGGGCTCGACCACGCCGGAATGCTCCTGAGCGTCCGAGCGTCTGAGTCCCTGACCCCACCCCTTGAGTCCCGCCCTGAATGCGGACAACTTGCTTGGATGCCCCAAGAGCACCTTGTCGTCCGCGGCGCCCGCGAGCACAACCTCCAGAACGTCTCCGTCACGATCCCACGTGACCGACTGACGGTCATCACCGGCCTCTCGGGGTCGGGGAAGTCGTCGCTCGCCTTCGATACGATCTATGCCGAGGGACAGCGCCGGTACGTCGAGTCGCTGAGCGCGTATGCGCGCCAGTTCCTCGGGCTGATGGAAAAGCCGGACGTCGACGCCATCGAAGGGCTCTCCCCGGCGATCTCCATCGAGCAGAAGACGGCGACCCAGAACCCCCGGTCCACCGTCGGCACCGTCACGGAGATTTACGACTACCTCCGCCTCCTCTGGGCGCGGACGGGGACGCCGTACTGCCCCAATGATGGGACCGCCATCACCCGCCAGAGCCCCTCCCAGATCGCCGACACCATCCTCGGCTGGCCCGAGGGGACCCGGATCGAGGTCCTCGCGCCGATGATCCGCGGCCGGAAGGGGGAGTTCAAGGAGCTCTTCGAGGACCTCAAGCGCCAGGGATTCATCCGCGTCCGCGTCGACGGCGAGACCTACGAGATCGACCAGGTCCCCGCGCTCGTCCGCCGCCAGAACCACGACGTCGCGGTAGTGGTCGATCGCTTGGTGGTGAAGCCCTCCGATCGCACCCGTCTCGTCGACTCCCTCGAGACCGCGCTCCGCGCCGCTGACGGCGTGGTCGAGGTGGTCCAGTACGGTGAGCGGTCAGCGGCAAGCAGTGAGCGGGGTGGGGGCGGGGGTTCCCGCTCACCGCTCACCGTTCACCGCTCACACATCTTCTCCGAAAAGTTCGGCTGCCCCAAGTGCGGCCTCTCCCTCCCGGAGCTCGAGCCCCGGCAGTTCTCGTTCAATTCCCCCTTCGGCGCCTGCACCGAGTGTCACGGGGTGGGCACCACCCGGGAGGTCAACGCCGACCTGATCCTCGGCGACGGGCAGATCTCGATCCTCGAGGGGGTCGTCCTCCCGTGGGGGGAGCCCAGCGGCTACCTGCGGAAGGTCGTGCTGCCGACCCTCGCCAAGGCGTTCAAGTTCGATCTCGCGGCCCCCTGGAGCGCGCACAGCGACGCGGCGAAGAAGGCGCTCATCTATGGTGCGCCGGGGAAGGTCCTCAAGTATGTGGCGGAGGGGGGAAAGCGGACCGAGTACGAGGCGGAGTGGGAGGGGGTGCTCAAGAACGTCGAGCGCCGCTACAAGGAGACGGGGAGCGACTCGATCCGCGGCGAGCTCGAGGCCTTCATGGTCGAGATGCCGTGCCCGGTCTGCAGGGGGCGGCGGCTCAAGGCGGAGTCGCTCGCCGTCACCGTGGGCGGGAAGGGGATCGGCGAGGTCGTCGACCTCCCGGTGGAGCAGGCGCTCTCGTTCTTCGAGAAGGTCCCGGTCCGCGGCAACGGGCGCGCCGGCCTCGACGCCGACGTCGCGGGACCCATCCTCAAGGAAGTGACCGACCGGCTCCGCTTCCTCCGCGACGTCGGCCTCGCCTACCTCACGATGGGGCGCGCGGCCGCGACCCTCTCCGGGGGCGAGGCGCAGCGGATCCGGCTCGCGACCCAGATCGGGTCACGGCTGGTCGGCGTGCTCTACATCCTGGACGAGCCGAGCATCGGGCTCCACCAGCGGGACAACGAGCGGCTCCTCGGCACCCTGCGCGAACTCCGCGACCTCGGCAACACCGTCATCGTCGTCGAGCACGACGAGGACACCATCCGCGCCGCGGACCACATCATCGACCTGGGCCCCGGGGCGGGAAAGCTCGGCGGCCACGTCGTCGTGGAAGGGGACCTGAAGGACGTCCTGAAGCACCCCAAGTCCCTCACCGCGCGCTATCTAAGGAAGGAACTCCGGGTCCGGGTCCCGCCCCAGCGCCGGAAGGGGGCCAAGGGGGACAAGCTCCGGATCGTCGAGGCGACGGAGCACAACCTCCGCGGGTTGAACGTCGACATCCCCCTCGGCGTCTTCACCGCCGTGACCGGGGTCTCGGGTTCCGGAAAGTCGACCCTGGTGAGCGACATCCTGTATCGGTCGCTCGCGCGGCACTTCTATCGCGCCAAGCTGGTGCCGGGGAAGCACGGCCGCATCGAGGGGCTCGACAAGATCGACAAGGTCATCGACATCGACCAGGGCCCCATCGGCCGGACGCCGCGCTCCAACCCGGCGACCTACACCGGGCTCTTCACCCCGATCCGCGAGCTCTTCGCCCAGCTGCCTGAGGCGAAGATCCGCGGCTACGGTCCGGGCCGCTTCTCCTTCAATGTGAAGGGAGGGCGGTGCGAGGCGTGCGAGGGGGATGGGCTCGTCAAGATCGAGATGCATTTCCTTCCCGACGTGTATGTCCCGTGCGAGGTCTGCAAGGGGCGACGCTACAACCGCGAGACCCTTGAGGTGCGGTTCAAGGGGCGGAGCATCGCCGAGGTGCTCGACCTCACCGTGAGCGACGCGCTGGAGTTCTTCGAGGCGCAGGGACGGATCGCCGAGAAGCTCGAGCTCCTGAACGACGTGGGGCTGGGGTACATCCACCTGGGTCAGGCGGCGACCACGCTCTCGGGGGGTGAGGCGCAGCGAGTGAAGCTCGCGACCGAGCTCAGCAAGCGGGATACGGGGCGCACGCTCTACATCCTTGATGAGCCCACCACCGGACTCCACTTCGAGGATGTGCGGCTCCTGCTCGAGGTGTTGCACCGCCTGGTGGACAAGGGGAACAGCGTCGTGGTCATCGAGCACAACCTCGACGTCCTGAAGACCGCGGACCACATCATCGATCTTGGGCCTGAGGGTGGGGACCAGGGTGGCTATATCGTGGCGGAGGGGACGCCCGAGGAAGTGGCGGCGGTGAAGGGGAGCCACACGGGGGCGTTCCTGCGGGAGGTACTGAAGGGGTGAGCCGAGGGCGGGGCCCCCGGCCCCGCGAGTGATCGAAGCGATAGGTCTCGGCGATGGCGGCGCGTGGGCGCGCCGCCCTCGGCCCCGCCACTACGGGAAGATGATGACCCTATCAATGGGCTTTCTTGGAGTGCGATCGATGGGTCGGCCGTCCGCGGTCGGCCCATTGCTGTTCATGCTGTTGCTGCTCGTGGCCGGCCGTCCGCTGGAAGCGCAGGTGCGCGGCGTCGTGGTGGACAGCGCCGGCCGGCCGTTGGCCGACGCGGTGGTCGATCTCTGGGTGGCGGCGGTCCGGGTCGGTCGTGTTGTCACTCCGGGGACGGGAAGGTTCGACTTTCCCCAGCCCGCGGGGCCCGGCCGCCTCGTTGTACGGCGGATCGGCTCGCGAGTAGAGCAGCGAGATGTCGTCCCTGGTGGGCCTGAGCTTCGGATCCAGCTCCGAGTCGTGACCCCTGAGATGGAACCGATCGTCGTCGACCAAGGGTGCGGCCGAAGGGAAGACAAGACCGCTCGAGCAGCGTGGGAGCGTGCGACCGCGTGGTATCGGGAGCTTCCGGACTCACTCTGGCCCTCGGCGGAGTTCAGGATGTCGACTGAGCGGGTCCCGAGGAACGAGGTGGGCCGACCGGTCGTCGACTCGAACGCCTATGGATGGGGCGGCTATCGGGGGATGATGCGTGGGATCGATGAGGCGCGGATCGCGCGCAACGGGTATCCAGCCGCTGATCCGGAGCGCGGTACGGTGATCTCGGGTGAATTGACGCCCTCCGGCGTTCAGCATTTCATGGCACCGGCATTCGGGGCACGGTTCCGGTTCACGGACGCCGGTCCAGCCCGGATCCGGTTCTGTCCCAGTGAGACGAAGGCTCCCTGGATCTCGGGAGAGATGATCGTCGCGGATGACGGCAGCCTTCTCTGGATGTGGTGGCGATTCGGTTCGCCCGGGGAGATCCCGGCGACCGGCGGTGTGGTGACTTTCGTGGCTCCGGCCGGCGCTCGTGACCTCCCGCTGCTTCCGTCGAGTGCGGTGCTCTGGCAGGAACGACCGAGCGGGATGGCAGCCCAGCGCTCGTTCGAGTTCAAGGAGTGGCATCTGACGAACTACGAGCCGCACTGGCCCTCGTGACTTGGTCCGCTGGCTTCCGACGAAAGATGACGATCGTGATCGCCGCCTTCGCGCTGATCGGTCTTTCGGCGTGGTGGTGGGGCAATGATTTCATCCGCTCGTTCGAAGCTGAGCGGCCGAGTGTCTCCCACGGTACCACGGGCGATGGCCGTCTCGAACGAGGGAAACGTCTCCCCACCTCGGGGCCCAATTTCCACGCCTACTCGCGACTCGGTGCGCTGTTCGGTCGTAATGCGGTGCATTCCACGGTGCGAGACATTGTGCTTGCGGCGTACGACTCGCTTGCAGTTGCTCGTCCTGATGTAGAGTTCGTTTACGGAGAGACGGGATGGCCCTCCGGCGGGCCCTTCCCGCCTCATCGCACGCACGAGAACGGGACCTCGGTCGACCTTTTTGTCCCAGTCCTCGACGCCGAAGGCCGAGCTGCGGTATTGCCCATCGGTCCGTGGAACAAGTTCGGCTACTCAATCGAATTCGATGCCCGAGGCCGCTGGAATGGGTATCAGGTCGACTTCGAGACGCTCGCACTGCACCTGCTCGCGCTGGAATCGGAAGCGCGACGACGCGGAGCCCGAATCGGTCGCGTGATCCTGGCCCCCGAGTTCGAGGACGAGCTTCGGGGATCGGAAGCGGGCCGGCGCGCCTCGGCTGAGCTTCCGTGGATGGAGGGGCGCCCATGGGTCCGACACGATGAGCACTACCACGTCGACTTCGTGCTCACGAATTGACCATTCTCTGACATCACCCTGAAACACCTCGTGAGCATGGCGCGTACTCCGGCCATGCTCACTCTCATTCTCGCCGCGAGCGTGTCGTTCGCCGCTCAGGCCGCACCGCAACGCCCCGATCCCGCCGCCAAGGCCATCGTCGACACCGCCCTCGCCCGGATGGGAGGGGCGGAGGCCGTTGCACGCGTGCAACGCGTGCGCCGAGAGATGCTCACCACCTGGCAGCGGACCAATTTCCGGGACGAGCCCTACGGCGACGCGCCGTCGTTCGAGCTGCACACCGACATCCGCGACTATGGGATCAACGGGTGGAAGAACACCCGCAAGTTCTCCCTCACCAACACCACGCAGCAGATCGTCGACATCGTCAACGACACGGTGGCGATCCGCCAGCTCCCGAACGGGACCTGGAACTCGCTCAGCATCGCGTATGTGGACGAGCGGCGGGAGCTCTTCGCCATCGCCCCGGAGCGGATCCTCTTCCTGGCCCGTGACGCCGCCGACCTCACCCTCGGCCGAGACACGACGATCGACGGGCTCCCAGTCGCGCGCATTACGGCGACGGTCGACCGGTTCGCGATGACGATCTTCGTCCGTCGCGGCGACGGGCTTCCCGCGATGGCCCGGTTCCATGCCGCGCAGCCCAACGACTTCGGGCTCCTCGAATGGGGCGCGATGGATGTGGAGACCTGGTACTCCCGGTGGGGCCGCACCGCCGCGGGGGTCGCGCTCCCGTTCCAGGTGGATCAGCGTCGCGTGGGGAAGCCGTACAAGCGGATGTCGGTGCTCGCGATGGCGTTCGACACGGTGGCGACGGCAGAGACCTTTGCGATCAGCGATTCGCTCCGGCAGCTCTACTTCGCCAAGGACACCAAGCCGATGCACGACCTCCCGTTCGACTCGGCCAAGGTCGTCGACGGGGCCTTCGCGAACTTCGGCGCGTTCGGTGCCCCGGCCGGTGCGGTGAAGGTCGGTGGGCGCTGGATGCTGATGGAGGCGGGGCAGGGGGAGCTGAGCGCGGACCGCGCGGTCGAGTGGCTCACGTCGAACGATGCGGCCGCCCCGATCGGCGGCGCCGTCCTCACGATGACGAGCCCCGGGAACGGCGGCGTCAACGCCCTCGTCCGTCGGCGAGTGCCGACCTGGATCGGCCCCGGTGCCAAGCCGTTCGTCGACCGGATGCTCAACGCGGCTGGTAGGACAGGCGCCAAGAGTGCGACAGGCGTCTCGCCTGTCCCCGTTGCCCGCGCGCAGTGGCTCAAGGTCGGCAGCGACTCCCTTTGGCTCGCGCCGATCGACCTTCCCGACGCGCCGCGGTCGTTGGTCGTCTACTCGCCGACCCTGAAGTGGGCCTACTCCGCCACCGCCTTCGCGCCGCTGCAGCAGCAGTACATCCTTGCCGCGATCCGCGCGAAGGGATGGACGGTGGAGAAGCTCGGCTCGGCCCGTACGATCAGCGCCGCGGCTCCTCGGTAGCACGGATGCGCTCCCGCTCTCCCTTCAGGGAGAGGGGATTGGGGGGTGAGGTGTTGTTGCGCGGCTCGCCGCGCCCATCCTGGGGGATCTCGGGATACGGGGCCGGGGGTAAGGTCTGCGCCCGGAGGGACCACTTCGTCTCAGATGGGAACCGTTCGCCGCGCCCCTTGCTCGACCCGGGGGGCGCGGGCAGTTTCCACGGCCTGTCCCCCTCAGTCCACAGCCTACAGCCGAGTCCAGCTCCGATATGCGCGTCACCAGGACGATCCTCGCCCTTGCGGTGGCCTTCTGCGTCACTGCGCCGCTCCGCCTCTCCGCCCAGGCCCGCCCCTACACCCCCGCCGACAGCACCAAGCTCGACGTGCAGATGATCTACGCGTCGAACTGGTTCCAGGGGGAGTTCTTCGGCCCCGCCCGCTGGCTCGGCCAGGGGGAGGCCTACACCACCCTCGAGCGCGCGACCGCCCCGGCCCGCGGCCAGGAGATGGTCCGCTACGAGACCGCGACGGGGAGCCGCTCGGTCCTCATCGCCGCGAACCGGCTCATCCCCAGCGGGGACTCGATGCCGCTCAGCGTCGAGGACTACAGCTGGAACGGCGACCAGTCGAAGCTCCTGATCTTCACCAACTCCCGCCCGGTCTGGCGCCAGAACACCCGCGGCGACTTCTGGGTCCTCGACCTCAAGACCTGGGAGCTCCGGAAGCTCGGCGGCGCCGAGGCCAAGGAGGCGACCCTTCAGTTCGCCAAGTTCTCTCCGGACGGCACCAAGGTCGGCTACGTCCGCGAGAACGACCTCTACGTCGAGGACCTCGGCACCGGCCGCATCACCCGCCTCACCAACGACGGTTCCCGCACCATCATCAACGGGACCTTCGACTGGGTGTACGAGGAGGAACTCGGCCTTCGCGACGGGTGGCGCTGGAGCCCGGACGGTGCGATGATCGCCTTCTGGCAGCTGAACGCCGACCAGGTGCGCGACTTCACCCTCATCAACACCACGGACTCGCTCTATCCGGTCGTCACCCCGATCCAGTATCCGAAGGCGGGGGAGGCGAACAGCGCCGGGAAGATCGGCGTCGTCAACGTGGGCGGCGGCGCGGTGCGCTGGCTCCCCTTCCAGGGGGACCCGCGCGAGCACTACCTGGCGCGGATGGAGTGGGCCGACCCGAAGGGGGGGAAGGATGAGCTGATCATCCAGCGGCTCAACCGGCTGCAGAACACCCTCGAGGTCGTCATCGCCAACGCGCAGACCACCGCGCTCCGCACCGTGCTCACCGAGCGCGACAGCGCCTGGGTCGAGGTGGTGGATGACCTGGTCTGGCTCAACAACGGCCGCCAGTTCACCTGGGTCAGCGAGGCCGACGGCTGGACCCACGTGTACGTCGTCGATCGCGCCAGCGGCACCCGGAAGCTCGTGACCCCGGGGGAGTTCGACATCGTCAACGTGCAGGGGGTCGATTCACGCGGTGGCTGGGTCTACTACACCGCCTCCCCCGAGAACCCCGCGCAGCGCTACCTCTTCCGCGCCCGGCTCGACGGCCGCGGCAAGGCGGAGCGGCTCTCGCCGGCCGCCGACGCAGGGAGCCACGGCTACAACATCTCCCCCGACTACCAGTACGCGCTCCACACCTTCTCGAAGATGGGGACGCCGGGGACCACCGACCTGGTGCGCCTCCCGGAGCACCGGAGCCTCCGCGTCCTGGTCGCCAACACCCGCCTCAAGGGCCGCGTCGCGGCGCTGCAGCAGGGGCCGCGTGAGTTCTTCCAGGTGGACGTCGGCGGGGGGGTGAAGCTCAACGGCTGGATGATGAAGCCGGTCGGGTTCGACCCGAACAAGAAGTACCCGATCCTCTACTTCGTGTACGGCGGGCCGGGGTCGCAGACGGTGCTCGACAGCTGGGGCGGCCAGAACTACCTCTGGTACACGATGCTCACCCAGAAGGGGTACATCGTCGCGAGCGTCGACAATCGCGGCACCGGGCTCCGCGGCCGCGACTGGCGCAAGATCATCTACGGCCGGATGGGCGTCATCGAGTCGCAGGATCAGATCGCCGCGGCCCAGGCGATCGGCCGCTGGCCCTTCGTCGACAACTCCCGGATGGCGATCTGGGGGTGGAGCTACGGCGGCTTCATGAGCCTCAATGGGCTCTTCCGCGGCGGCGACACCTACCGCGCGGCGATCTCGGTCGCTCCGGTGACGCACTGGAAGTACTACGACAACATCTACACCGAGCGGTACATGGGGCTCCCGCAGCAGAACGCGGCGGGCTACGACGCGGGCTCCCCGCTCAGCGTGGTCGACTCGATGCGCGGCGACCTCCTCCTGGTGCACGGCTCGGGCGACGACAACGTGCACTACCAGAACAGCGAGGCGCTGGTGAACCGGATGGTGGCGGCCAACAAGCCGTTCGAGATGATGGAGTACCCCAACCGGAACCACGGCATCTTCGGCGGCAACACCCGCCGGCACCTCTTCGAGATGCTCACCCGGTACCTCGACGAGCACGTGATGGCCCCGCGCGGGACCGCGGTGCCCTGATCGTGGCACCACGGAGGGCGCTGAGGAACGCGGAGAAGCGCGGAGGATGATCGATGTGGTCTCAAGGGGAGCTCCTCTTGGGACCACATCGAGCTTGCTGGCCTCCGTGCATCTCCGGACCCTCCGTATCCTCCGTGGTCCCACACTGTACTTTGAAGGGAGCTCCCGCGAGGAGGTCGCGTGCCCGCCCGGATGACCTACGAAGCGATCGTCGAGACCCTCGGCTACGCCGCCGGCCAGGAACAGATGGTCCGGATCCTGACCACGACCGGCGCCGAAGTGCTTGGATACCCCACCTCGGTCGACACCCACGTCACTGCGCACGAGGTGTACCTCCTGCCGCCAGGCGACGACGACACCGAGATCGCGATCAATCTCGAGGCGATCGAGAGCGTGGAACTCGCGTAGTACGGGGAGCCGCTCCCCCTCTCCCGCAAGGGAGAGGGGGTCGGGGGGTGAGGTTACACGCGGCCAAGGGGGCGGGGGGTGAGGTTGACCCGCGTGCTCGCTACTATTCCCCCATGGTCTCTCTCCTCGACATCATCGGCCCCGTCATGGTCGGGCCGTCTTCCAGCCACACCGCCGGCGCCTGCCGCATCGGGCTCTTCGCGCGCGGGATGCTCGGCACGACCCCCGACAAGGCGCTCGTCGAACTCCACGGCTCCTTCGCCCGCACCGGTGTGGGCCACGGCACCGACCGCGCCATCGCCGGCGGCCTCCTCGGCTACCAGCCCGACGACGAGCGCCTCCGCGGCGCGGTCGACGATGCGGCCAGGCAGGGGGTCGCCGTCACCTTCGAGAACACCAAGCTCCGCGGCGAGCACCACCCCAACACCACCCGGCTCACCCTCGAGAAGGGCGGCAAGAAGGTCACCGTCATCGGCTCCTCGCTCGGTGCGGGCCGGATCTCGATCACCGAGATCGACGGCTACCCGGTGGAGATCAGCGGGAGCTTTCCGGTGCTGGTGATCGTCGCGCAGGACAAGCCGGGGATGATCAACGCGATCACCGGCGCCCTCGCGGCCGAAGAGGTGAACATCTCCACCATGCGCGTCTCCCGCCGGCAGAAGGGGGGCGATGCGATCCACATCTACGAACTCGATGCGCCGGCCAGCGCCGGGGCGCTCGAGCACGTGCGCGCACTCCCCGCGGTGAAGCACGCCCGCGCCATCGACCGGGTGAGCTGATGTCCTACGATTCGCTGCAGGAAGCGTTCGAGCGCGCCACGGCCGATGGGATCTCCCTCGGTGAGGCCGCACTCCGTGCCGAGGCGGAGCAGGGACTCCGGACCCGGGCGCAGATCGAACAGTCGCTCCAGCGCGCCCTCGACGTGATGCGCCAGGCGATCGCCGACGGCCGGAAGGGGGACCTCCGCTCGGTCTCCGGACTCGTCGGCGGCGACGCCCACAAGCTTGCCAATGCCAAGGGGCCCCTCCGGGGGACCCTCTTCACCGACGTCCTCGCGAACGCCCTCGCGGTCCAGGAGGTCAACGCCGCGATGGGGGTGATCGTTGCGGCGCCGACCGCCGGCGGTGCCGGCGTCCTTCCTGGTGTCTTGTTCGGGCTCGCGGCCTCCAACAAGCTCGATGACAAGGCGCTCATCCGCGGGCTCGCGGCCGCGGGACTGGTCGGTGCCGTCTGCGCCGTGCGCGCCTCCCTCTCCGGCGCCGAGGGCGGGTGTCAGGCGGAGACCGGAGCGGCGGCGGCGATGGCGGCGGCGGCCGGCGTCGAAGTGCTCGGCGGGAGTGCGGAGGACGCGGTGCACGCGGTCGCCCTCACGATGCAGGGGACCCTGGGGCTCGTCTGCGATCCCCTCGGCGGGTTGGTGGAGGTGCCGTGCGTCTTCCGGAACGCGACCGGCGGGGCGATGGCGCTCGCCGGGATCGAGATGGCGCTCGCGGGGGTGCGGTTCCCGATCCCGGTCGATGAGGTCATCGATACGATGGGGGAGATCGGTCGCTCGATGGATGTGCGGTACCGCGAAACGGCGGGGGGCGG
>Ga0315910_10000981_pt1 | contig 26972 bp, 32 predicted proteins | sample EdamamesoilMG_FD_204470 | JGI IMG/M metagenome (GOLD analysis project Ga0315910, IMG submission 204470) | Garden soil microbial communities collected in Santa Monica, California, United States - Edamame soil | ecosystem: Environmental > Terrestrial > Soil > Garden | place: USA: California... | reverse complement strand
CCGGACGGGCGGACGTGACGGTGGGCAACGGCTGCCAGTCCTACTATTTCCTGGACAAGGAAGGGGCGCACTTCGACACGAAGTACTACGTCGAAACCCTCGCACCGAAAATCATGGAGCTGTACGGGGCGCAGGCACTGCGCCGTATCGAGGTATCCCAGGGTGCGGCTGGCCAGGGCGGCGCCAAGCCGCTGGTGCTGGCCTCTGCGCATCTGTATTTCGCGGACCAGAACGCGTTCTTCACGGCCGGCAGGACTGCCCTTCCGCAATTGATGAAAGAAGGTCCGAACTACACGGACATTTTTCCTGTCGTCAGCCAGACGACCGTGCACGCCGTCGGCTGAGATGGGAATTCGGAGAGGTCACATGCCTGCAGCGATTTCGAAGTGGGGGACCTGGGTCGCGGTACTGACCCTGGCGGGTACGGCCTCTGCGCAACGGGTCGCGGATCCCGGATTCAAGAGCGTGGGACGCGGTGCGCCGCTGGCGGTCGCCATGCCCACTGTGCAGATGCCATTCGGGCCCGCGGCGGCAACGGCACGTGAGGCTTTCCTGAAGTATCCCTGGGTGGGGCCCATGCGCCTGGGTCCGCGCGAGACAGTGCCCAATGGGCCCCCGCCCCTCGATATCGGCACGGCGTGGAACGGCGCCGTTCCGCCCGGCATCAAGGCGCTGCCCATCGACATCTTCACCACGAAGGACTTCTACAAGGACCGCGAGCTGTGGAAGAACAAGCTCTACTTCCGCTGCAACAGCCCGCAGGGCCTGGAACTGCAGTTCGGCGCCATCTTCGCGCCCACGATCGGCTCTGATCCGCCGCGCACCGCGGCCTGGGGTTATTGCGATCGCGACCTGCCGCGTGCGGCCATGGTCAGTCCCTACGGCTTCAAGACGGCCCAGGAGCATTACGAAGCGCTGATGGCCGAGACGAAGAAGCGCGGCGGCCCAACCCAGCACACGTACGCGACGGTGCCGGGCGAACTCACCGGCAAGTACGCACCCGGCAACATCTTCGACAACTGGTACTCCTTCATGGCGGCCGTGCAGTTTCCGACGGTGCTGTCGCTGCTGACGCCCGAGTACCAGAAGCGCATGGTCCAGGAGGCCTACCACCAGGGCAACTCGAATACCCCGCAATGGGTATCGCAGTACTGCTGGCCTGAAGGGTTCATGCGGCGCTGGTATGCCTTCGCCATCCAGTTTCCGCAGTCGGTGGTGGTGACGCCGTCGATGGTGCAGATCAAGGCCGGCGTGGCCGACAACTTCGAGACCGACATTCACATCGGACGCAGCTTCCGCATGGACGGCAAAGTGCCGCGCCTGGGGCCCGACGTGCCGCGCTGGTATGGCGAGACCATCGGCTTCTGGGACAAGGATGTGCTGATCACCTGGACCTCGAACATCCAGGGCTGGTCGGCGCATGGCGCCTTCGAGTTCTCGAACAAGATGCAGACCATCGAGATCTACGCGCCCATGCGTAATGCGGCGGGCGAAGTCACGGCATGGAACCATGAGGCCGTGTTCTACGATCCCGAGGCCTTCGTCGATCCCATCCGCATCATCCGCAACTATGCGCGGATCGGGGGTTTCGAGACGGGCGATCCGGTGCAGTACATCAAGTGCATTCCGAGCCTTTTCCCGGTGAAGGGAAAAACCACGCCCGCGACGCCGGGCCAGGTGATCGAGTATGAGGTGCCGGACATGTATGGCCGGCCCTGGGCTCAGATGTGGGAGAAGTACTCCGAGGAGGGCATGCAGAAGTCCTCGGACGACGACATGTTCAACTTCGACAAGAAGTGACGAGGCGGCCGAAAGCCGCCTCGTGATGTCCCAGGGGACTCAGAAGGGGCCTCAGATGTACTTGAGGCCCATTTCCGCCAGCTTCTCGCGGAACTTGTAGATATCCATTCCCAGCTCGCCGGAGGCCAGGCGCTTGCGCTTTTCCTCCTCCATGGCGACGCGCTTCGCGGCGGCTTCAGCCACCTTCGCGGCTTCCGCGCTGCGCACCACGCATACGCCGTCATCATCGGCCACGACCACGTCACCGGGATTGATGGCCTGTGCCGCGCAGATCACGGGGATATTCACCGAGCCCAGGCTGGCCTTGATGGTGCCCTGCGCGTACACGCACTTGCTCCACACCGGGAAGTCCATCTGCTTCAGCGTGGCCACGTCGCGCACGCCGGCATCGATGATCAGGGCCTGAACGCCGCGCGCCTGCAGCGAGGTGGCCAGCAGGTCGCCGAAGTAACCGTCACTGCAGGGTGAGGTCGGCGCCACGACAAGGATGTCGCCGGGTTTGCAGACTTCCACCGCCACGTGAATCATCCAGTTGTCGCCGGGCGGCGAGGACACCGTCACCGCCGGGCCGGCAATCGACTTTCCCGCGTAGATGGGGCGCATGTAGGGCGCGAGCAGGCCGGTGCGTCCCTGCGCCTCGTGTACGGTGGCGACGCCGTAGCTGGCCAGGGCCTGTGAAACGCTGGCGTCGGGGCGCGGAATCTCGCGCACGCAGACATGTTTGCTCATCCCAAGTCTCCTCAGATCTTCAGCTTGAATACGCGCAGCGCATTGTCTTCGAAGAAGGCCTTCTTGTCGGCGCCGGAGATGGTCATCCGATCGCAGAATTCCACTTCCTCGGGCACGTACTGGTACGGGTAGTCCATGGCGTAGAGCACGCGGTCCACACCCACCACCTTCTGGCAGAACTCGATGGCCGGCTGCCAGGCCACGCCGGAGTTGGTGATGTAGACATTGTTGCGCAGGTAGTGGCTGACCGGATGCTGCAGCGTCTTCATGAACGGATAGCGCTTCGAGCGCACCGTGGCCGTGTGCATGTAGTCGAGCCGGTAGAGCCAGAAGGGCAGGGCTTCGCCGGCATGACCGATGATGAACTGCAGCTTCGGGAAGCGGTCGAAGACGCCACCCACGATGATGCGCAGCATGTGCAGCCCAGTCTCGCAGCCGAAGCCGAACACCGCGCCGTCGAGGCCCGCGTCCAGGAAGGGCTGGATCATCGCAGGAGGCGGAGTCTGCGGGTGCAGGTAGATGGGCACGTCGAGCGCCTCGGCTGCCTCGAGCACGGGCAGGAACTGCGGTTCGTCGAGGTAATGCCCCAGCGTGTGCGAGTTGACGATCACGGCCTTGAAGCCGAGCTTGCGCACGGCGCGCTCCATTTCCTTCACGGCATTGGCCGGATCATGCGGCGCCACAGCCGCCATGCCGGTGTAGCGCGTGGGATGCCTGCGGCAGGCCTCGGCGAGCTGGTCATTGGCGTCGACGGCCAGCGCGCTGGCCTCGGCCGGCTGGAACACCTGCACGCCCGGCGCGGTCAGCGCGATGATCTGGTGGTCGATGCCCGTGGCATCCATGTCCTGGATGCGGGCATCGCCCAGGTCCTTCAGGCGGTCGTAGATGAACTGTGCGCGCGGACTGGGGCTGCCGCTGTAGAAACCCCACAGGCTGCGAAAGCCCGGGTCGTGAAAACTGCTGTCGGCAAGCAATTTCTGATATCCGGCAGCGACATCCTTGGTCAGGAAGGCCTCTTCCGTGGCAATGCGGCGGTAGGCGGCTTTGCTTATCATGTCTTTATCAACTGTTTATGACCCCAAGAGGGGCGCTATTTAAGCACAGCAAATGAGCTACTCCGACCTGCATCTGCACATCGACGGGCACCAGCTCCGTGGTGAAGGCCGCCACACCATGCCGGTGATCAATCCGGCTACCGAGGAAGTGCTCGGCGAGCTGCCTCTGGCCACCACGGCCGACCTGGACCGGGCGCTGGAAGCAGCTCATCGCGCCTGGCCGGTGTGGCGCGCGCTGGGACCTCAGAACCGCGGACGCATCCTGCGCAAGGCGGCGGATCTGCTGCGCGAGCGCGCGGATGCCGTCGCGCGCCTGGCCACCATCGAGGAGGGCAAGGCGCTGGCAGAGGCGCGCGTGGAGCTGATGGTCTCCGCGGATATCCTCGAGTGGTACGGAGAGGAGGGCCGCCGTGCCTATGGGCGCGTGCTGCCGCAGCGCACTGCCGGCATGCGCATGACCGTTGTGAAGGAGCCCGTGGGTCCGGTGGCCGGATTCGCGCCCTGGAACTTCCCCCTGGGCAATCCCACCCGCAAGCTGGCATCGGCGCTGGCCGCGGGCTGCAGCGTCATCGTCAAGCCCGCGGAAGAGACACCCGCCTGCGGCCTGGCCATTGCACAGGCGCTGGTCGATGCCGGTGTGCCGGCCGGTGCGCTGGCCGTGGTGTTCGGCATGCCCGCCGAAGTCTCGAAGTACCTGATCAGCTCGCCCGTGATCCGGGCCGTGCACTTCACCGGTTCGATCCCGGTGGGCAAGCAGCTCACCGCGCTGGCCGCTGCTGGCATGAAGCGCACGACGATGGAATTGGGCGGCCATGCGCCCGTGCTGGTGTTCGACGACGTGGATGTCGAGTCGGTACTGAATCTCTCCGCCACGTCCAAGTTCCGCAATGCCGGGCAGGTGTGCGTGTCGCCCACGCGCTTCTATGTACAGGAAGCCATCTACGAGCGTTTTGCGCAGGGCTTTGCAGAGCGCGCGAAGAACCTCAAGGTCGGCAATGGCCTGGACGATGGCGTGGTCATGGGCCCCCTGGCGCACGACAGACGCATCCCGGCCGTGGCGGCGCTGATCGATGAGGCCGTGACCCGTGGGGCGCGCAAGCTGGCCGGCGGGCATCGGCTGCCAGGCAAGGGCTATTTCTATGCGCCCACCGTGCTGGCCGACGTGCCCGATTCGGCTCGCATCATGAACGAGGAGCCGTTCGGTCCGGTGGCGATCCTGCAGCCGTTCCGTGAATTCGACGAGGTCATCCGGCAGGCCAATCGCCTGCCGTATGGACTCGCCGCCTATGCCTTCACGCAGAATGCGCGGCGCGTGAACCTTCTGGGTGAGCAGATCGAGTCCGGCATGCTCGGAATCAACAGCTTCACCATTGCCGCGCCCGAAGCGCCGTTCGGCGGCGTCAAGGAAAGCGGCCATGGTTCAGAGGAGGGCATCGAGGGTCTCGATTCCTGCCTCGTGACGAAGTTCATCACCGAATCCTGAAGGACGAACCTCAGGGGCGCTTCAGCGCCACGATCTTCGCGGATTCGAAGTGCCGGTCGCGGCCTTCGAGGAGCGCGCTGGTGTACATCACGCGCTGCTCGAAGTCGTAGTACACCGTGATGAACTCGGTGCGCTCAGGCCGCCGCCAGTTCACGAAGTAGCGGTTGGGGCCGATCTTGCGCGCGACGTATTCCACCGGACCTTCCCACTCGCGGCCGGGTACATCGAGGCGATGCCAGGTGATGGAGTTGGCGGAGAAGCGGACTTCGTACCTGCGTCCGCCTTCGTAGTGGTAGGTGAGCTCGGTTCCCGCGAGCTCCTTCGTCAGATGCGGATCCGGGCTCTCTGCCGCCATCGCGGCGTTGCCCGCCAGCAGCATGCCGGCCAGGGTGGCCAGCGCCATGCGTCGCGTCCTGCGTGCTGTCTCCATGAAATCTAGAGTAGCAGCAATGCCGCCAGGCCAGCGGCTGCGAATCGCCACCAGGCGAAAATCGTCATGCCATGGCGATTGAGCCAGGAAACCATCCACTTCACCGCCACAGCGGCGGAGAACCAGGCGGCAAAGAACCCGATCAGAACGGCCGTCCAGCCATAGGCCGCAATCATGCCGCTGCCGGATTTCATCGCCGCGTAGGCGGCGGCGGCGGTGAGCGTCAGCACGCCCAGCAGGAAAGCGAACTCCACGGCGGCCGCCAGCGACAGCCCCACGGCAAGGCCGCCCAGGATGGTGACGAGGCTGCGGCTGGTGCCGGGCCACATGGCCAGCACCTGGAACAGGCCGATGATCACGGCCGAATGCCAGTGCAGTTGCCCCAGGTCCTTGCCCTCGCGGCGCGCCTGCACCCAGCGCGACAGCAGCAGGATCACGATTCCGCCCACCACCCAGGCGGCGATCACCGGCTTCACGCCAAATAGATATTGCTCGATGCGCTCGTCGAAGACGTAACCCAGCACGGCCGCGGGTACGAAAGCTGCGAGGACGCACAGCGCCAGATTGAGCCCGCTGCGATCGCGCCCGACCAGTCCCCCCAGCATGGTGGCCACGCGGACCCTGTAGATGCCCAGCACGGCAAGGATGGCGCCAGCCTGGATAACGATGGCGTAGCCATCGGCCTCATGGCTTTCACTGATGCCCAGCAGCCGCTGCGCGATGAGCAGGTGGCCGGTTGAGCTGACGGGCAAATATTCGGTGATGCCTTCGACGATACCGAGTATCAGCGCCTGAATGGGGTCCATGCCTGGGCCTTGGAAACTGTGAAGCGGCGGCGCAGCGTAAACGTAGTCGCAGTGGAAAGCAGCAACAACAGTGGCCAGGACACCGCGCCGCCTCCTTCACCGTTGATATCCGTGGTGGGCGGCGGCGAGGTGCTGCCGCTGGAGCCGCCTTGTCCTACGATCGTGAGCGTCACATCGGCGGTGTCCGTGGCGCCGGTATTGTCGGTGACCGTCAGGCGCAGCACGGCGGAGCCCGTGGCGGGCGAGGTCACCGTGGCCATGGCCTGCGTCGGATTCTGGATCACGGGAGTGTCGGCTCCGCCGGAGGTGGACACCACCGACCACTGGTAGAAAGCGCTGCGCCCGGTGCTCACGCCGCTGTGGGAGCCATCCAGTGTCACGACGGCACGCGAGGATACGGCTCCGACCACCTGGGCAACTGCCGCGGGACGCAACGCTTCGTTGACCGCGCCGGCGGCGTACAGCAGCCCCGCGCCGCACACCTCGGTGGTGCAGATGCATTCGTAGTCCTGCACCAGGTTGAGCGTGGGCGGCTGGCACACCGGCGGCTGCGGCACGGTGTCGCTGGTGGAAGGGAAGGGCCGGGCGGTGCTGCGGATACGCGCGATGATCGCGGCCGGACCCAGCGCCGGGTTCATCGCCTTCATCAGTCCCGCCACCGCGGCGGCCTGCGGGGAAGCGAAGCTGGTGCCGTAGTTGGGACGCAGGAACTGGTCCGTGTAGATGTTGTTGCCCGGACCCTGCGGGCCATCGTTGGTGGTGGTGTCGAGCTGGTAGAGGCAGGGCTCTCCGGGATTCACGTTCACGCAGTTGCCCGCCGGCGCGGCGATGCTGGCGCGCCCGCCCAGTGCGCTGTAGCCGACCTTGGTACCGGCATGGCGCACACCCGCCACGCCCAGCACACCGGGACAGTTGGCGGGCGAGCCCACGGCCTTGCCGTCATTGCCCACCGAGGCAACGATGAGCACGCCATGCGAGGTCACGTCGTTCACCGCGGTGGAATACATGCTGTTGCAGGCCGAGCTGCTGCCCAGGCTCATGTTGATGATCTGCGCGGGCGTGGTATTCACCGGCAGGTCGGTGCTGAACAGCAGCGCGGGCGGAACGGTGAGGCCTGCCGCCCAGTACATGGCGGCCAGCACATCCGAGTCGAAGCCGCCGCATTTGCCCAATGCGCGTGCCGGCAGCACCCGGATGTTGAAGCCGGCACCGGCAATACCGACTGCGTTGTCGGTATTGGCCGCGATGATTCCGGACACACGCGTGCCATGCCAGCTGCTGGAGGTTGGCTGGTTGTGGTTGGGGCCGCCGCCGCAGCTGCCGTTCTTGAAGAAGTCGCTGGCCAGATCCTCGGCCGTGAGGAAATCGCCATTGTCCGAGGCGTCGGTGTCCCAGGTGTCGCCATCTCCCGAGGTGGGCGGGGCGCTGATGAAGTCAAAGCCCGGCAGCAGCTTGCCGGCCAGATCCGGATGATCGAAGCGCACGCCCGTGTCGATCACCGCGACGATCACGGAGTCGAGCGGCGAGGGGCCACCCTTGCTCACATCCCACGCAGTAGTCACCCGCAGGGCAGCCGTCTGCGCACCCTTCAGGTACCACTGACCCGCGGCAAAGCCGGGATCGTTGGGCAGGTACTCATGCGCCTTCACCCGGCCATCCGGTTCGGCGGCTTCGACATCAGGATCGGCGCGCAACGATGCCAACACGGACTGCAGCTCCGCGCCTGAGCGGCTCCGGTCCAGCCGCAGCACAGACATGCCTCCGCCGATGGTGCGGCCCGCCGTCATGCGGCTGCCGACGCGGGCGCCGAGCTGCTGCACCATCGCTTCGGCAATGCGCGAGGGATTGGGCGCGTTGCGCCACTTCACGATGATGCGGTCGGTGGAATCGTCTGAAGGTGCGGAAGCCGCCAGCAGGGCCGCAGGCAGCAGGCCGGCAAGCAGCAGAGCGAGCAGGGCGCGGCAGCGCGAGGGGTTCACGGCAGCCATGGTAGCTGCAGTTTCAGGGTGTAGCCAACGGCATTGCGACTTGTAGCGACGGTGTCACATTCGTGTCGTCGGCTTCCTGAACGAATACAGCACGAATGGCGGAAGCCTGCTCGCGCGGCCTGCGCTCCAATGTCATCTCCCACTACAGGAGGCACCATGCAGCGGCAATACCGGTTCGAGCAGGGACAAGGGATGACCGAGTACATCATCGTGGTGGCGCTGATCGCGATCGCTGCCATCGGGGTGTACACCGCATTCGGCAAGACCGTCCGCGGACAGATGGCGGTGACTGCGCAGGCACTGGCGGGAAACTCCGCTGACGAGGCGCGCTCGGAGTCGAACGACGGCGGTGAAGACGCCACGACGCAGGCGCAGCGCAGCGTCCAGCTCGACAACTTCGATCAGTCCAACTAGTCGATGCGTCGGCCGCATTCAGGACAGTCTTCCATCCTGTTGCTGGCGCTGCTGGCCAGCCTGGTGGCCGCGGGCGCCGCCTCCTTCGGCGCAGGCCAGGTGGTCAACGACAAGATGAGACTGGTGAATGCGGCCGACGCGGCGGCCTACAGTGCCGCGCAATGGGAAGCACGCAGCCTGAACTTCCAGGCCTACCTGAACCGCGCCATCGTCGCCAATGAGGTGGCAGTCGCCCAGCTCGTCAGCCTGCGTTCGTGGTCGACCTACGTAGCGACGGTGACGCGCAACGGTACCGCGGTGGCACAGTGGATCCCGCCGCTTGCGGCTCCCGTGAGAACGCTCGAACGCGGTTGGCGCGCCGTGGATTCCTCGCTGCAGGCGATCGCCCCGGGAATCGAAGCGGCCGTCAGTACATGGAACGTGGACGTCCTCGCCAACGCAGAGGCCGTGGCACACCAGCAGGCCGCGATCGTCGCTGCCAACCTCGTGAGCGAGGTGGCCCATGTCAGCGAGCCCCGGTCGCAAGTCACCGAAGCGACTCGCATCCTTCAGGTGCGCAACGCAGCTGAGTGGCAGCATCGGTTCACCGATCGCTACCGCCGAGGCGGCGGAGACCTGCAGCGTTTCGTCGAGATGCTCATGAAGTCCCGCGACGGCTTCACACGCTCGCGAAGCGGCAGCCTCTCGGTGCCGCTGGTTTCAGTCCGACGCAGGGGAGGTACAGATCTGCTCGCGGAGCGAAGCTGGCGTGCCCTGGACACACTTTCGGTCCATATCGACTACCTGGTCGATTCCTTCGAGATTCCGCTGGGTTGGGGAGCGGCGGAGACGCGTCGCCTTCGCGTGACCCGGCGCGGCGATCATGGCGGCAGCCTGCGCTCCAATCCGTCTGCTTCCCGCCGCGCCCTGCGGGCGCTGCGGGCCCACGAGTTGTATCGCGGCGTGCCCGAGATCCGAGACGTCGTCGCGCCGGACCGCCGGGACGATCGACGCCTGCGGTACTCGGTCGCGCTGCACATTCCGCGTGAGCGGGTGCTCACGCCAGACCGGCTGCTTCTGCCTGCCGGTATCAACTCGGCTGAAGGCAGCCACCATGAAGCAGGACCGGTGCTTCCCGGCGCCGGGCTCCATGCACAGGGCAGTGCGGAGGTGTATTTCCAGCGACCCGTCATGCGTCGTGACGGGCGTACCGAGTATCCCAGTCTGTTCAATCCCTACTGGCAGGCGCGTCTGGTCGCCGTCGATGGAATCGAGCGTCAGCTGACGGCTGCCAGTCGCGACCTGACACTCGATCCCTACGGAGCACTACCGTGAAAAGGCAACTGGGTCAGAGCATGACGGAGTTCGCGCTGGCGTCAGGTTTTCTGACGCTGATGCTGTTGGGTCTGTGGACCATAGGCAGCTACCAGGAAATACAACGGCGCGCGATTGTTGCGGCACGTCAGGGATCATTCGAGCTGTCGTGGCAGGGTGCGCGAGCTGGTCACGAGGGCGTTCGCAACAGGTTGGCAACGATGCACTTCGACGACCCTGCATTCACCTCGTCTACTGGGTACTCGCGCCTGGTGGAACCGGATGCGATGCGTCTGGAGGCGCGGTCTGGATCTGCCCCAGGCGAAAGCTCTGCCGCAGTAGATCTGCTCTTGGCGCCATTGAGGACGGCCGGGGGATTTCTCGGCAGTGGCTTCGACCTGCGCAATGAAGGGTTCAGATCCGGAGCGATCATCGTGAATGCCCGTCCGGTGTCGGACCTGCCGGCCCCATTTCGTGACCTGCAGCTTGAGTTCCGGCAGCCCTTTGCCCTGCTCTCCGACGGCTGGAACGCGTCAGGACCATCGCACGTAGCGGCGCGCGCGGGCGGTCTGGCGCCCTCGCATGTCCTGGCAGGAGTGGCCAATCTCTGGATCGGATTGAGCGCACCGCTCGGACTGCTGGAGCCGTCGCTGCGACAGTTCTGTCCCGGACTGATGGAACCTGATCGCGTGCCAGAGGACCGTCTCGGGCCCGGGCGTGCTCAGCCGGATGCCTCGTGCCTGTGAAGATCCTCTTTGCGCTTGCCTTGCTGGGCAGTATGGGCCCGGCGACCGGTGCGGGTTTCGAGGACCGCTGGACGCACGGCCTGCAAGTGCAGAGCGAGCAGATCCCGGGAACAACATCGATGAACGGGATGGAGTTCCACGTGTCGCGGGTCACGGGCCCAGATGTATCGTTGCTGTTCGCGCGCATCGTTGCGGAATGGAATGCCGCTCCTGGGGGCAATGCACCGAGGCTCCTACGTCAGGGCGGATGGACCATGGTCGGCCGGATACACAACGGTCATTCGCAGGTGGTTCAGTGGCGGACCGCAGAAGCCGGAGCGGAGTTGCTTTGGTCTGACGCAGACCTGCAGGTTGCCCCGTCCGCTGCAAGGCTGCCTCAGTATCTGCCGGCGGCATGCCGATGGAATGGGCCTGTCCAGGGGCGCAGCTCAGGCCAGCAATTCCTCCAGACCAGCGGATTCTGTGCAGCGCGCGCGTCAGAAGTCACCGCCGAACTGGAAAGCAAGCTGAGGGAAGAAGGGTGGCGTACAAGCCGCACGCCGGCAGGACTGCGCGCAGGTCGCAGTGGCAGCGCTCTTGAGGCAATTGTGTTGCCTGCAGATGACCGGAGTCTCCGCGAGCTGGACGCTGCAATGGTGGCGCTCGTCGAAACACGCGAGGCCGGTGACGCCTTCCAGCGGATTGGCCGGCGGCGATGACGTCGATTCGCGGACAGGCGCTGGCTGAATTTCTCGTGGTGATCGCAGCATTGATTGCGGCGCTGCTTTTGCCAGTGCTCAACGGCCGGTCCGCCGCGAGATTCCTGCTGGAAGCCATCCTGGAAAGCCTGCGTGCGCAGGCCTACCTCATTTCCATTCTCTGATCAGGAGAAAGCGAGTGCGAGTTGAATCCTGGGTGAAAAGCATATTCCGATGGAACACGCTTCTGCCAGTCACCGCGCTGGTGGCGGGTGCCGCTGCCGCAACCGGCGCGGGTCACTACGTGAAGACCCGGGCCGAACAGGCCGAGCGGCAGGTACGCGAGCGGTATCAGGCCAGAGCGGTGGTCGTGGCTTCCCGGGATGTGCGGCGTGGGCAGCCACTTGAGGGGAATGCGCTTGCCGTGCGCCAGATGCCCCGAGAATTTGTCCCGTCGGATGCTGTGTATCCCGCGCAGGCAGGTGAACTCCTGGGCGGACGGGCAGCGATCGACATCCGTCGTGGAACGCCGGTCGTCCCGGCTGCGCTGCTCGCAACGCACAGCGAAGAGCCGTTGGCGGCGAAGCTGATGCAAGGCCGCCGTGCCATCACCATCCAGGTCGACCAGGTAAATTCCCTCTCGGGGCAGCTGCGGCCGGGCGATACGGTCGACCTGCTCTACTCCCGTTCCGAATCTGCCGCGTCGAAACTGGTGCCCCTGCTTGAACGGGTACAGGTCCTTGCAACCGGAACCTCCACTTCGTCAACTGAGCAGGATGCCGATGGGGCTGAGGAGAGGGACTTCAATACCGTCACCTTGCTGGTGACCGGTGATGAAGCGGCGCGGATCGTCCTGGCCGAACAGGCGGGCCGGATCACAGTGCTGCTCAGATCTGCTTCCGATGTACGACCTGTCGAGATCGGCACCCGGGACAGCCGCGATCTCATGCGCCGCGCAGGGGTGGCATCCGCCGGGAATGAAGGCAGTTCGCGCGTTGAATTGCTGATCGGAGGAAACGGCTCCGAGCCCGCGCGAAGCTGGCTGACGATTGGGAGTCCTCATGCCTCCGTTCGAGGAGCCGTCAAGTGAGGCTGCGTCACGCGGTCTGGGCAGTGTGCCTGGCAAGCATGGGGCTGCGGGCCAGCGAGCCACTGCCGGAGGAAATCTCACTGGCAGTGGGTGAGTCGCGCGTACTCAACATCGACATCCGCCGCGCCGCGCTGGGAAGTGGCAAGGTCGTCGCGCTCGCCACGCCCGAGAAAGGGCAGCTGCTGCTATTCGGAGAGGCTCCGGGAAAGACCGTGGCGCAACTCTGGCTGGCCGACGGAAGCCGCCGATCGCTGCGCATATCCGTGGTGGAAGCCGCGCCAGCTGACCAGATGCAGCAGCTGCAGGCACTGCTCTCGGGCGTGACCGGATTGAGGTTGCGCGAATCTGCCGGACACATCCTCATCGAAGGGGAAAGAATCAGCGCGGACGACCAACAGCGCATTGCGCAGGTTGCTGGCCTGTTTCCCGGGCGGGTCCTGAACATGATCGGGCAGGGGAGTTGGGAGTCCATGGTGCAGATGGATGTCAGGCTGGTGGAGGTACGCCGCGACCAGTTGCGGCAGCTCGGCTTGCGATGGACGCCCCAGGCTTCCGGCCCTTCCATCGCAGTGGCGGCAGGAGGTGCGGCAGGTGATCTGGCGGTGCGCGCGTCGCTGGCCACGTTGTTGCAGTCACAGATCGATCTGTTGCAGCAGAAGGGAATGGCCTTCGTGCTGGCGGAGCCTTCGCTGAGTTGCCGGAGTGGGGGTGTCGCCCGTTTCGTTTCGGGTGGCGAGGTACCGATTCCGGTGACGGATGGTTTCGGTGCCATGGACGTTCAGTACAAGGAGTACGGCGTCATCCTGGAAGTGCGGCCTCGCGCGGACAGGAGCGGTGCCGTGTATGCCGAAGTGGACATCGAGTTGAGCCAGCTCGACTCCTCTGTGCGGGTGGCCGACTTCCCGGGCTTCGTGAAGCGTCGCACGTCGACGGCCATCAATGTGCAATCGGGTGAAACGGTGGCAATTGCAGGGCTGGTTGCCCGGGAGCGCAACCGTAACAAGCAGGGGCTTGCCGGCCTGTCCAGCATTCCTGTAGCCGGAGGCTTGTTCCGCTCGGCGCGAAAGGAGCAGCGCGAGATGGAGCTTCTCGTGCTTATCACGCCGCGAGGCTATGACACCGGCGTGGTCGCGGAACCGGCGGCGCCGAGTCAGGCACAGCTCATAGAGAGGGCCCGCGTCATCGCCGAGGGAGGGGGCGCGAAATGAGCATTCCGGACGGTGTGGATCTGCGAGCGCTTCATGAGGGGCTGATCCAGCGGCTCGACCTGCGCCGCACGGACGTGAACAGGATGAGTGACCAGGAGCTTTGGCAGTTCGCGCAGCGCCACCTCAGGGCAATGCTGGAACTCAGGCCGCTCGACGCGGCGCAAAGGGCCGCGATCGAGCGCCAACTCCTGCAGGAAGTCGTCGGTCTGGGCGCCATCGAGGAACTCCTCGCCGATGAGGAGATCTCCGAAATCATGATCAACGGCCCTGGAGATGTATTCGTGGAACGGCGGGGCCGGATCGAACATTCGACCAGGCGCTTCTCGAGCGTGCAGGCACTGATGGGTGTGATCGAGCGGCTGTTGCAGCGAACGGGTCGGCGTGTCGATGAGTCCTCCCCAATGGTAGATGCGAGGTTGTCCGACGGATCGCGCGTGAACGTGGTCGTTCCACCGCTGACACTTTCAGGCCCCGTGGTGACCATCCGCAAGTTCGGCAGGGAACGAATGTCTCTGATGGACCTGGTGAACCGCGGGACCCTGTCCAGGGAGATGGCGGGCTTCCTGCGAATTGCCGTGCAGGCGAGGCGCAACATCGTCGTGTCAGGCGGCACGGGGACCGGCAAGACGACTCTGCTGAATTGCCTTTCCGGGCTGATTCCCGCAGCGGAGCGCATCATCACGATCGAGGATTCCGCGGAACTGCGGCTCTGCCATCAGAACCTGGTGGCACTCGAGGCCCGCCCGCGTAACGCCGAGGGCGCGGGAGTGATAGAGATCCGCGATCTGGTTCGCAATGCGCTGCGCATGCGACCCGATCGCATCGTCGTCGGTGAGTGCCGAGGTGGTGAAGCACTCGACATGTTGCAGGCCATGAACACAGGTCACGACGGGTCATTGACCACGGCGCACGCCAACTCTCCACGCGATGTTCTTACCCGCCTGGAAGTGATGACGATGATGGCTGGCATGGAGCTGCCACTTCTCGCGATCCGCGAACAGATTGCCAGTGCCGTGAACCTGGTTGTGCACCTCGGTCGGTTCAGCTGCGGCTCCCGGCGCATCGTGTCCATTGTTGAGGTTACCGGGGTGGAGAGCGGCCGGATCCAGACCCAGGAGCTGTTCCGATACCACCGTCAGGGCACCGATGCATCCGGTCAGGTGCAGGGGTTCTTCCAGTCCAGCGGCAACGAGCCATGCTTTTTCGAGGACTTGGCGCCCGGCGAGAAGTCACCGCCCGAGCATGCCATTCCCAAGCTGATGCCGGCGGAGCATCGAATGGTGAGCCCATGCTGATGGTGATCGGCGGAGCGGTGATTTGCGTGACCTGCGCTTTCGTGTGGTCCATCCGCCTCACAGCGGACGCGGGAAGACGCGGAGTGAGATGGGCAGGCCGAGACGCGGAAGCAGAACTCGCCGGACTTTTCCTGTTTGTGAGTGCCCGTAGACTCTTGACCGGCACGGCGCTGGCCATGCTTGTGTGCATTGCATTCGGGCTATTGGTCGGGTTGCCGCTTGCGGCGATATTCCTCGCATGCGGGTTGCTCGCCGTGGCACCGCGCACGGCAACTGCGTTGCTTGGCAGGAAGCGGCGCCGCAGGCTTGTCGAACAGCTCCCGGATGCCTTGCAGCTCTGGGCCGGACTTCTGAGGTCCGGACTGGGATTGTCCGCTGCGCTGTTGCAGCTGGGTTCCAGGCAACCTGGCCCTCTTGGAGAGGAGTTGCGGCTGGTCCTGGGTGAGTCGCGCCTGGGCGTTCCCCTCGATCGCGCGGTCTGGGCACTGTGCGACCGCACCGGCTGCGCCGATCTGCGCATGTTGAGCACATTGCTGCACACCCATCGGGAACTCGGTGGAAATCTCGCGGAGGCGCTCGAAAGGCTGTCTGTCACTTTGCGCAGCCGCCTGGCCATGGAAGCGCGTATCCGGTCACTGACTGCCCAGGGCAGAATGCAGGGAACGGTCGTAGGACTGCTGCCGCTGTTTCTGGCCCTTGTGCTGACATTCATGGAGCCAGAAGCCATGCATGCGCTGTTCTCCACGCGTGCCGGCGCGGCATGCATCGCAGTGATCGTCGCTCTGGAAGTTTCCGGGTTCCTGCTGATTCGCCGGATTGTCAGGATAGATCCGTGAGCGACTGGCCGTTGTGGCTGGTCTGCGTTGCCGCCGGGACAGCAGCGTCTGCCTGCCTGTTGCTGCTGGGCCGTCTACGCACTGGTCATCCAGCGGTCGACGTCGACGCGGCATGGCCCTGGTGGATCCGACTGGTCTACCGCCCCGCGATTCCGTTGGCGGCGAGACTTGGGAAGGTGCTCGGTGACTCCTTGCGGCTCAGACTGCAAAGGCAGCTTGAAGCTGTGGGCCTGTTTCCTGGGATCTTGCCGGAGCAATGGCTGGCGATACGGCTGCTCCACGGCGCGGCAGCCGCTGCAGCTGCAATTGTTGTCGCCAGGGGTATTGGACTGGCGGTTGCTGCGCCGATGTTCATTGGCTGCGCATGCGGCTGCGTGACGGCAGGACTGTGGTTGCGCCGCACCCTGGCGGAGAATGAGCGGCGGATCTCGCGGGATCTCCCCTCCTATCTCGACCTGCTGACGATTTGCGTGGAGTCCGGTGCGACGCTTACTGCGGGTATCCGGCTCATCGTCCAGCAAGCGCCGGCAGGACCTCTGCGCAGCTATTTCGATCGCGTGCTGAGGGAAGTGCGCAGCGGGCGACTGCGGGCGCAGGCCTTCGTCAGCGTTGCCGGGTCCCTGGGCGTGGAGAGCCTCCAGGCACTTGCTACGGCACTGGCTCATGCCGAGAGCTCTGGCATGAGCCTCGGTCAGGTGTTGCGTTCGCAGTCCGACCAGCGCAACGCCGAGCGATTTGTGAGGGCAGAGCGGCTCGCGATGCTGGCCCCGGTCAAGATGCTCGGGCCACTGATCCTGTGCATCTTTCCCTGCACCTTCATCGTGCTGTCCGTCCCTATCGTCCACCGGTTGACGGAGGAATTCTCCAGATGATCATCCATCGTGTTGAGCACAATCACAGACGCCTTCCCATGCACGTGCACGTATGTCAATCGAGGCTGGAGCGCGGGCGCGGCCTGTTGCTGCGGCGCTGTCCAGATCAGCGCACGGCCTATCTGCTGCACAACTGCTCGGCTGTTCACACAATCGGGATGACGTACGCAATCGACATCGTGTTCTGCGATGGTGAGGGGCGGATCCTCGAGACTGTCCGGTCTCTGCGGCCGTTCCGGGTAGCAAGGCACCCCTGTGCGCGCATGGTCTGGGAGATGACGGCGGGCGCCCTGGATCATTGGGGCTGGCGTGTCGGTGACCAGATCGTGCCGTGTTGACCAGTCCCCAGAGTCAGCGCGGTGCGGCCATGGTGGAGTTCCACATCGTGGCTCTGCTGGCGATGTTGCCGCTCTCGCTTGGCATTCTGCAGTCCGCATTTCTGGTAACCGAGAACCACCATATCGATCACGCCGCCTTCATGGCTGCTCGCGCTGGCGCCACAGCCAATGGCAAGCCAGAAAGCATGCGCGGCGAATTTGCGAAGGCCATGACGCCTCTGTTCGTGAGTTCGGACACGCCGGTGGACCGTTCGAATGTAGCGCGAAAGGTTCTGGAGGCCTATGGTCGTGCGACGTTTGATTTCGCTGCCTATGGAACCATGCGCATACTCTCGCCTGACACGGACGCACAGGACGACTTTGCGGAACAGCGGCAGGGCAGGCGCGTGATACCCAACGATTCCCTGGAGTACCGGGGAGCTGGTCGGGGCCCGCGGAGCGGGAAGAGCCTCCAGGAGGCGAATGTCCTGCAGGTCGAGTTCACCTACTGTCGGCCACTCATCGTCCCGTTCGTCCGGCAGATGCTGATAGGCCTTCTGAGACGTATTGACCTCGCGGCGGCTCACCAGCGGTGCTATTTGGCGGGGCGAGTACCTGTTGTGTCTGTCGGCACTGCGCCAATGCAATCGGACTTTCTGGTTCCCTGAGGCACCTATGACCTCAAGGAGTGCGCGTTCTGGCGGAAGCATTTCAGGGAGCCCAGGACCTACTTTGACGTCAAGACGTCATAGCGTCATAATCGATCGCATGGCTACACCGAAGCGCGCTACTGTCTACTTCGATCCAGACGTCCACAAGGCCCTGCGGTTGCGTGCCGCTGCGAACGATCAGTCCATCTCGGATATGGTCAATGCAGCGGTAAAGGCCTCCCTGGCGGAGGATGCCGCGGACTTGGCTGCTCTTGAGAAGCGGAAGCGCGAGAAGAGCATTTCCTTCGATAGCTTCGTGCAGGGCATGAAGCGTCGTGGCCTCCTATAAGCTCTCGATCAAGGCCTCCGCAGGCAAAGAGCTAGAAGCTGTTGGTTCCAAGGCCGACCGCACCCGTATCGTTGCCAGAATCACTGCGCTGGCAACCAATCCCAGGCCTCATGGGTCAGAGAAACTCGCGGGCTACGATGATCGGTATCGAATCCGGCAAGGCAGCTATCGGGTGGTCTATGAGATTGACGACGATGCTGGTTGCGTCACGATCTACAAGATCGGGCACCGACGCGAAGTCTATCGCTAGGCGCTTTCAGCGCTCGCGTGAGGGCGCCTAGCGACCTTTCCAGAAATTCAGCTCGAGCTTCAGTCCATTCGGATCATCGAGAAAGATCTGCCGCAGCCCGATGGCCGATGAATCATGCGGATGAAACTTCAGGCCATTCCGCTGGAGCCGCTCGCGCAGCACCTCGTAGTTCGCATCCTGTCCATTGAACGCCACGTGGTCCAGCGGCCCGGTGCCTGGCGCCGGACGCGTCACCGGAATCCCCAGCCGTTCGCTATGCGCCGTGTAGCTGGCCCACTCGGCGATGTGGATCACCGGCGTGTCGCCCAGATACAGCCAATGCCCGAGGAACCCCAGTTCCGGCCGGAAACCTTCCTGGAACCCCAGCACATCGCGGTAGAAGTCGCGCGTGCCATCCACGTCGTGCGTCATCACCAGGAAGTGTTCCATCTTGCTCAGCACGGTCGTTCTCCGATGACGGTGGCTTGGGCGGGGGCCGGGGCGGGCGCATAATGCGACATCCGGGCGTTCACGCAAAGCGCCCGCGCATAAACGGGGGATTCTTGCGTCATCGCAGCGCAGCCATGGACTGCCCAAGGGCGCGGCAGCAGCGAATCACTAGTCCACAGGTCCATCCAGGGGAAAGACCATGCGTGCAGCCGTATTCCATCAGTTGAAGCAGCCACTGACCGTGGAGACGGTTGCCGATCCCACGCCGGGCGAGGGCGAGGTGGTGGTGGAGGTCTGTCGCTGCGGCATCTGTGGCAGCGACCTGCACCTGACCGAGGACGCGATCTTCGGCGTGCCCGGCGGCACGGTGCTGGGTCACGAGTACGCCGGCCGCATCACCGCCATCGGCACGGGTGTGGATCGCGTGAAGGTGGGCGACCACGTGGCCATGATGCCGTTGCATAGCTGCGGCAAGTGCCAGCACTGCCTGCGTGGCGAGCCGGCCTGGTGCAGCATCATGCGCGTGGATGGCGGCGGCTATGGCGAGTACTCGCTGGCGCGCCAGCATCAGTGCGTGGCGCTGCCTCGCACGGTTTCGCTGGAGGATGGTGCGTTGGTGGAACCCATGGCCGTGGGTCTGCATGGCGTGCGCCTGGCCCAGTCCCAGCCCGGCGATCGCGTGCTGGTCATCGGCGCCGGGCCCATCGGTCTCGCCAGCATCTACTGGGCGCGGCGACTGGGCGCGGGAAAGATCGCCGCTACGGCGGGTTCGATGCGCCGCGCGGAGCTGGCGCTCACCATGGGCGCGGATGTGTTCCTCGATCCTTCCAATGCCTCACCGGAAGCGGCCATTGCGGCGCTGGGTGGGCCACCCGATGTGGTCTACGAGTGCGTCGGGGTGCCGGGCATGATCGCGCGCGGCATCGACTATGTGCGGCCGCGTGGCACGGTGGTGGTGCTGGGCTTGTGCACGCGCATGGACAGCTTCATGCCCTTCGCGCTGGTCGCAAAGGAAGTGCGGCTGCAGGCCTCGGCCTTCTATGATCGGCGCGACTTCGAAGTCTGCGCCGATGCGCTGGACCAGGATCCGGCCACGCAGCGCGCCATGGTCACCGACGTGGTGCATCTGGAAGACATGCCACCGGTGTTCGAGGCCCTGCGCCAGCGCAGCACGCAGTGCAAGGTGCTGGTGGACCCCCGTCCGAGGAATCGCTGAATGAGCCTGCCTGCCTTCGAACTCTCGCAGCCGGAACGGCTCTACATCGACGGCCGCTGGGTGACGCCGCATGGCGGACGCATCACGGTGGTCTCGCCACACAACGAGCAGGCCTGCGTCACTGTGGCCGAGGCCGGCGAGAGGGATGTGGATGCCGCCGTGGCGGCTGCGCGTCGCGCCTTCGATGAAGGTCCATGGCCGCGCCTGACTCATGCCGAGCGCGCAGATGCGCTGCGCAGGCTCTCCGCGGCGATCGAGCCGCGGCTTCCGGAACTTGCCCGCGCCTGGGTGGACCAGACCGGGGCGCTCGCCTTCGTCGCGCCCTTCGTGATAGGTGGCGGCAAGTTCTGGCTGGACTACTACGCCGGTCTCGCCGCGGACTTCGACTGGGAGGTGGAGCGCAGGCTCAACGACGGACCGGGCCGTGGCCTGGTGGTCCGCGAGCCCGTGGGCGTCGTGGCCGCCATCGCGCCCTGGAACAACCCCTTCGGGATCATGACCGCGAAGCTGGCGCCCGCGCTGGTGGCCGGCTGCAGCGTGATCATGAAGCCAGCGCCGGAGACACCCGTGGAGGCCTACATCCTGGCCGAGGCGGCGGAGAAGGCCGGCATTCCCGAGGGCGTCATCAATCTGCTGCCCGCGCATCGGGATGTGGCGGACTACCTGGTGCGCCACCGCGGAGTGGACAAGGTCAGTTTCACCGGCTCGGTAGGGGCGGGTTCGCGCATCGGCTCTGTTTGCGGCGAGCGGATCGCGCGCTGCACGCTGGAGCTGGGCGGCAAGTCAGCCGCGATTGTCCTTGCCGATTACGACGTCGAAGCAGCGGCACAGGCCATCGGCCAGACCATCACCATGTCGGCCGGGCAGATCTGCGCCACGCTGAGCCGCGCCATCGTGCCGAAGAAGCTGCACGCGCGCTTCATTGATGCGGTGGCCGCCACCATGCGCAGCATCCGGGTGGGCGATCCCTTCGATCCCACGACCCAGATGGGACCGGTGGCCATGAAGCGCCAGCTCGAACGGGTCACGGGCTACATCGACGTGGCACGCCGCGAGGGAGCAAAGCTGGTGCTGGGCGGCGGTCGTCCCGCCAATCTCGACACCGGTTTCTACGTCGAGCCCACGCTGTTCTCGGAAGTGGAGCCGGGCATGCGTATCGCACAGGAAGAAGTCTTCGGTCCGGTGCTGAGCGTGCTGAGCTATGACACCGAAGCCGAGGCACTGGCCATCGCCAATGATTCGAATTTCGGCTTGTATGGGGCGGTGTTCACCAATGACGATGCTGCGGCGTACCGCATTGCGCGAGGCGTGCGCACCGGCACCATGAGCCAGAACGCCTTCCGCTTCGATACCGCGCTGCCATTCGGCGGCTTCAAGCAATCTGGCACGGGCCGCGAAGGCGGGCGAGAGGGGCTTGCGACCTACACGGAGCTGAAAGCTATCATCCTCCGATGAATGGTCCTGCGATGAACGCAGGGAGGGCCTGACATGAACGCAGATGCCAAGACGGCACTGATCATCGGTGCCTCGCGCGGCCTGGGGCTGGGCCTGGCGACGGAGCTGGCTTCCCGAGGCTGGAATGTCATCGGCACGGCGCGCCGGCCCGCCAATGCAGCGAAGCTGCAGGCTTTGGCGGCGGCGAACAGTGGCAAGGTGGAGATCGAGGCCATCGACGTGGACCGGGAGGTCGACCTCGATGCGCTCGAAAAGAAGCTGGCGCGAAGGCGGCTGCACCTGCTGTTCCTCAACGCCGGCATCTCAGGGCCGCAGGGCCGTGCCGCCGCGCAGGCCACGCGCGAGGAAGTGGCCGAGATCCTCTGGACCAATGCCCTGGCGCCCATCCGCATCGCGGAGCGGCTGCTGCCGCAGGTGGTAGAGGGCGGCACGGTGGCGTTCATGTCCTCGGTGCTGGGATCGGTCGGTCTCAACACCTCCGGGGGTTACGACCTGTACCGCATCAGCAAGGCATCGCTGAACATGCTCACGCGCAGCTTCGCGGCGGCGCATGCCCAGCGCAGCGGTGTAACCGTGCTGAGTCTGCACCCAGGCTGGGTGCGTACGGACATGGGCGGGTCGGAAGCGCCTCTGGGAATAGAGGAGAGCGTACGTGGCCTCGCCAACGTGCTCGAGTCACGCCACGGCCGCGACCACTTCTACCTGGACTACCAGGGCCAAAAACTGCCCTGGTAGGCCCGGCCCACCGGCGCTAGATCGCGAGGGCGCTGCGCAGGATCTGCGCGTCGCTGGCGCGCACCAGGTCCTTGGCGACTTCCTTGACGGCGCGCTTGCGAGTCGCACCCGAGAGTTCCGGGCGCAGCAGGCCAAGGAACTGCGGTGCCGCGATGATGACCAGTTCTTCGAATTTGCCGCTGCGGCGCTCGACATCCAGGCGACGTGAGATGCGTTTGGCGAAGCGGGCATATTCGACGGCATGAGGATCGGTGTTGTTGGCGCCATGCCGTGCCGTGCTGCGCGGTCCATTGCCGCCGCGACTGCGATCGAACAATCGGCCGTCGCGGTCGGTGACCATTTCGCGGCCATTCTGGTGTGCCGCCGGCAGATCGATCTGTGCGATCGGGGTCAAGGATTCTTTTCCGGCCGGGCCCGACACCCGCAGCATTCTCGCGGTGCCGGAATCGGCGACCAGCACCAGCTGGTCGGGCTTTGTTGTGGGTTTGATGGGAGGTGAGGGGGTGTTGCCTCTTCTGGCCATGTCCGCTCCTTTTGGCCGTCGGTTGCGGCCGTCACGAAACCATCATATGCCCGGGGAGCGGAATGAACTATTGCATGGTCAGTTGCAGCAAATGCGGTGCCAGAACCTCGAGTTCCCGAGCCGACGGAGCGCTGCCTGGGGGTTGTGACCCCCTGTAACGAGGTACTCCCACAAAACGGCACCGGAATCCATTGAGACGGCAAAAGCGACGCAGTGAGTTCGCGCGCCGAAAAGCCTTTGTGGGTTGAGGAGGGTCCGCCGCTGCGAGGCCTTGTCGAAAGGGTTTAAGATCACAGGGCTACGGGTTGCTACAAACGGCCATTCAGTGCCGTGGGGGATCCGGCGTCCAACAGGGAGCAATAGATGAAGATCCGTACTGTTTTGTTTGGTTTGATGGCCTGCGCGGTCACCGTGGCCCAAGCACAGAACGCTGCGCCTGCCGCACCCGCCGCGCCGCCGCCGGGGCGCACTGCTGGCGGTGGAATCGCCCAGGACCGCATGGATGAACTGGCGCAGAAGCACGATGGTTTCTATGGCGCGCTGGCTCCCGCCAACCTGAAGAAGCCAAGGCCCAAGCCGCCCTTTGACATGACGGGCACCTGGTTCGTGGACCTGCGCCGCTCGTTCGCGGATTTCCGCTTTGGTCCGCCGTATCCGGAATTTTACGAACCGGGACAGACCGCATTGCGCGAGGCCGAAGAGGCGCGCAAGAAGGGCGTGCCGTATCGTGACAGCATCGGTCAGTGCTTCCCGGCCGGCATGCCGATGATCATGACCCGCGTGTGGCCCACCAGCATGATCCAGTTGCCCACCGTGGTGTACATGCTGTTCGGGTTCACCAGCAAGATGCGCTTCATCTATCTGGATGGCCGCGCATTCACCGATCCCGATGTGGTTTCGTACACCTACAACGGCGAGTCCATCGGCCACTGGGAAGGCGATGCGCTGGTGGTGAAGACCAAGTACATGGAGCCCAAGGAGCACTACATCGACTCGGGCATCCCGATCAGCGACCAGTTCGAGATCACCGAGCGCATCACGATGTCGAAGGACGGCATGCGGATGCAGATCGACTACACGATGACCGATCCGAAGATGTGGAAGGGCGAGTGGAAGAGCAGCAAGGGCTTCCTGCGCCAGGACTACAGCGACATTCCCGAGGCGGAATGCCTGCCCAACCTGAATGAGAATCTGCCCAGCACCCAGGAAGGGCAGAAGGCCATCAACGACCGCGCTGCGGGGAAGTAGGGGCCGCGAATTCTCCTGCCGCGGAACTACCGCGGCAGGAGATTCTGGCCGGACGCGGGGTCCGGCCCAGTGTTTGATCTACTGTGCCGCCGCGGGCTGGGCGGGATACGCGTTGTTCTGACCGGGGCCCGAACCCCCGAGCTTGGTGCCGTCGGCCAGCGTGATGGCGACGAATGAGCCACCCGGCTTGCCATCACGCAGCGGGTGCACGACCACGGATACCTTGTCGCCGTTCTTCAGCGTGGTGCGCTTCCAGCCCTGGCGCACCAGGTTCTGCGGTGCGTTCATCTCGATGGCCCAGACCACTTCCGCGCCATCGGCACCCTTCACGTTCACCTTGAACGAGGAGTGCGGATTCACCCAGTTGAATTCGGAGATGGTGCCCACCAGCGTCTGCTCCTTCGCGGAGTCGAACATGGCGCCGGAGTGGTGCGCGAATGCCGCGGCCGCGCCGAGCAGCATCGGAATGGAAATTACATGGCGGATCTTCATGGATGAGGTCTCCGGTCAGCGCGCAGGCGCGGGAGGAATCGTTGGAACATTGACCGGGCCGCCGCCGGCAAAGGCGGATTCGCTCAGCACGGTGCCATCGGCCAGGGTCAGCGTGATGAACAGGCCACCCTTGTGGTCGGTCATGTCACGCAGCGGATAAGTCTGCAGCGTGACCTGGTCACCGGTCTTCAGGCTGCTGGATTTCCAGCCCTGGCGCTTGAGGTTGTTGGGACTGTTCAGTTCGATTTCCCACGAGTCCACCTTGCCATCGGCCCCTGGAACGTTCAGGTGGATGAAGGCATGGGGATTCGTCCACTGGAATTCGGTAACCGTACCCTTCAGCGTGACCTTCTGGGTCTGGTCGAACATGGCAAACGAATGATGTGCGTGCGCCGCGGCAATGAGCCCGGCCCACGCGGTTACTGTCATCAAGGCCCGAAATTTCATTCCACCCCCGTTCGCCCGAGATGTGCGACGATTGCTGCATTATACAGGGAAGCGGCGTGGTGCCGCTGCAGCCTGCGGGGAAACAAATGAGAGAGATGAGCCGGTCACGGTTTGCGGTATTCGCAGGGCTGTTCATGCTGGGTTCACCTTTGCTGGCGGGCGAAGCGCCTGCTGCAAAGACGCCTGGTGCGGCGTTTCCCAAGGGGTCGTACGCCGCACTGGACAAGCTCCCGGACTGGGGCGGTGTATGGGTACTCGCCAGGGGCCGTCCGGCGCCGGGCGCAGCGGCGCCTGAACAGCCGCGCATGAAGGGCGAATACCTCGCGCGCTACCAGGCATGGCAGAAGGAAGTGCGCGAGAACAATGGCGTCGCGCGCAAGGATGTCTCCAACTGCATGCCGCCCGGAATGCCGAACATGATGGGCACGGGACAGTATCCGATCGAATTCCTGTTCACGCCGGGCCGCGTGACCACACTGCATGAAGCGTGGATGCAGAACCGCACCATCTTCACCGATGGCCGTGGTCATCCCGAAGATCTGGAGGCCGGAATCTTCGGCCACTCCATTGGTCGCTGGGAAGGCAGCACGCTGGTGGTGGACACGGTGGGCATCAAGACCATCACCGAACTGGGCGCCGGCATGAAGCACAGCGACAAGCTGCACATCACCGAGCGCATCCATCTTGCGACCGATGATGCCGACCGGCTGGTCGTGGAGATGACCATGGAAGATCCGGAAGCGCTGGAAGTGCCTTACAAGCGCACGCTGACATTCCAGCGGCAGCGCGACTGGAACCTGATGGAGTTCGTCTGCGCCGAGAACGACCGCAATCCCGTGGGTGCTGACGGTCACACGCAGTTCAAGTAGGAGCGGCGATGCGCAATCTCAACCGGATACTGTGGTTTCCGCTGGTGGCGCTGGCCGCACCAACTGCCGTGCTGGCGCATCATTCGCTGAGCGGGCAGTTCGACACTTCGAAGAGCTTCGAGATCACGGGAGTGGTATCGCGCGTCGACTGGGTCAATCCGCATACCTACGTGTACGTCGACGTGAAGCAGAAGGACGGCAGCACGCTGACGTACCGGTTCGAGTCCCTGCCGGTGGCCATGATGCGCAAGGCGGGATTGTCGAAGCAGGAACTGGTCGGCGACGGCAAGCCCGTCGTGATCAATGCCTATCCGGCGCGCAATGGTGATGCGACGCTGGGTTATCTGCTGCACTTGAAGATGGCGGACGGAAAGGACATCCAGTTCTCACGGGTACCGGGAGCGGAACAACCATGAGCACTCGCAAGTTTTCGGGGGCGGCGCTGGCCGCAGGGCTGCTGGTCTCGACGCTGGCGGGCGCCGCGGATGCGCCGGCCATGCCGCGCATGCCTGACGGCAAGCCGGATCTGAGTGGAGTTTGGGACAACGGCGGCGGCATCGACTTCCTCCGTCCGCAGACCAAGGCCGATGGTTCGGTCTGTGTCACCGGATGCACGCCGGCTGCCCCAGCGGGTGCGCCACGCCCGGCGGCCGCGGCGCCTGCCGCGGCACAGGTAGGCACCGCCAAGCCCAGCTACAAGCCGGAATTCCAGGCCCGGGTTGAAGACCTGCGCAAGCGTCAGCAGAAGGAAGACCCGGTGCTGCGCTGCCAGCCACCGGGACTGCCGCGCATCGGTCCGCCGGACAAGATCATGCAGTCGGCGCGAGAGATGGTGTTCCTTTATGAGGACGTCTCGGGACCATTCTTCCGCGTGGTACCGCTGCGCGAAGGCGTGAAGCGCGCCGATGACAGCGAGAGCTATCTGGGCGATGCCACGGGCCGCTGGGAAGGGGACACGCTCGTCGTGACCACCCGCAACTTCAATGACCTGACCTGGCTCACCGACGATGGCGCCTTTCACACCACTGCGCTGGTGGTGACCGAGCGGCTGACGCGCCGCGGCAACGAGATTGAATGGCGCGCCGTGGCCGAGGATCCGAAGGTCCTGGCGGAGCCCTGGGTGCTGCGCCCCCGGCGGATGGTCCATTCGGACGTGGAAATGGCCGAGCCGGCCCCCTGCGTGGAGCAGGACCTGTCCCACATGCAGGACGACTCCTTCCACTCCAACCCGCGCTGACGAGCCCGCAGAAGGGCGATCCGGCCGTCGGGA
>Ga0315910_10000980_pt1 | contig 26993 bp, 19 predicted proteins | sample EdamamesoilMG_FD_204470 | JGI IMG/M metagenome (GOLD analysis project Ga0315910, IMG submission 204470) | Garden soil microbial communities collected in Santa Monica, California, United States - Edamame soil | ecosystem: Environmental > Terrestrial > Soil > Garden | place: USA: California... | reverse complement strand
AGCCCGAGGGACCGACGATGGCCACGAACTCGCCGGGGGCGACCTGCAGGTCGACCTCGGACAGCAGCGCGATCTCGCGGTTGCCCGAGGCGAGTCGCTTGCCAAGCTTGCGGCACTCCAGGCGGGGCGGATTCACGACCCGCCTTTCTAAGGTCGGCGCCGGGCTCTTCCACCTTGCGGTCGGGATTCTGCGCGGCGATCTCGGCGGGGCTCGTGAGCCGCCCCGTGCCGACCTACGATGCCGACCTGATGAAACTGCGTCTCTTGGCTCTAACGCTGCTGGCCGCGGCCTGCTCGCCGACCGAGGGCGACACGCCGCCCGCCTCCGGCCTGCCAGCCGTCCCGCCGGCCGCTCCGGTCTTTTCGGCCGCGGACATCGCCGCCAGTCCGTTGATCGTGTTCCTCGGCGACAGCGTCACCGCAGGCTTGGGCCTGCCCCAGGAGCAGGCCTACCCGGCGCTGATCCAGTCGCGGCTGGCGGCCGAGGGACGCTTGGTGCGCATCGTCAACGCGGGCGTCAGCGGCGACACCTCCGCGGGCGGGCTGGAGCGCCTGCCCTGGTCGCTGCGGCAGAAGCCCGACGTCGTCGTGATCGCCCTGGGCGCCAACGACGGCCTGCGCGGGCAGCCCGTGGAAGCGCTGGAGCGCAATCTGGCGGCGATGCTCACCCTGGTGCGCGAGGCCGGCGCGAAGGCGGTGCTCGCGGGCATGCTCGTGCCGCCCAACTACGGCGAGGACTATGGCCGGGCCTTTGCCGAGGTCTACCCGCGCGTTGCGCGCGAGGGCGGCGCGGTGCTGGTTCCCTTCCTGCTGGAAGGCGTTGGCGGCGTGTCGCAGCTCAACCAGGCCGACGGCATCCACCCCAACGCCGCCGGGCAGGCAAAGATCGCCGAGCACGTGCTCGCCGCGCTGCGCGGACTGCTCGCCGACGAGTGACCATCGGCGCCAGGCATCTCGCGGAAAACGGTGCCAAAACGGTGCCAGGCATCCATCCACCCTCGCACCCCCGCGCGCTCTCGCGCGGGGGTGCGAGGGGGGCTGGATGCCTGGCACCGTTTTCCGCGAGATGCCTGGCACCGGGTTGCGAAGCGATGGCTGCGTCGCGCCTAATAGCTGCCCATGTCGGTCTTCGAGCGCGCCCAGGCCTTGTGCCAGTTCATCGATCGCTCGCCCTCGCCTTTCCACGCGGTGGCCGAGGTCGCGAGGCGGCTGAAGCTCGCGGGCTTCACGCGTCTCGAGGAGAGCGCGAGCTGGGCCGACGCGCCCAAGCGCGCCTTCCTCGAGCGCTCGGGCTCGTTGCTGGCGTGGGACGCCTCGCGCGCCGTGGCCGCGAAGACTGGCTTCCGCATCGTGGGCGCGCACACCGACAGCCCCAACCTGCGCGTCAAGCCGCACGCCAACAGCGGCGCGGCGGGCTTTCGCCAGCTCGGCGTCGAGGTCTACGGGGGCGTGCTCTTGAACTCCTGGCTCGACCGCGACCTGGGCTTGTGCGGCCGCGTGCTGCTGCGCGTCGGGGGCGAGACGGTCACGCGCCTGCTGCGCGTCGACCGCCCGATCCTGCGCGTCGCGCAGCTGGCGATCCACCTCGATCGCGAGGTCAACGACCGCGGCCTGGTGCTCGACAAACAACTGCACCTCGCGCCGATCTGGGCCCTGGGTCGGCCCAGCCCCGACGTCTTCGAGGAATTCCTGGCCGCCGAGCTGCGCTGCGAGCGGCGCGAGATCCTGTCCTTCGACTTGATGTGCCACGACGTCGTGCCCTCGCGCCTCCTGGGTTTGACCGAGGACTTCATCGTCGCGCCGCGCCTGGACAATCTGTGTTCCAGTTTCTGCGCGCTGGAGGCCTTCAGCGCCGTCGCGGCGGGCTCGGATGGCGCAAGCGTGCCGGTGCTCTCGCTCTTCGACCACGAGGAAGTCGGCAGCACCTCGCACCGCGGCGCGGCGAGCCCCTTGCTCAAGGATTCGCTGGAGCGCGTGGTCGCCGCGCAAGGCGGCTCGCGCGAGGACTACCACCGCGCGATCGCGAGCTCGTGGTTCGTCTCCGCCGACATGGCGCACGCGACGCACCCCAACTACCGCGAGAAGCACGAGCCCGAGCACTGGATCTCGCTCAACGCCGGCCCGGTGATCAAGATCAACACGAACATGCGCTACGCCACCGACGCCGAAGGCGAGGCCTTGTTCTCGCGCTGCTGCGAGCACGCGCAGGTGCCGTTCCAGAAGTACAGCCACCGCTCGAACCTGGCCTGCGGCTCGACGATCGGACCGATCACCGCCGCTGCGCTGGGCATTCGCGTCGTCGACGTCGGCAATCCGCAGCTCTCGATGCACTCCTGCCGCGAGATGTGCGGCTCGGCCGACCCGGAGTTCCTGGTGCGCGCCCTGGTGCCTTTCTTTTCGGGCGCGGTCTCCAGCTGAGCGCCGCCTCGTTCCTCACTCCAACACTCGCTGCTGCATTCATGGTTCCGACACCGCAAACCGTCGCCGCCGGCAAGATCGTCGGCATCTATTACACGCTGAAGGACAAGAGCGGCGCGGTGATCGACACCAACCGCAAAGGCGGCAAGCCGCTGGTCTTCCTGCACGGCGGCGGAACGATCCTCCCCGCACTCGAAGCCGCGTTGCTCGGCCTGGCGAAGGACGCCGAGATCAGCGTGCAGCTCACGCCCGAGCAAGGGTATGGCGTCGCGAAGCCCGAGCTGCACAAGCGCGTGCCGCGCAAGGCCTTCCCCGCGGGACGCGAGCTCAAGGTCGGCATGCATTTCAACTCTGGCGACGGCAAGGGCCACAACGTGCCGGTGACGATCACCGGCTTCGAGGGCGACGAGGTCCTGGTCGACCACAACCACCCGCTGGCCGGCGCGGAGCTGTTCTTCCAGGTCACGATCGCCGGCGTGCGCGACGCCAGCGCCGAGGAGCGCCAGCACGGCCACGCGCACGGCCCGGGCGGCCACCACCATTGATGGGTGGCGGGGCCCGGCGGGGCTCTCGCGCGGATCGCCGGCGGCGTGTATCCTGCGCCGTTCCTCGTCGTGCTCCCAGAGCTCGCGAACCCCTGCCGCGACCCCTCGACCCTCGTTCGACTCATGCAACAAGCCGCCCTCGACCTGCGCAAAGGCCTCCTGATCGTCTACCAGGGCCGCATGTGCACCGTGACCTACTGGAACATCCTGCGCAACGACCGGCGCCAGTTCGTGCAGATGAAGGTCAAGGACCTGATGAGCGGGCGCGTGCAGGAGATGAAGGAGCACGGCGAGACCAAGTACGAGGTGCTCGAGACCGAGAAGATCGACCTGACGCACTCCTACCGCGACGGCAACGACGAGGTCTTCTATACCGCGGCCGGCGAGGAGTACCGCGTCGGCCACGAGGCGGCCGCCGATGCCTTGCTCTGGGAAGGCTCGACCTACAAGGGCCTGCTCGCCGACGGCAAGCTGGTGACGATCGAGTTGCCGATGAGCGTGATCGGCACCGTCACGGAGACGGCGCCGCCGATGAAGGGCGGAGGCTCGGGGACCAAGGACGCCGTGTTGAGCAATGGCGTCAAGGTGCGCGTGAGCCTCTTGACAGCGGTCGGCGACAAGGTGCGCCTGGATCCGGAGACCTTGGAGTTCAAGGAACGCGTCTAGTCGGGCCGCGCCGTCCCCCCGAACGTGCGGGCTAGGCCCCAGACCCGCGGCGAGCGCTTCGAGTTCCGCCGCGCAGCCTCGTCCCTGCGCTAGAGTGCCCTGGCCCTCTGGGGGCGGAACACGATGAGCAAGCCGATCGCGGTCCTCTTGGCGGTCTTCGTGGGCTTGCTGGCGTTGGTGTGGATCTTGCGCGATCCACCGGCGAACACGCCCGCGGAACTCGAAGAGTCGCTGCGAGCGAATTCGGCCCGCGCCGCGCAATCGGTGGGCGTGGAGCCGCCAGCGAGTGTGGCGGAAAGCGCCGCGAGCACGCGCAGCGAGGTGGCGCCGGCAGCCCCTGTGCTCGAGGAGTGCACGGGCGTGTTGATCATGCGCTGCCGCGATGCGCAGACTGCAGAGGCGCTGCAGGGTGTTCGACTGCAACTGCGCCACACGAAGACGGACGACAAGGACGGCAGCGTGCGGATCGAAACCGCGCCGCCCGCCGTGACCGACGGCGAGGGGCGCTGCGAGATCACGCTGCCTTGCGAGCGCGCGCTGAGCCTGAGCGCGATCTCACCACGGAAGTCGCACATCGGCGTCTCGCAGCAGCTCGCGCCGCTGCAGCGCGGCGAGCGGCGTGAGCTATTGCTCGAACTTTCCGCGGATCCGACCATCGCGATGTACGTGCGCATCGTCGATCGCGCAAGCGGCGCGGCGATCGCGGACGCGACGATCGAACGCTCGGCCGAGGAAGGCGAGCCCTTGACCAGCGACGCCGACGGACTCTGCAGCCTGGAGTTCCGGCTCTCTACGGCGCGCAAGCTCGAGTTCGAGATACCCAAGCGCCTCCCGGCGGGCTTTTGTCGCGTGAGCGCGGCGGGCTACGGTCCGGCGGAATTCCAGGAGTGCGAGGGCCACGAGAGCGCGGACAAAGCCTTGGAGCTCGCGCTCGAGCGCGCGGCAAGCCTGTCGGTCGCGCTGCTCCATCGCCCCGACTCTTCCGCTGGCGCCCTTGAAGTCCGTGCAACGCTGCAGGCCTTCGAACTCGTGCGCAACGCGGTCGACCTCGGCACCATCGACATGCAGACGCTCGAGTTCAAGGCGCCGTGCGATGCGGCGGGCAACGCGCTGCTCGAGGGCTTGCCGCCGGATGTGCCGCTGAAGCTGCGCGTATACCAAGGACCAGAACTCGTGCGCGCGCCGGCCGAGGCACTGCGGCTCGAGCCTGGCGAGCGGCGTGTGCTGGAGATCGACCTAGGCTCTGCTTGCCGCTTGTCAGGGAGCGTGGTCGACTCCGGCGGGGCCGCGGTCGCAGGTCTGGAGTTGTGGCTCGCGCCCAAGGGACAGTACCCGTCGGCTCGCTTCAACTCCTGGGAGGAAAAGGAAGTGGTCTCCAAGACGCGCAGCGACGCGAGCGGACGCTTCGACCTGGGAGAGGTTCCGGCGGGCCGCTACCGGCTGGGGCCGGCGGGAAGGAACCCTGATCCTCGGGCCACGGGCGTCGAGGCTTCGGTGGCCACGCTCAATCTGGAAGTGGTGATTGGCCCCGACGAGCGAAGCAAGGGTGTGCTGCTGCGCGTCGATCGCGGCCTCTACGTGCGCGGCTTCGTGCTGCGGCCGGACGGCACGCCGCTGAGTGGGAGGGGACAGGTTAGGGCGGGAACGAGGTTGGGGTACAGCCAGTCCTGCTTCACCCAGGAGGACGGCAGCTTCACGGTCGGCCCGCTGGTCGCGGGGCGCTATTCGGTGCAGGCCAACGGCGGCGACGGGTTCGCGGAATCGCCCGAAGTCGAAGCCGATGCCGGCGCGCAGGGCGTTGCGCTCACGCTGCGCGAAGGCGCGGAACTGTCGGGTCGCGTGGTCGAGAGCGCGGGAGGCCCGGGTGTGCGAGCGACGCTTATCTTCTCGAGTCTCGACGGCTCGGGGCGCGTCTCTCAATGGATCAGCGACGAGAGAGGCGGCTTCCGCAGAACTTCGCTCGTCCCGAATCGCTATGCGCTGTTCGCCAGGACCGCCGACGGCCGCTTCGCCAAGCTGCATTCGTTTTCGCTGGCGCCGGGAGAGAAGCGTCTGGATCAGGAGCTGTTGCTCGCACCCGGCGCGCGGCTTCGCGTGCGATTCGACGGCGTGGGCACTCCGCTGTGGTTCAAGGCGACAGAGAATGGCGCCAGCTTCTGCGAGCTCGAGGCGCCGCGCAACGGCGAGTTCGGCGTGATGCCGGTCCCGGCGGGGGAGCTGCGACTGCAGCTGCGTCTCGAAGGCCTCGACACGCCCCTGGAGCAGACCCTGCACGTGTCCGCCGGCGAAGAGCGCGTCGTCGTCTTTTCGCAGAACTGAGGCCCTTGCCCCTGCATTTAAGACGAACTCGACGTTGCCGACGCAGGAGCGTTGAGCCGCGACCGCGCCGCGCTCGGAGTTAGACTGAGTGCCCTGATCGCCATGAAACCCGCCATGAAAGCCGCGCGCCCGTGAAACTCCTGCTGAGCGCCGTCGCGGGCCTCACGGCTGCCGTGTGCCTTGGCGCGGTCCTGCTATGGGACGATGGGTCCGATGCCGCCATCGATCGGGGGCTCGAAGCTGGGGCGGTAGCGGCGGATCGCGGCTCGGGCGAGGTAGCGAGCCTGCCGGCTCCGCGCAGCGCGGATCAGAGCTCGGATTCCGCACAGCGCACTCCGCAGCCTGCAGCGGTACCCGAGGAGTTCTGGGTGCGCCTGGTCGAGGCGCCTGAAGAACGCGATAGCTGGAGCTTCTCGGGCGAGGAAGCACCGCCGCTCGAGCCTCCCCAAGAGCCGCGCGCCATCGCGGACGCCCTGCTGCTGCAGGCCTTCGACGTGCAGGGCGAGTTCCGCACCGACGAGCAGGGCTACTGCAAGCTCTGGCGGCACCTCGAGCGCCACACCGATCTTCCTCGCATGCCGGACGGACCGCCGTTCGGCTTCACGCGCGTGCTCGCGCGCGGATTCGCTCCGCGCGACTTCGTGGAGTACGGCGAGCATCCGCGCCGCGAAGATGCGCTCGTGGTTGCGCTCGCGCGCGGCGCCGCGCTCGAACTCTCGCTGGAAGAGTTCGATACGCTGCGACGCTCCGCGCCGGTCGCGCGCATCGAAGTGCGCGCGCTGGACCTGCGCGGCGGATCCGAGAGCCGCGATCCGCTGCTGCTGCCCGGCATGATCTGGACCGCAGCCCTCGACGCCTCGGGCGCCGCCATCTTCGAAGACCTGCCCGCGGGAATACCGCTGCACCTCCTGCTCTCCAGCGGCGAGGAACTGATGCAGGCGTACCCCGCGCCCTTGAACCTGGGCCCCGGTGAACGTCGCCCGCTGGTGATGTCCCCGCGCATGCAGTGTCCGCTGGCCGGCCGTTTCCTCGACGCCGAGGGACGCGCACTCGCCTGGCAACCCCTGCGGGTGTGGACCAAGCAGCATGCCCTGCTCGAACACTCCTCGCAGCACGACGAGAGCTGCTTCCGATCCAGACGCACCGATGCTGAAGGCAACTTCGATTTCGGTTCGCTGGCGAGCGGGGAGTACGTGCTCGAATGGGTTGCGCCCGAGGGCGGGCAGAGTCCTTCCGGCCTGATCGTGCGCCCGCGACCCTTCGAGGTTGGCGGCCTGGTCTCGAAGCTGTGGATCGAATTGCGCGCGGAGCGCTCGCTGTCGATCCGCGGCCGCGTGAATGGCACGGCCCTGGCCGGGCCGGGCCTGAAGGCCTCCTTCGTCGCCGCCCGCCACGCGCATGAGCACCACTCCGCCTCGGCTGCGATCGGCGCCGACGGGAGCTTCGAAGTCGGGCCCTTGCTCGAGGGCGAGTACCATCTGCGCGCGCAGTTCATGTTCGGCGAGTTGGGGCGGGCCGAAACCAGCATCGCCTGGAAGTACTCCAGTAGCGTCAGCGCTCGCGCAGGAGAAGCGGCGCTGATCCTGGAGCTGGGATCGACACACCGCATCGAAGGCCGGCTCGCTTACGCTGCCAGGAGTCTTCCGGCGCCCGCAACGGTATTCCTCACGGCCCTCGTTTCCACAGAGTGGATGGACACGGCCACGGCGCTCCCTTCGGGTCGATTTGCCTTCGAGGGACTTCCGCCGGGGCGCTACGGCATCTGCGCTGTCGACGATGGCGGGCAGGTCGGCGTGCTGACCGAGATCGAAGTGCCGCAGCCAGAAGAGTGCATCGTGCCGATGGAACGCGGCGTGCGCGTGCGCATCGAAGCCCATTTGCCTTTGGCCGGTGGCGGTCTGCTGGTCTACCATCGCGGCGTGCTGGTCGGACAGGACGATCAGCTGCGCAGCGGCGGATCGCTGACACCGCTCGTGCCCGTGGGGGAGCTGGTCGCGCGCCTCTCGTCGGCCGCCGGCGGCCCGGTCACGGAACACCGCCGCGAGATCCGCCTGCGATCCGGGGACGGCCCGCGCCTGGGAGCGGGGGTGGAGACGTGGGTGATCTGGCGCTGAGCTCGGTCGGGCGAAGGCGGCTCACCTGGCGGCGAGCAGCTCATTCGCGATCGACAGATGGTGGCGTGTGTGCACGTTGGCGAAGCGCACCCAGAGCGTAGCGCTCAAAGGGCCGAGCAGCTGGTGGGGGACGCGGCCCGGCGCGGCGGCGAGCTGCGCGGACTGCTGCGCGAACTTCGCGAAGCCGCGTTCGGCGGTTTGCAGCCAATCGCCGAGCAGCGCGCGGTCGATCTTCGCCGGCGGCCGCACCATGCGCGGCGATTGCGCAACGCCGCGGGGAATTCGGCCGCTGACCAAGACGGCGAGCGCTTCACTCGAGGGTTCGCCTTCGCTCAGCAGCAGCATCCCGGAGTTCGCCGCCAGCGTCTCCAGGTTGCGCACGATCAGCTCGTTGGCGAGCGCGACGTGCGAGACGTGCTCCAGCGCGCACCAGCCCGAGATCTCGGGTCTGCGCGCTTCGCTGATCGCCGCCGGCAGCGCTTCGATTTCGCGCAGGCGCAGCAGCGCGCGCGCGATCTCGGCGAAATCATCCGCAAGCTCGAGGCCCGCGCTCATGCGCGACTCATCCGAAGCGCAAGCCGCAGCTGGGGCAGCGCAGCGGGCCGTTGGCGAAACGCTTGCCACAGGCGGGGCATTCCAGTTCGGCTGCGTCGAGATCCAGGCCCGCCGCGTTCCCCAGGAACGTTTCTGGCGCGCATTGCTGCTCCCAGTGCTCGTCCAACAGCAACAAGGCCCGTTCTCGTTCTCCGCTCGCGACCGCGAGCCACAGGTTGGTGCCTCAAGTCCCGCAATGTTCCTTGGGCGGGCGCACGATCTCCGCGGCCACGCCGCGGCTGCGCAGCGCCGCTTGCAGCTCCTTGACGTGATCGTAGTTGCCCTGGGCGATCACCTCGCCGACGTTGGGATCCTGTTGCATCCTTGAATCCTACTCCAGCGGCGTCAGCACGATGTTGCGGAACTGGATGCGCGAGCCCTCCGACTGCAGGCAGATGTTCCCGGGGATGCGCTCGACCCAGCTCGCCGTGTTCTGCACCTGGCCGTTGACGATCAGCGTCATGTCGCCGCGGTCCATGACGATCTTGTAGTGGTTCCATTCGCCCTGCGGAACCTCGTTGCAGGGCGCGAGCTTCTTCGTGTTGCGGCCCTGCGTGCGCGCGGCGTCGACCTGCATCGGCACCTCGCCGATGTTCCAGATGTCGCCGGCGTTGCGGTGCTGCAGCTGCGCCTCGATGCTGCGCGGCCAGACCTTTTCCTCGCCGGTCTTGCGCATCAGGACGCCGGAGTTGCCCGGCGGGGCGCCGGGGGGGAAGCGCCAGTCGAGCTCGAGGATGAAGTCCTCGTACACGGCCTCGGTGCGGATGTAGCCGACCGGAGTGCCCTTGCAGTCGAGCACGCCGTCCTGCACCGACCAGACGTCCTCCAGCTTCGCGCCGGGCTGATCGAGGTGGAAGGTCCAACCCTCGAGGTCCTTGCCGTTGAACAGCGAGATCGGCTTGCCCGGCTTGCGCGGCGTCTCGCGCTCGGCGAGCAGGAAAGCGACCAGGTCGGCGAGATCCTGCGGCGAGAGCCCGGCCGCGACGTTGTCGGGCATCGCCGAGACCTTGGCCTTGCGGCGCGAGACGATTTCGTCCTTGGGGATCAGCGTGCGCACCCCGGCGGTGTCCTTGAGGATCACGTTCTCGGCGTCGGCCAGAAGGAATCCGGAGACCACGCGATCGTCGCTGGTCTCGATCATCCAGGTCTCGAATCCGAAGGTGATCCCCGCGTTGGGATTGAGGATCGCGTCGAAGACCGCGCCGGCGGCGTATTTCTTGCGCAGCTGCGTCAGGTCGGGGCCGACGTCGCCGCCGCGGTTGGAGAAGGTGTGGCACGAGGAGCAATTCGCGCTCGCGCCGAAGTACAGGCGCTCGCCGCGGCGCTCGTCGCCGGCGAGTTTTTCCAGCGAGGCGATGCTGGGCAGCGCTCCGGAGGCGCGCGGAAAGTGCTCGCTGGCTAGCGCGCGCACGGCGAGGTCGGGGTTTTGGAAGATCAGCGGCGCGAGCAGGGCCTTGCTTTCCTCGTCCCAGCGCCCGCCGGCCGCCGCGGCCAGCGCGTGCAAGCCGCCTTCGCGCGTCGAGCACAACTCCACGGCCGCGGCCTTGCGCGCTGCGGCGTCGAGCTTCGCATCGAGCACGCGCGCTTCGAGGCCTGCGTACAGCGCCGGATCGATCGGGATCTCGGCGAAAACGCGGAAGCGGATCAAGGTGCCGCAACCCTGCTTCACGCCGAAGTCGTCGGGCCCGACCGTGGCGCGCAGGCGCTCGAACTTGCGGCCCGTGAGATCGTAGGCGATCTCCGAGTTGGCGTGCGTGCCTATGCCGCGCGCGAAAGGGATCCCTCCGATGCTCATCGGCTGGCCGTCGCAGTTCAAGTCGCGGCGCACTTCTCCCCAGCCCGCTTGGGCGTCGACCCAATCCAGACTGGAGAGTGAAGTCTCGCCTTCGGGGCCTAGCAGCACAGCGTCCCCCCAGTCGGCCCAGTCGCAACCGTTGCCGTTGCCGCCGTCGTCGACGACCAGATACAAGCGAGTCGCACCGCGCACGTCGACATCGATCTGCAGTCCGCTGCCGCTCATCAGCGGCGACTTGAACACGAGCTTCGCGCCGCCGCGATCGCCGCTGCCCAGCTGCGCGGCGAGTTTCCACGCGCTCCAGTCGTTCGTGTCGCGGAAGCGGATCCACCAGCGCGCCTTGTCGCGCGCGTCTTGCGGGCCCGCGAGCGCGATGTCGAGCAGCGCCTCACCCGCGGCGCGGTCCAGCGTGAAGGCCAGCGTGTCGATCGCCTGCTCGCGCTGCGCCAAGGAGAGCTGCGCGGCCATCGCCCGCGCCTTGACCGCGGGCACAGCCTCCGCCGGGTGCAGGCGCCAGATCAATGCGGCGCGCGCCGTGTTCCAGGCCAGCGGATCGGCCTGGTCCGCGAGCAGGGCCGCGGCCAGGGCCGACTCGCGCCCGCGCGCGCTGATACCCAGCGCTTCGAGGTAGCTGCGGTCCTTGCCGTCGAAGGTCTTGGCCAGCTCCAGCCAGAGCTTCTCGGCCTGCGGCGAAGCGTCGGATTCCAGGAGCAGCGCGATCTCGGCGCGCACGCGCGCGCTGGGATGGCCGACCAGCGCCTGCAGCGCGGCCGGCGACATCGGCCGCGAACGCAATTCGACGACGCCGTGGCGCACGTCGCGCGCGATCGAGTCGGTCTGCGGCGGGGCCGCGTCGAGCGCCGCCAGCAGCCAGCGCACGCGCGCCTCCAGACGGGATTCCATGTTCTTGCCGGGCCCGCTGAGCTTGGCCAGCGCGGCGGGAGCCTCGCTGTCGGCGAGCAGGGCGCGCGCGGCGCGTCCGCGCACGTTGACCGCCGGCGAAGAGAGCGCCGCGATGCACCCCCTGGTGCTCTCGAGGTCGATCTTGGGCATGTGGACCTTGGCGTTGCTGCGCGCCACGCGCAGGATGCGGCCATAACCCTGCTTGTCGCCCATCGCGTGCCCGCCGACGCCGGGGTCGTACCAATCGGAGACGTACAGCGCGCCGTCGGTGCCGATCAGCACGTCGCTGGGCCGGAACCAGTGCGACTTCCCGCCGTCGCCCTCGCGCGCGAGCGAGGCCAGGAAGTTGGTCTTCTCGAGCGCTACGCGCGCGCCATCGGCCTTGGGCGCCAGCCCGTAGACCACGCTCGCTCCCGCGTCCGCGGCCAGCAGCCAGCCGTCGAACTGCGTGCCCAGCGCGAGGTTCTCGATCAGCGCGACGCCGGTCGGACCGCCGCCGCCCAGGATCGTGCCCATCGGCGCGACGCCGGGATCGTCCTGGTGCCAGTGCGCGCGGCGGATGTCCTGGCCCGGCCTGCGGTCGGCCATCCAGTAGCGCGCTCCATCGCGCGAGAAGTAGCCGTTGTCGGAGCGCGGCAGGATCCACAGCGCGCGGCAGCCTTGCGTGCCGTCGTCGTCGTTGTCCGAGGTGTACAGGTCGCCGAAGGCGTCGATCGCGACCTCGTAGTTGTTGCGGAAATTGTGCGCGAGCACGCGCATCCCGCCGCCGTCCTCGTCCAGGCGCAGCACCAAGCCGCCGGTCCACAGCCGCCCGTCGTCGCTGAGCAGACCCGGCTTGTTGTCCGCGAGCACCGGCCCGCCGTCGTTGTACAAGGAGCCCGATCGAAGGCTGAAGCCGTCCTTGTCGCGCACGATGTGCGGACCAGCGTTCCCGACGGCGACGTAGTAGCGTCCGTCGGGGCCGATCACGAAGGAGTGCAGGCCGTGGTCGTGGTCGGGACCGCCGAATCCGCTCAAGAAGGTCTCGCGCTGGTCGGCCTTGCCGTCGCCGTCGGTGTCGGTGTACAGGAAGGCGTTGGGCGAGCAGGAGACGATCGCGCGCCGCTCGTCGACGACGCAGATGCCCAGCGGCGCGACCAGGTCCTTGTCCTGCACGAAGACCGAGGCGCGGTCCGCCTGCCCGTCGCTGTCGCTGTCCTCCAGGATCATGACCCGATCGCCCTCGGGGCGCGTGAAGCCGGCGTTGCGGCCGTTCCATTGGCGGTAGTTGACCGCCTCGGTGACCCAGATCCGGCCGCGCGCGTCCACGTCCATCGCCGTCGGGTTGTAGAGCAGCGGCGCTTCGGCCCACAGCTTGACCGCCAGGCCCGCCGGCACGGCGAAGTCGGCGCTCAGGTCGCCCTGGGGCGGCGGAGCGGGCGCGGCGGCGGCAAGACCAAGCAGCATGAGGGAGGGAATCGGCATGGCGAGAGACTAACGCAGCGCGTGCGCGCTTGCCCACCCGGCGGCCGCCCGTCTACCTTGCGAGGATGGAAGCCATACGCCAAGCCGCCGCGCACCAGCGCCTGACCTCCGCCGACAACCTGACCACGCTGCAGAGCCACATCCTGGCCGAGGAGGCGCGCCACCCCGAGGCGCGCGGGACGCTGTCCTGGATCCTCTCGGCGCTCTCGCTGTCGGCGAAGGTGATCGCCTCGAAGATCCGCCGCGCGCGGCTCAACGACGTGCTCGGCTCGCTCGATTCGGACAACGTGCAGGGCGAGCGCCAGCAGAAGCTGGACGTGATGGCCAATGAAACGCTGCTGCGCTGCCTGGGATCGCGCTCGGGCGTCGCGATCGTGGCCAGCGAGGAGAACGAGGAGCCGATCCTGCTGCGCAGCGACACCGAGGGCGAGCGCAAGTACGCCGTGCTCTTCGACCCGCTCGACGGCTCGGCGAACCTCGACGCCTGCGGCAGCGTGGGGACGATTTTCTCGATCCTGCGCCACGACCGGTGCGCGAATCCGCCGGAGAAGTCGGTGCTGCAGGCCGGCACGCAGCAGGTGGCCGCCGGCTACATCCTGTACGGTTCCTCGGTGGTCTTCGTGCTGACCACCGGCAGCGGCGTCGACATGTTCGTGCTCGACCCGACGATCGGCGCTTTCCTCAAGGTCGAATCGGGCGTGCGCATCCCCGCGGCGGCGAAGAGCTACTCGTGCAACGAGGGCAACCGGCTCTCGTTTCCCGAGGGCTACCAGCGCTACCTCGACTGGGCGCAGCGCAACGGCTACTCCAGCCGTTACGTCGGCGCGATGGTCGCCGACGTGCACCGCATCCTGCTCAAGGGCGGCGTGTTCCTCTACCCGCCGACGAAGAAGGCGCCGGCGGGCAAGCTGCGCCTGATGTACGAGGCCAATCCGATGGCGATGCTGATCGAGCAGGCCGGCGGCAAGGCCTTCGCCGGCGCTCAGCGCATCCTGGAAGTGCCGCCGACCGACCTGCACCAGCGCACCTCGGTCGTGATGGGCAGCCCCGACGAAGTCGAGCGCGTGCTGGCGGAGCTGCGCTGATCGTACGGTACCAGGCTCAATGTCATCACCCCGACGCAGGCTGCGCGCAGCCTGCGTCGGGGTGATGGCATTGAGCCTGGTACCGTACGATCAGCCCTTGGCCTTGTGGGTTGACCAGGCGGCGAGCAGCTTGCTCTCCGACTCCGGCGAGAGACCGGCCTTGAGCTTGGCTTGGCGCTCCGCGGGCAGCGTCTTGAACCAGGCCAGCGTGTCCTTCGTGGTCACCTCGATCGGGCGCGACTTGAGTCCGGCCTTGAGCGCGGCGGCGTGGCTCACGGTGTGGAAGCCCTTGGTCTCCCCGGCGTAGGCCGCCCAGATCGGCAGATCGACGCCTTCCTGCTTGGACAGGAACTCCGCGTCGACCCAGACGAACTTCGTGTCGTTCTTGCTGGCCGCCTTGCAGGCGTTGATGACCTCGCCCATGCTCAGGCGCGCATTCGGGCCGACGGCGTTGAACACGCCGAAGCTGCGCGTTTCGGCGACGTGCAGCATCCACTCGGCCAGGTCGCGCACGTCGATCACCTGGATCGGATCGGTGTCGGCGCCGGGCACGAGCATCTGGCCTCCGCGCTCGGCGCGCACCGGCCAGTACGTGAATCGGTCGGTGGGGTCCTCGGGCCCGACGATGTAGCCCGGACGGATGTTCGTGCAGCGGCCGGGGAAGGCGCGCTCGGCGGCCTGTTCGCACAGCGCCTTGAGCGGCCCGTAGTTGGCGTAGCCCTCGCCCATGGTCTCGACGGTCGGATCGGGGATGGTGCCGACCGGTTCCTTCTCGTCGGCGTTCTCCTTGTCGTTCTTGGCGTACACGGAGATGCTCGAGACGAAGACGTAGTGCTTGACGCGGCTCGCGAGCAGGCTGGCGGAGGCTTCGACCATGCGCGGGTAGTACCCGCAGTCGTCGAAGCACACGTCCCACTCGCCCTGCTCCAGCGCCTTGATCCCCGTGTCCTTGTCCGGATCGCGGTTGCCCACCAGGCGCGGCACGTCGGGGAACAGATCGGTGCGCGTCTTGCCGCGGTTGAACAGCGTCAGCGAGTGCCCGCGAGCTTGCGCCGCGCGCACGATCGCTGGCCCGAGGAATCCCGTGCCGCCCAGGATCAGGATGCGCAGCGGCTTCTTCGGGCCGCCCTTGTCCTGCGCGCGCAGCGCGGCGGGCAGCAGCGCGAGGGCCGAAGTCGCGGCGGAGGCCGTGAGGAACGCGCGGCGATCGAGAGCGGAGTGGGCGATGGGCGCCATGGGATTGCCTCGTGGGGGACGCGGGAGGATCAGGACCTGCGCAGCATGCCAGGGCCCCGCGCGAGACGCTGCCTCAACCAGGTAAGAGCTGCGCTCGGATTGTGCCAAGCGACGGGGCTCAGCCGCGCTTTTCGAGCGGCTCGGGCGCCACCGCGGCCTTGCGCGGCGCCCACATGGGGTAGGGCAGCCCGCGGGCGCGGTGCACGGCGTAGGCGCCCGCGACCAGCAGCAGCACCGAGGCCAAGGCCATCGGCAGCTGCCACAGATGCGGCAGCAGTCCCAGCGTGACGATCATCGTGGTCGCGCCCGCCGGCGGGTGCACGATGTTCAGCGCGCCCTTGATGCCGCAGGTCAGGCCCAGCGCGAGTCCGACCGCGAGGATGCGCGCAGGCTCCAGATCCGAGCTCGACACCAGGGGCACGCCGAGCAGGCCGAAGATCGCCAGGCTGGCGTAGCCGCACAGCAGCGCGACCAGGTGTCCGAGCACGGTGCTGCGCGGGGCCGCGGTCGGCATCATCGGCGCGTAGAACAGGATGAAGGTCGAGGCGCCGAGCGAGGGGAAGATCATCGGCATGCGCAGCAGGACGGCCAGCGCACCCAGCCCCAGGCACACGCCCGCGCCGGTCAGGAACAAGAACAGCGGCGAAGAGGTGTGCGCGCTCATGCCCGCTGCGCCGGCTCCGCGGCCGGCACGGGCGCGGCTCCCAGCGAGATCGACAGCAGCAGGTCGGTGCGCGAGACGCTGCCGACCAGCATGCGCCCGCCGTTGCCGTCGACGACGGGCATGCGCTCCGCGTCGTGCTTCAGGAAGACCTGCAGGGCCTGGGCCAGCGTCGCGTCCTTGTCCAGGTAGCCGAAGTCCTCGTGCATCACCTCGCTGGCGATCACCAGTCCCGAGAGCGCGGCGTCGTTCAGGAAGGGTTTGATGTCGTGCAGCGACACCGCGCCCATGAAGCGGCCCTCGTTGTCGACGACGTAGATGTAGTTGTGGCGGTGCTCATGGAAGGCCTCGACGATGCGCTGGAAACGCGAGTCGTGGCGCACGCTGATCGGCTTGGGCTTGACCAAGGTCTCGATCGTGCCCGAGACCAGCGCCTCCTCCGGCGCGACGCCGCCCTGCTTGAGCGAGCTCGAGTAGATCGAGGTCGTGTCGATGCCGCGCGCCGTCGTGTAGGCCGCGACGCAGGCCAGCATCAAGGGCAGCACGATGCCGTAGTCGAGCGTCATCTCGAACAGGATCAGCATCGCCATCAACGGCGCCTTGGTGGTCGCGGCCAGGAAGCAGCCCATGCCCACCAGGGCATAGGCGCTCGGCGCCGCGGTCCAGCTCGGGAACAGGTCGTGCACGCCGCTGCCCCACAGGTAGCCGGCGCTGGCGCCGAAGAACAAGGTCGGCGTGAACACGCCGCCAACCGCGCCCGATCCGACCGTCGCGCAGGTTGCGACCAGCTTCAAGAGCAGCACGGCACCGACCGCGGTGGGCACGAAGTCGCCGGCGATCACCGAACTGATCGAGCTGTAGCCGTTGCCGAGCACCTCCGGGCGCAGCAGCGAGAGCCCGCCCACGACCGCGCCTCCGATCCCCAGGCGCAGCGTGAAGGCCAGTTGCGTCTCGGAGAAGCTCTCGCTCGAGAAGTGCAGCAGGCGCACGAACGAGGGCGCGAGCGCTCCCAACAGCCCGCCCAGCATCAGGTACGGCAACAGTTCGAAGGGCGAGACCAGATGGAAGGCCGGGATCGTGAACAGCGGATCCGGGCCGATGATCTGGCGCGTGACCACGGTCGAGACAACGCTGGCGAAGATCAAGGGCCCCAGGCTCGACATCGAGATCGTGCCCAGCACGATCTCGGCGACGAACAGGGCGCCTGCGATCGGCGCGTTGTAGGCCGCGGCGATCCCGGCGGCCGCGCCACAGGCGACCATCAGCTTGAGCCGCGGTCGCGAGATCCAAGTGTGCCTGCCGATCCACGACGCGGCGGTGGTCGACAATTGCGCCATCGCGCCTTCGCGACCGATGGAGCCGCCGGAAGCCACCGTGAACAGGCTCGACGCCGAGCGCACGAGCGTTGGTCCGACGTGGATCGTGCCGTCGCCGATGGAGACGGCCTCCATGAAGTCGCGCGAGGGCTTGCCGCGGAATCGCCGCGCGCCGTAATCGAGCAGCAGGCCGGCCGCCAGTCCGCCGAGCGTAGGCACCAGCAGCATGCGCAGCGTCGACGAACTCGCGGCGACGTCGACCAGGTTCCCGGGCGCTCCCCAGAGCAGTTCGCTGACCGCGAGCGAAGACCCGCGGAACAGAGCTGAGACGCAGGCGGCCACGAAGCCGACGACGCCCGCCCAGAACAGCGTCACGTGGACGTCGCGCGGGCGCAGCGGCTCGGCGAGCCGGAAGCGGAGCTTGGGAAAGCGCATCGAGCTTCCAGGCAAGCTACGCAGCCGGCGACGGCTCCACAAGCGCAGCACGGGTTCGGCGGGCGGACGGCCGCGCTCCAGCTTGCCGAGCAAGGATGCAGCGTCGCCGCGCCCTCCCGCTGCCGGCCGCCGCGCGCGCGCTGCTGGCGGCGGTCGAGATCGGCCTGTGCGCCTGCGCGTCGCGTGACGGTTCGTTCCTCGGCCGGCCGCTGCCGGCCACGGCAACACGCGCGCGCGCCGGGCACTGCGGGCCGAGCATTGCATGCCGCGGGCCGGGCGCGCACATCCCGCGGCTCGAGGCGCTGCTGCGCCGACTTGGCGAGGCTCTCGATCGCCGCCGCCGGAGCGCTGCCGCCGGAGCGCAGCCGCTGCCGCAGCCGCAGCCGCAGCCGCAGCCGCTGCCGCTGCCGCTGCCGCTGCCGCGCAGCCAGCTTCGCGCAGCCAGCTTCGCGCAGGCGGCTTCGCGCCGGCGGCTTCACGCAGCCAGCTTCGCGCAGCCGGCTTCGCGCCGGCGGCTTCACGCTGCCGGCTTCACGCTGCCGGCTTCGCGCAGCGCTGCGCGGAGAGCTATCATCTTGCCCCATCCCTCAGGAGGCCTCCGCCATGATCCAGCAGCCCGGTCCGGTCGTTCCGCAACGCTACCTCGACGCCATCGGCAATCGCGATCCGATCGAGTCCGCCGCCAAGGCTCCCAAGCGCCTGCGCCACCTGGTGGAGGGGCTCTCGCAGAAGGAGATCGACTGGCGTCCGGGCGAGGGCAAGTGGTCGATCCGCCAGATCCTGGCGCACCTCGCCGACGGCGAGGTGATGATCGGCTCGCGCCTGCGGCTGGTGGCGGCGATGGACCGGCCGACGATTGTCGGCTACGACCAGGATGCCTTTGTCGCCAACCTGTGCGTCGACGAACTGAGCGCGGAGCAGTGGCTGGATGCCTTCCGCAGCATGCGCGCGCTGAACGTCGCGCTGCTTTCGCGCCTGCCGAAGGAAGCCTTTTCGCGCATCGGCCTGCACACCGAGCGCGGCGAGGAGAGCCTGAGCCAGATGGTGTTCATGTACGCGGGGCACGACCTGATCCACGAACGCCAGATTGCCGAGCAGGTGCTCGCCTACAAGGTCGCGCGCAGGGCGCGCCACGCCGCGCAGGAGGCGGCTCGCGCGGCGGCGGAGGAGGCCGAAGCCCGGGCCAGGGAAGAGAAGAAGCGCTCGAAGAAGCAGGCCAAGGCGAAGCAGAAGGTGAAGGCCCGTTGAGCGAAGCGGCGACGAGACCCCCGGAGCCGGGAGTCTCGCCAGGGCAACAGCGCGCCTGGGTGCTCGGCGCCACGGGCTATGTCGGCCGGGAGCTGGTCGCGCAATTGCGCCGCCGCGGGATCGCGACCACGGCTCACGTGCGCTTCGACTCGCCGCGTCTGGAGCACTGGCGCGCGCACTTTGGCGCGCTGGGCGCGGAGCTGGACACGAGCCCCTGGCAACGCGAGGAATTCGCACGGCGGCTGCGCGAGTCGCGCGCCACGCTGCTCTTCCTGTGCCTGGGGACGACGCTTCGTCGACGGCTCGCGCCCTCGCGCTCCAGCGTGGCCGACGACTACCTCGCCGTCGACCTGGGCCTGTCCTCGCTGGTGATCGACGCGGCCGTGCACAGCGCCTGCGCGCCGCGCACGGTCCTGCTCTCGGCCGCGCGGGCCGCCGCGGGATCACGCAGCAAGTACCTGTCCGCGCGCGGCAAGCTGGAGGATCACCTGATCGCCTCAGGACTGCCCTGGACGATCGCGCGGCCTGCCTTCGTGACGGGTTCGAAGCGCGAAGAGTTCCGTCCTTTGGAGCGTCTGGGCGCGATGTTCGTCGACTGGAGCCTCTTGTGGGGCGCGATCCTGGGCATGCAGATCCTGCGCGAGCGCTATCGCTCGATCGACGCCGTGGAATTGTCACGCGCCCTCGTGGTGCACGCGCTGGATCCGCGCTCCGCAAGCAAGCTGTTGCTGGGCGAGCGCTTGCGCGACTTCCCCTGACGCTCCTCGCACGCTAGGCTGCATGCATGGCGAGCAGGGCAGGATCCGTGGCCGTGACCGAAGGCATCCGCGTGGAGGCCGAGGCCTTCTACAAGGAAGACCAGTCCGATCCGGACGCGCGCCAGTACCGCTTCGAGTACACGATCGCGATCAGCAACGAGGGCAACGAGCCGGCGCAGCTGCGCTCGCGCCACTGGATCATCGTCGACGCGGACAACAACCGCGAGGACGTGCGCGGTCCGGGTGTGGTCGGCAAGCAGCCGCTGCTCAAGCCCGGTGAGCGCTTCGAGTACACCTCGGGCTGTCCCTTGCCGACCGGCTGGGGCACGATGGAAGGCAGCTACTCGATGACGCGCCCCGATGGCCGCGCCTTCGAGGCGCACATCGGCCGCTTCTTCCTGGTCTCGAAGGAACTCTCGCGCAAGTAGCGCGGCCGGCGCGCTACGTGCGCATCCGGCGCGCACTCGCTGCGGACTCGGCGCGGACTCGGCGCGCACTTGACGTGGACTCGCTGCGGACTCGGTGCGCACTCAGTGCGTTGTCCGTTCGCAGCTCGCGCAGCCGGCGTCGGCGTGCTGCGGCCCGAATCCGTCCTGGGCTTCGCTCCAGAAGAAGCGCGCCGGCTCGCCGCTTTCGCGCTGGCCCGGCGAGGGATTGAGCAGCGCCAGCGTGCCCGCGTGGTACACGCGGCCGCCGAGCACCGTGTGGCGGATGCTCTCGGAGTTGCGGATCGACTGCAGCGGGTTCGCGTCGAGCACCAGGAAGTCGGCGAGCTTGCCGGGCTCCAGCGAGCCCAAGTCGCGGTCGAGGCCGATGTAGCGCGCACCCGAGAGCGTCGCCGCGCGCAAAGCCTCCAGCGGCGTGAGCCCGCCCTGCTCGCACAGCATCCACAATTCCCAGTGCGCTCCCAGGCCCGCGAGCTGGCCGTGCGCGCCCAGCTGCACGCCGATGCCGGCGTCGACGAAGCTCTTGCAGATCCCCGCCGAGCGCAGCGTGTTGTACTCCTCGTCGGGGGCCTTGGTGCGCCGCCGCGAGCGCGGATCGAGCACGAAACGCGGCACGAAACGGTTCAGGCGCTCGTGCTTCCAGACCTCGGTCTTGTCGTACCAGTAGTTCTCGCCCCAGATGCCGCCGTAGCCGACGATCAGGGTCGGCGTGTAGCCGACTCCGCCGGGCTTCCACAGCTGCAAGACGTCCGCGTAGACGTGCTCGACGGGCAGCGAATGCTCGACGCCGGTGTGGCCGTCGACCATGTGCGTCAGGTTGTGCTGCAAGAGCGAGCCGCCCTCGGGCACGACCATCATCGAGAGCTCGCGCGCGGCGGCGAGGATCTTCTGGCGCTGGTCGCGGCGCGGCTGGTTGTAGCTCTTGACCGTGAACGCGCCGTACGCGCCCAGTCGTCGCAGATGGCTGCGCGCGTCTTCGAGCGTCTCGACCTCCGCCTTGAAGGAGCCCATCGCTCCATAGAGGATCGTTCCGGTCGTGAACAGCCGCGGCGCGGTGATCTCGCCCGCGCGCGCGAGCTCGCTCGCGGCGAAGAACTCGAGCGTGTCGTGCGAAGGATCGTGGGCCGTGGTCACGCCGAAGGCCAGGTTCGCGGCGTGCACCCAGTTCTGCCGCGGAGTGATGCCGCCCGAATCGGTCGCGCCGTGGTAGTGCACGTCGACGATGCCGGGAACGATCGTCGTGCCCTTGGCGTCGAAGACGCGCGCGTCGGCGGGGATCGCGACCGCCGCGCGCGGTCCGACCGCGGTGATGCGTTCGCCGCTGACGACGATCGTGGCGTCCTCGATCACCTCGTCGCCGTTCATCGTCACCAGGCGCGCGCCGACGTAGGCAATCGAGCCCGCGGGCCGCGGCGGCTCGAGCTCGAAACCGATGTGGCGTCCGGCCGCGACGGGATCGGGGAGCTTCTCGGGCGCTCCGGCGAGGTAGGCGAAGGCGTCGTTGAGGTTGCGCTCGAAGAGTTGGTTGCCGAGCGACCAGTACAGCCGCGAGCCGTCGCCGGAGAAATGCACGTGGTCGCCAGCATCCCTGGAAACGCGCGCGGTCGGGACCGTGGTTGCCTTGGGGCCGACGCTCAGCTTGCGACCGGTAGCCGGCAACGCGGCGATGTGTACCTGGAAACGCTCAGCGAAGGCGAGGTACTTCCCGTCGGGCGAGAGTGCGAACTCCGTCGCATGGGCGCTCTCGACCTCGACGCGCTCGTCGAGCGCCTCGCGCGCGGCGTTCGGATCCAGGCCCGGGATGCCGATCGAGAACAGCCGGTGCACGTCGGCGTCCTTGGTCTCCTCCTGCTCGCTCAGGTACACGCGGTCGGAGCGCGCGCCGAACTGCGGCCGCGTGCCGTGCCTGGACACGCGCCGCATCGGCCCGCCTTCGAAGGCGATCGCATGGATGCCGGTCTCGTTCGACCACAGCGGTGAAACCAGGTAACCGCCGCTGCGCTTTTCGAACACCACGGTCTTGCCGTCGGGCGAGAACACCGGCCGCGCATAATGGCCGCGTTCGCCGCTCAGCGTGCGCACCAGGCCTCCGTCCGAGGGCGCCACGCAGACGCTGCCCAGTTGCTCGTCGTCGAAGCGCACGAAGGCGATCCATTTCCCGTCGCGGCTGAAGCTGGGCATGAACTCGAAGGGGCCGGCCTCGCGCGTCAAGCGCATGGGCTCGCCCTCGGGCAGGGCGCGGACCCAGATGCGGCCCAGAGCCTGGTAGGCGACGCGCTCGCCCGTCGGCGAGACCGCGACGTCGCGCAGGGCGCGCACTCCGAGCTTCTGCGGCGCAACCTCGATCGGCGAGCGCAGCGCGGGCGTCACGCGGCGCTCGTCGGCGACCTGGAAGGGGATCTCGCGCGCGCTCTTGGCCGCGTTCTTGGGATCGGAGCTGCAGCGCCAGAGCCGGCCGCGCGCCCAGAAAACCAGCTCGCGGTCGTCGGGCGTCCAGGCGAAGCTGGGGTAGACGCCGTGGATCGCCCAGGTCTCCTGCAGATCGCGCTCCAGGTCGCCGTGCACCGGCAGCGCTTCGCCGGAAGCCAGATCCTGCACGAACAGCGTCGACTGGTAGCGCACGCGGCGCACGAAGGCGAGCCGCGTCCCATCGTGCGAGGGCGTCGGGCGACACGCTCCGCCGGGACCCGAAGCGATGCGCCGGATCTCGCCCGTGGTGCGGTCGAGCCGCTCGATGGCGTAGATGCCCGGGTTGGGGTCCTTCGAGTACTCGAACGTGGAGCCCGCCGTCGCATCGAGGGAGTAATAAAGGAAGCGGTCGTCGGGCGAGAAGACCGGCTCGCCCAGGTCCTTCTGCTCGTTGGCGCGCGTGGTCAACGCCAGGCCCTCGCCGCCGCTCTTGTGGTAGAGCCAGATCTCGCCCGCGCCCAGCGAGCGCCGCTGCGTGAAGTGCTTGCGCACCGCGAGCCACTCGCCGTCGGCGGTCCAGGCCGGCGAATTGACCAGGCGGAACGTCTCCTTGGTGACCGCGCGCGGATTCTTCCCGTCGCGGTCGACGATCCACAGGTTGTCGCCGCCGTTGGCGTCGCTGGTGAAGGCGATCTGCTTGCCGTCGGGCGAGAAGCGCGGCTGCATCTGCCAGGCATTGCCCGCCGCGATGCGCACGGCCAAACCGCCCTCGATCGGCAGCGTGTAGAGGTCACCCAGCAGATCGAAGACGAGCTCGCGCCCGTCGGGCGAAAGGTCGAGGTTCATCCACGTCCCTTCGCGCACGTCGATCGCCGCGGAGAGCGAGGGGCCCGGCGGTTCCTCGACCTTCCAGGCGGAGTCGCCGCTCAGATCCTGGGCGAGCAGACAGGGGGACGACAGTGCGACGAGGCCGGCGATCGCGAAGCGGCGGTGGGAGCGCATCCGCAGAGCCTAGCGAAAGCCGCGCGGGTGATGCCGGGCCGACGGTAAGCTTGGCGCATGAAGATCGACTGGTACTACCACCGCGGCGGTTGAATGAGCTGCACGCGGTCAGGGGCCTTGATCGCCTCCACCCGCACGACCGTCCGTGAGACCGTCGACGCCAAGAAGCAGCGCATCGCAAAGAAGGACCTCGCCGCCCTGTTCGCCGGAGCGAAAAAGATCGTCGTCTGCAAAGGCCCCAAGGTCACCGAACTCGACCCGGCCAACAGCGCGAGCCTCGATCTGGTCCTCGGCCCCACGGGCAATCTGCGCGCCCCCACCGCGCGCATCGGCAAGACCTGGATCGTCGGCTTCGGCGAAGCCACCTGGAAGCAACTGCTCGCCAGCTAGCGGGTGTACGGTGTCGCACCACTTCCACCCACGGCCGGAGTCGCACACCGGCCGTGGGTGGAAGTGGTGCGACACCGTACGCGATTAGGCTTGCAGGAATCCCAGCGCTCCCGTCGAGTCGCCGAAGGAGGGGCGCGGCGCGCCGGCGATTGCGAGCAGCGTGACGAACAGGTTCGCGCAGGGGGTGTTCTTGGGGTAGCGCAGGTGCCTCCCGCCTTTTGCGCCGCCGCCGCCGCCGAGCAGCAGGATCGGCAGTTCCTCGTGGTTGTGGCGGTTGCCGTCGCTGATGCCCGAGCCGTAGAGCACCAGCGTGTGGTCGAGCAGGCTGCCCTCGGCCTCCTTCGCGGCATCCAGTTTTCCGATCACGTGCGCGAGCAGCGAGACGTGGAATCGATCGATCGACGCGACCTTGGCCCGCTTCTCGGCCAAGTTGCCGTGGTGCGAAATGTCGTGGTGGCCCTCGGGCACGCCGATCGCCGGGTAGGGGCGGTTGGAGCCCTCGTTGCCCAGCATCAGCGTGGACACGCGCGTGGAATCGGTGGCGAAGGCCAGCGCGATCAGGTCGCCGAGCAGGCGCACGTGCTCGCCGAAGTCGGCGGGCTTGGAGTTGGGCGGCTCGACGCCCTCGGGCGCCAGGGTGCGCGCGCGCTCGGCGGCCTCGATGCGCCGCTCCAGCTCGCGCAGGCCGCTCTGGTACTCGTCCATGCGCCGCCGGTCGGCCGCAGCCAGCTTCGATTCGAGCGCGCGCGCGTCCTCGCGCACGCTGTCGAGCACGCTCTTGCGCCGCGCCAGGCGCTGCACGCGCGCCGTCTCGCTCTCGCCGCGCGGGCCGTCGGCGAACAGGCGCTCGAACACCAGCCGCGGGTCGATCTCCTTCGAGCTCGGCGTGCTCGGCCCGCGCCAGGAGATGTTCGAGGAGTATGCGCAGGCGTAGCCGGAATCGCATGGACCGCCGCCGCGGCCGGATTCGGTGCCCAGCTCGAGCGAGCGCAGTCGCGTCAACGAACCGATCTCGGCCGCGAGCACCTGATCGACCGAGATGCCGACCGCCAGGTCCGCGTCGGCGGTCTTGCGCGGCTGCGCCGCGGTCAGGAAGGCCGCGGCGCTGCGCGCGTGGTCGCCCGGACCGTCGCCGTTGGCGCGAGCCTTGTCGTGCGTCAGACCGGAGAGCACGAGCAGCTTCGAGCGCCAGGCCTCGAGCGGTTCGAGCGTGGGCGGCAGCAGCCGCAGCTGGCCTTCGTCCGCCGGCGTCCACAGGTCCATGTTCGCGCCATTGGGCGTGGAGACGAACAGCAGCCGCAGCGGCGGCGCGGGCGCGGCACCCGCGCCGAATCCGCTCGCCTGCGCGAGCGACTCCATCCAGGGCAGCGCGATCGCGATGCCGCCGGCCCGCAACAAGCCTCTGCGTGAGAGGAGCATGCTTCAGTAACTCGCTGGCTCGAGAAAGGCGGAATGGGAGGCGATGAGCTCGATCGACCCGCGCAGCGTGCGCCGCTCGGCAGGCAGCGCGTCGACCGCGCTCCGCAGCTCGCGCCGCTCCGCGAAACTGGGCTCGCGGCCCAGCGCGTAGGCAAACAGCGCCGCGGCCAGCGCGTGGGGGAAGTCGCCGCTCTCGCGCACGTACTGCTGGAGGCCCGTCACACCGTTGAGCGGCCGCTCGTCGGCCAGCTCGCCCTGGTCGTCGATCTCGAACTCGCCGTCGTGCGTGCGCCGGCGGCCGATCGCGTCGAAGCCCTCGAGCGCAAAGCCCAGAGGGTCCAGCTGCAGATGGCAGCCCGCGCAGTCCTGGTTGGAACGGTGCAGATCCAACTGCTCGCGCACGGACTTGGGCTGCGCTCCCGCCTGGTTCTCCTGCAGCACGCCGACGCCGGGCGGCGGAGGCGGCACGTGCTTGCCCAGCAGGGTCTCGAGCACCCACTTCCCGCGTTTCACCGGCGACGTGCGCGTGGGGTTGGAGGTCGAGGTCAGGATCGCCGCCTGGCCCAGCAGGCCGCCGCGCGCGCCGTCGGCGAGTCGCACGCGGCGCACGCCCTCGCCCCGCACGCCTTCGATTCCATAGAGCGCGGCGAGCCGCTCGTCGACGAAAGCGAAGTCCGCGTCGATGAACTCGTCCAGCGGCCGGTCCTCGCGCAGCATGGCCTCGAAGAAGGCCTCGCTCTCCTGGCGCATCGACGAGAGCAGCCTGGAGTCGGCCTGCGGGAAAAGCAGCGGGTCGGGCGTGCTGCGCTCGAGCGTGCGCCAACCCAGCCACTGCGCGGCGAATTCCTCGACCAGCGAGCGCGAGCGCGGGTCGCGCAGCATGCGGCGCAACTGCGCGGCGCGCTGCTCAGGCCGCTGGAGTTCGTCCTTGCGCGCGAGCTCGAGCAGCTCGTCGTCGGGCACGCTGGCCCAGACGAAGAAGGAGAGCCGCGTCGCCAGCTCGAAATCGTCGAGCGCGCCCTCCTCGACGCGGTAGAGGAAGTTCGGCGAGGCGAGCATCCCGACCAGCGCAAGGCGCAGGCGCTCGCGCGACGCGGCCTCGGTCGGGGACAGCGCCGCGAGCCGCTCCAGCTCCGCGTGCCGCAGCGGCCGCCGCCACACGCGCAGCCCCAGCGCCGCCAGCGCGCCGTCGAAGCCGCCTGCCGCGAGCTGCTCGTCGACGAAGCACGTGAAGCTCGTCGGACGCAACGCATCGAGCGGCCCGACGATCGACAGGCCCTCCAGGTGCAGGTTGCGGTCTCGGCGCTTCCGATCTTCGGCCTTGGGGTCGTAGAAGTCGTTGACGAAGCGCAGGCCGATCTCGCGCGTTCCGGCTTGCAGCTCGAGCACCAGCGAGTGCGTCTGCGTGCTGCCGCGCGCGTTCTCGAACTCGCGTTCGCCCGCCGACTTGCCCTCGAGCTCGATCGACACGCGCGGCGGCTGGTCGCCGGCCTGGTCGCCGAAGCCCGAGATCTTCAGGCAGTAGCGGCCGGCGCGCGGGAAATCGTGCGCGATCCTCGCGCGACCCGCGGAGTGCAGCGAGACGTCGCCCTGCTGCTTCGAGCCGCGGCCTTCGATCTCGAATTCGTCGAGCGCGACGACGCGGGTCGCGCACTCCACGTCGGCGGGCAGCGCGAGCAGGGCCACGCGCTCGGCGGCCTCGACCCAGCGCTCGACCGCCAGCTCGCTGGCCGAGGCCGCGCCCGCGCCGTTGTCGAATACCGCGCCGAC
>Ga0315910_10000979_pt1 | contig 26993 bp, 22 predicted proteins | sample EdamamesoilMG_FD_204470 | JGI IMG/M metagenome (GOLD analysis project Ga0315910, IMG submission 204470) | Garden soil microbial communities collected in Santa Monica, California, United States - Edamame soil | ecosystem: Environmental > Terrestrial > Soil > Garden | place: USA: California... | reverse complement strand
CTGATCGTCGCGCGTCGCGGCGGCAAGGCGGTGACGCTGGGCGCGATCGCGGAAATCGAGGACGGCCAGCAGGAAGAGGAAAACGCGGCGCTGGTGAACGGCCAGAGGGCGCTGTCGATCGACATCATCAAGGCGCAGGGCGAGAACACCATCGCGGTGGTGGACGGCGTGCGCCGCGTCGTGAAGGACCTGCAGGGATTCCTGCCCGCGGATGTGAAAGTGGAGATCGTGCGCGACGCTTCCACCGGCATCCGCAATTCGGTGGCCGACGTGAAAAAGACGCTGCTCGAGGGCGGGCTGCTCACCATCGCCATCGTGTTCCTGTTCCTCGCCTCGTGGCGCAGCACGGTGATCACCGGCCTGACGCTGCCGATCGCCCTGATCGGCACATTCCTCTTCATTTACGCCTTCGGCTTCACGCTCAACGTGCTGACGCTGATGGCGCTGTCGTTGTCGGTGGGGCTGCTGATCGACGATGCCATCGTGGTGCGCGAGAACATCGTGCGCCACGTGGCGCTGGGCGCCGACCACCACACGGCGGCGCTGGAAGGCACGCGGGAGATCGGCCTCGCGGTGCTGGCGACGACCTTCTCGATCGTCGCGGTATTCCTGCCGGTGGGCTTCATGGGCGGCATCATCGGGCGCTTCTTCCACCAGTTCGGCCTGACGGTGGTCGCCGCAGTGCTGATCTCGATGTTCGTGTCCTTCACGCTCGACCCGATGCTGTCGTCGATCTGGCGCGATCCCGAGGCCGAGGGCAAGTTCGGCGCCAATCCGCTGGGACGCCTGCTGGCGTGGTTTCACGGCCTGATGGAGCGTTTTTCGGTCGCCTACGGGCGCGTGCTCGACTGGGCGCTCGAGCACCGGAAGACCGTTGTCGTGATCGCCCTCGCCAGCTTCCTGGCCAGCTTCCCGCTGATGAAGCTGGTCGGCACCGAGTTCGTCCCGGAACCGGACCTCTCGGAACTGCAGGTGCAGTTCAAGACGCCGGTGGGCGCGTCGCTCGAACTCACCATGCAGAAGGCGCGCCAGGCCGAGGCCGCGCTGCGCGAGTTCCCGGAGGTGAAAGTCACCTACGCCACCGTCAACACCGGTTTCGTGCAGGGCAAGAACAAAGTCAACATTTTCGTGCAGCTGGTGCCGAGGAAGGAGCGCAAGCGCTCGCAGAACGACCTCACCAAGCCGATGCGCGAGCGCCTCGCCCGCATCGCCGGCATCGAACTGCAGCAGATCGGCGCCTTCAAGACGGTCTCCAGCGGCAAGCCGCTGCAGGTGTCCATCCTCGGCCAGGAACGCAAGGTCCTCGGCGAGATCGCCGCGCAGGTGAGCGCGATCACGCGCGAAATCCCCGGCGCGGTGGACGTCGAATCCAGCGACGAGGCCGCCAAGCCGCAGGTCAGCGTAGAGCTGAAACGCGAGCTTGCGAGCGACCTGGGGATCGGCGCCGGCCAGGTCGCGGCCGCGCTGCGGCCGCTGCTGGCCGGCCAGGCGGTCGGCAACTGGAAAGGGCCCGACGACCAGTATTACGACGTGCAGGTGCGCCTGTCGCGCGCGGACCGCGCGCGCGCCGAAGACCTGCAGCGCGTGCCGCTCGCCTCGAATCAACTGGACGCGAACGGCGCGCCGCGCATGGTCAGCCTGCGCGAGATCGCCGGCATCTCGCCCGGCAGCGGGCCGCAGCAGATCAACCGCAAGGAGCAGCTTCGCGAGGTGCTGATCACCGCCAACGTGTTCAATCGCGCCGCCGGCGACGCCGCGAACGAATTGCGCGGCAAGCTCGACCGCGTCGTCATGCCGCCGGGCTACCGTTACACCATGGGCGGATCGAGCAAGGACATCCAGGAATCCTTCGCCTATGCGGTGCAGGCGCTCGCGCTGGCGGTCGTGTTCATCTACCTGATCCTCGCCTCGCAGTTCGGCAGCTTCATCCAGCCGGTGGCGCTCATGATGTCGCTGCCGCTGTCGCTGATCGGCGTCGTGCTGGCGCTGATCATCGCGCGCTCGACGCTGAACATCTTCTCCATCATCGGTTTCATTATGTTGATGGGCCTGGTGACCAAGAACGCGATCCTGCTCGTGGACTTCGTGAACCAGGAAAGGCGCGCGGGCAAGCCGCGCCGCGAAGCGGTGCTGTCGGCCGGCCGGATCCGCCTCAGGCCGATCCTGATGACCACGCTGGCAATGATCTTCGGCATGATCCCGCTCGCGCTGGGTCTGGGCGAAGGAGGCGAGCAGCGCTCCCCGATGGGGCAGGCGGTGATCGGCGGGGTGATCACCTCCGGCCTGCTGACGCTCGTGGTCGTGCCGGTGATTTACACCTACCTGGATGATCTCGCCGCTTGGGCCAAGGGCTTTGGTAAGATTGAAGCCCCGCCCGGCACCCGCGCGAAGACAAATCCTGAATGAACCTGGAACAGGCACGCACCAACATGGTCGAGCAGCAGATCCGCACCTGGGAGGTGCTCGACCAGGATGTGCTCGACCTGCTCTATACGGTGCCGCGCGAAGACTTCGTTCCCGCGGCCTGCCGCAATCTCGCGTTCACCGACATGGAAATTCCGATCGGCGAAGGCGAAAAGATGTGGGCGCCGAAACTGGAGGCGCGCGTGCTGCAGGAACTCGCGCCCAGGCGCAGCGACCTGGTGCTCGAAATCGGCACCGGCAGCGGCTACCTGACCGCGCTGCTCGCGCATCGCGCGGCGCGGGTCACGTCGGTGGAAATCAAGCCGGAGCTGGCGGCCTTCGGCAGAGCGAACATCGCACGCCACGGCGTGGACAACGTCACGCTCGAAATCGGCGACGGCGCACGCGGCTACGCGAAGGGCGGGCCCTACGACATCGTGGTCCTGACCGGTTCCGTCCCCATGCTTCCCGGCATCCTGCTCGATTCGCTTGCGCCCGGCGGCCGCGCATTTGCCGTGATCGGAGAACAACCGCTGATGGTGGCGAGCATCATCAGCCGTTCCGCGCGCGGCACGACCCCGTTGTTCCGCACGACTGCCCTGTTCGAGACGCTGGTCGCGCCGCTCGCCAATTGCGAGCAGCCTTCGCGGTTCGCGTTCTGAGATGCGCGCGACCGGTCCGGTGAGAGTGACGCCGTCGCTGCGCGTCGCGATGTTTGTGCTTGCCTGCTCGGCGCTGCCGGCGCTCGGCCAGCAACCCCTGCGTACCTTTGGCCCGGGCCCGCAACCCGTGGTTTCGGGGCCGAACCTGCTGCAGGTCTACGAGGATGCAAAGGGCTACGACGCGCAGTACGCGGCGGCTCGCAATGCGCTGCAAGCCAGCCTGGAGAAACTGCCGCAGGGCCGCGCCTTGCTGCTGCCCACGGTCAATCTCAATAGCAACGCAACCAGCACCCGAATCGACACTTATACCCGCAACAGCATCAACCCGCCCAACCTGCGCGATATACACAGCTATGGCTATTCGATCGCGCTTTCGCAGCCGATATTCCGGATGCAGAACCTGCTGCAGTACGATCAGGCGGAATACCAGGTCAAGCAGGCTGAAGCCACGTTCGGCCAGGCCGGGCAGGACCTCATCCTGCGCGTCTCGCAAGCCTATTTCGACGTGCTGGCGGCGGTGGACAACCTGACGCTGGTGAAGGCGCAGAAAGCCTCGATCGCCGAGCAGCTGGCGCAGGCCAAGCGCAATTTCGAAGTCGGCACGGCGACCATCACCGATACGCACGAAGCCCAGGCGCGCTTCGACCTCGTCGTCGCGCAGGAGATCGTCGCGGACAACGCGGTGGAGACCAAACAGCGCGAACTCCAGCAGATTTCCGGCAAACTCTACCCCGGGCTGAAAACCCTGCGCCCGGGCGTGAGGCACGAGCCGCCGGTCCCGGCCAAGATGCAGGACTGGGTCGAACTGGCGGAGAACCAGGGCTTTCCGGTGCTCGCGCAGGACGCCGCGACGGAGATCGCGGCGCTGGAGTCCCGGCGCGCCGCCGCGGCGCATCTGCCGACGCTGGACGTCGTCGGCAGCTACGGCACGAGCTCGGCGACGGGGTCGACCGTGATCGCCACGTCGGGCTCGACGAAGGTCACCCGCGGCGAACTGGGCCTGCAGCTCGGCATTCCCATCTATTCGGGCGGCTCGCTCAATTCCAAGGAGCGCGAGGCGGCGGCGCTCTACGAGAAGGCCAAGCAGGACCAGAAGGGCGTGCGCCGCAGCCAGGCGCTCGCGGCGCGGCAGAATTATCTGCTGGTGGTCAACGGCATCTCGACGATCAACGCCCTGGAGCAGGCTGTCATCTCGTCGCGCAGTTCGTACGAATCGAACAAGCTGGGTTACGAAGTGGGCGTGCGCATCAGCATCGACGTCCTGAACGCGGAACAGCAGGTTTATCAGACCAGCCGCGACCTGCTGGTGGCGCGCTACGGCACCATCATGAATCACCTGAAATTGAAGGCGACGACCGGCAGCCTGAACGAGCAGGATCTCGAGGTCGTCAACCGCGCGCTGGAGCCCTGAGGAACTCGCGGCACAGCCCCAAGTGCCGGCGCGTCGCACCTCGATGCGCGTCGCACAATTTCCGCCCCGCCTCCCCCATCGCAGCGCGCGCGCCCGCATCGGCGAGTAGCGCCGCAACCTCCTGCATCGCCGCCGCCGGGCTGCCGGCCTGGCGCGCCGCGCCGGCGGTCAGCGCAAGGCGCGCCGCCTCGGCGAAATTGAACATGCTGGGACCGAACACCACCGCCACGCCGGCGGCGCAAGCCTCGATCAGGTTCTGCCCGCCGCGCGGCACGAACGAGCCGCCGATCACCGCGACGTCGGCCGCGGCGTAGTAGAAATCCATCTCCCCCATCGAATCGCCGAGATGCACGCGCTCTTCCGGCGCGGGATCCGGGCGCCGGCTGCGACGCGATTGCGATAATGCGGCCACCTCGTCGAATCGCCGGGCTTGCCTCGGAACGACGACCACGAGCAGCTCCCCGTCCCAGGCCGGCAGGGCCTCCAGCAGAAGCTTTTCTTCGCCCTCGCGCGTGCTTGCGAGCAGCAGCACCGGCCGCCCCAGGCGCGCGCGCCACGCCCTTCCCGCAGCCTGCTTCGACCCGTCAGGCGCAGTGTCGAATTTCAAGTTACCCGTGACTTCGACGCGGCGTGCGCCCAGTGCGCGCAGGCGCGCCGCGTCCTCCTCGGATTGCGCGCAGGCCAGCGCGAGCGCGGCAATGGCGGGCCGCGCCAGGCCCGGCAAGCGCGCGTACGCGCGCGCCGAGCGTTCCGACATGCGCCCACTCGCAAGCACGACCGGCACGCCGCCGTGCCGGCAGGCCGCGAGCAAGTTCGGCCAGATTTCGGTTTCCACCAGCAGCCCGCAGAGCGGCTGGAAATGCTCGAGGAATCGCCCCACCGATCCCGGCTCGTCGAACGGCAGCCAAGCAATGGATACCGAATCGCCGTGCAGTTCCTCAAGCGTTGCACGGCCAGCCGCGGTCGAGCAGGTCACCAGAAAACCGTACCCGGGATGCTCGGCGGCGAGACCTTTCACCAATTCGGCGCTCGCACGCGCCTCACCGACGGAGACCGCGTGCACCCACACCACCGGCCGCGCGCCCCGGTCCCCGCGGTAATAACCGAAGCGTTCGCCGATGCGTAGGCGATAGCCCGGCTCACGGATGCCTCGCCACCAGAGCCGCGCCAGCACCAACGGCAGGGCCAGATATAGCGCGAACGTGTAAGCCGCGCGCCACATCAGCGTTGCTCCAGCAGTCCGGCAAGTACGCGCTGTACGTCGGCAACTTCCGGCGACCGGCCTGCCGCGCCGAGGTTGTGCACCCAGCCGCTGCCGTACAAGCCCGTCAGCGCGGGATTGGAGCCGCAGTACAGGCCCACGGCGGGGACCTCCAGCGCCACCATCAGGTGGGTAAGGCCCGTGTCCAGGCCGACCACGCAGCGCGCGCGGCGCGCCAGGCGGGCAAGCTCGGCGAGCGGCATGCGCTGAAGGACGACCGCACCCGGAATCGCCGTCGCGATCCGCGCGCATCGCTGCTGTTCCTCGTCCGTTCCCCAGGGCAGCACGCAATGCACGCCCTTCCCCTGCAGCCAAATGCCCAGCGCACGCCAGCGCTCCTCCGGCCAAAGCTTGTCTGCGCGGCTGGTCATCGTCAGCAATAGCGCGTACGGGATCGGCGGCTGCACCGGCTTATCGCCCTCGACTCGCAGGCCGTAGTCGCAGTCACGGTCCGGCAGATAACCGAGGGCCATGCCCGCCAGCCGGCGGTTGCGCTCGACCGCATGGAGTTCGGCGGGGACCGGGTGCACGACGTCGTAGAAGCGCGCAGCAAAGGGCTCGCGCGCGCCGGCGCGATCATGGCCGTGCCTGCGGCCGCGTGCGAGCGCGGCCACGAAAGCGCTTTTGATCAAGCCCTGGCTGTCGACGATGGCGTCGTAATGCTCGCTGCGCAATGCAGCGCGGAACGCGGCGACCTCCGACCAGGACGCCCCGGACAACGGTGCGGCGCGCCAGCGGCGCAGCGCGATCGGAATCACGCGCCGCACCGACGCATGCAAGGCGGCGATTCCGGCAAAGGCTTCTTCGACGACCCAGTCGATCGCCGCACCGGGCATCTGGCGCGCGGCATCGCTGACGGCCGGACAGTGGTGAACGACGTCCCCCAGCGAAGAAGTCTTGACGAAGAGGATGCGCGGCAAGGGGAAGGGGCCGTCAGGGCCTGGGCTAGAATACCGCGTTGATTTCATGCGATTTTACCTCTTAACGCGCACGGGCTTGCCTTGCCTCTGTCGGTCGTCCTGATCACGCTGAACGCGGCGGCGCAACTGCCCGATTGCCTCGCCAGCGTCGCGTTCGCCGACGAAGTGCTCGTGGTCGACTCGGGCAGCAACGATGGCACGGCCGATCTCGCCGCACGTTATGGCGCGCGCGTCGTGGTCAAGGAATGGCTCGGCTTCGGCCGGCAAAAGCAATTTGCCGTCGAGCAGGCGGCGCACGACTGGGTACTGTGCCTTGATGCCGACGAACGTGTCTCGCCCGAACTCGCCGCCAGTGTGGTGCGCGCGCTGCATGCGCCCGCGGCGCCGGTCTACCGCATGGCGCGACGCAACCGCTTCCTCGGCCGCTGGCTGCGCCACGGCGATGGCTACCCGGACTGGAGCGCGCGGCTCTTCGACCGCCGCCAGGCGCGCTGGAGCGACGACGCGGTGCACGAGAAAGTCCTGGGCGCGCCGGTTGCCGCGCTCGAAGGCGATCTCCTGCACGAGTCGGCGCAGGATCTTGGCCGCTACCTCGAGAAGCAGAACCGGTACACCACGCTAGCCGCGCAGGAGCTGCACCGGCGCGGAGAGCGCGCCAGCATGGCCAATCTCGCGTTCGCGCCGCTGCTGCGCTTTTTCAAGGCCTACCTGCTGCGCCTGGGCTTCCTGGATGGGCTGCCAGGCCTGGTGCATATCTCCGTGGGCTGCATGAACAGCTTCATGAAGTACGCGAAACTGATGGAATTGCGCAAGGCCGAGGGCGGATGATCGATCTGCAGGCGCACGCAATCATCGAATTTCACGACGGCGCCGATGCCGGCGTGCCGGCGTCCGCGCTTTGGGAGGCTATCGCCGATAACCATCGCCACAACCGGCTGCTTTGGGCAGAAGAGGATCTGGCGCGCCGCATGAACGTGGCCGATTCGGAAATTGCCGGCAACAAACGCAACATCGACCGCTACAACCAGAAGCGCAACGATGCGATCGAGCAGATCGACGAGCAGTTCCTGCGGCTCTTGTCCGCGGTGCAGCCCGGTCCGCAGGCCAGGCTCAACAGCGAAACGCCCGGGGCCGTGGTCGACCGCCTGTCGATCCTGTCGCTCCGAATCCGCGCGATGAAGCTGCAAACCGAACGCAAGGACGCGACCCGCGCGCACGTCGACAGCTGCGTCGCGAAACTGGCGCGCTTGCACGAGCAAAGGTCGGATCTGGCGTCCTGCCTCGACCAGCTGCTCGCCGACTGCGCCCGGGGCATCAGCCGTTTCAAGGTCTACCGCCAGTTCAAGATGTACAACGACCCGGCGCTCAATCCGGCGATTTACGGCGAGAGCAAACGCTCCAGCTGAGCGTGGACCTGTGCGTCGGGCAGTTCGCTGACGCTGTTCGGCGCCTCCAGCCACGCCACCTTCGCCCCGCGCGGCGCCCACTGCGCCGGCGCCGGCGACACGGCGGTGTCGGCGAAAAAACCGAGTACGCCTCCGGGGCTCGCGGCGGCAAAATGCATCAGGCCGGAGTCCGGGAACAGGCTCGTGCGCGCGCCCCAGATGAGGCCAAGCGCCTCGGCGATCGGTCCGCGAAACGGATGCAGCTGCGGCGCCCTTCCCTGCGACACCGCATCGAGCAGCGGCTGCGCCGCCGCGTCGTCGCCCGGATAGCGCGGGTCGCCGGATCCGCCGGGCGTCCATAGGAACACGGTATCGAGGCCCCAGAGCTGCCTGACGTGGCCGCTCCAGCGAATGACCTGCGCGCTCGACGGCTGCTTCTTCTGCCGGCGCGCGCCCAGGCCGAGGACGACATACCGGCCCCGCTCCAGGCCGCGCTCGGCAAGCCAGCGCGTGGCGAACGCCGCCGAGGCGGCGGGCAGCACGTAGCTTGGAAACCCGATCGGCTGATCCCCGGAAATTCCAAGCGGCGCAAGCAGGCCCAGCAGCCGGTCGACCTCATGGTCGGCCTCATCCAGCGGCAGCGGATCGGTCAGCCCGGGATACTTCGACGCATCGGCGCAGCGCGCGGCGATGCGAAGCCCGCGCAACGCAAGCCCGCGCCGGATCGCGCGCGGCGATTCGTCCCCATTGGCGACGATCACCCAGTCGAAGCGCTCGCGGCGCAGCGCACGCCTCTGCCAGAGCCAGTCCCACGCGGCGCCGACGCTGGCGCGGCCGCGATCCCGCACGCGGCGGTAGACCCAGAGGCGATCGACGTGCGGATTGCCGTGCGCCACCCAGGCGTTGTAGTCGTTGGCCAGCAGGTGCGTTTCGACACCCGGCAACGCCGCTTTCAGGCGCGCCAAGAGCGGCGTGCTGAGCAGCAGATCGCCGATCTTGTCGCGCTTCAGGACGAGGACTTTCATCGCAGGGCAAGCCGGGAGGCGGCGATTATAATCGCCGCCTCCCCTCGATGATTCACATTCACCACGTCAATCTGCACCAGTTCGTTGGCGGCGGGGAAATCTACACGCGCGCGCTCACGCAGGCGCTGCTCGATGCTGGCGCGCGCGTCACGCTGTATGCGCATCCCGCGGCAAGGCTGTGGGACAGCTTGCAAGGCGCGCATCTGGCGATCGAGCGCGCGGAAGACGAAAACCGGTTGCTCGAGCGCCTGCCGGCCAGGGACGCCATCATCCTCACGCAGAGCCCGCTCTCGGAGCGCTGCGTCGCGCGCCTCGCGCAAAGCCACAAGCTCACCGGCTTCGCGCACATGCCCGCCTACCAGCGCAGCGCCGAGGAGTTCCGCGCGTACCGTCTCGTCTTCACGGTGTCGCGCTACTGCATCGGCCTGCTGCAGCGCACGGGATCGATCAAGGTGTACCCGGACCCCGTCTATGGTTCAGTGGACCTCGCGCGTGCGCGGGAGCCGGTCGTGTTGCGCTCTCCCCTGGTCGTGGACCGGAGGAAATTGCGCGATATCCTGCTCGGCCATCTCGAAACCCTCTTCGGCACACGAGGCGCGGGCACGCCCTTCGCCAGGGCGCCGGGGCTCACGCTCGGCGTCGTCTCGCTGATCTCGCCCATCAAGCAGTTGCCGGCATTGTTCGCCCTGCTCGCGCCGGCGCTCGCGCGAAGACCCGCGCTACGCCTGGAAATCTTCGGCAGCGGCGGCTATGCGCAGCTGCGCGATCTGCGGCGCGCGCTCGCCCCCCTCGGGCGGCGCGCGCGCTTCTGGGGCTACCAGGCGAACGTTGAGGCGGTCTATCCGCAGCTCGACTACCTTCTGACCGGTCTGCCGGAAAAGGAAGCGCTGGGCCTCAATGCGATCGAAGCGCAGGCTTGCGGCACGCCGGTGCTTGCCCCGGATGCCCCGCCGTTCACCGAAACCGTGCTCGAGTGTGCGAGCGGCTATCGTTACCGCGACCCGCGCCAGGACGGCGGCGCGCATTTCGCGGAAATTCTCGACGCGATTCTTGCAGGCCGGCCGCGGCCCGATCCACGCGTTGCCGCGCGAGAACACCTTCTGCAGTTCGCGCATCCGGCGCTGGTCGCGCGGGCGCGCGGGATGATCCAGGCGCTTTCAGACCTAGAATAGACCATGCCAAGAAATATCGTTCCGGTCATCCTGTGCGGCGGCGCGGGCAGCCGGCTCTGGCCGGTGTCGCGCCAGCTGCTGCCCAAGCAGTTCCTGCCGCTGGTCACCGGCCGCACGCTGTTGCAGGACACGGCGCTGCGCGCGCGCGAAGCCACAGGGACGGCGCAGCCCATCGTGATCTGCAACGAGGCGCACCGCTTCCTGGTGCAGGACCAGCTCGCGGAGATCGGTGTTGCGGCGCGCATCGTGCTTGAGCCCGCGGGCCGCAGCACCGCGGCCGCGGTTGCGATCGGCGCTCTCGTGTGCGAAAAAGACGATTCAGTGCTGCTGGTGCTCGCCTCCGACCACGCGATCCGCGGCACGCAAGCCTTCAATGACGCCGTGGCGCGCGCCGCCGAGGCCGCCGCGGCGGGCGAGCTGGCGACCTTCGGCATCGCGCCGGCGCGACCGGACAGCGGATTCGGCTACATCGAACGCGGCGATCTGTTGCCGGGAGAGGCTCGCGCGTACAGGATCGACCGCTTCGTCGAGAAGCCGCCGGAGGCGGAAGCGCGCCGGCTGATTGCCACCGGCCGCGCGTACTGGAACAGCGGCATGTTCGCGTTCGGCGCGAGGCGCGTGCTCGAAGAGCTCGGCCGCTATCGCAAGGACATTCTGGATGCGTCGCGCAAGGCCTATGCCGGCGCAATCGACGACCTGGGTTTCCTGAGGCTGGGCAAGGACGCCTTCCTCGCCTGCCCGGCCGAAGCCATCGACAGGGCGGTGATGGAGCGCACGACGCGCGCCGCGGTCATCCCCGCCGAATTCGAGTGGAGCGACGTCGGCTCCTGGGATGCCCTGTGGGACCTGGCGCAGAAGGATGCCGACGGCAATGCAGCGCGCGGCGACGTCCAGCTGCAGGACACCAAGCGCTCGCTCGTATTCGGCGAGCGCCGCCTGGTCGCCACGCTCGGCGTCGAAGACCTGATCATCGTCGACACGGTCGACGCGGTCCTGGTGGCGGACCGCGCGCGCAGCCAGGACGTGCGCGAGGTGGTCGAGGACCTCAAGCGCGCCAATCGCTCCGAGCAGATCAGCCATCGGCGCGTCTACCGGCCCTGGGGATACTACGAATCGATCGACGCCGGAGAGCGCTTTCAGGTCAAGCGCTTGCTGGTGAAACCGGGAGCCGCGCTTTCCCTGCAGCTGCATCGCAAGCGTGCCGAGCACTGGGTGGTGGTTTCCGGAACTGCGCGTGTCACGCGCGGCGAAGAGGTGTTCGACCTGCAGGAAAACCAGTCCACCTACATCCCGGTGGGGACGCGGCACCGCCTGGAGAATCTCGGGAGCGAGCCGCTGCTGATCATCGAGGTGCAGTCCGGCAGCTACCTCGGTGAGGACGACATCGAGCGTTTCGAGGACCGCTACAACCGCCGCTGAGCGATGAGCTGGTCGCGCTCGGCCTCGCGCAGGTCCGCGCGCGCCATTTCCGCCACCAGTTTCTTGAACGTGATTTTCGGCTCCCACTTGAGCAGGCGCCTGGCCTTGTCCGGCTTGCCCAGCAGGGTTTCCACTTCGGCGGGCCGGTAGTAGCGCGGATCGACCGCGACAATGGCACGGCCGGCAGCATCGTAGCCCTTCTCGTTCTCGCCCTTGCCGCGCCAGGTGATTTCCATGCCCAGCTCGGCCGCCGTGGCTTCGACGAATTCGCGAACGCTATGCTGCACGCCGGTGGCGATGACGAAATCCTCGGGCTTCGCCAACTGCAGCATCCTCCACATCGCCTCGACGAAATCCTTCGCGTGGCCCCAGTCGCGCCGCGCGGAGAGATTGCCCAGGTAAAGGCAGTCCTGCATGCCGAGCTTGATGCGCGCCAGGGCGCGCGTGATCTTGCGCGTGACGAAGGTTTCGCCACGCACCGGCGATTCATGGTTGAACAGGATCCCATTGCAGGCAAACAGGCCGTAGGCCTCGCGATAGTTCACCGTGATCCAGTAGGCATAGAGTTTCGCGACGCCGTACGGCGAGCGCGGATAGAACGGCGTCGTCTCGGACTGCGGCGTTTCCCTTACCAGGCCATACAGTTCGGACGTCGAGGCCTGGTAAAACCGCGTTTTCTTCTCCAGGCCGAGAATGCGGATCGCTTCGAGCATGCGCAGTGCACCGAGCGCGTCGGAATCCGCCGTGTACTCCGGTTCCTCGAAGGACACCGCGACATGGCTTTGCGCGGCCAGATTGTAGATTTCGTCGGGCTGGACCTCCTGGATGACGCGCACCAGGCTGGACGAATCGGTCATGTCGCCGTAATGCAGGATGAAGCGATGGTTTTCGACGTGGGGATCCTCGTACAGATGGTCGATGCGCTGCGTGTTGATGAGCGAGGTGCGGCGCTTGATGCCGTGGACCACATACCCCTTGCCGAGCAGCAGCTCGGCGAGATAGGCGCCGTCCTGGCCGGTAATGCCGGTGATCAACGCGACCTTGTTCGCGGCTTTCGCCTTTTTCATCGTCACACTCCTAGCGTTTCCCGTTGGCTTTGTACCAGGCAATGAATCGCGCCACGCCGACCGCCACCGGCGTCGCAGGCGCATAGCCGATTTCGGTGCGCAGCCTGTCGGTCGACGCGCAGGTCGCCTGCACATCCCCCGGCTGCATGGGGGCAAGCTCGATCTTCGCAGTGACGCCCAGTTCGCGCTCGATCGCGCGCAGGAATTCCATCAGGTTCATCAAGGCGCCGAGCCCGATATTGAATAGGCGCGTCTTGTCGCCACCACCGGCGGCCGGATGCGGCCGCTCGACGAGTTGCGCGACCGCCTCGACCACGTCGTCGATATAAGTGAAGTCCCGCCCCATGTCGCCGCCGTTGAACACCCGGATCGGCTTCCCCTCGAGCATCGCGCGCGCGAAGATGAACGGCGCCATGTCCGGCCGGCCCCAGGGACCGTAGACCGTGAAAAAACGCAGCCCGGTGCAGGGGATGCCATAGAGCCGGCCATAGCTCTCGGCCATCAGTTCGTTGGCGCGCTTGGTCGCCGCGTAGAGGCTGACCGGAGCGTCCACCCGGTGCTCCTCGCGGAACGGTAACTCCGTATTGGCGCCGTAGACGCTGGAACTGCTCGCATAGCAAAGATGGGCGATGCCGGCCTTGCGGCAGCCCTCGAGGACGTTGAGGAAGCCGGCGACATTGCTGGCGACGTACGCCATCGGATTTTCGAGCGAATAGCGCACCCCGACCTGCGCCGCGAGGTGCAGCACCGCGTCGAAGGGGCCGGCGCCGAATAGCGCCGACATCTCCTTCTCGTCCGCGATATCGAGCTTCTGAAAAGTGAAATTCGGTCTCGGCCGCAGCTGCTCGAGGCGCGCGCGCTTGAGGGCCGGATCGTAGTAGGCGTTGAGATTGTCGACGCCGAGCACTTCATGCCCTCGCTCAAGCAGGCGCATGCACGAGTGCATGCCGATAAACCCCGCCGCGCCCGTCACCAATACCTTCACGACTTGTTTTCGCTTTGTCCCGGAAGGAACACGATTTTACTGGATACCCGCGTCGTCAGAAGGCGCGAAGTGGCGCACCGCGTCGACAATGCGTTGCTGCGCCTCTTCGTCGAGGTCGGCGTGCATCGGCAGGCTGATGACTTCGCGCGCGAGACGTTCCGCCACGGGAAACGATCGGCCGGCCCAGCCCGCGGCATAGGCCGGCTGCTGGTGCAGGGAAAGCGGGTAATGGACCGCGGTCGGAATTCCGCTCGCGCTCATGTGCTGCTCGAACGCGGCGCGCCTCGCGACGCGCACCGTGTATTGCGCATACACGCTGCTCCGGTCGGGCCGGACTTTGAGCGGTGCCACCGATGCCCCGGCGAGCAGCGCGTCGTAGCGCGCGCCGATCTCGCCGCGTCGCCTGAGTTCCCAGTCGAAACGCTCGAGCTTGGCAAGCACCACCGCGCACTGGATCGAATCCATGCGCCCGCCCACGCCGACGCGCGTGTGACGGTAGCGCCCCTCCTGGCCATGGACGCGGATCGCGCGCATGGCGTCGGCAAGCGCCGCATCGCCCGTGAACAGCGCGCCGCCGTCGCCGTAGCAGGCGAGCGGCTTGGAAGGGAAGAAACTGGTGCAGCCGATCGTCGCCAGGTTGCCGCTTTGCCGGCCCTTGTAGGTCGCGCCGAAGCTCTGCGCCGCATCCTCGATGACCGGCAGCCCGTGCCGGGCGGCGATCGCGTTGATCTCGTCCATGTCGGCCGGCTGGCCGTACAACGCGACCGGGATGATTGCGCGCGTGCGGGGCGTGATCGCTGCCTCGATCCCCGCGGCCGCGATATTCGCGGTGTCCTCGTCGACGTCGATGAACACCGGCCTTGCGCCGATCAGCGCGATCATTTCGGCCGCCGCCGCGAAACTGAAAGGTGTCGTGACGACTTCGTCGCCCGGTTTCACCCGCAGCGCAAGCAACGCGATCAGCAGCGCTTCTGTTCCGGAGGCGACGGTCACGCAATGCGCCGCCGCCGTGCGCGCCGCAAGCGCGGCCTCGAGCTCTGCGACTTCCGGGCCCATGATGTACTGCCCGTGGTCGAGCACGCGCTGCATGCGCGCATGGATGCTCTCGCGCAGCGCCGCGTACTGGGTTTTCAGGTCGACGAAGTCCAAGCCGGCCGGCCTCTCAGTCAAACAGGTCCGCGCCCGCCAGCGGTACGCCGCGCCGGTCCTTGTCTGTCATTACCGGCGCACCCTCCAGAGGCCAGGGAATGCCGATCGCAGGATCGTTCCACAGCAGCGTGCGCTCATGTTCAGGCGCGTAAAAATCGGTCGCTTTGTAGAGGACCTCGGCCTGCTCGGAGAGCGCGACGAAACCATGTGCGAAACCCGGCGGTATCCACAGCATGCGATGCGAGGCGGCGTCCAGCCTGGTGCCCGCCCAGCGGCCGAAACTGGGCGAGCCGCGCCGCAGGTCAACCGCCACATCCCAGATTTCCCCGGCGGCGACGCGCACCAGCTTGCCCTGCGCCTGGCGGACCTGGTAGTGCAGCCCGCGCAGCACGTTGCGCGCGGAGCGCGAATGATTGTCCTGCACGAATTCGACGTCCAGCCCAGTCGCCGCGGCGAAACTGCGGCGGTTGTAGCTTTCGAAGAAAAAGCCGCGCGCGTCGCCGAACACTTCCGGCTCAAGTATCAGCACGTCGGCGATCGAAGTGCGCTCGAGTCTCAACGGCGCGTCTTTTCGTCGAGCAGCCGCAGCAGGTACTCGCCGTAGCTGCTCTTGGCGAGCGGCCGGGCAAGCGCCCTGAGCTGTGCCGCGCCGATATACCCCATGTTCCAGGCCACCTCTTCCGGACAGGCGATCTTCCATCCCTGGCGCCGCTCGATGGTCTCGACAAAATGCGAGGCCTCCAGCAGCGACTCGTGCGTGCCCGCATCCAGCCATGCGTGCCCGCGTCCAAGCGCGATCACGTCGAGCTCGCCGCGTTCCAGATAGTGCCGGTTGACGTCGGTGATCTCGAGCTCGCCGCGTTTCGAAGGTTTCAGTTTCTCGGCGATGCCGACGACGCGGTTGTCGTAGAAATACAGGCCGGCGACCGCATACCGGGACCTGGGATTGCGTGGCTTCTCCTCGATGCTCTCGACGCGGTTCTTCGAATCGAAGCTGACGACGCCGTAGCGCTGTGGATCATTGACCGCATACGCGAATATGGTCGCGCCCTTGTTCCGCTCCGCCGCCTTCTTCGTCAGTTTGCCGAACTCGTGGCCGTGGAAAATATTGTCCCCCAGCACCAGGGCGACGGAATCCCGGCCGATGAATCTCCTGCCGAGCAGGAATGCCTGCGCGATTCCGTCCGGGGACGCCTGCACTTGGTAGGCGAGACGGATGCCCCAGCGCCTGCCGTTGCCGAGAAGCTGCTCGAACTTCGGCGTGTCCTGCGGCGTGGAGATGACGAGAACGTCGCGTATCCCCGCCAGCATCAGCGTGCATAGCGGGTAGTAGATCATCGGCTTGTCGTAGACCGGCAGCAGCTGCTTCGATACTGCGAGCGTGGCCGGGTAAAGGCGCGTGCCGGAACCGCCGGCCAGAATGATTCCCTTCACGTGATCCCCTTCACCGCTTTTTCTCTCCAAGGTACCAGTCCACCGTCTTCCTCATGCCGGACTCGAAACTCTCGCGAGGTTTCCAGCCGAGCTCCCGCGCGATCAGCGAGGCGTCGATCGCATAGCGCCGGTCATGTCCTGGCCGGTCCTTCACCATGGCGATCAGCTCGGCGTGGCGCCCGCCGGCGCGCGGGCGGGCCTTGTCCAACAATGCGCACAGCATGTGCACAACCTCCAGGTTGGTCTTCTCGTTGCCGCCGCCGATATTGTAGGTGGCACCGGGCCGGCCTTTTTCCAGCACCAGGCGCAGCGCGGCGCAATGGTCGAGCACGTAGAGCCAGTCGCGCACGTTCAGGCCGTCGCCGTAGACGGGCAGCGGCTTGCCCGCGAGTGCGTGCTCGATCATCAACGGGATCAGTTTTTCCCGGTACTGCCGGGGGCCGTAGTTGTTCGAGCAATGGGTGGTCAGCACCGGCAGGCCGTAGGTATGGTGGTAGGCGCGCACCAGATGGTCCGATGCGGCCTTGGAAGCCGCGTAAGGACTGTTCGGCGCATAGGGATGCCGCTCGGTGAACGCCGGCGCATTTGCCGACAGGGAGCCGTACACCTCGTCGGTCGAGACGTGCAGGAAACGGAAATTCGTCCTCTCGGCGCCCGTGAGCGCTTCCCACCATGCGCGCGCCTCCTCCAGCAGGTTGAAACTGCCGACCACGTTGGTCTGGATGAATTCGGCGGGACCTTGGATGGACCGGTCGACATGGCTCTCGGCGGCGAAATGCACGATCGCGCGCGGCCGGTGTTCGGCGAGCAGCCGGCGCAGCAGCGCTCGGTCGCAGATGTCGCCGCGCACGAATTGATGGCGGCTGTCGCCTGCCAGCGCGTGCAGGTTCTCAAGGCTGCCCGCGTAGGTCAGTTTGTCGAGGTTGACGATCGCCTCGCCGTTCGCGGCGAGCGCCGAGACAACGAAATTCGCGCCGATGAATCCGGCGCCGCCGGTGACCAGGAGCATGCGCCGATTATCGCATCGCGAGGAATTCACCCCAGCGCGGCCAGCGCCTCCAGCACCGGCTCGACCGGCAGGCCGGCGAGATCGCGCGACTCGGGGCGCACCACGCGGTGCGCCACACCCCAGGGCCGCCAGCGCTCGACCGGCGAATCGCCGAACAAAGCCACCACCGGCTTGGCGAGCGCGGCAGCCAGGTGCATCGCGCCGCCGTCCGGGCAAACCACCCGGTCGGCGAGCGACAGCGCCGCAATCAGCGTCTTCAACTCCGCGGTCGCGACCGGAACCACAGCGGGGTTCTTCGCCATGCGCAACACTTCCGCCGCCGCGGCATCGTCGCCGGGATGGGCCGGATTGCCGGCTCCGCCCGGCGCCCAAAGCAGCATCACGCGCGTGTCTTTTGCCAACCGCGCGGCAAGGGCGGCATAGCGGTCCAGCGGCCAGCGCTGCGCCGGCCGGCGCGCGCTGATGTGAATCGCAACAATCGGTCCGGGGCCAAGCTGCGCCGCCAGTTCGGTACGCTTGCGCGCATCGGGGTACAGCTGCAGTGGTCCCGCATGGCCGCGCAGGCCGAGCGCGCGCCCGAGCTCATAGCTGCGCTCCACCTCGTGCTGCGCGGCCGGTACCGCGACTGGCGCGGCGAGTACCCTGCCCGCCTTCAGACTGCGCGCGAGCTTCAGCGTGCGCGGCGAGCTCGCGGGCACCAGCACGCAGTCGATCTTTCTCTCCCGCATTCGGGACCACTGGCCGAGCCGCGAGCGCAGGTGCGACAGCAGGCTGCCCGAGCGGTGCTTGAGTTTTTCGTAGACAAACACTTCGTCCAGTGCCGGATTGCCGGCCAGCACCTCGGCGTTGTAGCTCGTCACCAGCGCGCCCAGCCACGCGCCGGGCAGCTGCGCGCGCAGCGCGGCAATCAGCGGCGTCGTGCAGACAAGGTCGCCGATGTTGTCGCGGCGCAGAATCAGGATGCTCGCGGGCATGCCGGCCTTGCTCGTCTCAGCGGGCATGGCGCATCCAGTCGAGCAACCGCGCGGCTCGGTTTCGGTAGCCATGTTCGCGCACGACGCGCGCCCGCGCGCGCTCCGCAATCGCGCGCGCCTCGTCGAAATGCGCGAGGAAATACCGGATCTTCCGCACGCAGTCGTCGATGCCGTCATACGCCGCGCGCTCGTCGTCCGCAAAATCCTCGGACGCGTGCCGCCGGCAATCGGACAGCAGGAATCCGCCGCAGGCGGGCACCCCGTAGCAGCGCTCGGGCAGGCCCCAGCTCGCCTCGGTGCCGGCATCGCAGGCGGCCATCGCCGACAAATTGATCCGGCTCGCCCGGATGATGCCGATTTGCTCTTCCGCGGAGATTCCGGCGCTGTCCCGGAACAGGCTGCGGACGCCGATATCGTCCAGCTTCGCCGAAAGCAGCTGCAGGAACGCCAAGCGTTGCGCGTGCTCGCCGTAGCGGGCAGCGTCCAGATTGCCGACGAACGACACGTCCCAGCGGCAGCACGCCGGATCGCGCAGCGCGGCCAGTTCGGCCTCCGATACGCGGTAGACGGACTCGCGCGCCGCATTCGGGCAATAAAACACGCGGCGCGCATAGCGCGCGGCACCCTGCATCGAATGCGTGGCATAGGCGTCGAAAGGCTTGAGCCGGCGCAGCACAGCAAGGCGCAGGGGATGCACACCCCGGTTGAACGGCGCATCGCGATTCAGGGCAACGAAAGGCACGCGCGCACGCGCAAGGCGGCGGCCAAGACCGGCCGTTCTACGCAGCGCGCGCGCGCAGTCTACGAAATCCGCAACGCATAACACGGTGCCGTCGAGCGCCGCAGCCTCGGGCGCCCACAGATTCTCCACGACATCGCAGCCCAGCTGCTCAAAGCCTTCTCGCAGGCCGGGAAAACCGCCGCGGAAATTCAGCAGCACGCGGCTCATCGCAGCAATTCGGCGGCGGCGCGCGTTACGTCCTCGACGCCGATGGCGTGCATGCAGCGCGGCGCGGGGCATTCCTCGATCGAGCGCTGGCAGCGCCGGACCCAGGCGATCTCGCGCTTGAACAGGCGATTCTGGTCACGGCAGGGAAAATCCGCCACCGTCACCGCGCGGTAGGGCATGTCGCGCCAGAATTCACCCGGGCCGAACAGCAACGCCGAACCTGGCCCGAACAACGCGACGGTGGGCGTGCCGGCAAGCCTGCCGATGTGCATCACGCTGGTATCCGGGCAAACGAGCAAAGCCGCGCCGGCGACCAGCCGCCATAGTTGCGCAAGGTCCAGCCGGTGCCCGATCGCCGGATAGCGCGCAGCCGGATCGATGCGTTCCAACAGCGCGGCGCCGCCACGACCGGCGCTCCACACGGGCCGTATGCCGTTCGCGACGAGCCAGTCGGCCAGCGCCAACCACTTTGCGTCCTCCCAGTGTTTCAGCAGCGTGCTCGCCTCCACGTGCAGCACGGCATAGCGACCGCTAGGTGCGTCGAATGGTGCGCAGGCGGGTGCGGGCCAATCGGACGGACGATATGCCCGCGGCGCGGCGCCGTCGGCGAGATCGGCGACCATATCCCCCCAGGCCGCCGGCACCGCGCGGTATGAGCGCAGTTCATCCACCGGCCAGTTCTTGGCCACGGGCCGGTCGCCGTCAAAGGCGACAATCCAGCGTGTCCCTGCCGCAGCCGCCAGCCAGCTATAGCGGTTGTCGCCCGGCACGAGCGCGAGGTCGAATCCCGCCCCGTCGAAAAACGCGTCCAGGCTCGCGGCATCGCGCGGCTCATAGACCAGCGCGCGCGCGCCGTAGGGCCGGCCCGCGTACAGCGGCGCCATCGAGCGGCGCACCGCCAGCGCCACATCGGCGCCGGGATGCTGCTCGCGCAGCTTCGCCAGCAGCGGCGTCAGCATCAGGACGTCGCCCGTCAGCAAATGCTGCGCAACCAGGATGCGGCGCGGCGCAATCGGCCGCTCCCGGCGGCGAAACGCGATGAAACGGTGCGCCAGGGCCCGCGGCAGCACCCGCAAGCGGCCGGCGAGCCGGCCGCTTGCGGACTCGGTGTCGGCAGTGCGCGCCAGCCTCATGCCTTGATTCGATCGGCCGCGAACTGGATCCGGTGCAGCTTTGCGTAACTCCCGTCTTTCGCCAGCAATTCGGCGTGCGTGCCGGCTTCGACGATGCCACCGCGCTCAAGGACCACGATGCGGTCGGCGCGCTCAATCGTGGACAGGCGGTGCGCGATCACGATCGTGGTGCGGCCTTTCATCAGCGCCTCCAGTGCCTGCTGCACCAGGCGTTCGGATTCGGAATCAAGCGCCGAAGTCGCCTCGTCCAGCACCAGCACGGGGGCGTTCTTCAGCAGCGCGCGCGCGATCGCGAGGCGCTGGCGCTGGCCGCCCGACAGGCGCACGCCGTTCTCGCCGATCAGCGTTTCGATCCCCTGCGGCATGTCGCGAATGAATTCCATCGCGTGCGCGGCCTCGGCGGCGGCGATCACCCGTCGCTCCTCTGCGGCGCCCATCGCCCCGTAAGCGATGTTGGCGCGCACCGTGTCGTTGAACAGCATCACGTCCTGCGATACCAGCGCGAGGTTGGCGCGCAGGCTTGCGAGCGTGAGCGACTGGATGTCGTAGCCGTCCAGCAGGATCTGCCCGGCATCGGGCGCGTAAAAGCGCGGCAGGAGGTTGGCGAGCGTCGTCTTGCCGCCGCCGGATCCGCCGACCAGCGCCACGGTCTCGCCGGGCATCGCTCGAAAGCTCACCGATCGCAGCGCCGGTTCGCGGCGCCCGGGATAGGTCAGGCCGACTGCCTGGAATTCGATTTCGCCGCGCGCGCGCCCGATCTCCATGCGGCCGTCATCCTTCTCCACCGGGGCGTCGATGAGCCCGAACACGCTTTCGGCAGCAGCCAGGCCACGCTGCAGAGGCGCGTTCACCTGGGTCAGGTGCTTGAGCGGCGCGAGCAGCATCAGCATCGCGGTCATGAAGGCAGCGAACTCTCCCATGGTCGCGCGCGCGGCAAGGGAGTCTTCGAGAGCGGTATAGACGATGATCGCGACCGCGAACGCGGCGAGGGTATGCGTGACCGGCGTGCCGAGCGCCGCGGGCACCGTCTGGCGCATGTTGAAGCCGCGCAGGCGCTGATTCGCGCGCTCGAAACGCCGCGTCTCGTACTCCTGGCCGCCGAAAATCTTCACCACCTTGTGGCAATCGATGGTTTCCTCGAGCACGTGCACCAGGTCGCCCATGGACACCTGCGCCTCGCGTGCCATGTGGCGCAGGCGCTTCGACAGCAGGCGCACGATCAGCGCAATCGGCGGGCCTACCGCAATGGCAATCAGCGTCAGCTTCCAGTTCAGGTACAGCATGAATCCCAGTAATCCGATGACCTTGATCGAGTCCTGCACGACAACGGTCAGCACGTTGGTCGCGGCCGAAGCGACGCCGCCGACATCGAAGGCAACTTTCGAGAGCACCGCTCCGGAGCTCTGGTGGTCGAAAAATTGCGCCGGCAACCGCACCAGGCGCGCAAACATCGCAGCCCGCAGATCGAGCACGACGCGGTTGCCTACCCAGGCGAGAAAATAGGACGAGCTGAACGAAAGCACGCCGCGCAGCAGAAAGATGCCGACAATGGCTGCGGCAAGCAGCAGCGGCGGCACGGGACGCGCGCCGGGACCGAAACCATGGTCGAGCAGCGGCTTCATCAGCGCGGGAAACAGCGGCTCGGTCGCGGCAGTCGCCACCATGCCGAGCACCGCAAGGCCGAACGTCCTGGCGTAAGGCCGCACATAGGACAGCAGCCTGAGATAGAGGGCCGTGCCCGACGCCGCGGCGTTCACCGCGCGCACCCCGTGGCCTGGCCTTGCGCCAGCGCGTCGTAGAGGCTGGTGAGCTTTCGCGTCATGTCGTCGATCCCGTAGTTTTCCGAGGCGGCGCGCGCGGCTTCGGCGGCGGCCGCTCCGCCCGCGGCGTCCGCCGCCTCACGCATCAGGTGCGCGAGACCGCCGACATCCCGCGGCTCGCAGATCCAGCCGCATTCCCCGTGCCGCACGATCTCGGCGGCGCCACTGCGCCCGCCGACGATCGCCGGCAGCCCCATCGCGAGCGCCTCCAGCGCGGCGCTGGGCAGCGGGTCGTAGCGCGTCGGCAGGATAAAGCAATCCGCGCCAGCATAGAGCCGGCGGACATCCTCGCGCCCGCCCAGGAACCGAACCCGGTTCCCGATGCCTGCCGCGTGGGCCTGGCGCGCGTAGCGCGCCGCCTGCCGGTCGCGTCCGGCAACCGCCAGGATGAAACGCTGCGCCGCGCACTTTGCGAGCGCTTCGATCGCCGCGTCCAGCCCCTTGCGCCAGAAGCCCGAGCCCACGAGCAGGAACACGAAATCCGCCGCGCCGGCGCCGAGCTCGGTACGCGTGGTCGCACGCAAGGTAGCGCGATGCCGTGGATGAAAGTAATCCAGGTCCACGCCGCTGTGGATGACATGAAGTCTGTGCGGCGCGACACCGAAGCGGCGCTCGATTTCCCCACGCACCATCGTCGAATTGCAGATCACGGCGCGCAATGCCGGGTGGGCGAACAAGCGCCGCTCCGCCGCACACGCATAGCGATGGTAGGGATCGAACGCGACCTGGAGCGGCCGGAACCGGCCAGCGGCCGATTCGCTCGCGTTGCGCCGGATCTCCAGCCACTCGGCGTGCACGCCGTCTCCGGCGCGATAGATGTCGCACCCGGGTATCCGTTCGTGCGACTGGACCAGGTCGAAGTTGCCTGCATTCCAGGCGCGGCGGGCGGCACGCGCGAACGACGCATCGCGCCAGGCGCTGCCGAGGTAAAACGGATCCACCGCAACGAGCCGCCGCGCGCCCCAGCCTTCCGCCCGGCGCGCGATCAGCGTGGGTTCCGCGCCGGCGCGCTCCAGCGCCGGCAGCATGCGCTCGGTGAACCGCTCCGCGCCGCCATAGGGGTTGTAGCGCTGCCGCACGATGGCGACACGCAGGCGCGGGCGCGCGGCAGGCACGCGCCTAGCGCTCCCTCGCGAGCAGCTCCTGCGCCGCGGCCCAGACCTCTTCCACGCCCAGCGTCGTCAGGCACTCGCTGATTTTGCCGCCGCCGCAGCCGTCATTGCCGCACGGCCGGCAAGGATGGCCAGTCGTCACCACGCGGTGCGCCACGCGCCAGGGCCGCCACTCCTGCTCGCCGCTTGGACCGAACAGCGCCACCGAAGGCGTGCCCATCGCGGCGGCAAGGTGCATTGGCATCGAGTCGACGCCGACGAACAGTCGTGCTCGCGCGGTCAGCGCGCCCAGCTCCTTTATCGACAACTTGCCCGCCAGATTCACGGGATTCGATTTCGTTCTGGCAACGATTGCACCGATCAGCGAGGCTTCCGACCGTTGCGGCGCCGCGGTCAGGACGACGCGCGCGACGGTGGCGAACCGGTCGATCAGCTCGGCGTTGCGCTCGGCGGTCCAGGATTTGAAACTCCAGCGCGACGCCGGGTGGATGTGCACGAACTCTCCCTTCCGCAGCCCCTCCGAGACAAGCAGTTCGTCAACGCGCGCTTGCGCTGCCGCGCCCGGGACAAAGCAAAGGCGGCGTTCCTCCATGCCCGGTTGCAGGCCGATGCGCCGCAACGCATCGAGATTGGCCTCGACCTTGTGGCGGCGGCCGTTGCCGGCCCGCGGATACAGGTGCGTAAAACTCCCGCGCCAGAACGCACCGCGGACCACGGGCGCGACGCTGTAGCGTGCGCCCAGCGCGCGCGCGAGCCAGGCCCCGCGCGGCTGCTCGGTGAGGTGCACGATCAGGTCGTAGTCGCGGGCGCGCAAGGCACTGTAGAGGCGTCGCTCCGACGCGAGCCTGGCAAGGAATCCCGCTTTCTTCCATTTCCGTCCGACCCGATGCAAGCGCGCGAGCGCCGGGTGATCCTCGAGCAGGGGCGCGGTCTCGTCGTAAACCAGCGCGTCGATTTCCGCCGCTGGAACCTGCACCTTCAAGGCAGAGAGCACCGGCGACGCGAGCAGCACGTCGCCGTGATGCCGCAGCATGATGACCAGCGCGCGCGCGACCTCGCCGAGCGGAACCGCGTCCCGAACCGAACCCTCCAGCATCGGGGGAAGATAGCAGAATTGCCCTCTTCCCCTCGGGGACTACTCCAGTTTGAACTGCGCGATGAGGCCGATGGTGCGTCCCGGCAGCGGATAGACCGCGTAGCGGTCGGCGGTGAACTGGCTGCGAATCGCGTAGGTGTAGTAGTTCTCCTTGAACAGGTTGTTCGCCGCGACCGCGAGATTTCCCCACCCGAAGGATTGCGCGAGCTTCAGGTCGGCGACCACCGCGCTGGGAATGCGCACGCCGAGCGAGTTGGCCTCGTCGTTGTCCATGTATTGCTTGCTGGTCGCCCAGAGCGCGCCCGAGAGGCGCAGGCCGCCGCCGATGTCCCACGCGAACGCCGAGTTGAGCTTGTGCTTCGGCACCAGCGGAACGTAATTGCCGGCGATGTCGATGTCGGTCCCGATGACGAACGGTCCGCCCGGGAACGTCCCTTTCAGGTAGCGCGCGTCGGTGTAGGCGTAGGCCGCGGTCAGGCGCAGGGCGGAAGTCGCCTGCCACCCGCCGTTGAGCTCCACGCCCTGGCGGCGCGACGGGGGCAGATTGGTGTTGCCGATTCCCGCGGTGAACGGGTCGAGATGGATTTCGTCCTTCACGTCGATGCGGAACAGGCCCGCGCGCAGGAAGGTGCCGCCGGCGCGCCATTCCAGGCCGCCTTCATAGGTGAGCGAATGCTGCGGCTTGAGGATCTGAAACTGCGGGCTGAAGGACGTATCGAAGTCGTAGATCTCGTCGATGTTGGCGAAGCGGAACGAGCGGCCCGCGCGCGCGTAGGCGGCCAGCTCGCGCGACAGGACGTGGCGCAAGCCGAGGTCCCACGCGTCCTCGCGCTTGGTCGCCGACGCGGGCGCCGCGGCGGCCTGGCAAATGAAGAAAGGCGGCGGACAGAAGCCCGGCGCGGTCGTATCCAGCCTGTCCTTGGCGTCGTAGCGCACGCGCTCGCGGCGCCAGCCAAGCGAGAGTCGGGTCGCGGGGCCGAGCTCCACGAGGTCCTGGAAGTACAGGGCCGCGTTCTTCTGCGTCGCGCGAATCCGGTTGACGGGCTGGTCAAGATCGCCGGCGGGATTGTCGCGGCGCGAGTCGTAGTCCCAGGAATTCCAGTCCGCGCCCACGGTGAGCCGGTGATCGAGGCCGCCGAACCGAAACGGAATGCGCGCGCGCGGCGTGAGCGACAGCACGCTCAGCCGCGTGTCCAGGGAGACGAAGCGCATCTCGTAGTCCGCCTCTTCCTTTTTTTTGCGCCAGTCCACGCCCAGAATCAGCTCCGTATCCCCGAGCATGTGCGCCAGCGAGACGCCCGCGCGCCTGCCATCGCGGCTCGCCTTGTCCTGCGGTGTCTGCGCGCCGCGCGGGTCGGACTTGTACTCGTTCAGGCCGATCGAAGGTTGCACGAAGCGCGCGCCGGGCAGGCCCAGGTTCTGGTTGTCCGCGCCCAGGCGCACATCCAGCGTCGTCGCGCCCAGCGCCCAGCGCAGGTTGGCCGTGCCGTTTTTCTGCTCGTTGCGGTTGTTGTCGCGATAGCCGTCCGAGCCGTAGCCGTACACCGACGCGTTCAAGCCGAAATTTCCTGCCGTGGTGCTGCCGTACAGCTGTCCCTCGCGCGTGTGTAATGACGCGATGCGGCCGTAGCCGTCCACCGCCGCGCCCTCCTTGAGCGGCGAGCGGGTGACGATGTTGATCACGCCCGCGGTCGCGCCGTCGCCGTAGAGCACCGAGCCGGCGCCGCGCACGATCTCGATGCGCTCGACCCCGGCGAGCGGGATCGATGACCACTGCGGGCTGGTGAGATCCGGATCGGTGAGCCTGCGCCCGTCCACCAGGATCAGCGTGTTCTGTGCCCCGCTGATGCCGAAGCCGCGCATGTCGACCGAGGTGACGGCAGCGTTGTTGCCGAAAAAATCCTTCATCGTGATGCCGACCTGCTCCTGCAGCAGCTCGGGCAGCGTGCGCGCGGTGCTTTTGGCGATATCGTCCGGGCCGATCACGCTGACGTTCGCAGGCAATCGGCGCACATCTTCCGGGAAGCGCAGCGCGTCCACCACGATCGAATCCTCGGATTGGGCGTAGCCGGGCAAGGCAACAGCGGACAGCAGCAGTGCAAGGCAGGTGTAACGCATCGATAGCCTTTCCGGTGTCATCCCCGACACCAAAATGCAGGTTGATCAATGCTGCAAGGCCGGTCTCCGGACTCGCGAGTGGCGGATTGGATCCGCCGGATGCACGCCTTCCCGTGAAGTACCCAGGATTCGGGAGCCGCGGCTCCAGGTTCCTTCGTCCTTCACAGTGGCCGGGTGTGCATCCCCTCGCTTACCGTTGCGGGGGCAGTCCAGGCATTGCGCCGTCCCGGGGTCCTGCCCTGGAGGCGGCACGCACCTGATTCCCGTTTCACCCGCGGCACATAGGCATGCGCCGCGGACACCTTGAAGCTGTTTACGGAGCGGATTATAGCGCCGCAGCATAGTCAGGAAGCACTTGCAGAAGCGGCGCTTATTTCTTGACGCTATGGCGGTTTTGAAACATAGTTCCGGCGTGGACGCGGAGTTCAACTCCCTCGAGGCAAAGGTCGCCCAGTTCGTCGGCCTGTGCGAGCGGTTGCGTGCCGAGAA
>Ga0315910_10000978_pt1 | contig 27022 bp, 25 predicted proteins | sample EdamamesoilMG_FD_204470 | JGI IMG/M metagenome (GOLD analysis project Ga0315910, IMG submission 204470) | Garden soil microbial communities collected in Santa Monica, California, United States - Edamame soil | ecosystem: Environmental > Terrestrial > Soil > Garden | place: USA: California... | reverse complement strand
ACGCCGCTTTTTTCTCGTCGCGCAGCGCGCGGCGCAGGATCTTGCCGACGTTGGTCTTCGGCAGCTCGGCGCGGAATTCGACGTACTTCGGCCGCTTGTAGCCGGTGAGCTCCTTCTTGCAGTGCTCCAGGACATCGGCTTCGGTCAGCGCGGGATCCTTCTTGACGATGAAGAGCTTCGGCACTTCGCCGGAGTGCTCGTCGGGCACGCCGATGGCGGCGACTTCGAGAACGCCGGGCATCATCGCCACCACCTGCTCCAGTTCGTTCGGGTACACGTTGAAGCCGGATACGAGGATCATGTCCTTCTTGCGGTCGACGATGGTGACGTAGCCGCGCGCGTCCATGACGCCGATGTCGCCGGTCTTGAAGGCGCCGTCCTTGGCCATCACCTTGGCGGTTTCCTCCGGGCGCTGCCAGTAGCCTTTCATCACCTGCGGGCCGGCGATGCAGATCTCGCCCACTTCGCCCACCGGAAGAATTTTCTCGCTGTCGTCGCGGATGGTGATGATGGTGCTGGGCACCGGCAGCCCGATGGTGCCGCTGAACTCGGTCTGATCGACCGGGTTGGTGGTCGCCACGGGCGAGGTCTCGGTGAGCCCGTAGCCCTCGAGAATCGCCACCTTGGTCACCTTGTGAAAGCGGTCGGCCACCGCTTTCTGCATCGCCATGCCGCCGGCGGACGCCATGCGCAGCTGGGAGAAATCGATGTCCTTGAATTCCGGGTGGTTCAGCAGCGCGTTGTAGAGCGTGTTCAGCCCGCTCATGGCGCTGAAGCGGTTGTTCTTCAGCTCCTTGATGAACCCGGGAATGTCGCGCGGGTTGGGAATCAGCAGGCAGCAGCCGCCGTCGCGCAGCATGAACAGGCAATTACAGGTCAGCGCGTAGATATGGTAGAGCGGCAACGGCGCGACCATCACGAGAGGTTCGTCTTCCCTTCGGGTCGGCGAGAACCACGCGGAGACCTGCTCCATGTTGGCGATGATGTTGCGGTTGAGCAGGATCGCGCCCTTCGAGACCCCGGTGGTGCCGCCGGTGTATTGCAGGAAGGCAATGTCTTCGGGTCCGACGTCGGCTTTCTTCAACTGCATGCCCGCGCCCTGGCTGATCACGTCGTTGAAGCGGATCGCGCCCGGAAGGTTGAACGCCGGCACCAGCTTCTTGACGTTGCGCACGACGAAATTGACGATCAGGCCCTTGACGCCGAGCAGGTCGCCCAGGCTCGCGACTATGATGTGCTTGACGGGCGTCTTCGGAAGCACCTGCTCCAGAGTGGTGGCGAAATTCTCGAGGATCACGATCGCTTCCGCCCCGGAGTCCTTGAGCTGGTGCTCGAGTTCGCGCGGCGTATAGAGGGGGTTGACGTTGACCACCGTGTAGCCTGCCCGCAGGATGCCGAATACGGCCGCCGGGTACTGCAGCACGTTGGGCATCATCACCGCCACGCGCGCTCCCTTGGCGAGACCCTTGGACTGCAGCCAGGCGCCGAAGCGCGTGGAGAGCCGGTCGACGTCGGCGAACGTGATGGTTTTGCCCATGCAGATGTATGCGGGCCGCGCGCTGTACTTTCCGATGTTCGCGTCGATCAGGTCCGGGATCGACCGGTAGGCGTTGACGTCGATCTCCGCGGGCACGCCCTTGGGATAGCTCTTCAGCCAGATTTTTTCCATTGGGACTCCTCCTGCGCGGAATTCTAGCGTGTAAGGAACACGCCTGCGTGTTAGCGCCCCGCTCGTGCCCTGCCTAAGGTGCGCACCACCAGGGGCGCGGCTAGGCCACCGGCGCCGATCGCGAAATAAGCCCAGAACCAGGCTGCGGCGCTCGCCTGCCCGCCCGCCAGGTCGAGCGCAAGCCCGAACAGGGACGGTCCGATCATGCCGCCGGCAAAGCCGATGAGCGAATACAGGCCGAGCGCCGCGCCACGCAACTCGGCGGGCACGGTGCCGACCAGGCCCGCGGTCAGCGTGCCCGAATCCGCCATCACGAGCAGCGCATGCGCGACCAGGAGCGCGAGAACGATCGCCCAATGCAGGGGCGCGATCAGCGACAACAGCACGCCGGCCGCGCCCGACGCGAACATCGCAATCAGGATCCAGCGCCCGCGCCCCATGCGCAGCGCCACTTCATTGCCGAGGATTGAAGCGGGTACCGCGACCAGATTCACCACCGCCGCGATCGCGGCGAGGTTCCAGGGAAAGTCGGCGCCGGGCGCCTGCAGGCCCGCCGAGAACGCGAGGAAAGCGACCATCCAGCCGCGCGAGCCGAACAGCTCGACGCAATGCACGCCATAGCCCAGCGTATAGCCCGCCGCCGCCCGGTCGGCGAGGACCTTTCGCCACGCCGCCACGGGGAACAGGGTGGCCAATGAGAATTTGACGCTTTTGCTTTCTTGAACTTCGAGCTTCTGAATGAAAGCGAAGACGACGATCCCCGCGAGCAGCGGACCCACGGAGGAAACGATGAACGCCGACCGCCAGCCCTGCACCTCATTGAGATATCCGGCGAGCGCAAGCGAGAGCGCGGTGCCGATGCCGAAGAACGACGTGTAGAAGGCGATATACCGGCTCTGCGAGGGCCCGGCAACACGGTCCGACAGCAGGCGCAATCCCGGCATATAGGTGCCCGCGACGCCCGCGCCGAGCAGGGCCTGGAACAGCGCGGCGCTCCAGAGCCCCTCGGCTGCGAGACCGAAACCGGCCGCACCGACGAATGCGAGCATGCTGCCCGCCGCGTAGATCCGGCGGCCATCGACGCGATCGGTGAGCGCGGTCCAGTAGGAAACCGTGGCAATGTAGCCGGCGAAGAAGGCACTGCCGATCAGGCCGGCCTGCGTGTTGCTCAGGCCCCAGAGGTCGCGCAAATCCGGCAGCAACGCCGCATAGGTCGCGAAACCCAGCATCGAAAGGATGTGGGCGCCGATCAGGACCTTGGCGGCGTTCAGCGGAACCCGCGCTCAGCGGTGCTTGAACTTCGGCTTGCGCTTCTCGACGAAGGCAGCCATGCCCTCGTTCTGGTCGTCGAGCGCAAATGCGGCATGAAACAGGCGCCGCTCGAACAGCACGCCCTCCGACAGCGAGCTCTCGTAGGCGCGGTTCACGGACTCCTTGATCAGCATCACCACCGGCAGCGAATACGCGGCGATCTTCTCCGCCACCGCCATCGCCTCCGCCATCAGCTTGTCGTTCGGCACGACGCGCGACACCAGGCCCGCGCGCTCGGCCTCCGCGGCGTCCATCATGCGCGCAGTCAGGCATAGATCCATCGCCTTCGCCTTGCCGACCGCGCGCGGCAGCCGCTGCGTGCCCCCGGAGCCAGGCAGGATGCCGAGGTTGATTTCGGGCTGGCCGAATCTCGCGGACTCGGCGGCAATGACGATGTCGCACATCATCGCCAGCTCGCAGCCGCCGCCGAGCGCATAGCCGGCGACCGCCGCGATCACCGGTTTGCGCACGTTGCGGATGTGCTCCCAGTCGCGCGTGATGTAGTTGGATTTGTAGGCATGCTGGAAATCGAAGTCCTTCATGGCGCCGATGTCGGCGCCGGCGGCGAAGGCCCTGTCGTTGCCGGTGATCACGATAGCGCCGACGCCATCGTCGGCGTCGAAGCCGTACAGCGCCGCGCCGAGCTCCTGCATCAGTTTCGGCGCCAGCGCGTTCAACTGCTTGGGCCGGTTGAGCGTGACCAGCGCGACACGCCCTTTCACTTCGGTCAGGATGAATTCGTAGCTCATACGGAAGATTTTAGCTAAGCTTTGCCCATGGAACCCGTCCTCGTTTCGCTCCAGGCAGGCGTGCTGCGCATCACGCTGAATCGCCCCGAAAAACTCAACGCGTTCAACCTCGAGCTGCACCAGGGACTCGCCGCGGCGATGACGCGCGCGGAATCCGAGAACGCCGTGCGTAGCGTGCTGATTACGGGCGCAGGACGCGGCTTTTGCGCCGGCGCCGACCTGACGCAGCGCGACATGAAGTCCGGCGCGCCCATCGACCTGGGCGCGGGCCTGGACGCCTGGTACAACCCGCTTGTGCGGCGCATGCGCGCCCTGCCCAAGCCCATCGTGTGCGCGGTCAACGGCGTGGCGGCGGGCGCGGGCGCGAACTTCGCGCTCGCCTGCGACATCGTCTTCGCCGCGCGTTCGGCGTCCTTCATCCAGGCGTTCATCAAGATCGGCCTGGTGCCCGATTGCGGCGGCACCTATTTCCTGCCGCGCCTGGCGGGCATGCAGCGCGCGATGGCGCTGGCGATGACCGGCGACCGGCTCTCGGCGGAGGACGCCGAGCGCTTCGGCGTGATCTGGAAGTGCGTCGACGATGCGCAACTCGGGCCCGAAACGGAGCGCTTCACGCAGGCGCTGGCGAGCGGGCCGACCCGCTCGCTCGGGCTGGTCAAGAAGGCCCTGTACGACTCGGAAGGCAACGGCCTGGCGGCGCAACTCGACCTGGAGCGCGACCTGCAGCGCGAAGTGGGCAGGGGCAGCGACTACCGCGAGGGTGTGAGCGCGTTCCTGGAAAAGCGCAAGCCCGCGTTCAAGGGCTCCTGATGCGGCCAGGGCAGGCGCGCCTGTGGCTTATTGGCGTCGCGCTGTGCCAGCTGGGCGCGCTGGCGCAGGCCGCAACGGGTTTGACGGAGATCGCCGGGCGCGAGGGCGATGGTCCGGTCACTGTCTTCTATCCATCGAGCGGGACGGCGGCGCCGCTCAAGCGGGGGCCGTTCACGATGCAGCTCGTGGAAAACGGCGCGCCGGTGCGCGGCAACGGCCGGCTTGTCATCCTGTCGCACGGCTCCGGCGGCAACCCCTGGGTGCACAGCGATCTCGCGATCGCGCTGGTGGAAGCGGGCTTCGTCGCCGCCATGCCCGAGCATCGCGGCGACAACTACAGGGACCACAGCAAGCCCGGGCCCGAGAGCTGGAAACGGCGTCCCGGCGAAGTCTCGCGCGCCATCGACGCGGTGGCGCGCGACGCGCGCTTCGCACCGCTCCTCTCGGTCGAAAAGGTGGGCGTCTACGGCATGTCCGCAGGAGGGCATACGGCGCTCCTCTTCGCCGGCGGACGCTGGTCGCCGATGACCTTCCGCCAGCACTGCGAGCGGCACATCGACGAGGACTTCCCGGCCTGCGCGGGACTTGCCACGTCGCTGACGGGTGGCTGGTGGGACGCCTTCAAGAAGCGCTCGGTGCTTTGGGTGCTGGCATGGCGCTTCAGCGATCCGGTCTGGCAAACCCATAGCGATCCGCGCGTCAAGGCCGTCGTGGCCGCGGTCCCCTATGCCGCCGATTTCGAGATGGCCTCGTTCGCCGCGCCGCCGGTCCCGTTGGGCATCGTGAACGCCGGCCGGGACGTCTGGTTGTTGCCGCGCTATCACGCCGAAGCGGTGCTCAAGGCCTGCAAACCCTGCACGCTCGTCGCTGATCTCCCCACCGCCGGGCATGGCGCCCTGCTCTCGCCGCTGCCGCCTGGTTTGACGGGAAACGTGGGGGCGCTGCTGAACGACCCGCCGGGCTTCGACCGCAAAGTGCTGCCGGACGTGGACCGCAAGATCGCGGCCTTCTTCCGCAATCATCTCGTTCCCTAGGGGAACCCGATCAAACTCGCTCGCAAAGCGCTCGAGGACGCGGTACGCCGGAGGCCCGGCTGAATTCAGCGCGATGAACCTTCACCTTGGCTACCTGCCCGGCTGCATCGGCCGCATCGCAGAAATGCACGCGACCTACTACGCCAGGACTGCCGATTTCGGCGCGCCGTTCGAGGCCAAGGTCGCCAGCGAATTGTCGGAATTCTGCCTGCGCTACACCGGGGGAAGGGACGGCCTTTGGCTCGCCACGGAAGGCGGCGTGATTCACGGTTCAGTCGCCATCGACGGATCCCGTGCGCGGGAGTCCGGGGCGCATTTGCGCTGGTTCATCGCGTCCGACGAAACCCGCGGGAGCGGCGTAGGTTCGCAGCTCCTGGCCGCCGCTTTGGCCTTTTGCAGGGCGCAGGCCTACCGCAGGGTCTACCTCTGGACATTCGAAGGGCTGCACGCAGCGCGGCATCTGTACGAGAAGCACGGCTTCGGGCTGTCCCGTTCGCAGCGCGGCTCCCAGTGGGGCAAGGAAGTCAACGAGCAACTCTTCACGCTCGGCGACGAATGAACACTTTCGACCCGAGGCGGTCAACCAAGGGCGCGACTGCGTCGTTCTACCGTAGACTAGTCGGCCGTAAACATCCGGGCAGGGGTCTGATGAAAATATTGCAAACAATTGTCGCCGTCTTCGCGCTGACCGCAATGGGGATCGCCCGGGCGCAGCCGATTCCGGAGATGCTGGAATCGACGGTCGGTTTCCGCAGTTTTGATCTGCCGGCGGAACAGACCGGATCTTTTGAGGTGTCCTTCGACGCCACGCCGACCGCCGAGAAGATGGACGGCTTTACCGGAATCTCGGCGATGGTGCCAAGGGAAGCCGGCGACGTTGCGGCCATCGTGCGGTTCAATGACCAGGGAACGATCGACGTGCGCAATGGCGGTTCCTTTCGAGCCGACCAGGATCTACGCTATACGGCCAATCTGGCCTACCGCGTGCGCATGGTCATCGACGTCAAGAGCAGAACTTATTCGGTGTTTGTGACCCCTCCGGGGCAGCCGGAAATATCCCTGGCCAAGAACTATTCCTTCAGAAGCCAGCAGGCCGCCGTGCGGACCTTGAGTAAACTGGTCGTCGCGGGCTACAAGGGCCGTGACGGTTATTTCGCCGGGCCGCACCGCGTCAGCGGCGTTTCCCTGAAGGCAGTTTCTGCCCCGTAAACACATGTGGAAGGAGAAGCCAGTGAAATCGATTCTCGGTGCGATTCTGTTTATGTTCTCGGCCCTTGCGATGGCGCAGGCGCCGAGCGGCAAATGGACCGGCAACGCGGCACCCAACGTCGGAACTCCATCCCGCTGCCAGCCCAATATGGCCTTCGAGCTCGTCGTTGAAGGCGCCAAGCTGGCTGGAAAGCTGGACTTCGGCAACAGGGTTCAGGAGATCGAGGCGACCGTGGCGGCAGACGGAAAATTCGAGACCACGTTTGTGAACCCCTTCGGCCATACGCTCACGGTATCGGGCAAGCTGGACGACAGCTTCAGCGTCGTCAACCCGATCCGGTGCGGCTACGCGAATATTCCGCTCAAACGTTAGCCCATGGATGGATTTTCCGGCATCTGATGGCCTGGCTGCGTTGAGTCGGAGTCCCATTCACCATTGAGCGGGGGCCGCGCATATTCCGCGACGCCATCAGGTCGAAAACGACAGCCGGTCTTCGGAGAGCGGTCAACGACTTGGCCAGGGAGTTCCGCATCCAGAAGCTTCATCGTGCCGCGCTGAAGCAGGTTCACCGGTATTCCGGCAGCGAACTCAAGCTGCATCTGGGTTGCGGTCGCAATCGCAAGGCGGGTTGGGTCAACATCGACCTGTCCGACGAAGCGGACCTGCATCTGGATCTGCGCGAGCCTCTGCCGTTCGCGGAAAATTCCGCGTCGATGATCTACAGCGAGCACTTCCTTGAGCATCTCGAGTACCCCGATCAAGCGCTCAATTTTCTCAAGGGATCGCTGAGGGTATTGCGGCCCGGCGGCCTGTTCAGCGTCGGCGTTCCGGATACCGAAGGACCCCTCAAGTCCTATGCGAGCGGGGACGACGGGTATTTCCTGGACGTGCGCGAACACTGGCACCCTGCCTGGTGCAATACGCGGATGCACAATCTGAACTACCACTTCAGGCAGAAAGGCCAGCACAAATACGCGTACGACTACGAGACGCTGGCGCGAGTCCTGGACGAAGCAGGGTTTGTCTCCGTTGCAAGGCGTCCCTTCAAACCCGACCTGGATGATGCGCGCCGGGGGCCTGGCACCATCTATGTCGACGCCCACAAATCCGGCGTGGCGCCCGTTTCGGACGCATTACCGCGGGCGGACTAGCCCTTCGTTCAGGGGCCCGCGCCTTCGAGCGCAAGGAGCGCGCGCTTGCGCTGCAAGCCTCCCGCGTAGCCGGTCAGGCTGCCGTTCGACCCCAGGATTCGGTGGCAGGGCACGACGATGCCGAGCGGATTGCGCCCGGTTGCCGCGCCGGCGGCGCGCGCGCTGCCGGGATGGCCTGCGCGCCGCGCAAGCTCCCCGTAGGTCATCGTGCTGCCGAAGCCGACCTTCGCGATCGATTTCCAGATCGCGCGCTGGAACGGCGTGCCGAGAGGGTCGAGCGGGACATCGAATCGCCTGCGCCTGCCGGCAAAATATTCCTTCAACTCGCGGCGCGCCTGCCGCAGCAAGGGGTGGCGCGCATCGCGCCGCCAATCGCGCTTCTTCGGAAAATGTTTTTGTCCCTTGAAATACACGCCGGCGAGGCCCCTCGGCGTCGCGGTGAGCAGCATCGTTCCATGGGGGCTGTCGTACTGGTCGTAGGCAAGCATGGCTACTCCTTGTGCGAGTTCCAGAGGTGAATGACGGCGTACGCGCGCCAGGGGCGCCAGGCTTCGCCCATCTCGAGCACGCGCCGCGGATTCTTCTCGCCGAGCGCGCGCATCACGCCCAGGTCGGTGTGCGGAAACGCGTCGGGCCAGGCGAGCGCGCGCATCGCGATGTACTGCGCGGTCCATTCGCCGACGCCGGGCAGCGCGCGCAGCTTCTCCAGCGTGACGTCGACGTCCGCATTCGGCGCGAGCTCGAGCTTGCCGTCGGCGATCGCGCGAGCGATGCCGATGAGGGTCCGCGCGCGTGCGCCGGGCATGCCCAGGCGCGCGATCTGCCCGTAGGGAAGACCTGCCATTTTTTTTGCCGACGGAAACGCCCTGTTGATGGAACCGAACGGCGTCTCCACTGGTTCGCCAAAATCTGCCGCGATCCGTCCGGTGACGGTTCGCGCCGCCGCAACGCTGACTTGCTGGCCGACGATCGCGCGTACCGCGACTTCGAAACCGTCAAAGGCGCCCGGCACGCGCAGGCCGGGGTGCCCCCTGGCGAGCGGGCCGAGCGCCGCCGCGACCTCCGCCGGGTTGCAGGCGAGGTCCATCAGCGCCTTCACGCGCGACAGCACCGGCGGCAGCGCCCTGGCGAGAGACGCCGATACCGCGACGCGCAGCGCGGTTTTTCCCGGTGACGGCGACACCTCGATCCAGCCCCGGTGCGCCTTGCCATCCACCTGAACGCTGACGGTGCGCCGGTAGCGGCCGTCTTCCACCGTCTCGACGCCTGCAATCGCGCGCGCGCCGAGGAACCCGCTGACGGCCGGCCAGTCGTAGGGCGGGCGGTAGCTCAACTCGAAATTGAGCGCATCGGCCACGCTGCTGCCGCTTTCCTTCATGTGCTTGCGCAGCTGCCCGGGCTGCAGCCGGTAGCGCTGCTTGAACAGCGCGTTGAAGCGCCGCAGGCTGCCGAAACCGCTCGCGAACGCCACCTCCGTCACCGGCAGCGACGTATCCGTCAGCAGCCGCTTGGCCAGCAGCAGGCGCTGCGTCTGCGCGAATTCCACCGGCGAGACGCCGAATTCGGCGCCAAAAGCGCGCCGCAGGTGGCGGTCGGTGATGCCGAGGCGCGCGGCCACGGCTTCCAGTCCTTCCTCGTCCAGCGCGCGATCCTCGATCAGGCTGGCGGCGGCCTGCGCCATGCGCGAGGTCGCGTCGATGCTGGCGTTGCCGGGGGCAAGTTCCGGCCGGCAGCGCAGGCAAGGCCGGTAGCCGGCCGCCTCGGCCGCCGCGTGGCTCGGATAGAAGCGGCAGTTCTCGCGCCTGGGCGGCTTCACGGTGCACACCGGGCGGCAGTAAATCCGTGTGGACGAGACCGCCACGAAAAACCGCCCGTCGAAGCGCGCATCGCGCGCACGCAGGGCCCGGTAGCAAGTCTGCGAATCCAGAGTCATGGCCGCAGTATGCGCGCCCGTTTGCGGCGTTGCTAGCCGTTTTCGGACATCGCGGCCATCTCGGCCGCAAGGTCCGAAAACGGCCAGCGGACGGACCGTCGCCAAGGCATGATGCGTGCGTGCGTGCCGCCGACTATCTGCGCCTGGTCTTCCTCGCCGCCATCTGGGGCGGTTCGTTCATCTTCCAGCGCGTCGCGGCGCCGGTGCTGGGCGCAGCCTGGCTCGCCGAAGGCCGGCTGCTGATCGCCGGGCTGCTGCTCACCGCGTGGTTCCGGCTGATCGGCTTCGACCCGCAATGGCGCAACTACTGGAAGCAGTACGTCGCCATCGGGCTGGTCAACATGGCCTTGCCGTCCCTGCTGTACGGCTTCGCAATGATGCACATTCCCGCGGCGCTCGCCGCGATTCTCAATTCCACCTCGCCGATGTTCGGCGCAGTGTTCGCGGCGCTGTTTCTCGGCGAGCGACTGACGTCGCGCAAGATCGCCGGTTGCGCGGCCGGGGCCGGTGGCGTCGCGCTGATCGCCCAGCCTGGCGCGTTCGCGGCGACGCCAATGTTCGCAGTTGCCGTCACCGCCTGCCTCGCCGCCTGCCTGTGCTACGGCTACACCGGTGTCGTACTGCGTAAATTTGCAGCACAGACGCCATCGCGGGGCGTCGCGGTGGGGAGCCAGCTCACAGGGGCGGCGATGCTGCTGCCCCTGCTGGCGTTATCGCCGCCTCCCGCCGAACCCACCGCACTGGCGCTGTCCAACCTGCTGGCGCTCGCATTGCTCGGCAACGCGCTCGGCATGGTGCTGTATTTCCGCCTGATCACCGACACGGGCGCGACGCGCGCGCTCACCGTGACCTACCTGATGCCCCTGTTTGCGGTCCTCTGGGGCATGCTGTTTCTCGGTGAATCGCTGCCCGCCAGCGCGCTTGCGGGCGGCGTTTTGATTCTTGCGGGAACCGTACTGGTGACACGCGGCTAGAATCGCGGACCTATGTCCGCCTATCCCCTGCTATTCCGTCCGCTCGAGCTTCCGGGCGTCACGCTGCCGAATCGCATCCTGATGGGCTCGATGCATACGGGGCTGGAGGCAAGGCCAGACGGCATGGCGCGCCTCGCCGCGTTCTATGCCGAACGTGCGCACGGCGGCGCGGCGCTGATTGCCACTGGCGGCTTTTCACCGAATGATGCCGGCGACCTCAGCCCGCATCGCGCGCAAATGAGCACGAAGGAAGACGCGGAGCGCCACAAGCCGGTGCCCCAGGCCGTGCACGACGCGGGCGGCCGCATCGTGCTGCAGATCCTGCACTCGGGCCGCTACGGTTTCCACCCGAACATCGTGGCGCCCTCGCCGGTCAAGTCCGGGATCAACCCGAATCCGCCGCGCGAGCTCGCCGCGCCGGAGATCGAGCAGACCATCGGCGATTTCGTGCGCGCGGCCGTGCTCGCGCAGGTCGCGGGCTACGACGGCGTCGAGGTCATGGGTTCGGAGGGCTACCTGATCACGCAGTTCCTTGCGCTGCGCACCAACCAGCGCAAGGACGAATGGGGCGGCGCGCTGGAAAACCGCATGCGCTTCGCGCTCGAAATCGTGCGCCAGACGCGCGCTGCAACCGGCCCGCATTTCATCGTCGTGTTCCGCATTTCGGCGCTTGAACTCGTCGAGGGCGGCCTGTCGGGCGCCGAGACCGTGCAGCTCGCGAAGGCGATCGAAGCGGCGGGCGCGACGATCCTGAATACCGGCATCGGCTGGCACGAGGCGCGCATCCCGACCATCGCGCAGGCGGTGCCGCGCGCGGGCTTCGCGTGGGCGGCGCGGCGCATCCGGGACGCGGTGAAGATTCCGGTGATCGCCTCGAACCGCATCAACGCACCCGAAATCGCCGAGGACATCCTTGCGCGCGGCGACGCCGACATGGTGTCGCTCGCGCGCGCGATGCTGTCGGACGCCGAGTTCCCGAACAAGGCGAAAGCCGGCGACCGCGCCGGCATCAACATCTGCATCGCCTGCAACCAGGCCTGCCTGGACCATTACTTCATCGGCCAGCCGGCAAGTTGCGTGGTGAATCCGCGCGCCGGCCGCGAATGCAGGCTTGTCTACGTGAAAACCGCGAAAAAGAAGCGTGTTGCGGTGGTCGGCGGCGGTCCCGCCGGGCTTTCCTGCGCCGCGGTCGCCGCCGAGCGCGGCCACGAAGTGACGCTGTTCGAGCGGGCCGCGGAACTCGGCGGCCAGTTCAACCTCGCAAAAAAAATCCCCGGCAAGCAGGAGTTCGGCGAATCGGTGGCCTACTACGGCGAGCGGCTGCGGCGCGCCGGCGCGCGCGTGCTGCTGGACCATCCCGCCAGCGAGGCCGAACTGGCGCAATTCGACGAGGTGGTTCTTGCGACCGGCATCGAGCCGCGCAAGCCGGCGATCCCCGGCATCGGCCACCGCAGCGTCACCGGCTATGTGGACCTGCTCGCCGGCCGCGCGCCGGCCGGGAGGAACGTCGTCATCATCGGCGCGGGCGGGATTGGCTTCGATGTAGCGCTCTATCTGCTCGAGCGGTCCAGCCGCTCTGCGCTGGAATTCAAGGAGTTCAACAGGCATTGGGGCATTTCCGAGGACTCTTCTATTTCAGGCGGTCTGGCCCCTGAAGGCGCAGAAATGCCTCATGAAATATGCAAAATCACCATGCTGAAACGCTCTACGACGCCATTCGGCAGCACGCTCGGGCGCACCACGGGCTGGGTGCATCGGGCCGAGCTCCAGCGCAACGGCGTCCACATGATCAAGGGCGTCGAGTACCGCAAGATCGACGACGCCGGCGTGCACATCGCTGTGGAAGGAAAGGAAACGCTGGTTTCCGCGGACACGGTCGTCGTATGCGCCGGTCAGGATTCGTTCGTGCCCTTTTCCAGGGAAACAAAGAAGTTTCATCTCATCGGCGGCGCCAAGGCAGCCGGCGAGCTCGACGCCAAGCGCGCCATGCTGGAAGGCGCGGAACTCGCAGCAAGACTGTGAAGCGCCGCGTTTTGTTCGTCCTGCGCGGCAAGCTTGGCGAAACGATGGTCGCTTTCGCCACGGTGCGGGCGTTTGCCGACGCCTGTCCGGGCGATGACGTGACGCTTCTGGTGCGCGCCAATTACCTGCCGCTTTTCGAGGGCGAGGCAGGCATGCGCGTGATCGGCTTTTCCAGCAGGCTGGCAATGTACGCGAAGCTCGCGCGGCTGCGCCTTTTCGAAGCCCCGTTCGACGCCTTGCTGGTCCTAGTCGGCGCCGGCCCGCCGATCGCGCGGCTCGGCCGCATGGTGCGCGCACGCCGCAAGATCTACCTGGACGGACGCTTCAAGGATATCTACGCGCAGTGGCCGCAGGTCCCGGACGATCACCTGCACTTCGAACCGGCCTGGATGGTCGCGCGCGCCTACGAGCCCGGACTGGCGGCGCCGCAGCACTCGCGCATCTCGAGCCTCGCGGTGCGGCGCAACGCCGCAAAAATCGTCGCCATCGCGCCGGTATCGGACGAGCCGCGGCGCAGCATGGCGCCCGACACGCTGCACGCCCTGATCGGGGCGCTTGCGCGCTGGCATCCCGGATGCGACATCCGGGTACTCGTCAATCCCGCGGACCGGGACGCGCGGCCACTGCTTGAAGCAGGAAAAAACGCAGGCCTGCCGGCCGGCGCACGATTCGAGCATTTCCTGACCCTGCAGGCCCTGGTCGCGGCGCTTTGCCGCCTGGAGCACCTGTATTCGACCGACACCGGCGTGTATCACCTCGCGACCGCGATCGGCATTCCGACCACGACCTACTTCGGGCCCACCCAGCCCTGGAAGAATGCCTTTCCCGCGCAGCCCGGCCTGGCGCGCGTACGGCTTGCCGCCCTTGGCGGCGATCATTGCGAGGAAAAGCAGTGCTGCGAGCCGATCTGCCTCGCCGGTGCCGTCGCCCAGCACGCCGGTGCACAGGCCGGCATGCGCGTCGATGGCACGCCGCCGCGCTGCCTGCTGCGCCGTCACACGGCTGCGGAGCTTGGACAACTTGCGATACTGAGCGGACCGCAACCGGCGGTGGCGCGCGAACCGATCCCGGTACACTAGCGGCATGGGAACAGTCGTTGCGTTGACGGGGCAGGTAGGCGGAGCAAAGCTGGTGGACGGCCTCTACCGGCTGCGCGGCAAGGACCTGGTCGCGATCGTGAATACAGGCGACGATTACGAACACCTGACGCTGCGCTTTTCCCCCGATATCGACACCGTGCTGTATGTGCTGGCGGGCATGGCGAATCCGGCTGCGGCCTGGGAGCCGGCCGGCGAGAGCCGCGCGCTGTATGCCACGCTGAAGCAGTTCGGCGGCCCGGACCGGCTCTCGCTCGGAGACAAGGGACTTGCCGCGCCGCTGCTGCGCACCGCCTGGCTTGCCGAGGACCGGGGCCTCACCGAGATCACGCTGAATTTCTGCCGCCAGCTCGGCATCGCGGCGCGTGTATTGCCGATGAGCGACGACCGGGTGCGCACCTACGTCCTCACCGAGGACGGCGAAGTGAGTTTCCAGGAGTACTTCGATACCCTCGCCTGCGAGCCGGCGGTCACCGGCTTCAAGTACGCCGGCGCGGAGGACGCGAGACTGACGCAGGAAGTGTCCGACGCGCTCGATTCGGAAGACCTGGAAGCGGTGGTGATCTGCCCGGCCAACCCCTACCACACCATCCGCCCGATTCTCGAAGTGCCCAACATGCGCGACATGCTGCGCAAGCGGGGCGCCCCGGTGATCGCGGTGACCCCGATCGTCGGCGGCAAGGCGCTCAAGGGCTCGGCCGGCAAAATCATGCGGGAATTGGGGCACGAAGCCTCGGCGCGCCGCGCCGCGCTCGAGTACCTGCGACTCATCGATGGCTTCGTCATCGATATCGAAGACGAGGCGAGCGCGGAAGACGTGCGCGCAAGCGGCATCGAAGTGCTGGTCACCAACACCGTGATGCGCACCCTGGAAGACCGTAGCGCCCTTGCGCGCGCGGTGCTCGCCTTCGCGCAGACGGTCCGCGAACGGCGCCTGCAGGAAGCGTAGAGACCTTGAACGCCGGGTCCGCAGCGCTGCCGCCTGCCGCCGAAGGCGCCGCGCTGTTCGCGCGCATCGCCGGCAATATCGAAAAGGTGATGCGCGGCAGCCGGGACGGGGTGCGCAAGCTGCTGGCCGCGTTCGCCTCGGGCGGCCACGTGCTGATCGAGGACTTCCCCGGCACGGGCAAGACCACGCTTGCCAAAAGCCTCGCCGCCTCCATCGGCGCGCGCTTCACGCGCGTGCAGTTCACTCCCGACCTGCTCCCGTCCGACATCCTCGGCGTCTCGATCTTCAACCAGAAGGAGCAGGTGTTCGAATTCCGCTCCGGGCCCGTATTCACCTCGATCCTCCTGGCCGACGAGATCAATCGCGCTTCGCCGCGCACCCAGTCGGCGCTGCTCGAGGTCATGGCCGAGGGCCAGGTTTCGGTCGAAGGGCGCACGCACGCCATGGACGAACTGTTCTTCGTCGTCGCGACGCAGAACCCGGTTGAATTCCGCGGCACCTACCCGCTGCCCGAGGCGCAGATGGACCGGTTTGCGATGTGCATTGCGCTCGGCTATGTCGACGCCGACGTGGAAGCCGAGGTGCTCGCGGCGCAGGATTTCGGCCACCCGCTCGCGAGCCTGCGCGCGGCCGCCACGCGCGAAGAAGTTCTGGCGCTGAAGGAACGCGTGCGCCACGTGCGCCTCGCGGACGAACTGCGCCGCTATGTCGTGGAAATCGTGCGCCGTACCCGCAGCGCTCCGCAGGTCCAGCTCGGCTGCGGGCCGCGCGCGTCGATCGCGCTCGCCGGCGCGGCCAGGGCGCTGGCGCTGTTCGACGGCGACGAATACGTGCGCCCGGAGCACCTGCACGAACTCGCCGTGCCCGTGCTTGCGCACCGGATGGTGCTCGATCCGCAGGCAAAGTTTGCCGGCGCAACCGCTGCGGCGCTGGTCGCGGGCATCCTGCGCGAGGTGCCGGTCCCGGCGTGAAACGCCCCGCTCCGACATGAGGCGGGCGATTTTTCGCGCGCTGCGCATCGCGAGCGCGCTCGATCAGGGATTGCGTGAGCGGCTTACCCCAGCCGGCTGGCTTGTGCTCGGCACCTGCAGCATGGCGGCAGCGGCCGGCCTGGACACCAACCAGACGGTCACCTATCGCGCGTTCACGTTTCTCTTCGTGCTGCTGGTCTTGAGCTACCTGGCGAGCCTGTTTTTCCGCGCGCGCCTGGAATCGAGCCGCGACCTGCCGCGCTACGCCACCGCCGGCGAGCCCTGCCAGTACCGCGTCGTGCTTGCCAACCGCGGTGCGCGCGCGCTCGAGGGCGCCTCGGTCCTGGAGCGGTTTCGCGATCCGCGCCCTGCGTATGAGGAATGGCGCAACGCGCGCGAGCCGGGCGAGGAGCGCCGCAACTGGTGGGACCGCACGATCGGCTATTTCCGCTGGCGCTGGCTGATCGAGCGCCGCCTGCCGCGCGACGTGCGGCGCGTCGAGCTGGGCGTCATCGCGCCGGGCGAACGGCGCGAACTGCGGCTCGCCTTCACGCCGCGCCGCCGCGGGCGCATCGAATTCGCCGGGCTCACGGTCGGCCGGACCGACCCGCTCGGGCTGGTGCGCGGGCTTGCGCGCCTGCCGCTCGCGGCCCGCCTGACCGCGTTGCCGCGCCGCTATCGCCTGCCGGAGATCGCGCTGCCGGGGCGGCGCAAATTCCAGCCCGGCGGCGTGTCGCTGGCGGCCTCGGTGGGCGATTCCGAGGAGTTCCTGGCGCTGCGCGACTATCGCCCGGGCGACCCGCTGCAGCGCGTGCACTGGAAGAGCTACGCGCGCACCGGCAAGCCGGTCGTGAAGGAATACCAGGATGAGTTCTTCGAGCGTCATGCGCTGGTGCTGGATACCGGCACCCGGCACGGCGAAGACGCGGCGTTCGAGGACGCGGTTGCGCTCGCCGCCTCATTCGTCTACACCATGGACACGCACGAATGCCTGCTCGACCTGCTATTCGTTGCGGATAGGTCCGCAGGCGCAAATGCGGCGCCCGCGGGTGAAAGCAGGTCCGCAGGCGCAAATGCGGTACCTGCGGGTGAAAGCGGCGTGAGGGCCTACACCGCGGGACGGGGCCAGATGCAGTCCAGCCACATGCTCGAAGTTCTCGCTGCGGTAGCGCCAAGCGAGCCCATCGCGTTTTCCAATCTCGCTCGCGCGGTGGTCGGGCGCCGCGAGAACCTCTCCAGCGTGATCCTGATCCTGCTTTCCTGGGACGAGGAACGGCGCAAGCTGGCGGCCGCGCTGCGCGCCACGGGCGCGGACGTGCGCGCTTTGCTGGTTTGCGCGGAGCGGGACGCCCCGCCTGATCCGCCGCCAGGCGTCCTGCTGCTGGTGCCGGGCAAAATCGAACTGGGGCTGGCCGGCCTGCGATGAACGCGCCTCCGCTGCTGATCGGCGCCGCGCTCGCCTTCTGGGGATGGCAAAGCGGCAACCTCGTCATCGGCGTTCTGCTGGGTCTCGTGCTGGAGTCGCTGCGCGCGATGCGGCTGCGCATCGACCTGGGCGTCAACGAGCACTCCACGATCGCCGACCTTTCCACCATCGGCTTCGTCCTGCTGGCGGTGCTGCTCGCCGCCAACCGCGGCATCGGACGAGGCGTCCTCGAGGCCTTCACCTGGATGCCCATCGTGCTGTCGCCGATTCTCGCGGCACAGCTGGTGAGCACCGACCGGCGCATTCCGCTCTCGGCGCTGTTCCGCTACATGCGCAAACTCAAGCGGGAGCAACCCGATGTCAAGGATCCTCCGGTGGACGTGAGCGCGGTTTACGCTGCCCTCACGCTGCTGGCGGCGGGCATGGCCAACCAACGCGGCCCCGAGTTCTACATCGCAGTGGTGGCCGGCACCGCCCTGCTGATTTACGCGACGCGCCCGCGCGGACGCGGCCTGGCCGTGGCCGCCCTGATGCTGAGCGCGGCCGCGGCGCTCGGGCATGTGGGCCATGTCGGGCTTGCGCAGGCCCAGTTGATGCTGGTGGACTGGGTACTGGACCTCAACATGCACGGCGTCGATCCGGATCCCTACCGATCGCGCACGGAACTGGGTTCGCTGGGCCGCCTGAAAAAGTACGACGCGATCGTGCTGCGCGTCTACGCGGACCGGAAGGACGCCAGTCGCCTGCAGTCGCAATTCCAGCTACTGCACCGCGCCAGCTACAACACCTACGTTGCCGGCATCTGGGTGGCGCGCGGCGCGCCGATGGAGAACCTCGATTCCGAAGCCGACAACGAAACCTGGGTATTGGAGCAGAACCCGCGGCAGGGGCCGCCGCCCTTGCGTGTACGCATGTCGGCGCGTTTCCATCTGGGCCAATCCTTGCTGCCGTTGCCGGCTGGCACCACGCGCATCGTCTCGTTTCCGGCGACGCAGATGCACCGCAATCCGCTGGGCGCGGCGCACGCAAACCTCGCCGTCGATTGGGCGAACTACGAAGCGCAGGCGGCTCCCGGAATCGCGCGCTATACGCCGCCGGCCGCCGACGACATCGCGGTTCCCGCCGAAGAGCGGCCGGTCCTCGAGGCCGTCGTCGCCGAGCTCGGCCTGCGCGAACTCGCGCCGGCGGAGCGATTGCATCGCATCGAGCAATACCTCGGAAAATTTGCCTATTCGACATTCCGCGAGCGGCCGGTGCCGGCAGGCGAAACCGCCCTCGGAGATTTCCTCACGCGTTCGCGCGCGGGACACTGCGAATACTTCGCCACCGCAGCGACGCTGCTCGCGCGCGCCGCGGGCGTGCCGGCACGCTACGCGACCGGGTTCTCCGCCATCGAATACAGCCCTCTGGAGGGCGCCTGGGTGGTGCGCACGCGCCACGCGCACGCCTGGTCGCGCGCCTGGGTGGACGGCCGCTGGCTGGAATTGGATGCGACCCCCCCAAGCTGGGGCGCCGAGGAGGAAGGCGAGGCGCCGGTCTGGCAGGGACTCGCCGACCTGCTGCGCTATGCCGGCTTTCGCTGGTCCCAGCGCGACCAATTCAAGCTGAGCGACGGCTGGTACGCGGTGCTCGCCGTCCTCGCGCTCTACCTGGGCTGGAGCGTGCTGCGCGGCCGGCGCGTCGTGCGCGAAAAGCCGTCCGCGGATGCCGCGCGCCGCCGCTACCCGGGGGAAGACTCCGAGTTCTACGCCGTCGCGAAATCCCTGCCGCCGCGCGAGACTAGCGAAACGCACGCCGCATGGATGAAACGCATCGATGCACGAATCCCCTACAAATCGGCGGACCAGATCCGCGAGGCATTGCGGCTGCACCAGCGCTACCGCTTCGACCCGGCCGGCCTGTCGCGCAATGAGCGCAATCGTCTGCGCGAGTTGTGCCGCGGCCTTGCGGCGCCGGCCCGATCGCAGCCGGATCCCCGGGGGGCGCGATAGGGCCGGCTATGTGCCCGGCTTCGCCGACCGGAGCTTGGCGAGGAGAGTCCGGGTCACGGCAACGTCGGGGTGCGCTTCGCCGAGCGCCTTCACCCGGATGTCGAGCGCGCGCTTGAGAAGCGCCTCGGCCGCCGTATTCGCGCCGCGAGCGGCGTACACACCGGCAAGTCCCTGCAGCGCCGCCGCCATGCGCGGATGATCCCGGTCGAGCGATTCTTCGAGGATCGCCACCGCGCGCTTGTACAGGGCTTCAGCGGAGTCGTACTGGGCCTGGCGGGCGTACAACGCGGCCAGGCCCTGCAGCGGACGCGCCATCAGCGGATGGTCGCGGTCGCGCGTGTCATCGATGAGCGCGATTGCGCGCTTGTACAGCGTCTCGGCCGCTTCGAACCGGCCTTGCCGCGCCTCGAGGGACGCAAGGCCGGTCAGCGCGAACGAGAACTGGTTGACGGTTCCCCGGGGCTGCGGCGTCTGCTCGGCCGTTTTCTCCCAGATCGGCAGCGACCGCTTGAAGAGCGCCTCCGCCTCTGCGAACTTACCTTCCTCGCGGTAGAGCTCGGCCAGGCCATTGAGCGTGGAGCCCACGTCCGGATGATCGGCGCCCGCCATTTCCCGAATTGCCAGGGCGCGCTTGAACAGGGGTTCGGCCTCGGAATACCGGCCTTGCGCCGAATAGAGTTGCGCCAGATTGTTGAGCGCCTGTCCCAGGCCCGGTTGATCTGAGGCGCGTGCATTTTCCCTGATCGTCAGTGATCGCCGATACAGGGGCTCGGCCGCTGCAAACTGGCCCTGCGCGCGGTAAAACTCCGCCAATCTGTTGAGCGAAGCGGCTACGGAGGGATGGTCCGGGCCGCGCTCGCGTTCCGCCAATTCGAGCGCCTTTTTCGCGACCACGATGCCGCTGTCAAACTTTCCCTGGAAAAAAAGGTTCGACGATTCCTGCAGCAGCGCCTTCCATTCGTCGCTCGGCGGAGAGCCTTTCGAGCCGAAGTCCCGCGTCCTCTGCGCGTCCGCCGGTCCACCGAGCAGCAGCGCCGCCAAGGCAAGCGCCGCGACAATGTTCGTCTTGTATGGGGACGTCATAGTTGGTGCCGGTTGACGGGATCGAACCGCCGACCTTCGGTTTACAAAACCGCTGCTCTACCGACTGAGCTAAACCGGCACGGAACGGATTCTAATCCCGGGTCCCCGCCTGCGCGGAGACGGTGCCGGCGCAGCTATTTGACGCGGCGCAGCTGCGGCTTGCCGCCCGTGGGCTTGGTCGGTTCTGTCGGGGCGGCTCCCGCCGGGGCCGGCAGCGCCGGGCCGGACTCGTTCGAAGGCCCGGGCCTGCCGGTCTCTTTCTCGGCGTCGGCCTGGACCGCGGGCTTGGGCGCGTCGACATCGAAGGTCATGCCATGCCCGGTCTCGCGCGCGTAGAGCGCGCTGATGCAGGGCACCGGCACGGAGATCTGGCGCGCGACGCCGGCGAAGCGCGCCGAGAATTCGACCAGTTCGTTGCCCATCTGCAGCTTGTGCACGGCGCTCGGGGACACGTTGAGCGTAATCTCGCCGTTGCGCACGTATTCGGAAGGCACCTGCGAGCGCGAATCCACCTTCACCGAGAGATGCGGCGTATAGCCGTTGTCCACGCACCACTCGTAGAGCGCGCGCAGAAGATACGGCTTGGTGGAAATCTCGGTCGGCATCGGCTTGCGGCCCCGGCCTACCTGCGCATCACCTTTTCGGACGGCGTCAGCGCCTCGATGAACGCCGGCCGCGAGAACAGCCGCTCGGCGTACTTCATCAGCGGCGCGGCCGGCTTGCCCAGCTTGATGCCGTAGTGGTCCAGGCGCCACAGCAGCGGCGCGAGGGCAACGTCCAGCATCGTGAAGTCGTCGCCCAGCATGTGCTTGGTCTTGGTGAAGATCGGCGACAGTTCGATCAGCCGGTCGGTGACGTGCGCCTTGGCGCGGTCCGACTGCTTCTCCTTGCCCGACTCGAGGGCATCGATCTGCGAGAACAGCTCGACCTCCATGTTGAAAAGCATCAGCCGGGCGCGCGCGCGCATCACCGGATCCGCGGGCATCAGCTGCGGGTGCGGAAAGCGCTCGTCGATGTATTCGTTGATGATGTTCGACTCGTACAGGACGAGATCGCGCTCCACCAGCACCGGAAGCCGGTTGTACGGGTTCATCACCGCGATGTCTTCCGGCTTGTTGTACATGTCCACGTCGATGACCTGGAAGTCCATGCCCTTCTCGTACAGCACGAAGCGGCAGCGGTGGCTGAAAGGACAGGTGGTGCCTGAATACAGTTGCATCATGACGCGGGGTTCCTAGACGGAGAAAAAAGCCGGGCGGTGCCCGGCTTCCGTTGCTTCAAAAGCAACGCTATTTCACATCCTTCCAATATTCCTTCTTCAGCGCATAGGCGAAGATGAACAGGATGCCGAGCGCGAACAGGACCACGATGCCGATGCGCTTGCGGCTGTTGGCGACCGGCTCTCCCATGTAGACGAGGTAATTGACGAGATCGCGCACCGTGGTGTCGTACTGCACCGTGTTTTGCGTGCCCGGGGAAATCTCGCTCCACTTGTACTCGCTAGGCGCATGCTCGGCGGCACGCGAGACCACCTGCAGGCCCTTCTCGCCCTGCAGGGTCCAGAGCGCGTGCGGCATCGCGACCTGCGGAAACACCGCGTTATTCCAGCCGGTCGGCGACTTTTCGTCGCGGTAGAACGTCCGCAGATAGGTATACAGCCAGTCCGCGCCGCGCGAACGGCCCACCACGGTGAGATCCGGCGGCGCGGCCCCGAACATCACCTTGCCATCCTTGGGCGTGAGCGCCACCTTCATGGTGTCGCCGACCTTCGCCTCGGTAAGGATCAGGTTGTCGCGGATCTGAGCCTCCGTCAGGCCGAGGTCGGTGAGGCGGTTGTAGCGCATGTACTGCGCGCCGTGGCAGTTCAGGCAGTAGTTGACGAAGGTCCTGGCGCCCGACTGCAGGCTCACCAGGTCGGTCGGGTCGATCGGCGCCCGGTCGAGCCGGTAGCCGCCCTCCGAGGCCTGCACCGGGACTGCGGCCGCGAGCGGCGCGAACAGGAGCGTAAGCAGGAATTTCCTCATGGCGCGCTTCACGTCGTCACCCGGCTCGGCACCGGCAGCGTCCGGTCCCTAGCCGTGTACCAGGGCATCAGGAAAAAGAACGCGAAGTAGAGAACCGTGAACACCCGGGCCGCGATCGTGGCGCGATCGGCATGACCAAGCCAGGCGCCGGCCTGGCCCCAGACCGTGACCGGTTGGGTGCCGAGGTATCCCAGGGCCAGGAAGGTGGCCACAAAGATCGCCAGCGCGCTCTTGTAGAGCGCGCCGCGGTAGCGAATCGACTTCACGGGGCTGCGGTCGAGCCAGGGCAGGAAAAACAGGATGAGCGTCGCGACGCCCATCGCCAGCACGCCGGGAAACTGCGAATTGAACAGCGGCGGCACCGCGCGCAGGATCGAATAGTACGGCGTGAAGTACCAGACCGGCGCGATGTGCGCAGGCGTCTTCAGCGGGTCGGCGGGAATGAAATTGTTGTACTCGAGAAAATAGCCGCCCATTTCCGGCACGAAGAACAGCACCAGGCAGAACAACGCCATGAAGATCACCGCGCCGGCGAAGTCCTTGACCGTGTAGTAGGGGTGGAACGGAATGCCGTCCAGCGGATGACCGTCCGGCCCCTTGGTCTTCTTGATCTCCACGCCGTCGGGATTGTTCGAACCGACGTCGTGCAGCGCGAGGATGTGCGCGGCCACCAGCCCCAGCAGGACCAGCGGAATCGCGATCACATGCAGCGCAAAGAAGCGGTTCAGCGTCGCATCGCCGACCACGTAATCGCCCCGGATCCAGATCGCCAGGTCAGGCCCGATGAACGGGATGGTGGCGAACAGGTTCACGATCACCTGCGCGCCCCAATAGGACATCTGGCCCCACGGCAGCAGGTAGCCCATGAACGCCTCGGCCATCAGCGTCAGGTAAATCAGCACGCCGAAGATCCAGATCAGTTCGCGCGGCGCCTTGTACGAACCGTAGAGCAGGGCGCGGAACATGTGCAGGTAGACCACGACGAAGAACGCCGATGCGCCGGTGGAATGGATGTAGCGGATCAGCCAGCCGCCGGGCACGTCGCGCATGATGTACTCGACCGAGCCGAAGGCGAGCGCGGCATCGGGCTTGTAGTTCATCGTCAGGAAGATGCCCGAAACGATCTGGATCACCAGCACGACGATCGACAGCGCGCCGAAGAAGTACCAGAAATTGAAATTCTTCGGCGCGTAGTACTCCGAGGCGTGCTTGCGGAACTCCTCGGCGACCGAGGGCATGCGCGCATCGAACCAGTCCCACAGGGCCATCAGTCTGGATGCCATGGCCTAGGCCCCCTTCTTGTCGTCGCCGATCAGGATCGTGCTGTCGGACAGATAGGTGTGCGGCGGCACGTCAAGGTTCACCGGCGCCGGGGCGCCCTTGTAGACGCGGCCCGCCAGGTCGAATTTCGATCCATGGCAGGGGCACAGAAAGCCGCCGAGCCAGTCCGCGCCCATTTCGGCCCTCGCATCGATCGACTTGGCCTGCGGCGAGCAGCCGAGGTGGGAGCAGATCCCGACGAGCACCAGGAACTCCGGCTTGATGGAGCGGTACTCGTTCCTGGCGTATTCCGGCTGCAGCGGCACCTCGGACTTCGGATCCGACACGCGGTCGTCCGACTTTTTCACCGACTCCAGCATCTCCTTGGTGCGTCGCATGATCCAGACCGGCTTGCCGCGCCATTCCACGACCTGGAGTTCGCCCGGCGCGAGGCTCGAGATGTCGGCCTGCACCGGCGCACCGGCCGCCTTGGCGCGTTCCGACGGCCACCAGCTCCAGGCAAACGGTACGGCGACGGCAGCACCCGCCGCGCCGCTGAGGGCGGCCGTCGCGGCAATCAGATTGCGCCGCGTGTTATCTATTTTTTTTTCGCTCATGAAGGCGTCTGGAGAAGGTGGTGGAAAGTGGTGGGCTGGAGGCCAGGCGGCGCTACGCAGCGCAGGCGCGATTCTAGCGTCCGGCCGTGGAAATGTCTACGTTTTCGCGGCTAAGTGGTTAAAACAAAAGGTAAAACATGGTAGATTGGGAAATCCCATGCGGCGCCTCTGGATCATCTTTTCGCAGACAGCCACGATCTGTCTTGCGGTGCTGTTCGTGGTCGCGACGCTCAAGCCCGAGTGGCTGCCGGCGCGCGCCCCGCTGCTGCCGATCGCGGTGATGCAGCAGGAGGCGCCGAATGCGGGCGCTACGGCGCCGCGCGCGGATTCTTACCACGCGGCGGTCAAGAAGGCGATGCCTTCGGTGGTCAACATCTCCACTTCGAAGGAGCTGCGCCTGCCACGCAATTCGCCGCTGTACGAATTGCGCCGCTTCCTGGGCGACGATCCGCAGAAGGCGACCAGCCTGGGCTCCGGCGTCATCGTGAGCCCGAGCGGCTACATCCTCACCAACAACCACGTCGTCGAAACGGCCGATGAGATCGAAGTGTCGCTCTCCGACGGCAAGAAGCTGCTCGCCACCGTGGTCGGCAGCGATCCGGAGACCGACCTGGCGGTGCTGCACGTCGATGCCAAGGACCTGCCGGCGACCACCTTCGGCTCGTCGGACTCGCTGCGGGTCGGCGATATCGTGCTGGCGATCGGCAATCCCTTCGGCTTCGGCCAGACGGTGACCGCGGGCATCGTTTCGGCGCTAGGCCGCTCGGGCCTCGGCATCAACGTCTTTGAGAACTTCATCCAGACCGACGCCGCCATCAATCCCGGCAATTCCGGCGGCGCGCTGGTGGACGCCAGCGGCAACCTGGTCGGCGTCAACACCGCGATCTTTTCGCGCAATGGCGGCTCGATGGGCATCGGGTTCGCGACGCCGGTTTCGACCGCCAAGCTGGTGCTGGAGCAGATCATCAAGAACGGCTCGGTGACGCGCGGCTGGATCGGCGTAGAGCTGGGGCCGGTCACGCCGGCGCTGGCCGAGTCGTTCAACCTCGGCACGTCCGAGGGCGCGATCATCAAGGGCGTGCTGAACGGCGGTCCTGCCGACAAGGCGGGCGTCAAACCCGGAGACGTGCTGATGTCGATCGAAGGCAAGCCGATCCTCGATCCGCAGAGCGTGCTCAACGTGGTCACCGGCATTGCGCCGGGCAGCGCGGCCAAAATGAAGGTGAAGCGCAAGGGCCAGGATCTGGAAATGGCGGTCACGGTCGGCCGCCGTCCCAAGCCGCCGGCACGGCCCGAATGAAAAAGCGGATGGCGCTGCCGCTGCCCGACGACGCGGTCGCCATCCGCAAGCTCGCGGCGCATTCGATGTTCGAGCTGTTCTCCAGCGTCAGCCAGGGCATGATGCTCGTGGACCGCACCGGCCGCGTGGTCTGGATCAACGAGGGCTACAAGCGCTTCCTGCCGGCGCTCGGATTCGCGCGCAGCGAGGATTTCGTCGGCCGCCCGGTCGAGGAAGTGGTGCCGAACACCCTGATGCACCACGTGCTGGAAACCGGCAAGCCAATCCTCGTCGACCTGCTGACCAACAAGGCCGGCACCTTCGTCGTGTCACGCATCCCGCTGCGCGACGAAGCGGGTGAAGTGATCGGCGCCATCGGCATGGTGCTGTTCGACCATCCCGAGACCACGCTGCAGCCGCTGATCGCCAAGTTCGCGCGCATGCAGCAGGACCTGGACGAGGCGCGTCAGGAGCTGGCTGCGCGAAGGGGCACCAAGTACACGTTCGCGAGCTTCATCGGCACGAGTCCGGCGGCGCTGGAAGTGAAGCGCCAGGCGCGCCGCGCCGCGCAGACCGACTCGACCGTGCTGCTGCTGGGCGAAACCGGCACGGGCAAGGAATTGCTCGCCCACGCCATCCACGCCTCCTCGGCGCGCGCCAAGCGGCCGTTCATCGGGGTCAACCTCGCGGCGGTGCCCGAGACGCTGATGGAAGCGGAGTTCTTCGGCGTCGCCCCCGGGGCCTACACCGGCGCCGATCGCAAGAGCCGCGACGGCAAATTCAAGCTGGCGGACAAGGGCACGCTGTTCTTAGACGAGGCCGGCGACATGCCGCTCGCGCTGCAGGCAAAGTTGCTGCGCGCGCTGCAGGAGCAGGAGATCGAGCCGCTCGGCTCCAACAAGGTGATCAAGGTGGACGTGCGCGTGATTGCGGCAACCAGCCGGGATCTGAAGGCGATGGTGGCCGACGGACGCTTCCGCGAGGACCTGTACTACCGCCTGAACGTGCTGCCGGTAAAACTGCCGCCGCTGCGCGAGCGCATTCCCGACCTGGAAGCGCTCGCCGAGAGCCTGCTCGAATCCATCGCCGCGCGAACCGGCATGCCGCAACGCGAACTGAGCCCCTCGGCGCTGGCCGTGCTCGCCGCGCACCGCTGGCCGGGGAACATCCGCGAACTGCGCAACGCGCTCGAGCAGGCGGCGATGCTCACCGATAACCCGCGCCTGTCGGCCGAGGATTTCACACAGGTGCTGCCAGGGACGGCGGCGCCCGGCGATGCCGCAAAAGCGGGCCCGCCCCGCCCGCTGCCACAGCTGATCGCGGAACTGGAGCGCAGCTCGATCCTGTCGGCGCTTGCGGCGACGGGCGGCAACAAGGTGTCGGCCGCGAGAATGCTCGGCATTTCACGGGCGACGCTTTACGAGAAGCTGGGCGAGATGAAATAGCGACCGGGCGCGATCAT
>Ga0315910_10000977_pt1 | contig 27041 bp, 27 predicted proteins | sample EdamamesoilMG_FD_204470 | JGI IMG/M metagenome (GOLD analysis project Ga0315910, IMG submission 204470) | Garden soil microbial communities collected in Santa Monica, California, United States - Edamame soil | ecosystem: Environmental > Terrestrial > Soil > Garden | place: USA: California... | reverse complement strand
TATGCGCCCAAACTTATAACAAAATAATAACTCCCAAAAGGTGAGTACCCCAAAATTTAGTATGCATACATAAATTAAATACCCCTAAAAGGGGCATTGAAAACGTTTGTGCTAATCCATGTTAGCACAAAAACGCGGTTTTTAGCCTGTCTAAAACGTTTGCTTAGCGAATGCTTGTTCGTTACAGAATTATCGCAAATTCTATCCTGCGGTTGAGCTGGCGCCCCTCTTCTGAATCGTTGGATGCCACCGGGTTATCCGGTCCAAATCCTTTGTAAAGAAGCCTTTTTTTATCTATCCCTTTTGAAATCAAATGGTTATAAACTGAAATCGATCTTTTTTCCGAAAGTTGCTGGTTGTACTGAACAGAACCAAGATTATCAGTGTACCCCCTTATTTCTACCCTTACTTTCGGATTTTCCGTAAGAAATTTATAAACCTTGACCAATTCTGAGGCCGACTTTTCCTTTAAATCATACTTATCATGATCGAAGAAGATATTATTCAACACCACTGTCGAGCCTGCCTGAACACGCTCTAACTCGATATCAAGAACAATAGGCTTGAAGTCCTTTACTTCAGCGTAGTTAAAGTTGAGACTCCTGAACAAATACCCTGGCTTGCTAACATACAAGGCATACTCGGCACCCTGGGTTAACACCATCAGGTACTCACCTGTTATGGAGTCTGATTCTACCAGCGATTCGGCTTCATTCTTTGTAATATTGATCAACTCAACACGGGCCGTGAGCTTCTCCTTGGAGACTTTATCCCGAACTATACCCTTCACATAATTGCTTCTAAACTTTACCTGCACCTCTTCCGGAATTAACACCTCTACGATTTTGCTGGTGGACACACCGGCAGACAATGTTTCTTCATGCGAATAGTATCCTCGTTTTCCGTCTGCTGTGATAAACAGCGAGAACTGGTCTTCAAAATTATTTATCGGTGCTCCGATATTTTTGGGTGACGTCCACCCTGTTGTGTCGCGTTCGCTGAAGAAAATATCATAGCCACCAAAACCAGGTAATCCGTTAGAAGCAAAGTACAACGTTCGATTGTTCACATGAATGAACGGTGATATTTCATCGTATACCGAGTTGATCGTTTTGCCCGCGTTAACGGCCTTAGTCCACTTACCATTATCATCAAGCGTTGAATACCAGATATCCCTTCTTCCCAAACCATTTCTGCGATCGGAAACAAAATAAAGTGTACGTCCATCAGCCGAAAGTGAGGGTTGCGACTCCCACGAAATACTATTCACATTTGTGCCCAGATTTTTTGGCTCCGACCATTCATTACCAACCTTTTTACTTTCATACAAATCACAACTACCAATACCCTCGCGACCTACGCATGATGTAAAAATGAGCTTGCGTCCGTCTGCTGAAATGGTGCTCGTACCTTCGTTCAGTTGCGTATTAATATTCTTTGATATCGAAGCCGGCTTCGTCCACTGGCCTTTATCGTTCTTTTGCGACACAACCAAATCCTCATCCGCATTCGGGTCGTTACTTTCTCTGCGTGTAAAAATAAGTTGCTGTTGATCGGCTGTGAGCACCGGAAAGTATTGCATCACAAAACAGTTAACCGTATCACTCAACGTCTTTTGTTTATACAGAGAAGTATTGTCTTTGTTTTTCTCGGCAAACTCAGCGCTTCTGAACAAGGTGGTGGCGCGTTGAATCTTTTGCTTATTCTGGGTTTCGTTATTCACATAGGCACTTAGCACTTTCATTGCCTTTGCATATTCAGCCACAGCCATATACGCTTCGCCCATATCGTACCAAAAGACTTTCTGTTTACGCAGATCGGTTGTTAATGAAAGTCCCTTTTCAAAATTCTCAATGCTTTTGCTGTACTGGTGCATCGACATATACACAATACCCAGTCGATAGTAAGCTTCTACAAATTCGGTGTCTTTATCAATGGCCTGGTTCAACAGTGCTATGGCTTGTTCATATTGACCGCGCACTCTGTAATTGTCGGCTTGCGTGTAAAATTCGATGGCCTTCTTCGATTTTGTACTGAGCTGAACTTGCGCAAACCCTACAGTAGACTGAAGTATGACAATGCTAAAAAATAGTAATCGATCCATTGTTTAAAACTATAAAACTATGTTTGATACATCAATCTCCGGCCCATCAAATTCCAGCATGGCGTTAATGAGTTTAAACGAATCGTACGAACGAATATCCTCCACCGTTATCTCCTCCTCTTCAATCAGATTCCGTTCAAGAAGTTTTTGACGTTGAGTTCCTTTAAGTAAAGGTGCCCAGGGTGTGTACCAGCGCTTGGCCTTTCGAAATACAATATTCGCGAAAGAGGAGTCTGTTATCAATCCACGCTTCACGATAACAATATCATCGCAGTCTTTTCTTAACTCAAACAACCTGTTGATATTCTTTCGATCGAGGTACTTGAACTCATAATTAATCCGGTCGTGCTCCACGATACGCAAGCGCAGAATTTGTTTGGGCGTGTACGGTTCGAACTGTACTTCCTTAGAAGTCTCATCATAGATCAACCGACATTTGTATAATCCGTTCTGCGGCATCTCGATATGTTCAAAGAACTCTTCAAGATTTGTGTCTGCCTGCGTACCACACAGCAGTTTTAATGAGCGATTCATGCGTTGCTCATGGTAGAACAGGTTTTGAAATGCTCCGTCCTGCAGCTTAATGGATTCAATCAACAGGGACATATACTTTATCTATTGCTTCCTGATACTCTAACGCTGAAATACTCTGAGTAGTAATTCCGCCTCCACTTCTATAAAAATATTTTTCAGCTTTTTTTTCAATAAACCGGATCATCACGGCACTGTCTAACCGTTCACCATCAAAGTAACCAAACACACCCGTGTAGAATCCGCGTTTTTCCTGTTCTGCCTGACGGATAATTTCCAGCGTCTTTGGTTTGGGCGCTCCACTCACAGAACCTGCGGGCAACAGCTTCATCAATATAGTACCCAGGTTTTCAGTATAGTCAGCAGGAAGAGTGCCAACAATTTCTGAACTAACCTGAAGCAAGTTTTTATGATTCGTTTTTATCTCCTCAATATACCGAAACCGCTTTACCTCCACATTGCGCGCTACCTGACTTAAATCATTTCGAATAAGATCAACAATAGTAACGTGCTCGGCCATCTCTTTCTTATCGTTCAGAATTTTTTCTGCAGCGCCTTCAATTGTTGCATCGATCGTTCCTTTCATGGGATACGAAAAAATTCTACCTGCGCTGATCTGAATAATCGTTTCTGGAGAGAATACCAGAAACTCATTTCGAAAAAGAAGCTTATACCGGGCACGACTCCAATCAAAAAGTTGCTTCAGGCTGCACGTAAGATCAATTTCAGTTTTGATGGTGAGGTTCGTGAGAAACGAATCGCCATAACAAAGTTCGTCAAACACAACCTTGAATTTCTCATCGTACGCTGAAGCAGCCATTGGCTTCTTGTTGAATACTATACTAGGAATGATTGAGGAAGAGGAAGCCGCATAATTTGATCGCCCGTTCACATCAAACAAAATTTCGTTTGCGTCAACATCTTCAAGCTTAACGATGATGGCATTCTCCATTTCAAAATCCACTACAAACAAAAAAGGGACTTTCGTGCGTCCCCATTCATTCATTTGTCGTGTGAATTCTGTGATTTTCATCTTTAAATTGCCTTATCCTCACCCCAAATCCCTCTCCAAAGGAGAGGGATTTTAAATGCTAATTATTAAGACCATTCCTAGGGAATATTCATATACTTATGTACCTGCAACGAAACCTGCCACTTGGGGTTCGCTTTTACATACTCTATAATTAAGGGCAGCATCTCTTTCTCCTTCGACCACTCAGGCTGAAGAAATAACCTGCATGCCGAACTTACATTGGCCGCAAACGTCTCGGCCCATTCAAAATCACTCTTATTAAAGACGATAACTTTCAATTCGTCTGCCTGATTATAAATCAACGGATCGGGTGCTTTAAATTTCTTGGGCGAAAAGCAAATCCAGTTCCATACACCGGTTAATGGATAAACGCCTGACGTTTCAATGTGCGTTCGAAGTCCGGCCTTTCGAAGTTCGTTCGTCAGCGCAGTCAGGTTATACATCACCGGCTCACCACCGGTAATCACCACCACTTCTGTTCCACTGGCTTTTGCACGCGCGGTCATTTCCTGAATGGTGACAACAGGATGTACTGAAGCGTCCCACGATTCCTTCACATCACACCAAACACAGCCAACATCACAGCCTCCCAACCGGATGAAGTAGGCCGCGTTGCCCTGGTAGAATCCTTCACCTTGAATAGTGTAGAAGTCTTCCATCAGGGGAAGTGAAGTGGATGATATTGATTGTTTGGTTTCCAAAGGAAATAAATCAAAGTAGGTACGAGGTACGAATTACGAGGTACGATTTACTTGAACTGAGCAATCGTACATCGTAAATCGTACATCGTAAATATTAAGGGTGTTGTAATTCTGTTGCGCGCAGCGTGTTCAATAATAAAGAGGCGATCGTCATGGGGCCAACACCACCGGGTGTAGGTGTAATGTACGAGCATTTGGGTGCAACCGTGTTGAAGTCGACATCACCTTTAATGGCCCAGCCATTTTTAAATTGAGGTCCTTCAACGCGTGTTGTTCCAATGTCAATTACTACGGCTCCCTCTTTTACCATCTCGGCAGTAATCAAACCGGGCTTTCCAACAGCCACCAACAAAATATCGGCCGAGCGTGTGTAGCTCGCCAGATCTTTGGTGAACTTATGACAGATCGTTACCGTAGCGCGACCTTGTTCCGTGAGCATCATACTTAACGGAGCACCGGCAATGCGACTTGCGCCTACTACTACTGCGTGCTTACCTTCTGTTTCAATATTATACCTACGCAATAACTCCATTACACCAAATGGCGTTGCCGGCATCAGCAAGGGATTCTTCGAAATGATACTTCCAAAATTATGGTTGGTAAATCCATCAACGTCTTTATCGGAACGGATCTTCTCGGTGATCTTTTCGACCGAAATATGTGGAGGTAACGGAAGTTGAACGATGAAGCCATCCACGTCATCATCATTGTTAACGTGGTCGATGTGCTTCAATAATTTTTCTTCCGAAATCGTATCAGCAAAGCGCATCATGGTGTAATGAAACCCCACCGACTTGCATGACTTTACTTTATTATCCACGTACGTCTGACTGGCTCCGTCATCACCCACCAGAATAATGGCGAGGTGAGGGATTTTTTTATTTTGCGCTTTGCGCTCCGCTACTTGCTGTGAAATTTCATTCTTGATATCGGATGATATCTTTCTTCCATCAATGAGGGTGTAAGAAGTAGTTTCAGTCATCATACTTTTTATAACCGTGCTGTTTAATCAATTTTCAGGATCGCCATAAACGCCTCCTGCGGTACTTCTACCGTTCCGATCTGGCGCATGCGCTTCTTACCTTTCTTCTGCTTCTCCAACAACTTGCGCTTACGCGAAATATCGCCACCATAACATTTTGCAATCACGTTTTTACGGATGGCACTGATGTTTTCACGCGATACAATTTTTTGTCCGATAGCTGCCTGAATAGCAATCTCGAACATCTGGCGCGGAATCAACTCTTTCAATTTCTCACACAACTTTCTTCCCCAATCCTGCGACTTGCCACGGTGAACGATCGCGCTAAGGGCATCTACCTTTTCACCGTTCAACATGATATCAAGTTTCACCATGTCCGATTCCTGAAAACCAATCAGGTGGTAATCCAGAGAAGCGTATCCCCTTGAAATAGATTTCAGTTTATCAAAGAAGTCGAATACAATTTCAGAGAGCGGCATCTCGAAAGTCATCTCCACGCGATCGGTGGTGAGGTAGTGCTGATTTTTAATCAGGCCACGTTTATCAATGCACAGGTTAATGATCGGTCCGATGTATTCCGACTTGCTGATAATCTGCGCACGGATATACGGCTCTTCGATATGCTTCATCTTCGTAGGATCGGGCATCTCCGAAGGTGCATTAATATCGATCTGTGTGCCATCGGTTAAGTACGCTTTGAATTGTACGGAAGGAACGGTGGTGATCACCGTCATGTTAAACTCGCGCTCCAATCGCTCCTGGATAATTTCCATGTGCAGCATACCCAGGAAGCCGCAGCGGAAGCCAAAGCCAAGCGCGGCTGATGTTTCCAGTTCCCACACCAGCGAAGCATCGTTCAACTGAAGTTTCTCCATGGCATCACGCAGTTCTTCAAACTCGGAAGTTTCCACCGGATAAATTCCGGCAAACACCATCGGTTTTACCTGCTCAAAACCTCTCAACGAAGGCGCAGGATTTACTACGGTGGTAATCGTATCGCCCACGTGTACTTCCTTGGCTACTTTAATTCCTGAAATGAGATACCCTACATTACCTGCGCTCACTTCCGTGCGCGCATGCTTATCCAGTTTCAGTACGCCAATTTCATCGGCAAAATATTCCTGACCCGTACTGACAAACTTGATGCGATCGCCTTTCTTAATGGTACCGTTAAAAACGCGGAAGTAACACTCAATACCTCTGAACGAATTGAACACGGAATCAAAAATCATGGCCTGCAGCGGAGCTTTCGGATCGCCCTTGGGTGGCTTGATGCGATGAACAACAGCTTTTAAAATATCTTCAATACCCTTACCTTCTTTGGCGCTGGCGCGGATTACGTCTTCGCGCTTGCACCCGATTAGGTCTACAATCTCGTCTGTTACTTCTTCAGGCATGGCATGGGGCAGGTCGATCTTGTTCATCACCGGGATGATTTCAAGGTCATGCTCCAGCGCCAGGTACAGGTTGGAAATAGTCTGGGCTTCAATGCCCTGGCTGGCATCTACAATGAGAAGCGCTCCTTCGCAGGAAGCAATGGATCGCGATACTTCGTACGAAAAGTCTACGTGGCCGGGGGTATCAATAAGGTTAAGCGTGTACTCCTTGCCATCCAGTTTGTAGTTCATCTGGATAGCGTGCGCTTTAATGGTAATGCCCTTTTCCTTTTCCAGATCCATGTTGTCCAGTACCTGGGCCTCCATCTGGCGTTCGTTTAGCGTACCGGTAAACTCTAACAGCCTGTCGGCCAGTGTACTTTTACCGTGGTCGATGTGTGCGATGATGCAAAAATTCCGAATGTTCTCCATTCCCTCTGTTCCTCAAAAAATTAGGAATGCAAAAGTAGGAATTATTAGTGGATTCCGGGCGGGAAGGTTCAGGTACAATTTTGATCTCATCCGAAAGCGCAAGCCGAGCGATTGTGATGACCTAGCAATCGATTGATCTCAAACAAAAAAGCACCCAGAACAGGTGCTGAATTATCTTGGGTAAGATGCCGGTTAAACTGAAAAACTCTCCCCGCAGCCACAGGTGCGGCTGGCATTCGGATTGATAAACTGGAAACCTTTTCCGTTCAGCCCGTCAGAAAAATCGAGGGTAGTACCCAACAAGTAAAGCAGGCTCTTTTTGTCTACCAGAATCTTTACGCCTTTGTCTTCAAACACCTGGTCGGCTGGTTTGATTTCGCTGTCAAACCCCAGGTCGTACATCAACCCGGAGCATCCTCCACCTTTTACCGACACGCGAATGTTTTGATCGTCCGATCTTCCTTCTTCCTTACGCAAGGCGGCTAGTCTCTCTTTTGCTTTTTCTGTTACCTGTATCATGACAAATTTCGTTTACGAAATTGGATTAAGTACTACACTAAATACGGTTATGGTGTTCCGATCGCGCCCGTAATATAATTTCTGAAGGGCATCCAACATATTGCCCGCCCGAAAGTAAGAAGTATGAAGTTCGGTTTCACCCTTTACTACCCACTGCATGGTGTACGAATTTTCTTTTTCCTTGTAATGCTGCACATACGCCAGCATTTTCTTGAGCGCCTCTACTTTATCGCTGCCCGTTTCGCTGTGAAAAAGAAATGCCTGGTTATGCCGCGGATTAACCGTGATCAGATCCAGTTTAACTTTTCCATCGATGGTTGAATACTCAAACACCAGGTCGGCCGTGCGTAAGCCAAGGTAGTCTGTGATTTCCTGCTGAAATCGGGCGGCTTCTACATGCATTTCGCTTAGTGTTTCGGGCATCGCGTTAAAGTTTCAAAGCCTAAACTTTCGTATCCGGCAAAAAGTTTCTTCTTTGGACAACAAAGGTAACAATTATGGAAAAACTGGAACACATTGGCATTGCGGTTAAAAACATGGATAAGGCAAACCTGCTTTTCGCAAAACTACTGGGATCGGAACATTACAAGGTCGAAGCGGTAGAATCTGAGGGGGTGCGCACTGCTTTTTTTGAAGTTTCGGGTGTTAAAATCGAGTTGCTGGAGGCTACCCGCGAAGACTCACCCATCGCCAGGTTTATCGAGAAACGAGGTGAGGGCATCCACCACCTGGCCTTTGCCGTGCAAAATATTGAGGAAAGTATAGAAGACTATAAAAGCAAGGGATTTGAATTGATCAACCCGGTGCCAAAAAAAGGTGCCGATAACAAACTAATCTGTTTTCTGCACCCCAAATCCACACAGGGAGTTCTCGTAGAACTCTGTCAGGACATTAAGGTCCCTTCATCTCGCTAGCACTCTTTCCACCGTACTGAATGTCGTTGTAGTACTTCTGCTTCTTTTTACCCTTTGCTGTTTTGTAATACGGCTTAGGTCCGCAGGCACTCACCACCAGTACAAGCACCATTACTATTCCGAATATCTTTTTCATGAGGCTTACTTTTTGTGGCAAAGTTACCGCTATCCATTGATTTAATCTTTCATATTCAAGGTTAATCTTACTTTTGCAGGATGAACAGGCACTTTGGCCGATGAAGAATGTTTCGGGTCTCGGGTTTCGAGTTAAGGAAACTCAGAACTCGAAACTCGAAACCTTGAAATAAAAATCATGAGTGAAAACAGAATTGAAATAAGTCAACTGGGAGAATTTGGTCTTATTGATCGCATCAGCAAGAACTTCTCGCTAACCAATGCTACCTCACTAAAAGGAATTGGTGATGACGCAGCCGTACTCGCTGCAGGTGAAGACGTGTTGCTGGTTTCTACCGATATGCTGGTGGAAGGAATTCATTTCGACCTCTCCTACATTCCGCTTCAGCATTTAGGGTACAAAGCAGTTGCCGTAAATATAAGCGACATTGCTGCCATGAATGGTAAGGCCGAACAGATTACGGTGAGCATCGCCTTGTCTAACCGTTTTTCGGTAGAAGCTGTTGATACCTTGTATGCCGGCATAAAAGCAGCGTGCGAAAATTACAAAGTTGATTTGGTGGGTGGCGATACTACCGCCTCGGTTTCAGGCTTGATCATTTCCATAACCGCAGTAGGTCGCACAACGAAAGACAAGATTGCTTACCGAAGCGGTGCAAAAAACGGAGACATCATTTGTGTAACGGGCGATCTCGGTGCCGCCTTCATGGGGTTGCAAGTACTGCAACGCGAGAAAGAAGTATTTCAGGCAAATCCTGAAATGCAGCCTGACCTGGAAAAATTCGAGTACATGGTGAGCCGCCAGCTTAAACCGGAAGCGCGAACAGAAATTATTTTTGATCTGGAAGAAGCCGGTGTAATACCTACCTCCATGATTGATGTTTCTGATGGCCTTGCCTCCGAATTACTTCACATCGCCAAAAACTCCGGGGTGGGCATTCGGCTTTTTGAAGATAAAGTACCCATCGATCAGACTACATTCGAAACCGCGGTTGAGTTTAAGATCGATCCGATTACATGTGCGTTGAACGGTGGAGAAGATTATGAATTACTTTTCACCATCCACCAGCACGATCACGACAAAATCAAAAATCATCCCGACATCCACCTGATTGGCTACGTCCACGAAAAGAGAGGCGAGAACATTATGATTACCAAGCAAGGCAACGTAGTGCCGTTACGGGCGCAGGGGTGGGATCACTTTTCTTAGTTTCGGGTTCAAGGTTTCGGGTTTAAGATCAAAAAAGTTTTCAGCTTCAAACCTGGAACATGAAACAGGGAAGGTTGAACGCTAAACTACCCCTCCACCAACGGAAGCGTCACGATAAAAGCAGATCCTTGATTCTCTATACTTGTTACATCGAGACTTCCCTTATTCATTTCTATAAAGTTTTTACACAGCAGCAACCCGAGGCCGGTACCTTTTTCATTCATGGTTCCTTTCTTTAAAGTGGGTTGATCCATTCGTAATACTTTACTCAGATACTCCGGGCTCATCCCGATGCCTTCATCCTGAATAGTAATCTGAACATGGTTCTCCAGGCGCTTGCATTTCACTGTAACTGATTTACCTTCGGGTGTATACTTCAGCGCGTTCGATACGAGGTTGCGCAGGGTTACATACACCATGTTGTCATCGGCAAATACAACCACTGCATCTTCCATTTCAACCGTAAGCTTAATTTGTTTCTTTTCTGTTGTGAGTTGATACAGCCCAACCACCTTGTCTAAAATTTCATTGAGTAAAAGTCGACTGGGGTTGTAGGTGATGTTGCCCATCTGCGAAAGCGACCAGAACAAGGTATTGTCAATCAGGTCGAGCGAGTTGGTAACCGAATTGCGAATGGTGATGGCATACTTTTTAACCTCCTCGCGTGGCATCACATCACCATTTTCAATAAGCAATCCCAGAAAACCTTTTAGCGTTGTGAGGGGCGAGCGAAGGTCGTGCGACAAGATTGAAAATATAAGATCCTTTTTCTGATTGAGTGATTTCAATTCTTCACGCGAACGTTCTATCTCCTTCGTTCTCATTTTCAGGAGCGTCTCCAGCCGGTGCTTGTCAAGCTTGTCTTGTTGAACACGTCCTTGAATAACCCCTATCACAATCACCCCGGCCGCCACAAATGCCAGCACGTTAAACCACCAGGTTTTCCAAAACGGAGGAATGATGTTGATTTTCATGCTCGCCTCGTTCATGATTTTGTTCTCATCGACTACCCGAAGCCGAAAGACGTAATCGCCCGGATCAACATTGGTATACTGTGCCATTACATATTGATCGGCATTGATCCAGTGCTTATCAACCCCTTCGAGTTTATAGTAGTAGTGATACCGCACAGGGGTTCGGAAATCTGTTGTTCCGAAATTGATGGTAAAAAAATTCTGATTGTGCGCAAGCTTGATTTCCTTCCTCCCTAACAGCGAGTACATTACCTGCATGTTCGAGGTGGAGGATGTAGTGTAGGCGGTGAGACCGAATAGTTTAGGTACTACATGTGTTGAGTCAACTCTAATTTTTGACGGATCAAAAACGTTAAGTCCGTTAATGCCACCAAAAACAAGTTCACCGCGTTGCGTTTTTGTAAAGGCCAGCCTGTTATACTCTTCGTCTTGCGCACCTTCTGAAACTTCAAAACGAGTAAAGGTGGTATCAGCGGGGTTAAACCTGATGAGTCCGTGGTTGGAGCTGAGCCAGATTTTAGCATCGGCATCCGGAAGTAAGGCGTAAATGGTATTATCAGGCAGACCTTCTTTTTCGCCAATCCGTTTTGTAACATGAAAACCGCGTGACGTTTCTTCCATTACAAAAATCCCGGCATTTTGAGTGCCGATCCAGAGTTTGTTGTCAATCTCATTAATGGCCAATACCATAAATTTCGCGGTGTCGTTCACCAGTTTATGATGTTCAAATGTTTGTGATTGCGGAACGAAGCGCGAAATACCATTGAACGAACCTACCCATAGTTGCTGGTGACTATCCACAAAGAGGTACGATGCCCCACTAATCTTCGCCAGGTCCTGCGGAGAATTGAAAATCTTTGATTCGCCCGTGTGTATCGTATGCACTAGCACTACATTACCCATCAGGCAATAAAGCTCATCACCTGCGCGCACCAACTGACGAATGCGCTTACCCTCGGTTAGGTGTTGAAGTGGTTTGTAGAACTGAAACTTTTGTCTTTCTGTATCCAGCACCAACAGGCCGATGGAGGTGCCCACAAACATTTCGGCTTCGCTCTTCTGTTGAAATGCAAACGGAACGATAGTATTCTGATTACCGGGTAAGGTAACCTTGATGTGCTGAAACCGGTTTGTATTACGATCAAGAATATTAATGGTGCCGCCATCTGTTCCGCACCAGATCAATCCTTGCCGATCGGCATACGCACTTCGAACCATGTTATCGCTAAGTGAACTGGGCACAGACGGATCATAATGAAAGTGATCAAACTTGCGTTTACCCCGGTCATACTTGCTAAGATCGCCATTGGTGCCGATCCAGATCACTCCGGTCTGATCCTGAAAGATACCCGAGCAATTATTTCCGGAAAGCGAATATTGGCTTGACAGGTCCTGGTTGAGTTGCGTTACTTCTTCCGTAACCGGATTATAAATAGCAAGGCCTTCGGCACGGGTAAGAATCCAGATCAGGCCGGTGTCATCCTGCATTATAGAGTTAATGCGGCTAAAAAATGGTCGCTTGTCTGGAGCAATGTATTGTACTACCTCACCCTTCTGTAAGTCATAAATAAGAATACCATCTTTTTCTGTTCCAGCCCACAGCCGGTCTTTATCATCTACCATCAACGATGTTGCGCGCACCGTTGCCGAGAACTCCGTCTTCGGCCAGGTTATGGGCAGTGTTCGCTCCACGCGACCATCTTTGAGGATATGAATTTTCTGAACATCACCAATCAACACAGTATTGTTGTGTGCCAGAATAGAGGTTGCATGTTTCATTTCAGCAAAGGCAGGAATGCGAACCAGCGAATCGTTCACAAACTCAAACACGCCACCCCGCCCAATACCGCCCAGTGTCATGGTCCATATTCGTCCGTCATCAGTCTGCACAATATCGTTCACCATCGTTTGGGGTGTTGACAGAATTCTGCGCAGTTTGTTATCGCTGTGCTGGTACATTAACATGCCGTGAAAATTAGTACCTACCAGCAACCGATTTTTTTCTTTATCCCAGAGCACCGCATTAATTCCTTTATTGATCAGGCTGATGGAGTCCGGTGCCGCATACGGAAAAGATGTGAAGTTATAGCCATCATACTGAAAAAACCCGCTGGACGTAGCGAACCACAGCAAGCCCTCCGTATCTTGTAGGATATCAACAGCAAATGAAGAACGAATGGAACCGGGAATGGTAACGCGCTCCAGGTAAATATCCGGTGTGGCGTGCTGGCTGAGTACCCGAGCCGCGAATGTAATGAAGAAAAAGAGGAGAAGGTTTTTGATGAGGTTTGGTGTTGCCAACATCGTAATCAGTCTTCAGGAAACGGGATAAAAACAAAATTAGTAAACGATTCATCTACTACGAACAAGCAACAGAATTCATCGGGGTTTTTGTACGCTTCAACAAACCCGTCTACTTTATCAGTCGCCACAAGGCCGCGCTGCACAAACTCATCCAGGTAGGAGGCAAAGTAATTCCAATCTGTTCCGTTTTGAAGTTGATCAATCATAAGCTGACCAATGGGTTGTCGCGATTTGCAGATAACAAAAACAGGAAATTCGAATCCTGACTTGCGTATCTGGTAAGAAGCCTCTTTCAAGGTATCGGCAATCTTCACAAAATCTTGCGAAATGGTGCCAAGGTATTTGCCGCTAAGTTCAGGATCGTTATGCATGGTAACTGTTTCAGATTATCACTTCTCAAGGTAGGGATTGGATTTCTCGTTTGAAAGAAAACCAACGTTTAGCAAAAATTCAAATTCCTTTTTTCCGCGCCAGGGTTAACAAGCCAATCATGCTCATGCTGTCGGTGATTTCGCCATTCAATACCATTGCAACGGCCAGCCTGAGTGGGAGCTTCCAGGTTTTTAAATCCGCTTCGGTTTCTTCCAGTTCGGTTTCACCAGGTGTTAATCCTTCGGCCAGGTATATTACGCCCGCTTCGTCTGTAACAGAATTAGAGGTATGAAGTCTGTTCAAGGGTGTCCAGGTTGTGGCCGTTAATCCGGTTTCTTCCTTGAGTTCGCGTTTGGCAGCAAGCAAGGGTTCTTCACCTTCGGGTGCGCCTCCTTCGGGTATTTCCCACGACCATGCATTTAAGGTATACCGAAACTGTCCGACCAGCCATGTGTTTCCATCATCATCCAACGGAATAACTCCGATCGCCACATTTTTAAAATGTACTTTTCCGTAGATGCCTTGCCCACCAGACGGATTAAGCACCTGGTATTCGGTTACGTTAATCCAGCGGTTGTCATACTTCTCTTCACCCGATAAGGTTGTCCACGGATTTTTGATCGCTTCTTTTTCCATTTCTAAAATTTAAACCTCCGAAGTTCTAAAACTTAAATTTACCCTTAAACTTCCCGAAAGTTTTAGAACTTTCGGGAAGTTTATGCTGCTTTCCTCTTTCACCGAAGATTTAATTGAAGCGGGCTGCGATGAAGCGGGCCGCGGCTGCCTGGCCGGACCCGTAGTAGCGGCCGCAGTGATACTTCCCAAAGATTATCAGCATGAATTACTGAACGACTCCAAGCAACTTACCAAGGCAGAGCGCGATTTTCTGCGCATCGACATTCAACGCGATGCAACTGCCTGGGCCATTGCCGAAATCGGCAGCGAAGAAATTGACACGCTCAATATTTTAAATGCCTCGTTCAAAGCCATGCACGTGGCCATCGGAAAACTTTCTACCAAACCTGAACTGCTGCTCATTGACGGCAATCGCTTTCCTTCTTACCTGGACACCAAACACGAATGCATCATAAAGGGCGATGGCAAATATCTTTCTATCGCGGCCGCCTCTATTCTTGCCAAAACTTATCGCGATGATTTAATGCTTGCCCTCGCACAACAATTTCCGGGATATAGTTGGGAAACAAACATGGGCTATCCGACAGAAGCCCATCGCGAAGGCATTCGTCAACTGGGTATTACACCCTATCACCGCAAATCATTTACCTTACTGCAAACTCAACTTGAATTGTTCGATTGAGGCCCAACTTTATGTAAGCGGAAACCTTTAAAACAGCACGCAGAAACTTCACACTTCCAATCCGGCCTTTTATCAAAAACATAATGGATGGCTGCCCATTGCTCCGGCAAGTCTTCTATATTTATCCCGACCAAAACAAAACCTATGTTCAAGAAATGCATTCCCGTTCTTGCGGTATTCTTTGTTGGAATGCTGTCCGTTCATGCGCAGACTGAAAAGCCTGCTGATGCTTTCCGCCTACTGAATACTTGGCTGGAAGCACAAGTTGAATTTGATAAACTTCCCAGCATTTCGGTTGGTATTGTTAAGGATCAGGAACTGATTTGGAGTCATGCCTATGGCAAAGCGGATGTAGCCAAAAATGTTGCAGCCCAACCCGCTACGATTTACAGCATCTGTTCTATCTCCAAACTTTTTACAGCGGTAGCCATTATGCAACTTCGCGATGCCGGTAAACTTCGCCTTGACGATGAAGTGTCTTCCATACTACCCTGGTATTCCATCAAACAACAGTATGCCGACAGCGGCCCGATTACCATACGCACACTGCTTACACACTCATCGGGGTTGCCTCGCGAAGCAGATATTCCGTATTGGGCCGAAGCTACCTTCCCCACAAAAGAACAAATCATTCAGAAACTGAAAGAGCAACAAACGCTTTACCCGGCATCCACATATTTTCAGTACAGCAACCTTGGCATTTCATTATTAGGCTACATTGTTGAACAAGTATCGGGTGTTTCGTACGATCAATACGTTGATGATCATATTTTAAAGCCGCTGCGGTTGGCCGAAACACGAACCTACTTCCCGAAAGAATTATGGCGTGGCAAGATGGCTACCGGTTACAGCGAATTAAACCGCAAAGGCGAACGCAGAATGCTGGAAGCTTTCGACACTAAAGGAATTACTTCGGCTGCCGGGTATACCTCTACCGTTGAAGACCTGGCACGTTTTGCTTCATGGCAGTTCAGGCTGCTTAACAATGGTGGCACAGAAATTTTAAAATCCTCAACACTCAAGGAAATGCAGCAAGTCCACTGGATGGATCCCAATTGGAAAACCTCCTGGGGACTTGGTTTCAACGTGTCGCAGATCGATGGAAAAACGTATGTTAGTCACGGAGGGTACTGCCCCGGCTATCAAACCCTGCTGATGATAAACCCCAAAGAGCGGATGGCCTTTATCGTGATGATTAATGCACTGGGTGTTGATCCGGATAAATACTTCACTGCCATGCGCAACATCTGGAACAAAGCGATGGACGATAAAATTGAAGAACGCAAACCGCCTGTTGACCTTGAACCCTACTGCGGATTGTACTCCTACAAACCGTGGGGATCGGAAGTAATCGTAACACCCTGGGGCGATAAACTGGCCTTGATCGGTCTGCCCAATGAAATGCCGCATAAATACATGTCGCTCTTAACGTATACAAAAGAGAACACCTTCAGACGACTTCGCGATGACGGTCAATTAGGCGAAGAAGTTTTCTTCGAGCGCGATGCACAAGGCAAAGTGGTGAAGATCTGGCGGCACAGCAACTACCGTTTCAAGATTAAATAAATACATTTGAACTTTCACACTACACAATCCGGTTGAAGGTTCATGTGCTTAATTTTTCTTTCCGTTCACCATCATCCTGCCTATAAACTTATTGTAGCCGGAAACCGCGATGAGTTTTATAATCGAAAAACTGCAGCTGCTTCGTTCTGGGAAGATCACCCCGATATTTTAGGCGGGCGCGACCTGGAAGCCGGAGGCACCTGGTTGGGCATAAACCGATCCGGAAAGATCAGTATGCTCACCAACTATCGCGATCCTCAAAACATTAATCCACTGGCACCTTCACGCGGCAACCTTGTATTGGATTACTTGCGCGAACCGGTTGACGCTGAACTTTATTTAAACCAGGTAGCCCAAGACGGAAAAAAATACAATGGTTTCAATCTTATTACCGGAACGCCTGATGAACTGTGGTACTACTCCAACTATAGTAACGGAGTTGAAAAAATGAAACCTGGATTTTACGGCATCAGCAATCACCTGCTGGAAACACCATGGCCTAAAGTGCAACGCGGAAAAGCGAAACTGGAAACCGTACTTTCGCAACCCACCATCGACCCTGAACAACTCTTTGAATTACTATACGATGAACAACAAGCATCGGATGAACACCTACCCCATACCGGATTAAGTATTGAACGCGAACGCGCGCTTTCTTCTATGTTCATCAAGACAGAAAATTATGGATCACGGTGCTCTACGGTTATTCTGATCGATCGAAGCAACCGGGTACTCTTTAGCGAACGTGTGTACGATACAAAAACCTTTCAGTTCACCACACAATCCTATCAGTTCACAACAGGTAGCGCGGCTTAGCTCAAACCATCAAACGCAAGCAGAAAGTTTTCGTTAACTATCGGGCATGAAGAAAAAAGACCAAACCCCATTACCACTCAAAATTGTTCGTTGGGTGTATCCAAAACTCGAGCGTATTGCTCCCGCACTGGCACACCGCTATTTTATAAGACTTTTCTTCTCTCCGCTGCGTTACAAGCCCACCGATAAAGAAAGGAAAGCAGAAACCTTTGCTACAAAATTTACGGTTACCGTTGATAACAAGCGTATTCAAGGTTACACGTGGGGCCAAGACGAAAAACAACCGTATGTGTTGGTGGTTCATGGCTGGGCCGGACGAGCTACACAGTTCAGGCGTTTTATAAAGCCCTTGCATGCAGCTGGCTATCGGGTAATTGGATTTGACGGACCTGCGCATGGAAATTCGGAAGGTAAGAAAACCACCATTCTTGAATTCGAGAAAACCCTCCAAAAGTTTTACGAAAAATTCGGAGAACCAGCGGCTGTCATTGCGCATTCCTTCGGTGGTGGTGTAGTACTGTTCTCGGCAATGAATGGGCTAAACGTAAGCAAGCTTATTAATATTGGGAGCCCCACCATTGGTGACGAAATCATCAATACTTTCTTACGCGCCATAAATGCTTCGGTCGCCACCGGAGAATTTTTCAAAAAGTTTATGATTAAAAACTATGGCAAGACGTTCGATGAATTTACTGCCCTGCATTTCGTAAAACACCTTCCAAGTCCTGTTAACCTTCTACTCGTTCACGATGAAGACGATCGGGAAGTATCCATGAAACATCCGGAGGCGCTTGTTAAAATTTATCCGCATGTGCGACTTATCCGAACAAAGGGATTGGGGCATACCCGCATTCTGAAGGATGACGCGGTGATTAGCCAATGTATAGATTTTATTAAAAGTTAAAGCCGGAACGAAAGAATTCAGCATTTTGATTCAACCTACCCATTGCTTAAAGGCCGTTGCTTTCTCACGGCTGATATCAAACTCAATATTAAAAGGAGATTTCAGTTGAACGGTTAGTCCTTTGTGTGTGGTTTTTATTTTTCCAACGGCTTGAATATGAATGATAGCCTGCCGGTTTATCCGAAAGAATACTTCCGGATCGAGTAAACCCTCAATCTCATCCAAAGCATGATGTTCGCTGATGAATTTTTCATTGCCCAAGGTATGCAGGTAGATCAGTTCTTCTTTGTGAAAGAATCCTATCTCCTGCTGCATTACCGGAACCAAAGCATTTCGATGCACGGTAAGAAAACGTTCTTTATACTTTTTGTTGGTCTGGCCCCAGGTGCTCATCATGGTTTTGAGTTGCTCGCCTAAAATATTTTCTGCGCTCAACGACCGATATTTGATGAGGGCTGTTGCCAGTTCATTTTCGTCAATGGGTTTCAGGAGGTAGTCGATACTGTTCAGCTTGAATGCCCGAATGGCGTACTCATCAAAGGCCGTGGTAAAAATAATCGGACAGATCAAATGAACAGATTCGTAGATATCAAAACTATTCCCATCCGACAGTTGAATGTCTGACAACACCAAATCCGGTTGAGGGTTGTGTGTAAACCAGTTCTTAGCCTTCTCCACACTGCTCAGTGTATCTAGAATTCGGGCGTTCGGCTCAAGTCTTACGATCAGCTTCTGCAAATCTTTTGCCGCCAGTGGTTCGTCTTCGATGATCAGTATCTTCATGGTTGACGTGAGATATTAGATGTGAGTTATGAGACGTGGTGCCTGGACATAAAAATCAAAACTCATAATTTGGATTTTGCCATCCCATCGGAATGTCGGCTTCATAATTTCCATGACTGTTTTTGAGTCGCATCTCCAACCTGCCTTCAATGCGAAATCCCAATGACTGATACAGGGCAATCGCTCTTTGATTACTCTCGCGCGTGATCAACTCGACCCTTCCAATGTCAGGCCGATTGCGACCAATCTCTTCCAGAAAAATGGTAAAGATTGTTCTTCCTATTTTCTTACCCTGATGCTTTGGATGCACCACAATCGTTACATCCGAAAGAACATGATCGAATACCTTTACACCCATCTTTGAACCGTGAACCTCAGCAATCAATTCATCGGGATCATCCGGATTTTCGCCAACGATAATTAATCCAGTGCTCAGACTTTTCTTCATGAAATTCAAAACATGCTCTTCAGTGATTTCATGCTCCAGCCGGACGATACCATCTTCCATGCGGGCTACGGCTTTGTATAATTTCAGTATCCGTGGGAAGTCATCCATATCGGCCGTTCTATAAACCATAGTGTCTTTTTTTAAAGTAGTGGTACTTTCACCGCGAAACGCTCTTCGCTCTTCTCAATAATTACGGGCTGTTCCGTTAGAAACCGATAAAGAGATTTCAAGTTATCCAGCCCCTGTTTGTTTGAAGTCTCCACCAATTTACGAAGTTGAAGATTATTGCTTACCACCAAATAATCGCCAATGGTAAGAATCTCAACTTTTAGCGGTTTGTCGCGATCAACAATATTGTGCTTCAAGGCATTCTCGATAAGGATCTGCAACGTAACCGGCACGAGGGCACGTTCGCGGGCATCGTCACGAATATCAAACGTAATGGTGAGTGAACCCTTGAAACGGGTCTCCAATAAAAAAACATAGTTGGCGATAAAATCCAGTTCGGTTTGAAGGGGTACAAAATTCTTCTCCTTGTTCTGCAACACGTAGCGATACACTTTCGAAAGGTGTTGTAGAAACTTCGAAGCCAGCGACTGATCCTCAAAGATTAAACTGTTTAAAGAAGTAAGCGCATTGAAAAGAAAATGCGGATTCAGTTGATTCTTCAGGTTATCGAATTGCACTTGTGATTTTTCCTTCTCCAATCGTTCGGCCAACACCAACGAGTCTTTCCAACGATTCAAAAAATAATTGGCAAAAAATGCCAGGTTAATGCCGATCGTTACCAAAACATAGATAACCCAGGTGGCAGCAACAAAAAGTTCATCTAACCGAAAGGGAAGGTAGGGCTCTCCAAAAAAATAAAGAAGCAGGCGAATACCTGTACCGACCAGCGCACCCAGGAAAAGCTGAAGCCCCATACGCACCGTAATGTTTCGATCGTACGGGTAAACTTTATCCAGTTTGAAGTTAATCAGCCGGAGGGTTTCCCACAGTACAATCACCAACACCATCGAGACTAACTGAACAATAATACTAGTCTTCAGACTGAAGTAATGAAACTTACCCAACCGCACCATAAATGCCACGATCGTCATGCCAAAGAGGGCACCATAACTTAACAGAAACTGTTTTTTGCTTTGGTATCGCAGCATGTGTCTTCACCTCACCCTAAATCCCGCTCCAGAAGAGAGGAATTTCAGTGTAATTAGTCGAATGAAATATCGTAAAGAAATTTGAGTTGATTGATCGCTACGCTGGACGGTGTGATGCGAATGGCAGCATTGCGCAACTTGCCAAGAAATGGATTTTGAAGTTGCGCTACTTTACCCAACGACCAGGAGCCGTTTACAATTTTTGTAGTTCGCTTAATCCGCTTCTGCTCGAAGTGTTTGAAGGCCTCGTAAATGGTTGGATACTTTACCAAACAGTTTGATAAGGTAGCGGCATCCTCAATGGCCATGCAGGCGCCCTGGCCCATGTTAGGCGTAGTGGCGTGTGCAGCGTCACCCATCAGCACAATGTTGCCGAAAGCAAATTGATCAATGGGTTTCAGATCGATGATATCACTCCAGATGAGTTGAGCTTCCTTTGTTTGTTTCAGAATTTCAGGAACAGGAAAATGAAAATCACCGAAGTAAGTCAGGAGATCGCGTTTAGTAAAAGACCTCATCATCTCATCATTTTCTTTCGCGTTAATGCAGGCAAACCAGTACACGCGGTTGTTGCTGATCGGGGCAATTCCAAAACGACAACCCGGTCCCCACGTTTCTGACGTTTCCTCCGGATCAAATCCATCAGGCAAGTCATCAATCACCCCGCGCCAGCAAGTATAGCCGGCATAGCGTGGTTTGCTTTCCGGCAAAAATTTCGTTCTAAAAACGGAATGAATTCCATCGCAGGCAACAACACAATCTGTTGTGGTGGAAGAGCCATCACTAAAATTTATGGTGACCCCTGTTTCAGTCTGATGAAAGTTGATGCAAGCCTTCCCCAACTGAACGGTTCCTTCCTGAAGGAAACTCAACAGTACCTGGTGGAGGTCGGCCCGATGAATTGTAAAATTATTGATGACTCCGAACTGTCGGCTGATCTTCTCTGAATCTGTTTCATTCAGCACGCGACCTTGCGGATCTTTGATCGCCATTTTCCGGATAACCTTTCCGGCCCCGATCACTTCATTACTAATACCAATTTCAGCTAACGCCTTCACGGCATTTGCCGCTAATGCCAGGCCTGCTCCCAGCGGCTTAATTTGTGGAGCATGTTCGTAAACGGTTACGGAAAAACCCTTACGCTGCAGAGCGACCGCCAGCGTAAGACCACCGATGCCTCCTCCGATGATGGAAATTGATTTCGTTTTGTTCATGAGTCTGTTTTTGCATTCGTTTGAGGAGCGCTTCCTCTTCCATGAGTTTGCTCAGGTTTAACTGGGCAATCTGAAAATGTTGCAAATAGGGATGAACAGACGGTGAAAGGTTAATCTTGTTTTCCATAATATTCCTTTTACGTAAGACACCTTAGTAGTCGTTGCCCCCTATCGTTTTATTGTTAAAAATTTTTCTTTTTTCGTCATTTTCCATGGGCATTCACAATCCGGCCATCGCTCATTTCAACAATCCTGTCAGACCGGTGTGCAAACTCTTCATCGTGTGTTACCGCGATAATGGTTTGTTTGTAGGTATGCGTAAGCTCATGAAAAATATCGAACACCAGATTGGAGTTGTAACTATCCAGATTGCCGGTGGGCTCATCCCCCATAATGATGTCGGGATCATTGATGAGCGCCCGCGCTATGGCCACCCGTTGCTGCTGCCCTCCGGAAAGTTTGTTTGAAGGCTTAAGGGCCTGTTCATGCACACCCAGTATCTTCAATTTTTCATACGACCGTGCTTCAATTTCGGCACGCGAATACTTTCCAAGTTTTAATGCCGGTATCATCACATTTTGCAGCACCGTAAATTCCGGCAACAAGTAGTGAAACTGAAACACAAAGCCAATGTGCTGATTTCGAAACGCTGAAAGTTCATTTTGTGTTTTTCCCGTTAACCGTTGCCCTGCTACTTCAAGCTCGCCCTGGTAATCGGTGTCCATCGTAGAAAGTACATACATCAAGGTAGACTTTCCACAACCCGACTTGCCCACCAGCGACAGAAACTCTCCACGATTCACCGTGAGATCAATCTCTTTCAACACCTGAAACTTTTCAGGATCATAAAAGTACTTGGTGATCTTATGTGTTTTCAATACTTGTTCCATCACACTATCCTCTCAAAATTTCAATCGGATCCAACTTCGATGCTTTTCGCGAAGGCATGTAACCCGCGATGGCCGTGGTGGTCACTCCGAACACAATGCCAATGATGTAATACTTCGCTTTAAAATTCACAGGAAGATGCTCAATACTCAACACATCGCCACCATCAAACGGGGCACGGGCAATGAGTGAGGATAACAAGAAACCGATGAGGAGTCCGAGAAGACTTCCGATGAGTCCAATCGCCAGCGACTGAATCATGAAAATGTTCTTCACATCTTTTCCGGCAAAGCCCATCGCTTTAAGAATGGCAATGTCTTTCATCTTGTTCATGATCGTCATGTTCAAAATATTATAAATACCAAAGCCCGCCACGATCAACAAGGTGATGGAGACGGAGTACGTGAGAATATTCCGGATAATCACACCCAGCAACATCGTAGCGTTGGCAGTTTCCCAATCCTCGGCTTTATATCCAAAAGTATTTTGAATGCGGGGCGCTACTTCCTTAGCCAAGTGAAAATCATGAAGCTTGATGTTGATATCGGTGATATAACTTTTCTCGCGTTGCAAAATACTTTGAACGGTGGAGATGTTAGCATAGCTCTTTACATTATCAATAGCACCAATGCCCATTTGGAAAAGCCCCACGATTTTTAAGGTCATTGTAAACCCTTGAGGCGTAGTAATCACAACACGATCGCCTGTTTTCGCTTTAAGTTTTTTGGCAAGCCCTGTGCCCATGATAATTCCATCCTGACTCACAATAAGATTTTCGATGCGGCCTTCCTTCATTTTTGCTTTGATATCGAAAAGGCGGTCTTCTTCCAGGATATTAACTCCGGAAATCTGACCATTCAATTGCACGGGGCCATAATTATAGAAAACCTGTGACGTAAGCTGAGGCGATACACCACGCACCATCGGATCTTTTCGAATCATTTCGGCCATGGTAAAAGCATTGCGCACCTTCTGCGTTTCATTCTTAGGTTTTACATGATGAACAATATTAATTCCATCCGGATTAACCTCCTCCAGTATGGTGGAGCGATCGGCTGTGATGTCGTGATAAATGCGGATGTCGGGAGAAGAAGTCATGGCGAGATCTTCCGTCATATCATTCAATCCCGTCATGAGACTCACCATGGCAATGAACATACCGATACCAAAAGTTACCCCCAGCATGGCCACGATAGTCTGCTTGGGTCTGGAGATGAGGTGTGTCTTTGCTATTTCGAAAGCCAGTTGCATGAACTATGATCGTTAATAAAATTTTTAATTACTTACTATTCTACTGGCCGAATCAAGGCCTTCAACAATTTCTACTTCATCCAATGTTTCGATGCCTCTTGTTACCTTAATTTTTCTCTTGCCATCATCCGTTTTGAGCATGATTGAATCGCCCGGAAGTAAAAATGTTTTCGGAATTACCAGGGCCTTTTCCTTTTGCTGGATAACGATGTTGGCTTCCAGGGCCAATCCGCTAAAGGTGCCGGGTAATGAATCTTTAAAAGAGGCATCCACGCGCAGGGACTGTTGCTGCACATTGACCATTGGATAAACTTTATCCACCACAGCATGGTACAGCGTGTTGGGGTACGCATCAATTTTAATCAACACCTCCTGCCCGGACTTGATCCGTTGAATGTCGATCTCATCAATATTTAGTTCAGCGTAAAAAATATCATCGCGACCTACTATGGCGATGGCTTCATTTCTTCGCACCAGTTCGCCTTTCTCCTTCATGGTTTTGAATACCTTTCCATCCACCTCGCTTCGAACAATGTAGCGACCACTTTCATCGCTGGCAATCTGCAGTTGATTCAATTCATTTTGCAATTCGACCTGAAGCTGGTCCTTTACTTTTTTGTACCGGCTGCTTTGTAATAGAAATTCATTGGTCGAGTTTTCGTATTGGAGTTTATAGCGATCGAACTCTACCTTGGCCGTGGCATTTTGTTTCCACAGGTTGGTGTAGCGGATGTAGTTTGTAGAATCAAACTGCATTTTGGTATGCGAAGATTCGAGGGCTGCGCTTAACTCCTGTAGAACGGGGGAATCAGGCCTGTTATTTCGAAGCGCCAATTCATAGTTTTCTTTCGCGATTCTAAACCGCGATGATTGTTGTCCGCTTTCAATGATAAAGAGTGGATCGCCTTTCTTTACCGCATCACCATCGCTCACCATTTTGCTGGAGAGATACCCATCTACCTGGGCAAAAACCTGGTACTCGTTCTGCGCCACCACAAAACCGGAAGCATAGACCGCCTCCATCAAGGGTTTCACCTGAGGTATTACCTCATCCTTTCCATTCTTACACGATGGAAGTACGAGCAAGGGCAAAAGTGCCAAATAGAATGTTGACCGCATGGTTTCATTAAATAATCAAGTTAAAGTACGACCAATTGAATTTTCCGTAGATGACAACTATTAGGAAGCAGGTGAAAAGAGTATTGAAGTGTAGCAAAACGCTCTTGAGGTGTCCGCCCTGTAGCTGACCTGAAAAGTAAAATGCCTCCTCAGTAAAATTCCGGGGAGGCATTTGTTCTTCGAGAATGGATACTACGTTCTCCTAAATATTCGGCTGAGGTGTTGTTCGCAGGTAAGGCTTAATGCGGGTATGACCTTTGGGAAATTTGGCAGGAATATCTTCATCCTTCACAGCTGCAGTGATGATTACATCCTGGCCTTGTTTCCAATCAGCGGGTGTAGCCACACTATAATTCGCTGTGAGTTGAAGACTATCGATTACCCGGAGTATCTCGTCAAAATTTCTTCCCGTTGATGCCGGATAGGTAATCATCAATTTCACTTTTTTATCCGGACCAATAACAAACACAGATCGTACGGTAAACTTGTCTGTTACATTCGGGTGAATCATTCCATACAAATTCGCCACTTTAAATTCAGGATCGGCAATAAGCGGATAATTAACGGTTGTGTTTTGTGTTTCGTTGATATCGCCAACCCATTTCTTATGCGAGTCCAGCGGGTCGGCACTGATGGCTATTACCTTTGTGTTACGTTTATTAAACTCAGGCTGAAGTTTGGCTACCGACCCAAGTTCGGTGGTACAAACCGGTGTAAAATCTGCCGGATGTGAAAACAAAACACCCCAACCACTACCCAGCCATTCGTGAAAGTTAATGGTACCTTCTGTGGTTTCTGCTGTAAAATCGGGGGCAAGATCGCCTAATCGAATTGACATAATGCGTTGTATTTTAAAGTGAAACAAATAGAAACTAGGTAAAATTATAATAACTCTATTAAACTGATAGTGTTAGAATATAATTTGTACCCAGACCTCTTAACGCTTCTTGCGCGCTTTCAGTTTCGCTTCTCGTTTTACAAGGCTTTCAAGGGTATCGGCTTTTAGCATTTCAACGGTTGCATTTCGGATTTGCTTGAAGGCATCGTGCACACTACAGGTTTCCTCATCATCGCATTCGGCACAAGGTTCGTAGAATTTATGGGTTGCACAGCTAACCAAGGCAATGGCGCCATCGAACAAGCGAACAATCTCCGCGAGGTCTACCTCGTTGGGTTGCATACGCAAAAAGTAGCCTCCGCCTTTTCCCTGCTTACTTCCCAGCACACCAGCTCTTTTTAGATCGAGTAGAATAGCTTCCAGAAATTTTTTGGGAATGTTACATGCTTCAGAAATATCCTTGATCAGAAATTTCTCTTCCGGTTCCTTTGCCATGTGAACCAGCGCATGAATAGCATACTTACATTTTTTTGATAGCATAATTGCGTCAATTTAATGAATTACCCAATACCCCAAACCAGCAGCCCGCCAAAGGATTTTTGAGACCTGCTTTTGATCGTAACATCTAAAGTCCTAAATTTTTAGACTGCCGAGGTAGCTCAGGGGTAGAGCAGCTGATTCGTAATCAGCAGGTCGTGGGTTCAAATCCCATTCTCGGCTCACGCAATTCTCAAATTCAGAAACACTATTCAATAGCTCCCTTTTTCACGAAAGCTTTGTTAAATCTCCAAAGCTTCTTAGTTTTGTCGCCCTAATTGTTGCCCCTTACTGAAAGATGTTCAGTGGATATGCCCAGGTGGCGAAATTGGTAGACGCACTACTTTGAGGTGGTAGCGCCCGAAAGGGTGTGCTGGTTCGAGTCCAGTCCTGGGCACTTAATGTTTGAGTTTGATTAAACAGACATCAAACCAAAGAACAAATTGAAGTGATGGTCCGATGTTCTCGGAATAGTAGACTCGTCACAAGTTAGACCGAAGTGGTGGTCCCGATGGCTATCGGGATGGTAGACACATCACAAATAGACCGAAGTGGTGGAATTGGTAGACACGCACGTTTCAGGGGCGTGTGTCGCAAGACATGAGGGTTCGAGTC
>Ga0315910_10000975_pt1 | contig 27044 bp, 31 predicted proteins | sample EdamamesoilMG_FD_204470 | JGI IMG/M metagenome (GOLD analysis project Ga0315910, IMG submission 204470) | Garden soil microbial communities collected in Santa Monica, California, United States - Edamame soil | ecosystem: Environmental > Terrestrial > Soil > Garden | place: USA: California... | reverse complement strand
ATCGATCTCGACGTCGACCGGATCAACATCGACCGCTACCTCCCGCCGCCGGCGGCGGCCGATGACGAGGCGGTTGCCGCCGACACGGGCTCGGTCGACGAGGTCGACCTGCCGATCGAGATGCTGCGGACGTTCAACGCGGGCGGCACCCTCGCGCTCGCCGAGGCGCAATTCCTCGGCATGACGTTCACCGAAGCGAATTTCGCGCTCGCAGCGGCCAACGGCCGCATGTCGCTGACGCCGTCGGGCCGGCTCTACGGCGGCACGAGCGAGGGCGAGATCGTCATCGAGGTGCAGGGCGACGCGGCGCGCCTCGCCTTGCGCGAGAACCTGAACAACATCGACATGTTCGGGCTCGCGCGCGACTACCTGAAGATGGAAACGCTCGAAGGCACGGGCAGCGTCCGGCTCGATCTCGCGGCCGTCGGCAGGAAAGTCGGCGACATCAAGCAGGACCTCGACGGCACGGCATCGGTCGCGATCACCGACGGCGCCTGGCGCGGCATCGACGTCTGGCATTCGGTGATGAGCGCGCGCGCGAAGATCACGGGGCCGGAGGTCGCGCCGCTGACCGGAGAGCCGCGGACCACGTTCTCGCGCGTCGCGATCGGCGGCAACGTCGAGAACGCCGTGCTGACAACGAACGAGTTCGTCGGCGTGCTGCCGTTCGCCGGCCTTACCGGCACCGGCACCGTCCACCTGCTCACGACGGAGCTCGACATTCGCGCCCGCGCGGGGCTGGTCGACGGTCCCGTGCTGCAGCAGGACCCCGTGTTCTCGCGCCTCGCGGGCGTGCAGTTTCCGCTGCGCGTTACGGGCACGCTCGACGCGCCGAGCATCACGCCCGATCTTTCCGAGCTCGGCTCGATGCTGGGACAAGCCGTGCGCGGCGCGGCCGAGGCGGAAGTCGACGAGGCCGTCGAGGAGACGCGCGAAGAGGTCAACCAGCAGATCGAGCAGGAGCGTGACGAGGCGAGCGAGGAAGTCCAGCAGGAGGTCGACGAAGCCGCCGACAGCCTGCGCGACCGCCTGCGCGAGCGCCTCGACTGAGCATGAGGACGCGGCGGTCTCGCGCCTTTACAGGGAGTACGGCTGACCCGGATTTTTTCGCCGACAGGCTGCTCAGCTGGTTCGAGCGGCACGGGCGTCACGACCTCCCCTGGCAGCGCGGAGCCGACGCCTATCGCGTCTGGATCTCCGAGATCATGCTGCAGCAGACGCAGGTGCGGACGGTCATCCCCTACTTCGAGCGGTTCGTCGCGCGATTTCCGACGCCGGCCTCGCTCGCGGCTTCGCGAATCGACGAGGTGCTCGCCCTCTGGTCCGGGCTCGGGTACTACGCGCGCGCGCGTAACCTGCATCGCGCCGCGGAGATCGTCGTCGAGCAGCACGGCGGCGAGCTGCCGCTCGATGTCGAAGCGCTGATCGCCTTGCCCGGCATCGGCCGCTCGACGGCCGGCGCGATCCTGGCGCAGGCGCACGGCCAGCGTCATGCGATCCTCGACGGGAACGTCAAGCGCGTGCTGGCGCGCTGGCATGCGATCGACGGCTGGCCAGGCAAGGCCGAGGTGCTGAGCGAGCTCTGGCGGCGCGCCGAGGCGCACACGCCGGCGACTCATGTCGCGGCCTACACCCAGGCAATCATGGATCTCGGCGCGACCGTCTGCACGCGCTCGCGGCCGCGCTGCGGGATCTGCCCGGTGGCCGAGGACTGCGCGGCGCAACGGCGCGGTCTTACGGAGGTGCTCCCGGCGAAGCGCGCGCGTTCGGCGAAACCGAGCCGCAGCGTCACCGTGCTCGTCGTGCAGAGCGGAACCGGCGCGACATTGCTCGAGCGGCGGCCCGCGACCGGGATCTGGGGCGGGCTTCTCAGCTTTCCGGAGCTAGGCGAAGGCGAGAGCGCGGCCGACTGGTGCCGCGCGAGGCTCGGCGAACCGCCCGCGATCGAGGAAGCGCTTGCCGAAGTCGATCACGCGTTCACGCACTTCGATCTCAGGCTCAAGCCGCTCAAGCTCGTGCTCGCGAGCGGCGGCAGCCGCGTCATGGATGACCAACGCTGGCTCTGGTATAAAGCCGCCGAGCCGCTGCCCGGCGGCATCGCCGCGCCCATCGGCCGGATCCTGCGCGAAGTCGCGCGAGCGGAGCCCGTGTAAGTGAGTCGAACCGTTCAATGCGTCATGCTCGGCCGCGAAGCCGAGGGCCTCGCGCGGCCGCCCTATCCCGGCCCACTGGGCAAGCGCATCTACGAGAGCATCTCGAAGGAAGCCTGGCAGAAATGGCTCGCCCACCAGACGATGCTCATCAACGAGTACCGCCTCTCCCCGATGGAGCCCAAGGCCCGCCTGTTCCTCGAGCAGGAAATGGAAAAATTCTTCTTCGCCGGCGGCTCCGAAAAGCCCCCCGACTACCGCGAGTGAATTTGGTGCCAGGCACCTAAATATGGATTTAGGTGCCTGGCACCAAATTCAGCGCGAGTAAAGCCGCGGTCAGCGGAGCAGTGCGAGGGCGACCAGGGTCACGAGACCCGTCGCGACCACGGCGGCCGTCGCGATCATCATGGGCTTTCGCAGCGCCGGCCCGCCGAGCGTCGCGGCAAGGCTGCACTTGACCACGGTGTTCGTCAGCGCTGCGATGACGATCGAGGCGATGGCCACGTTGGCATCGCCGGTCTTCGCGTACTCGGCCATCGACAGCGTGATCGCGTCGACGTCGGTAAGACCCGCAATGGCGGCGACGAGGTAGAGGCTCTGTGCGGGCAGATACTGCTGAACCAGCGCAACGATCAGGAGCACCGCGGCGAATAGCAGGCCGAACTTCGCGGCCGCGGTGAGGCTGAACGGGTTCTTCAACGACACGTCGGGCGCCGCGGTCGCTTTCGACTTGCTGCCCTGACGATAGAACAGCCAGGCCGCCACGCCCGCGACCACGGTCATCGCGACGAAGGGCACGAGCACGGCGGTAAGCAGGGCGCGATTGACGATGAGCACCTCGGCGATGACGCGCCCGAACATGATGCCCCAGGCGAGCAGCATGCCCGCGGCAAGCGCATGCGAGACGCCCGGCCGCTGGTCCTCGCGGCTCTGCCGCGCGAACGACAGCGTGATCGCCGTCGACGAGACGAGACCGCCCGCAAGTCCCGTGATCAGCGTGCCCTTGCCCGTGCCGAGCACGCGCGTTCCGACATAGCCGACGAGCGAGAGTCCCGAGATCAGCAACACGAGGAGCCACAGCGAATAGGGATTGAGCGCGTTCCACGGATCGACGGTGCGATCGGGCAGGAGCGGCAGCACGATGAACGTGGCGATGAGCAGCCGCACTCCCGCGTAGATGTCGTCCCAGCCGAACTTGTCGACGAGACCGTGCAGCGGCTGCTTGTAGGCGAGCACGGCCGTGAGCGCGATAGCGAGCGCGACGGCGATCTCGCGGTAGCCGTGTGTCGCCATCGCGCCGAGCAGGAAGACGGCAACGGCGGCGGCCTCCGTCGTCAGCCCGACCTCGTCGGGTTGAGTGCGGGCCTTGACGACATAACCCGCGACGATCGCGAGCGTCACGGAGAGCAGGCCGGCGGGAAGTATCCACGGCATGTCGAGCGTCGTATCGAGCCAGCCCGCGATCGAGCCGATCAGCGCGATGACGATGAAGGTTCGAAGACCGGCGATGTCGTTGCCCTTCTCCGTGGACTTCCGCTTCTCGCGCTCGATGCCGATCAGCGCGCCAATCAGGAGCGCCGTGCCGAAATCGCCAATCAGTGAATAGTCCATCGTCTCATTCATCGCCGCATCCGGTTCGCTATCAGATCGTCGACAACGGCGGGATCCGCGAGCGTCGAGGTGTCGCCGAGCTGCCCGTAATCGTCCGCCGCAACCTTCCTCAGGATACGCCGCATGATCTTGCCCGAGCGGGTTTTCGGCAGCCCGGGTGCCCACTGGATGAAGTCCGGCGTCGCGATCGGGCCGATTTCCTTGCGCACCCAGTCGCGAAGCTCCTTCTGCAGCGCCTCGGTCGGCGCGATGCCGGCCTTGAGCGTGACGTAGGCGTAGATGCCCTGGCCCTTGACCTCGTGCGGGCAGCCGACGACCGCGGCCTCGGCCACGCTCGCGTGCGCGACGAGCGCGCTCTCGACCTCGGCCGTGCCCATCCGATGCCCCGCGACGTTGATGACGTCGTCGACGCGGCCCGTGATCCAGTAGTCGCCGTCCGCGTCGCGGTGGCAGCCATCGCCCGTCGTGTACTTGCCGGGGAACTGTTTGAAATAGGTGTCGACGAAGCGCTGGTGATCGCCGTACACGGTGCGCATCTGCCCCGGCCAGCTGTCGAGCAGCACGAGGTTGCCGGAGGCGTCGCCCTCGAGCAGCTTGCCGTCGTTGTCGACGAGCGCTGGACGGACGCCGAAGAAAGGCTTGGTCGCGCAGCCCGGCTTCAGCGTCGTTGCGCCCGGCAGCGGCGTGATCAGCGCGCCGCCGGTCTCGGTCTGCCACCAGGTGTCGACGATCGGGCAGCGCCCGTCGCCGCCGACGCGGTGGTACCACTCCCAGGCTTCGGGGTTGATCGGCTCGCCGACGGAACCGAGCAGCCGGAGCGACTTGCGCGAGGTCTTCTGCACGGGCGCATCGCCGTCGCGCATCAGCGCGCGGATCGCCGTCGGCGCCGTGTAGAGGACGTTGACGCGATGCTTGTCGACGATCTGCCAGATGCGGCTCGCGTCGGGCCAGTTCGGCAGGCCCTCGTACATGAGGAAGCTCGCGCCGTTCGACAGCGGGCCGTAGACGATGTAGCTGTGGCCCGTCACCCAGCCGATGTCGGCCGCGCACCAGAAGATGTCGCCGTCGTGATAGTCGAAGACGTAGCGGAAGGTGAGGGTGACCCAGAGCAGATAGCCGCCGCTCGTGTGCAGCACGCCTTTCGGCTTGCCCGTCGAGCCCGACGTATAAAGAATGAACAGCGGATCCTCGGCGCTCATCGTCTCGGGCTTGCAGTCGGCCGAGGCTTTCGCCGCGAGCTCGTGATACCAGTGATCGCGGCCCTCGACCCAGTCGATTTCCGCGTTCGTGGCGCGGACGACGATGACGTTCTCGACACGCGTCTCTCGGAGCGAGGCAATCGCCTGGTCGACGTTCGCCTTGAGCGGGATGCGCTTGCCGCCGCGCAGCCCCTCGTCGGCCGTGATCACGAGCTTCGAGTCGCAGTCCTCGATGCGGCCGCGCAGCGCCTCGGGCGAGAAGCCGCCGAAGACGACGGAGTGGATCGCGCCGATGCGCGCGCAGGCGAGCATCGCCATCGCGGCTTCGGGGATCATCGGCATGTAGATCGTGATGCGGTCGCCCTTCTTCGCGCCGAGCGCCTTGAGTGAGTTCGCAATCTTGCAGACCTGCGTGTGGAGCTCGCGGTAGGTGATGCGACGCGTCGTCGAGCCGTCGTCGCTCTCCCAGGTGATCGCGACCTGGTCGCCGCGTTTCGCGAGGTGGCGATCGAGGCAGTTGGCCGAGACGTTGAGCTCGCCGTCCTCGAACCAGCGGATGTGGAGGTCGCTGGCTTCGAAGGAGCAGTCCTTCACCTTGGCGAACGGCTTGATCCAGTCGAGCTCGCGCCGCGCCTGCTCGGCCCAGAAGCCTTCCGGGTTCGCCACCGAGGCCTGGTAAAGCTCGGCGTAGCGCTTCGCATCGATCCACGCGCGCTTGACCGCCGCGGCCGGCGGCGGGTATTTCCTGACTTCGGTCATTGCTTCTTGTTGTTATGGTGTATGCCGGGATGATAAAGGGCCACGCCGCTTCGTGACACCCCGCGGCGCCTGCGTATTGACGCGGCTTCCGCCCGCCCGGTCTAATAACCGCCCGGCCATTCGGCCGGGGCGTGTTCACGCACGGCCAGGTAGCTCAGTTGGTAGAGCAGCGGACTGAAAATCCGCGTGTCGATGGTTCGATTCCGTCCCTGGCCACCACTCCCGGACAGAAGTAAGGCTTAGCCGTTAGCCATCCGCGGAACTTCGCGCTCGATGATCCGCGCTCCTTTGCGGCTGGCGACCTCGAGCTCGTAGTGAGACTGAAGGTTGAGCCAGAACTCCGGGGTCATATCGAAAAACCGGGCAAGCCGAAGTGCCGTGTCGGCCGTGATCGCGCGCTCGCCCTTGACGATCCCGGTGATTCGATTGACGGGCACGCGCAGCGCCTTTGCCAGCGCATAAGCGGAAAGCTCGAGCTCGTCGAGAAACTCTGTCCGCAGAATTTCGCCAGGATGAATCGGTGCTCGCTTAGTCATGATTTCTCTCTCTCAGTGATAGTCCACAATCTCGACGTCGTAGGCGTTGCCATCCTGCCAGCGGAAGCAGATGCGGTATTGATCGTTGATTCGGATACTGTGCTGTCCTGCCCGATCTCCATGAAGCTTCTCGAGTCCGCGGAACGATATCGGGGTTCTCGCCCTCGAAGACGGCCCACGTGTCCGGCGTTCACCAGATTGGCGCTAACCCGGCTGAAGCGGTCCCTGCCCATCGCGATGAGCAGCATGCCTTGACAGCTTGTCCAAAAGACAAGTAAACTTTTCACAATAACAATTACGATTGTCATACGGCTGGAATTTGGTGGCTCCAATGATGAAGAAGACCTTCACCGACACGATGCTCGGTATTGCCCCGGTCGCCTTGTTCGTTACGTGGGTTGCCACGCTGTATTGGGTGGGAGGCGGGGCGCCCTGGCTCCGGGCAGCTCACATTCTCTTCTTCATCATTGCGACCTACGCTGTCGGCGCCGCAGCGCAAGTCCGTGCCGACCGGCGACTGGACGAAGTGGAGCTGGCGGCGTCCCGGTTTGGGGCTCGCTGGGGGCTTGTGAGTGGTGTCGCGTTCATGACGGTCTTGACCTTCCTGCCACCCATTCACTCGCTCCTTGCTGACGTCGCGGGTGTCTTCGGCCGTATCGAGGATCGCACAATGACTGGCGAGTCACGTTTGTTTCTGCTCGGCATCGTCACGACGTTCGTGGCGCAGGAAACCTTCAGATCCGTCTTCACCGCGGCGTGGAGGTGGTCGAAACGTTAGTGCAACAAGCAGTCCATGAATAATCGCATCCGTGTGCTCCGGGCCGAACGAAAGTGGAGTCAGGCTGAGCTGGCCGAGCGCGTCGGTGTTTCCCGCAACTCGATCAATTCGATCGAAAACGGCAAGTTCGATCCCTCGCTGCCACTCGGTTTTCGCATCGCAGATGCCTTCGGTCTCAAAGTCGAGGACGTGTTCCTTCGGGAAGGCGAGGAAACCGAAGGATCGGATGAATAGCGGCGCAGCTGCGACATTCCTGTTCCTGGAGTCTTTCGATCCCGGTACGATCATCGATTGAGGCAAAGGAGACCTGCGCGATGAAGTGGATGTTGACCTGGGTGCTCGGCGGGCAAATAGCGGGCTACTCCCTCCCCGATCAGCTCCTCTACGACGACGAGGCGCAATGCCAGAAGGCTGCCGACAAGCTGAACAAGTTGACTATCGGCGGCATGTCGAGTGTTCACATTACCGTAGCGGCCACCTGCATCCTGGTCCCCGAGAAGCCGCCCGGTCCGCTGGATCGATGAACCGTCAGCGTTGCCGCAGCCCGCTGCGTGCAACTGCCGCCAGATCCTCGCGCGTGTTGATGTTCACGAACGCCTCGGGGTTCTCGAAAACCACCTGACGCGCCGCCAGCCTTACGAGCACTTCCCATGTCGGCGCGTGGGCGCCGCCCGCCAGCGCTTCGCGAACCGCAGGCAACGCGGCAACGGGCCACAGTGCGCAAAGCGGCTGCCGTCCCTCGCTCGTTTCCGCCATCGCTGCTCCGCCCTCCGCGCTGTCGTGCAGACGCGTGTATAGATTTTCCGGCAGCAGCGGTGCATCGCAGGGGCTGACCGCCAAGAGCCGCGCGCCCCGGGCTTCAGCCCAGATCAGTCCCGCCTTCACGCCCGCGAGTGGGCCCAGGGCATCTCCGGGTTCATCGTAGATCGTCGGCATCCCCGCGGACTTCGCCACCGCTTCCGCCTCGCTTCCCGGTCGCACGCTCGCGCCCACCGTGTCGCAAATCGAGCGCAGCCGTTCCGCGGCCAACAGCATCAGCGGCCTCCCTCCGAGCATCGCGACAGCTTTCTCTCCGCCGAAGCGAACCGAGCGCCCTCCCGCGAGCACGAGCCCGGCGACTGTGTCGCGCGCGCTCATGACGGATGCCGTGTCATCGGACCTAACGTATCCGGTCCGCCCGGCTGTAGACGTTGAAGCAGTCGTCCTTGAGAAAGCCGACCAGCGTGATGCCGAACTCGCGCGCGAGCTCTATGGCGAGAGACGACGGCGCGCCGACCGCGGCGACGAGCGGAACTCCGGCCATCTTTGCCTTCTGCATCAGCTCGAAGCTCGCGCGTCCGCTGACGATGATCCCGTTGTTGCTGAGTGGGACGGTGCCCTTGAGCAGCTCGTGGCCGATCAGCTTGTCGAGCGCGTTGTGCCGGCCCACGTCCTCGCGCAAGGTCACGATCGCGCCGTCCGCATCGAACAGCCCCGACGCGTGCAGGCCGCCCGTCTGCTCGAACACGGACTGCCGGGTCTTGAGCGCCTCGGGCAGCCGCTCGAGCGCGGCACCGCTGATGTGAAATTTCGTCGCGCCGACATCGTACTGGCCCTGCACGGCGACCGCCTCGATCGAGGCCTTGCCGCAGACGCCGCAGCTCGAAGTCATGTAGAAGTTGCGCTCGAGGCGTTTGAAGTCGACCGTGACGCCGGGCTTGAGCTCGACGCGCACGACGTTCTGCAAGCCGTCGTCGGCCGGCTGCCCGCGCGGGGTGACGCTCTGCACGTCGCCGCGCGCCCGGATGATGCCTTCCGTGAAAAGAAAGCCGACCGCGAGATCGGCATCGTGCCCGGGCGTACGCATCGTCACCGACACGGGCTCTTCGGCCCGACTGCCGTCGCTTCGCGAATAGCCCAGGCGAATCTCGAACGGCTCCTCGGTCGCGACGAGATCGGAATCTTCAACGGATCCACCGTCACCGCGGCGGAAGCGACGAATCTCCACAGGCCTCGTGGCCTGGCGCGGTCCGTCGTCGTTTACGTCGCCCACTAGTTGACCTCGGTAATCCCCGTGAACACGCCGTTCCCCTCGGCGTCGATCACCGTTCGCGCCAGCGCAATTCCCGGATGATTGCGCGCCGGAGCGCCGGTCACCGTAATCACGTCGCCGGGCTCGAGCGACTTGCGAGTCCAGCCGCGACGCATCAGCGTCGTCGGGCTCGGCAGCTCGAATCCCCAGTTGACGACTTCTCCGTCGGCGCCAACCACGTCGAGGTAGATCCAGGCATGCGGGCTCTTCCAGACGAGCTCGGTGACAGTCCCGCTCACTTCCACATTCGATCGCCCGTCGAACTCGGACTGCGAATGATGTGCAACTGAAGGGGCCGTTGTCGCCAGGCACAGTGCCGCAAGGGTCGCCAATCCACGAATGCGAACTCTCATGGCTTCCTCACGGTGTCTCATAGAGCTCGACATCCTTCTCGTAATCCATGCAGATCTCCTCGAGCATCGCCGTGTCCACCTGGATGAGATGCTCGAGCGTCACCGTCCACGGCCGCGTATAGGCCTTCGGGTCGTCCACGGTGACCTCGATTTTCAGGTGCCCGAAATCCGGGCGCGTCAGCCGCTCCGTCACGAGCGCGGACTCGGTGACGGGGCTGCCCTGGACGTCGAGCCACATGTCGTCGCGAATGCCGTTGGTCAGGATCACGAGGGTATCGCTTTCCCAATGCGCGGTTGAGTGCCCGTTCCAGGTCGGGTTCGGATCCTCCTCGAGCGGCCGGCCGTCGATGAAGACCTGCCGGTACGCGCCGTTGAACTCGTGCAGCATCACCATCAGCTCGGGCGTCTGCACGATCTTCTGATATTGCGGCAGCGTCCACGCGCGTGGGTAATTGGGCGGCATGCAGTAGGTGTGCGGGTCGTAGCGTCCGCCGTCGCGTCCGCGCTCGACCATCACTTCCTGCGACCACTCAGTGTAGGGCAAGCCGCCCTCGAGATTGCGCCCGATGTTGACCTGCTCCATGGCCATGCGCTCTTCCATGATGCAGTCGTCCTGCCGGCAGAACGCGACCGAGGGTACGTCGGAGAACCACATGCCGGAGAAGTCGGGCTTGCCTTCCGGGGTTCGCGGTGTCGGCGCGGAGAGATCCGGGCTGCCGTCCTCCAGTCTCGGGACACCGGGCGTCGGGTAGTCGAGCCACTGGGCCGCGGCCGGGGTGAGTGCGGCCAGCATCAGAAGCACCGGCGTGCCGAGCATGCCTGCTATGGGAAGCGACGTATTCCGATCTCTGAACATGCTCCGCACCAATTCGGCCCGATGGGGGACGGATTGCACAATACTGCTTCGACGGGATCAAGGCGAAAGAGGGCGCCCCGCGTGGCGCACCACTGGCGGCGCCCGTCGCCTCACAGGACGTATCTGTAGACGAAGAACTCCTTGTCCCGAACGAATCCGAGCCGCTCGTAGAGCCGCTGCGCAACAATATTCGTCTTCGCCGTGCCGAGGTCGACCCGCACCGCGCCGCATTCCCCGGCCATGTCCCACACGCGGCGTATCAGCGCCTCAGCTATTCCGCGACGCCGGCTCTCCGGTCTGACGAAGAGATCGTTGAGTACCACGATCCTGCCCAGCGAGAGCGAGGAAAACGAAAGATAGTTGAGGACGAAACCGACCAGGCGGTCGGTGTCGGCGAAGGATCCGAACACGATGGCTTCCTCCCGCTCCAGCCTCTCCTGCAGATATGCGCGGTACGGCTCGGGGGCGGACGGCTGTTCATAGAAGACCATGTATTCGTCGAACAAAGGGACCAACGCGTCCAGATCACCTGCATTAATCTGCCTGATCATCGACCTTCCGATCCTTTCCACCCGCCGTATTAATATCAGGTTGAATGAGGCGCCGATAGAAAAGAGAGGCGGCAATGTCGTCATCGAACCTGGTGCAGTGCAGCCATGGTCGGCACGCACCCGCAATACTCGGGATCCTGAACGAGGCCATCCTGAATTCGACGGCTCTCTACGATTACCAGCCGCGAGCCGCCGATTCGATGATCCCGTGGTTCGAGGCCAAGGAACGCGGCAACTTCCCGGTCATCGGCGTCGAGGAGTCCGGCGAATTGCTCGGGTTCGCGACCTACGGCACTTTTCGCAACTGGCCCGCGTACAAATACTCCGTGGAGCACTCCGTATACGTTCGCGCCGACCGACGAGGCAGGGGAGTGGGCAAGCGACTGCTCGTGGAGCTGATCGAATGCGCCCGGCGGCAGAATCTGCACGTGCTCATCGGCGGCATCGATGCGACCAACGAGACGAGCATCCGGCTGCACGCGAAGCTCGGCTTCACTCATGCCGGTACGGTCAAGCACGCAGGCTTCAAGTTCGGCCGTTGGCTCGATCTCGCCTTCTATCAGCTGATCCTGGAAACGCCGCGGCAACCCGTTGACGGCTGACGTCAGCGGCTGAGGAAGAGCCGAAGCCCCAGGGCGCCGAGCACGACGGCTGCCGCCCGATCCAGCACGACCTTGGCGCGCAGGTAGCGCGCGCCCACGAAGCGGGAACTCATCGCAACGGCAAGCACCGTGTAGAAAACCAGTTCGACCGCCAGGTGGTTCGCGAACACGACAGCGTTCTCCGCCATGCTCATGTCGGCCGGGAACACCACGATCAACACGGCCGCGGCGAACAGCACGGATTTCGGATTCAGGAGGTTGACGAGCAAGCCGCGAATGAACGCATGACCGGTCCGCAACTCCGCGCTGCCTGCAATCGGGTCTCGCGCTCCGCGCCACATCCGGTACGCGATATAGAGAAGGTAGGCCGCGCCGGCGACCTTGGCCGTCGAATAGGCCCAGGGAAAGGCGGTGAACACGACGTCGAGTCCGAGCAGCGCCGCCATCGTCCAGCCCGCGGCGACGAGCCCGAGCCCGCAACCGATCGCAATACCCGCGCGGCGTCCGCCCGTCAGCGTCGTCTGGATCGCAGTCAGGAATGCCGGGCCCGGGCTCAGGATGGCAGCCCAGAGGACAAGGTTGAAGGCGATCAGGTTCTGGAAGCTCATGCGTCCTCGCCAACCGGAAGAGTATCGCCGCCCGGAAACTCGAGCTCCATTGTCTGGTGAAACGGCGTGGCCCGCCACCGGCCCTGCACGCTGCGCAGCCGCCTGCGCACGCGGGAGATGAATTCGTCCGTAAGCCACCGCGGCGATTCCGATCCCGTGGCGGTGAAACCGGAGGCAATGCGCAGCGCCTCCGATTGCGGCGGCCTCATCGGCGCTTCGTCGCCATGCCTGAAGGTGTTCTGGACCTGCACCACGACGAGCTCGGTCTGCATGGCCTCGGGCGATTGCGCCGGCATCGTGACCAGCTGGCTGTACGCCAGCCCCCGCGCCAGCCGCCCGTAGAACGAATCCATGAGCCCCGCTTCCACTTCCACGGCGTAATGCGCGAGATCGTGCAGCAGCGTGGAGCGCGTCTCGAGCTCGTGCGATTCGCGCGAGCCATCGTCGCGCACGATCTCGAAGCGATGGCGCTCGTTCGAGAGGCGGGTGAGGCGAATCAGCATGCGATCGACTCTAGCGCGGGACTGGCGAGACACAAAATCCCGCATGCGAAACGGAGCGCGCGATCAGCGTGCGATCCTTGCTATCCCGTGACAGTCGGCCTTCGACCCAGTGCCAGCACCGCGTAGACAGATATGCCGACCAGGATCAGGAACAGGTTCGGTATCGCGAGCCACCGGATGCCGAGGTCGCGGTGCCAGTACTCGACTGAAGCAGGATGCGCGAGCAGCAGGGCGGGCACCTGAACGTCGATCACGAGCGCGGCAAGCAAGGCGGCACGCACCTGTCGCCGGGTGCCCGATAGCGCGGCACTGACAAGCATGAGGGCAATGGCCAGCAACGCGGCAGCAAGTAGAAGCACGGCGAGGCGCGCGAGCGGAAGCCAGGCTGCGTCGCCGAACGGTATTTCCGGTGCGATGTAGTTCGCCGTGGCAAAGGCTGCGAAAAGGACGACATGCAACCAGGTCAGCGTCAAGGCAAAGCGTCCGGGACGATCTTGCACGGTCATGTCGTTTCCTCTCAGGCGCTTGCGAGAACAAAGTCGAATTCGGCGAGCTGCTGCTCCGCGCCGCCGCCTGTCCGGTAGATAACCTCGAGCGAGGGCACGTACATGTTGTCGCGCGCGTTCGTCTCGGCCGCATCCGGCACGTAGAGCTGCGTCGTCAGGAGCGCCGTATCCGGGCCTTGAACCTTTACGTGGATGTGCGCCGTCCGGAAGACGCTCATGGCCGAGTAAGGACGCGGGCGAACCGTGACGAGCTCGAAGCGTCCCGCGGCATCGGTGTACTGGTAGCCGCGGTATCGATACCCGTGCTGGTCGTAGATCCCATCGTGACCGGTCTGCCAGAAGTCCAGGATCGCGCCGGCAATCGGCTGGCACTGCGCGTCGCGCACGTACCCCCGCACCACCAGGGCCTGCTCGGCGACGCCGAAATCCCGAATGTCGCGCCGCTGCGGCGAGTTCGGCGTAAAGAACGGGCCCTCCATTTGAGGGACGGACAGGGTCCCGGCCGTGCAACGCAGGCCCGGCTCGCCGGCGAGCCCGACGACCGGCTCGCCGATGCCCGCTTCGGCGACCCTGGAAATGCCGTGCTGTCTTCGCGCCAGCGCCATCAACGAGACGTTGGCAACGCCAAAGACTGCCCCAAGACTCAAGAGAATATCGCGACGTCTGCTCATGTTCGTCCTCCGGTGGAGTGAGGCTACAATCGGGGCGGCGGCACCGGCCGGAGGATCGTGTAAGGATCCCCGGAGGATTCGCTAAGGAACTCGTGAACGCGTCGACAAGAACAAGAATCGGGACCTGGATCGCGACTCCGGCGCTCAATCTGCTCGAGGACGGCGAAAGATCGATCCGGATCGAGCCGAAGGCCATGGACGTCCTTGTCTATCTGACGTCCCGGCCGGGCGAGGTGGTTTCGGTCGAGGAGATCCTGCGCGAAGTCTGGCGCGGCGTGATCGTCACCGACGCCTCCGTGTACATGGCCATCAAGCAATTGCGTCGCGCGCTCGCGGGCTCGGGCGAGGACACGGAGTATGTCGAGACGATTCCAAAGCGCGGCTACCGACTGGTCGCCGCCGTGGAACGACTCGTGGACCCGGGTGGCTCCGGGCCGCCGGAGGAATCACTGGCTGCAGGGCCGCGATTGCCCGCACTGGCGGAGTCTCTGCCGGATCCCGTGCCGCTGTACCGGAGGGTTGCGCTGGCGCCGGTTCCGCTCGCGGTGTTTGTCGTCGCTGTCGCGCTGGTCGCAGGCGTTGTCTGGGTCCTCCGCGGGCCCGGCGGCGACGATATTGTCTCGGCCGTTCCCGCCGAGCCGCGGTTCTCCGAGATGACCGTCGCCAATTTCGAAAGCTTCGCTCTCTCGCACGACGGCCAATACATCGCGTTTACGACGCGCACGAGCCCGACCGAGTCGGTGCTCAACCTGCGCCGGATGAGCGAGCCGGAGGCACATGTCATTCCCGGAGCGGCAGGCGCAACCGGTACCCCGTTCTGGTCGCACGACAGCCGCCACATTGCGTATGCCGTGGTCAAGCCCGGGGATCCTGCGTTCTTGGTGATGGCCGCAGGATTCAGGCTGATGCGAATCGCACGCGACGGGGGCCCTGCACAAACGCTCGTCGAGCACGTGAGCGTGCCCCCGGACGGCGCCTGGAACGCTGACGATGTCATCGTATTCGACGGCGGCACGGGCCTCGAGCGCATTGCCGCGACAACGGGCGGCGATCACGCGCGAGTCACCGAGCTCGCGCCAACCGAGGGTGCGCACGTCCAGCCGTCTTTCCTGCCGGACGGGCGAAGGTTCCTGTTCACGACTGCATTTGGCGAGCCCGGCGTCTTTGTTCAATCGCTGGATTCGGGCGAGCGCACGCGAATCCTGCCGCATTCGGGGACAGCGATTTACGCCGACGGCTATCTGCTTTTCAACCGAAGCGGCGCGCTGTTCGCTCAGCAATTCGATCTCGAGAGCCTTGCGCTGCAGGGAGAGCCGACACAGATCGCGGAGGGCCTGTTCACGGATCCCACGGGGGTCTATGCGGCGGTCTCGGTATCTCGGACAGGCGATCTCGCCTATGTGACCCGCGCCATGGACGACCCGACCCCGGATTACGCGATCAGCCAGCTCGTGTGGTACGACCGCAGCGGCGACCGTCTCGAGACGGTCGGCGAGCCCGGCGTCTACCGCGGCATGGCCCTCTCGCGCGACGAAAAGCGCATCGCCGTACACCGGCACGACGCCCCGGATGAAGGCGACATCCTGCTCCTGGATGAGCGTGGTACTTTCTTGCGCTTCACGGACGGACCCAGGCATGAGGACAGTGCGGTATTTTCGCCCGATGACTCGCGCATTCTGTATGCCGGGGGAGACTACGAGCTCTATGAGAAGCCGTCGCAGGGCGTGGGAGCGGAGAAGCCCATCGTCGATGGGCTGCGCTTCTCGCTGCCGACCGACTGGCCGCGCGACGACACGGTGCTGGTGACACATACGAAGATGTCGGCGATCAATGCCGACATCTCGGCGATACGGCTTGGTGGTGACCACGGAGCCGTGGCGCTGGCGGAAACGGCGCATGATGAAATCGGCGGCGTTCTGTCACCGAACGGGCGATTCCTGGCCTACAGCTCCGACGAGTTCGGCCGCAATGAAATCTACGTCGTTACCTACCCCGAGCGCAGCCGCAAATGGATGGTATCGACGGGGGGCGGCGAAGGTCCGCAATGGTCGAAGGAGGGAGAGCTTTTCTGGTTCACGACTGACGGGGCCGTGATGGCCGTAACGGTCGACAGCGCGGACGCCGAGAACCCGCTCGGTTCACCGCAGGAGCTGTTCCGGGCCAATCTCATGATCGGCGATCACTTCATCTCCATCGGCGAGCGCCCGCACGTTCCCTTTGCGGTTGCGGCCGACGGCGAGCGGTTCCTGATCAACGAGCGCGTCAGCGGAGATGGAGCTGGTTTCACTCCCAGAACCGCCAAAATCGTGCTGGTCCAGGACTGGACCGCGTTGGTCGAGTAACGGCCTCAGGATGCTGCGAGCATCACGCTCAGATCCGTGTCGATCTTCTCGGGTGTGTCTGTAGGCGCGTATCGCCTGACGACACTCCCGTCCCGCCCGACGAGAAACTTCGTGAAGTTCCACTTGATCGCTTCCGTGCCGAGCACGCCGGCCTTTTCGCTCTTGAGCCAGCGATAGAGCGGATGGGCGCCCGCGCCGTTGACCTCGATCTTGGCGAACAGCGGGAAGCTCACGTCGTAGTTCAGCGAGCAGAACTGCCGGATCTCCTTCTCGTCACCCGGCTCCTGATGCCCGAACTGATCGCAGGGAAAGCCGAGCACCGCGAAGCCCGCTGCGCGGTGCTTCTGCCAGAGCGCTTCAAGACCCTTGTATTGTGGGGTGAAGCCGCATTTCGAGGCGACGTTGACGATCAGCAGTGCCTGCCCCGCGAAGTCGCGGAGACTACGCTCGCGGCCGTCGATGTCGGTGGCGGTGAAATCGTAGACGGTGGTCATTGGCCGACTCTAGCGCGGGACGGGCGAGACACAAAGTCCCCATATCGATGCTATGCGTAGCGAATGGACACGATCGCGACGGCCTCTTCCTTCCGGCTCGTCGCGATTTGCACCTCGTCGTTCACGCGCTTGCCGAGCAGCGCCCTCGCAACAGGCGAGTCGATGCTGATAGCCGCCGACTTCGCATCCGTCTCATCCGGCCCGACGATCCGGAACTCGCGCGTGAGCCCGGCCTCGTCGCGCACCGTGACGATCGCGCCGAAGTACACCGCATCGCCCTTGGGCTGCTCCTTCACCACCTTCAACGAAGGCAGGCGCTTCTGCAGATAGCGGATCCGCCGATCGAGCCCTGCGAGCTCCTTCTTGCGGTAGATGTACTCGGCGTTCTCCGAGCGATCGCCCTCGGCAGCCGCCGCTGCCAGCGCCTTGACCACTTCGCGCCGGCGCACCCAGATCTCCTCGAGCTCCTTCTGCAGGGTGCTGTATCCGGCCGGGGTGATGTAGGGAGAAGACTTTGGAGCGGGTGGACGCCAGCGTCCCATCAATATTCTCCCTCAGGCCAGTCCGTACCAGGCCCCGCGGCCGGCGCCGTGCCCTTCGAGATGGCCCGCGCGGGTCAGCGCTTTCAGATGGTCCTTGATCGTATTGCGGTTGGCGCCCGTCAGCCTTTCTGCTTCGGCAACCGTGATCCTGCCGCGTTCCCGACATATCTCCAGCAGGCGCATCGAAAGTTCGGGCAGGTCGCCCAGGACCAGCCGCTCGCGCTCGATCCTCTCTTCCAAACGTGCTTTCTGCGCAACGAGCGATCTCAGGAAATAGATCAGCCATGGCTGCCAGTCTGGAGCGTCCGTGCGGATGGTGCCCTGCGTCTGCCGGAGCGCGAGATAGTACTGATCCTTGCTTCTCTCGATCACGCTCTCGAGTGAGCTGAAGGGAACGTACTCGTAGCCGGCGCGGAGCAGAAGCAGCGTTGTCACGATGCGCGACAGCCGTCCGTTGCCATCCTGGAACGGATGAATCGCAAGAAACGCGACGACGAACACTGCGATGACGATCAGCACGTGGAGCTCCGATGCCTTGAGCTCCTTGCGCGTCCATTCCACGAGCTCGCTCATCAGGCGCGGTGTATCGAAGGGCGAGGCCGTCTGAAATACGACGCCCAGGCTTTCACCGTCCGGGCCGAAAGCTTCGACGTGGTTGTTCAGCGTCTTGTATTTGCCGCGATGGCGCTCGTCCTTGGAAGAATGTCGGAGAACGTCACGGTGCAGCTGTTTGATATGGCCTTCCGTGAGCGTGATTTCCGCATGGCTTGCGAATACGAGCTCCATCGCCTCGGCATAACCCGCCACTTCTTCCTCGTCGCGTGAGGCAAACTTCCTTGTCTTGATCCCCGACAAGAGGTGCTCGACCTCCCGGTCGCTCAGCTTTGCTCCCTCGATTCGCGTCGATGATCCGATGCTTTCGATCGTCGCCACCCGGCGCAATGAACTCAGCCGCTCGGGCGAAATCCGCCCGAAGGCGGCCCAGGCACCCTTGAACTCGTCGATGGCTGCGACGAGCTTGAGAATTTCGGGCGTGATCCTGATGCTGCCGGTGTTCATGCGGACATCCGTTTGGGCATCCAATTCCATCCATTCGGAGTGTGGCACTCGTCCATCCATTTGTCCATCCAATTCCACCCAATAAGGCTCAGGTAAGGCGGGCTTTACGCCCTCCCACGGCGAGACGGCGCTTCCGAGGTCTAGTAAAGTCGCTGCTCTCGCAGGAGGACAGAAGAATGAGAATCGCACGGACAGCACTGCTCGGCAGCCTGCTCATCGCCACGCCAGCCCTGGCCCAGGAGGTCCCCGACATCGGTTTCGAAAGCGTCGGCCGCAGCCGGCCGCTCGCGGCGAGCGTTCGCGACATGCCGGTCGTGGGACCCGAGATGACTTTCGGTGGCCCCGGCCGCGGCGGCTTTGGCGGCGGCCCTCCCGGCGGTGGCGGTGCCAACGCAGGTGCCGCGGGCCGCGGCGGCTTTGGCGCTGGCGGCGGCGGTCGCGGCGGTCGTGGCGGCGGGACGCTGAACGGCTTTCCTCCCGACGCCTTGCCCGAAGGCATCGAGCCTCTTCCGGTCGATCTCTTCACGAGCACCGACTTCTACCAGGACACCGAGCTCTGGTCCGACCCGCGCTACTTCCGCTGCAACAGCCCGTACGCAACGGAGGTGCAGCGCGGCATCCTCGTTCCGCCCGGCCTCATCACCACCGGCAATACGGCCGACGGCCCCTGGGGCCATTGCGATATCGATTATCCGAAAGAGGCGATCGTCAGCCCCTACGGCTTCGACACGGCACAGGAGCACTACGAGGCTCTGATGGCGGAGACGACGCGCCGCGGCGGCCCGGGCAAGTACACGTTCCAGGATTTCCCGGCTGCCGAATGGAACGGCGTCTTCCAGCGCCCGACGGCCGCAGCCGACCAGCAGACCTGGTACTGGCTGGAGCACAACCAGATTTCGACCGTGCTGTCCTTGCTGACGCCGGAATATCAGACGCGCATGGTGCAGGAGGCCTACCACCAGGTGCGCGGCAACGCGCTCTGGCCGTCGAACTTCTGCTGGCCCGAAGGCTTCATGCGGCGCTACTACCCGTTCTCCGTCTGGGAGCACTACGTCATTGCCACGCCCGATCTCGTGCAGGTGATGGCGGGCGTCGCGCGCAACTTCATCCAGAACGTCCACATCGGCCGTGAGTTCAGGATGGACGGCCCGGTGCCTTATCTCAGCGAGCAGGTGCCGCGCTGGTACGGCGAGACGATCGGTTTCTGGGATGGCGACGTGCTGATCACCTGGACCTCGAACATCCAGGGCTGGAAGGCGCACTCGGCCTTCGACTTCTCGAACTCGCTGCAGACGATCGAGATCTACACGCCGAACCGGAACGAGGCGGGCGAGTTCCTCGGGCTCAATCACGAGACGATCCTGTACGACGCGGAAGCGCTCGTCGAGCCGATCCGCATCGTCCGCAACCTCGACAAGATCAACAACTACACCGATGCCGACCAGACTCCGTATGTCTTCATCGAGTGCGTGCAGACGATCTTCCCCATCGAAGGCTCGCCGACGCCGATCCAGCCGGGCGCGGTCATCGAGTACGAAGTGCCCGACATGTACAACCGCCCCTGGGACAAGATCTGGCGCGAGAACTTCGAGCAGGGCATGAGCCCGCCCGAGGAGGAGGACATCTTCAGCTTCGAGTGAGACTCCCTGCTCGCGGTCAGAATTCGCCAGAATTCGGCCATTCGGTGTGCGGTTTTGCGTGCGAATGTCCTGTCCATGAGATCCGTTCTTCGAGCCTTCGGGATTCTTTGCCTCGTCTATCTCGCGGTGGTTGCGTTGCTGTTCACGTTCCAGCGCGGGCTCATCTATGCGCCGGACGAGATCGGCTACGTGCCGCCCTCGTACTACGGGATGCTCGCGGGCGTCGAGGAGATCGAGCTCGCCACTGCGGATGGCATCGACCTCAGGGCGTGGTATGCGCCGGCGCCCAGCAACCGTCCGACCGTCGTGATGTTCCTCGGCAAGAGCGGCTCGCTGCGCTCGCAGCGTTATCGCGTGCAGCTCTTCAAAGAGGCGCAGATGGGCGTGCTGCTGCTCGCGTATCGCGGTTACTCCGGCAACGAAGGCGAGCCGAGCGAGCAGGGCCTCTACGCGGACGCCCGTTCGGCGCTCGACTGGCTCGAGTCACATGATGTGCGGGATCGCTCGATCGCGATCTACGGCGCCTCGCTCGGCACCGGTGTCGCCACGGCGATGGCGGCGGAGCGCGACTACGGCGCGCTCGTGCTCGAGGCGCCTTACACCTCGGTCGTCGACGTCGCGGGTGCGCGCTTCCCGATCGTGCCCGTGGACCTGCTCATGCTCGATCGCTTCGACTCGCTCTCGCGCATCGACGATATCGACGAGCCGCTGCTCGTGATGCACGGCGCTGCCGATCGCGTGATCGCGCAGCGTTTCGGCCGCGCGCTCTTCGACGCGGCCGACGGCCCGAAAACGGGATTCTGGCCCGTGGGCGTCGGGCACAAGGACATCTTCGATCGCGGCGGTTTCGAGGCCGCGCGCGATTTTATCGAGAGCTCGGTGCAGCCGGCGCGTCGGCGCTCGCCGCGGGCGTAGCCGGCGCTCCGCGGCCAGCCGCCGGCTGATTGATCGGCCGCCCCGCGTCGAGCAGGGCGTAATGCGTGCGCTGCTTGAAACGCCAGCCCTGCGGCGTCTTCACGTAGACGTCATCGTAGTAACCGTCGTGCAGGATCTTTTCCGGGTCGCCGTCGATGCCGATCATCAACATGTCGACCGTGCCGGTCGCGCCCTCGGGCGATGGCGTGATGATGTGATTCGTATAGATGTGCCGGACCCCTTGCTCGATCCAGCCCACGTTCTGGCAATTGTTCGAGCCGCCGCCTGAGACCCGCGCCAGCGCCTCGCGGCCCTGGATCGGCGGAATCGTCCGACCGCCGAGGTCGGGCAGGAAGATGCCATCCTCGGTGTAGAGATCCGCGTAGTCGTAGCCGTTGTTCGAGCAAGTGTCGATGAAGCGCGCGTACTTTGCGACGAGCTGCTGGATCTCGATGTAGTCCATGGCGGTGAGCTGCATGGGCTGCTGCGCCGGGGCCGTCACCGGCAGGGCGCATGCCGCCAAGGCAAGCAGGGATCCGCGGAAACTTATGCTGGTCATTGGCTGTCCCCCTGAGGTCCGGCTCGTGGTTGTCGTGGTTGTCGTGGTGCCGGGATCCGGCCAGATCATACTTGGTAGGGAAGGATTCCCGCACTCGCGTGTGTATATGCATATGGCCACCAACATCGGGGAGCTCAGATGAGGCACTTCAGGCTACTTATCCTGCTGGTTTGCATGGCGTTTTCGGCGAACGCGCTGGCGGAGTTCAAGCTCTACGACGTCGACCCGAGCTACAGGGAAGAGGTCTATCAGGCGCTGGCGGGTGTCCTGCGGCCGGGAGCGGATGACTCCCAGACGGAGGCAATCGAGCTTATGCCTACCGGCCAGATCCTCATTGACGCGACGCCCGAAGCGCATCAGCAGGTCGCCGGAGTGCTCGCCGAAATCAGGCGTCACGAGGCGGAGCCAACGCCGCGGGTCACGCTGCAATACTGGGTCGTGCTCGGATCACGCGAACTGCAAAGCGACGCTGAGACACCTGGGGCTCTCGATGAAGTCCTCGGGGAGATAAGAGGAGTGCATGGTCCACTCTCGTTTCGGTTGCTTGGCAATGCGACTCTTGTCACCGATTCCGGGATGAGCGGTGAAGTGTCGGGCAACCTCCAGGTAAACCAGATGGCCTACGTGCAGGGCACGAGATTGCAGGTGCGGCTGGGGATAGGTTTCGTTTATACGAAGGGCATTCGCGCGAGCGATCAGGTGAACGTTTTCCAGACTACCCAGCAAGACCGGCAGGGTCTACAGCTCAACACGTCGATGGAACAGGGGGAATTCGTCGTCGTCGGCGAAAACTCCGTCACTGACATCGTCGATGGGCCGAATGCAGTAGACGGCACAATCTTCTACATCGTCCACTGGTCGGCAGCCGACTGAGCACGCGTCGTCGACGACGCCAGCATGTCGGGACCGGAGGAGGCGCAATGGATCGCGCTCTATGCAAGACTCGAGAGACGGATCTTCAACGTCGTCTACCGGATTCTCTGGGACAGGGCCGAGAGCCAGGACGTCGTGCAGGATGCGTTTCTCCGTTGCTGGCGCAGCCGGTCCCGAATCACCTCCGACGGACTCGAGCCCGTGTTGTTTCGGACGGCTCTGAATCTCGCGAGCAACCGGCGTCGCAGCCGCCGGCTCTGGCGCTTCATCAGCTTCGCCGACACGGCCGACGAGATCCCCGCGAATGGCGACTGCGATGCGATCCTGCCGCGATCGGTCGACATGGCCGTGAAAGCGCTGCCCGAAGACCTCCGGCGCGTGCTGCTGCTGACGGAAATCGCGGGCATGAGCTACGCTGAGGTCGCGGCTACGCTCGGTATCAGGGAAGGCACGGTGGGATCGCGGCGCACGCGGGCGGTCGCGCTGCTGCGCGCGGCGCTCGATATACAAGGAGTGCAGAAAACATGAGTCCCGCGGATCGGATCCCGTTCCCGGACCTCGATCCACCCTCCGGCGGTGTGGATCGATTCCGGATGCGGCTCGGAAATCCCGACGATGCATCGCACGCCGTTGTCGCGCGTTGGGCTGCTGCCGGAGGCGTCATGGCCGTGCTCGCCATCATTGCGATGCTGGTTCTCGCGCCGCCGGACGTAGCTGAGCCCGCGACGACGATCGTCTTCGACGCGCCGGAGTTCGACCGATTGCTGGGACGGCCGCTGCAGCAGGTCGAGACTACCGCGATGATCGATGACGAGCCCGTGACCCTGTCCGCCATGCCCGTGACGACGCCGGGCATCCGTATCTACGAGGTCAGGCCGAACTGACGCGGATCGCGCGCGGAGGCCCCGCCCGCGCACTCTGAATACCGCACGGTATTGGCCGCGCCTATACCTGCCATCGCAGCATTGCATTTCCGCCGCCGGGATTCCGTGGCCATGATCGGCGTGAATCGAGGGGAATTCATGCAAGGTCCGAAACACGCTCGCGGTGTCTCCGCGATTGCAGTACTGCTCGCCAGCCTGCTCCTTGCCGAAGGCGCCGGTGCGCAAGGCGCCGGCGCGACGGTCGCACCGGGTCCGGCCGACGATCGTATCGAGGAGCATCTCGCGACGGCGCGCCGGCTCGCGGCCGACGATCTCTCGTTCACCTTCGACTTCTTCTGCGTCGCCGGCAATGCCAGGCCGAACAACTTCTCGGCGCCGCCGCTTACGCCCGTGAAGCTCTTCGACAATCTCTACGCGGCGGGCAACTCGGAGACCGTCGTCTACGCCATCACCACGTCGGACGGCATCGTGCTCATCGACTCGGGCACCGCCGCCGAGGTCGAGACTGTGCTCGTCCCGGGGCTCGTCGCGCTCGGGCTCGATCCCGCCGACGTGAAGCTCGTGCTGCTCGGCCACGGGCACTCCGATCATTACGGCGGCGCGTCGTACTTCCAGACGCGCCACGGCGCGCGCATCGGCACGACGGAAGCCGACTGGGCGACGATCGCGCAGGCCGCCGCTTCCGGCCGGCCGGGCGATACCCCCGCGCCCACGCGCGATCTCGTGCTCCGCGAGGGCGAGCCGATCGTGCAGGGCGACACCACGATCCACGCGGTCGCGATTCCCGGCCACACGCCGGGTGCGCTCGCATACATTTTTCCGGTGACGGACGGCAGCAGGCGCCACGTCGCCGGGCTCTTCGGCGGCACGGTGCTCGCAACCCAGTACACACCGGCGCCGGGACTCGTGCAGTACATCGATTCCATCGCGCACTACCTCGAGGTCGCCGCCGACAGGGGCGTCGACGTCGAGATCCAGAACCATCCGATCTTCGACAACACGCCGGCCCGACTCGCCGCGCTCGCCGCGCGCGCGCCCGGCGATCCGCATCCCTTCGTGATCGGTGCGGACGGCTATCGGCGCTTCTGGAGCATCGTCTCGGAGTGCATGCAGGCGGACATCATTCGCAAGGCCCCAAGGTGAGGACCATGACAGGGAAACGCAATCCGGGCTCTCTCGTGCTCGCGTCGTGCGCGGCAATCGCGACGACAGCGACGATCGCCGTGCTCGCGGCGCTGGCGGCCACGCCAGCGGGCGCGCATCACTCGTTCGCGGCCGTGTATCGGGCCGATGAGACGATCCAGGTCGAGGGCAAGGTCGTGCAGTTCCTCTACCGCAATCCGCATTCGGTGCTGCACGTGCTTGCGGAGGACGCGACCGGCGCGACCACGCGCTGGGCGGTCGAATGGCAGGGCGCTACGCAGCTCGGCGCCGGCGGTGTGAACGCGCAGACGCTCAAGCCCGGCGATCCCGTCGTCGTCACGGGCAGTCCAGGCCGCGTCGAGGCCGAGCACCGCCTGCTGCTGCGCGCGATCACGCGCACGACCGACGGCTTCGGCTGGGGCACGCGACCGGGCGAGGTCGTGAACTGATGCGGCGCCTCGATATTCTCGCGCGCGCCTCGGTCGCGCTGCTCCTGTCCGCGCTGCTGGCGTCGGTCGCGGCCATCGCGCAGCCGCCCGCAGGCGGCGGCCGCGGTCCCGGAGCCGGCGGCCCCGCTGCGCGCGGCGGTTTCGGCGCCGGCCGTTTCGGCGGCCCGCCGGCAGCGGCACAACAGTCGGCGCAGGTCGACCTCACGGGCTACTGGGTCGCCCTCGTCACCGAGGACTGGCTCTGGCGCATGATCACGCCGCCCGCCGGTGACGCGACCAGCGTGCCGCTCGCCTTCCAGGCACAGCAGGCGGCACGGCAGTGGGATCCCGCGCAGGACGCTGCGAACGGCGAGGCCTGCCGGCCTTTCGGCGCGGCGGGCCTCATGCGCATGCCGCTGCGCCTCCATATCACCTGGTCCGACGACAACACCCTGATGATCGAAACCGATGCGGGCGAGCAGACGCGGCTCCTGCATTTCGGCAACACCGCGGCCGCTCCGGCCGAGCGGAGCTGGCAGGGATTCTCGACGGCGGAGTGGACGGTTCCCGCCGCTGGCGGCTTCGACCTGCGCGCCGTGATCAGCGGCCGCGGCCAGGCTGCGCCGACCGGCCCGCCGATGGGCTCGCTCAAGGCCGTGACGACGAACCTCCGCGCCGGGTACCTCCGCAAGAACGGGCTGCCGTACAGCGAAGACGCGCTGCTCACCGAGTATTTCTCGCGCGTCTCTGCTTTTGGCAACGATTACCTGACGGTGCTCTCGATCGTCCGCGACCCGATGTACTTGAGCAGCGACTTCGTCACGAGCTCGCACTTCAAGCGCGAGCCCGACGACGCCAACTGGAATCCGACGCCCTGCGTAACGACGCCGCCCCTCGCGGCGGGAGGGCCGTAGCGATGCGCGCAAGACATCTGCTGCTCCTCGCGCTGCTGCCATCCGCGAGCGCGCTCGCGCAATACGACTTCTCCGGCGCCTGGGATCATCCTGGCCTCTTCGGCCAGGAGGATTTCAACGACCGCGGCCAGGGTCCCGAGATCGGCGACTTCATGGGCCTGCCGCTCAACGAGGCGGGCATCCGCAAGGCCGAGTCCTACTCCGGCTCCTGGCTCAGCGTGCCCGAGCACCAGTGCACGCCGCATCCCGCGGCCTACCAGACCTGGGGGCCGAACACGCTGCTCGTGAGCTCGCAGTTCGAGCGCATCCGCCGCGTGGTCGAAGCGATCCGGCTCGACGGCACCTTCGGCATCGACCGCATCGTCTGGATGGACGGCCGGCCGCATCCGCCGGCCGAGGCGCTGCACACCTTCACCGGCTTCTCGACGGGCCGCTGGCAGGGCGACACGCTTGTCGTTGAGACCTCGCACATGAAGCCGGGGTGGCTGCGCCGCAACGGCACTCCGACGAGCGAGCGCGCACGCATGATCGAATTCTTCACGCGCTTCGACGACTACCTGCTCGTGACGACGATCGTCGACGACCCCGTCTATTTCACCGAGCCCTTCGTGCGCACGACGGAATACCTGCCGACGCAGCGGCCGGCGCCCGCGATCGGCGATCCCTTCGCGCGCAACGACGGCCCGGTCTTCTACAAGTGCTTCCCGGCGGAGGAGACGACGGCGGAGCGGGGCTACGTGCCGCATTACCTGCCCGGTGAGAACGAGCTGCTCGATGAGTTCGCGGCGAAGTACTCGCTGCCGCGCTGGGCGATCTCCGCGGGCACGGCGACGATGTATCCCGAGTTCGCCGCGAGCCTTGGGCCCAGCGGCGCGGGCGCCATCGCCGCGGCGCCGGCGATCCCGGCGGCGGCAAATGCGACGCCGGCCGACGCCCCGCCACGCGACCCCTCCGCGGAGGGCATCCGATCGATGCACGTGAAGGGCCGCGTCTGGGCGATCTTCGGCGCCGGCGGCAACGTCACGGTGCAGATCGGCGACGAGGGCGTGCTCGTCGTCGACACAGGCACGACGGAGACGGCGCCCGCGGTGCGCGAGGTGATCCGCCGGCTCGCGGGCGACCGGCCGATCCGCTATATCGTCGCGACGCACTTCCATGCCGATCACACCGGCGGCAACGTGCTGCTGTCCGACGAGCCGATCCAGCGCGCGGCAGTGCTCGCGCACGAGAATGTAGGGCTGCGCCTGATCGAAGCGGGCGCCGAGGCCGGCAATCTAGTCATGGACACCTTCTATGGCGCGTCGAAGCAGATCTACTTCAACGGCGAGGCGATCGAGATCATTCACGTGCCCGCGGCGCACACCGACGGCGATTCGCTGGTGTTCTTCCGCGGCTCGGACGTCGTCGCCGCCGGCGGCGTGGTCTCGACGACGAGCTTCCCGAGCTTCGATTCCGCGCAGGGCGGCTCGGTGCAGGGTCTGATCGACGGGCTCAATC
>Ga0315910_10000974_pt1 | contig 27048 bp, 23 predicted proteins | sample EdamamesoilMG_FD_204470 | JGI IMG/M metagenome (GOLD analysis project Ga0315910, IMG submission 204470) | Garden soil microbial communities collected in Santa Monica, California, United States - Edamame soil | ecosystem: Environmental > Terrestrial > Soil > Garden | place: USA: California... | reverse complement strand
CCGCATTCATGCTGTTTTACAGCACGCCCTGGGCTTGTGTATCCTCGACGGCAATGAGCTCAGAGGTTTCCTTTGCCGCCCTGACCGACGTGGGCAAAAAACGCGAGGAGAATGAGGACAACTTCCTCGTCGACGATCGCCTGCGCCTCTACATCGTCTGCGATGGCATGGGTGGGCACGCGGCTGGTGAAGTCGCGAGCGCCTTGGCCGTGCGCACCTTTCATGAAGAGGTCAAACGAGAACTCGAACTGCTCGAGGACTACGCCGCCGGAAAGAGTGGTGCCGCGCGCGTCAGCAAGCGGGACATCTCCAACATGCTGGAGTTCGCAGTCAATCGCGCTTCAGCCCGGGTCCATGCGGAAGCCGCCAAGGATGAGCGCGTGCGCGGCATGGGAACGACCCTGGTTGCGCTTTTGATATGTGGGCAAACCGGGTTCATCACCTACGTCGGCGATAGCCGCTTGTACCTGCTGCGCGACGGGATCCTGGAGCAGGTCACTGAAGACCACAACGTGTTCAACGAGCTGGTCAAGCGCAAGAAAATGCCGCGGGAAAAGGTGGAAAAGCTCGTTCAAAAGAACGCCATCACGCGCGCGGTCGGCGTGTATGAGCACGCCGAACCTGAGAGCATCGTACTGGATATCGTCGCGGGGGATCGCTTCCTTCTGTGCTCTGACGGCCTGTACCAATACTTCGAAGACGATCTCGACGATCTCGCTCAGCGCATGGGTGGCGACTCGCTCGACGATGCGATTGCCGGTTTCATCAAGAGCGCCAACGACTCCGGTGGTTCCGACAACATCACCGGCATCCTGCTGGGTGTCGGCGGTGGTTCGGAGCGCGATCAAGACCGTGCGCGACGCCTACAGCTGAAGCGCGAGATCTTGGCCAAGCTGCGCCTGTTCCGTCCACTCAACGATCGGGAGTTGTTGCGGGTCCTCCAAGTCACCGACGTAGTCAACTTCGAGGATGGCGAGACGGTAATGAAACAGGGCGAGACCGGCGATGCTCTGTTTGTGGTTTTGGACGGACAAGTTCAGGTCATCCGCGGCGGCGCGGTGATCGCCACGCTCGAACAGGGTGCTCACGTGGGTGAAATGGCTCTGGTGCGCAATCAACCTCGCTCCGCGACGGTCAAGAGCAAAGGACACTCGGAGCTGATGGTGATCCGTCGCTCGGACTTTTTCGAATTGCTGCGCAACGAGCACGCGTTAGCCGTAAAACTGCTGTGGCAGTTCCTCACGGTCGTGGCAGATCGCCTGGCGGAGACAAGCCGTGAGCTCGGTCAAGCACGTGAAGAGCTGGCTGCAGAAGACCTCACTCACGAGTTGTTCGAAGAGTTCGAAGAGGACGCCGACGAAGAGTTGGATCGACCCACGCTCATTGCACCCGCCATCAACGTCGGCAAACTTCCTGTGATTGATGAATGACCTCATCTCATCAGCCGCCAACCAAAGTCGCTTTCACCCGGGCTTTCAATGAACCCTCGGATAATTCCGTTGACAGTTCCAAAGCCCCACTTGTAGCGTCCCTGGAGCTGCCCGTGTCCTCACTGTCCATGCCATCGCCTCACCTTTCGCTCGTGCCACGTGCGGCGCTGATTGCACGCGGCGACACGCGAGCGCTGCGACGGGCTCGGACTCGAACGCCAGGGGTTGGCCGCATGATAGCGGTGGCGTTTTTGCTCGCCTGCGCTTGGTCCCAGGTCGCCCACGGCCAAGAGCCCATCATGGCGAGCGAGCCCTCAGTGCTCAAAGAGACGTCCGTCGATCTATTGAACGTCGCCAGTTCCGTCGACAAGGGCGATCCATTTGATCTCAATCTCAGCCTGGCATTTGACCACCAATCGCGCAGTGCAGCGGTGCGCCGTGAAACCAACATCGCCACGGCCAACTCGGGAGGATACGTCAGCGACTCCATGGACGTTGCCACCTATCGTCAATCCACCCAGCGTTTAGTGCCGCGCATCGCGATCGGTATCTTTCGCGATCTCGAGCTCGCGGTCACCATGCCGGTGATCCTCGCTGACAACCGACGCTTGGAAGAACGCAATGGGTCCGCATCGCAGCCATTGACCACGATGGGTCTGGAGGGCGAACAGCTATTTAGCCCCAATTTTCAGTCCCCAACCCGCAGCGGCATTGAATACTTGGGTGTTGGTCTCAACCTGGCCATCATGAATCAAGCGCGAAAGCCCGCACGGCCCACTTGGGTCATGGGGGTCGAGGGGCGCTTCAACGTATCCGAACCCATGCACGCCTGCACCGCTGCGCCCAAAGCCGGGCAAGTGGAGTGCGCGTATGAAGCCGACATCAATCGCAACGGCCAAAGTGACCCATTTGGACCGGAGTATGGGGATCTCGCGGGAATCAACGAGGGCTCTTTCAACGGCGAGCGCAAGCCGGGAGTCAGCCGGGGTACCACGGGCCTCGAGGCGCACGCATTTGTATCGCGCCGCATCAAGTACATCGAACCCTACTCCGGTGTGACCGCTTTGTTTGAGTTTCAAGGCAAGAATACCGCTTACGGGCCTTTTGATCTCGAGGGCAGCATGGTCAATCACCCTCCCATTCGCGGCAGCGTGGTGGTGGGCGTGGCGGTGATCCCCTGGGAACAACCAGAGAAATTCCGGCGCGTAGTGCTCGATCTTCGCCTCAAGGGCACGTACGTGTCCGAGGGGCGCGACTACACCGAGCTGTTTGACGCGCTTGGGTCCAGCGACGCAAACTCCCTACGGCAACCCAACTTCACCTCGTACACGCTCAATCAAGATCCGGACACGGTCGCGGAGCAGCCGTCAGTTGTGGACCCCAGCAGCCAACGCGTCAACTTCACCGGGCTCACGGGCGTTCAGCAACACGGCGACTACGAGTTTAAAGGTCAACTTTCGTGGCAAGCCAGCAAGTGGGTCAAGTTTGATCTAGGCGCGGCCTGGCGCATCATCCAGGAGCATTTCATCACCAGTGACCAAGCCTGCAATCCCGACGTGGCCAGCTTGGTGATTCGCTCTGGGCCGTGCAAAGTGAGCGACCCCTCCGCCGGAGAAGGTGAAGTCGCCTGGAAGTCGGGGGGCCTCCCCAATCCGCATTACCGCAAGGTGATCGACGATCCGGGTCAGCGCTTCAAGGTGGACACTTCCAATGGCGTTCGGGCGTGGTTTCGGGCCAGCGTGATGTTCTAGTGTCCGACGCGCCCTTCACCTTGGTCGTGGATCGCGCGCAGCTGCCCCGGCGCATGGATGTGTGGCTGAGCGAAGTGTGTCCAACCCTCACTCGTCGCCATGCCGCGCAGCTGTGCAACGCGGGCCAGGTACGACAGAACGGCCGCGTTGCGAAGAAATCGGATCCGGTGATCCCAGGCGCTACCGTGGTGGTTCTGGCCCAACTGAGCCAAGCCGCTGCTCCTGCACCGGAGCTCACCCTCGACGTGGTCTATGTCACCGATGACCTTGTGGCAGTCAACAAGCCAGCAGGGCTCCCCTGTGCTGCGCTGCGTGGCAAACCCGAAGGGACATTGGCGGGGGCACTCCTTCTGCAATTTCCCGAGATGCTACGAGTGGGTCACGGTCCGCTCGACCCGGGTCTTTTGCACCGGCTGGACACATTCACCTCGGGGCTCGTCCTGGCAGCGCGCAATCAGCAGGCCTTTGCCAGGTTCAAGGCCGCGCTTTCTGGCAAACTTTGGGACAAGCGCTACCTGGCCATCGTCCAGAGGGGCAGCTTGCCCGACACCGGCGTGTGTGATGCACCCTTGGCTCCCGATCCCAAGAATCGTCGCCGCGTGACCGTCGATGCGCGGCTGGGCCAACCCTGCCTCAGTAGCTTCACGGTAAAAGAACGGGGCAGCCGCTTCGACCTCTTCGAGGTGCGGGCGAGCAATGCGTACCGGCACCAGGTGCGGGCGCATCTGGCGCATTTAAATGCGCCCCTCATCGGGGATGAATTGTACGGCGGTCCCGCTTGCGGTCTTGGTCCCCGCCACGCGCTGCACGCCAGCTACATCGCGATTCCCGCGCTCGGACTCGAGCCGCTGATTTGCCCTCTGCCTGCTGATTTGCGCGCCTTGCTCGACGCGGATTGAGCAAGGCTCAGGCTCTTCGCAAGCGACCTCACGAGGCGTGCGGTTTGGGCGAACGTGGGGACAGTGGGCGACAAGATGGCCACTCGCTCATCCGCAGCCCGACCTCTCTGCCAACTGATGTCCTTGGGTAAGCAACCGAGCGCCATGGAGTCTTCTCGGACGCGCAACAGAACGGCAGGGCTCAAATGCGCGCCCGCACGTTCCTCGAACACGACCTCGAGTGCGCGCAAGCCCTGTGCAGGTCGCTGCAAGACGATGCGCACACGCATCTCGTCCCATACGGGGACCGTCGCAGAGGCAGGTTCGTTCGCACTCAGGGCCGACTGCGGCGCTCGATCCAGCAACTGCGGCCCTTGATCCAACAGTTGCGACTCCTGACCAAACAACTGCGGCTCTTGATCCAAGCGCAGCGCGCTTCTACCCCACAGCTGCACGCTGAGCAGTTGTGGATCCAGTGCCTGCTTGAAGTACTGGTACCAAGGGCGCGCTTGCTCCGGCGGGCTCTTGGGGTAGTCGCGGCGTGTTCCGGAAAAAAACAATGGAAATAGTGCTGGCACCGTCAAGAGAGTCATGAGCGCCAGATAGTTGGATTGCGGTAAGACTCGGTAACTGGTGCCCAACGCCACCGCCATCAAGCCCAAGAACAGCAAGCACCCCCGCGCGCTGCGCACGTCGAACCATGCGCCGGGCAACGAGCAGCTTGCCAACTGGGGCAAGTGTTCGACCTCTTGCCACTGACCCGGACCACGCGGACGCGCAGGTCGCACAGGCAGCAGGTACATCGTGACCAATAAGGTCACGAGCAAACACCCGAGCACGGCGGGCAATTGCTGTAAGAAGACAGCACCAGCCAAGCCAGCCACCGACCCTGCGGCGACGGTCGCCCGGAGCCAGGTCGGCATGGGCACGAGTGGCACCGCTCGCGCCTGGACCAGCTGCGCCGCACGCAGCACTGCGCGGTCTTTTTGAAACACGAGCAGCAGCCAAAGGAGCGCTGGGAGCGCGATCCCCGCCCAGCTCGACCATGGCATGGCCCACGGGCTCCACTTGCTGACCGTTCGCGCCGCTTGCACGCCCGAGCTCACGTTGTGCAGAGGACCTTGCCGCACCCCGAACAGATCGGCCTGGGCGGCAATCCGCCACACTGCCGGCTCACCGTTGGCGACGTGGGCACGGATCAGGTCGATCTCGTCCACCTCAACACCCCGCCGCACTTCACCCAAAAGCACGTTGGCGCTCGGACCGTCTGTCGTCTGAGCCAACTGGGGCTCCAGCTCTGCGTGGGGTACCACAAAGGTCACACGGGCAGAGTCGACTCCGCTCGAAAGGCGCGGCCCCACCCAGGTCAAGATCGCCCGCTGCCCATTGATCTCCATGGCCTGGGCCCCTGGTGACGTGATCCGATAGCCAAAGCTGAACACGTAGCTGCCGCCGCGCAGCCCGCGCTCCGCGCTGATCCCCAGCCGAAGCGCCCCATCCTCCATCGATGCCAAATGCACCGGCCACGCGCCAGCTGAGCCTTCTTCGGCACGTCGCACGGATGCGTCGGGCAGCGGCTGGATCTCACTGCCGATGCCGGCAATTTCCAAGGTCTTCATGGGCCCGCCGCGCAACTTCAGGATGAGCTCATGCCTGATGACCCACTCGCCATCACGCCCCACCTCGATCCGAGCCGAGTGCCCTTTGACCTGACTTTCAATCCAAGCCAAGGCGCTCTCTTGCCAGAATCCCAAAATGGCGATCCACACGATCGCGATGCGGTAGGCTGCACGCCCGGTCATTGTACCGCGCTACACCACAACACGGCGGGCGGGCAAAATTTGTGGCTTTTGCGCCAGCCTGACCTACTCGGTCTCCATTTCAGTGAATACCAGCGCCGCCAGCGTGGCCGCATCCTGCGTGAACTCACGCGGCACCGTCAGCGTGTATTCGGCCACAGTGGTCTTATCCGCGCTGGCGTTGTAGCGCAAAAATAGCGGGGTTTGCGCGCGGTTGGGAGTCGCGTTCAGAAGACCAGTGAGGTCGCGCACGATGCGCGCAGGGGCCAGCGACCACATCTCGCTCCCTACACCCGCTAGGGTGGCAAACCCAGCGGCCACCGCTGACTGATCGAGCAGGGAGGCCACGCTACGCACCTCGCTCAACCGTTCAACGCCTTTGCCGCTCAGGGCCTGTACGGCCTCGTTGATGGAGGTGAGTTCATCCCCCGTGGTCCAAGAGACGTACGTGGTGCCCGCGTGTTCAAATACGGCCAAGTATCCATGAGCGAGCTGTCGCGCCGCACGCACGACCTCTTCCCTCGACATGCCGTCCGGCACCACGAGATCAGCCTCGAGCCCTGCCAATGCCTGATCGCTCAGGGACCATTGGTACACCACCGCACCCCGCGTGCCGCTGAGTGACTTGCTCGTCCGTTTCAGCTTGCCACCCACCTCCGGCGCTTCCACCAACTTTGCCCAGTCGGCAGAGGCCAACATCGAGCCGACATCATCCAGGAAGGCGACCACGTCTGCTTTGGGTTGGGTGACACCCCAGATGGTCCAGGCCGGATGAACTGTCGGTTGACCCTTGACGGTACTGGTCACCATGGGACCCTGCGCGTAGACGTGCGTACGCGCTTTGGGGGCAAGCGCGACAATGCTGCGCCCCAAGCGTTGCGCGAACTCCAGAGATGCCCCGCGGTACTCCGCGTAGCCGCTGAAGAGATCGGTCAAGATGCTGGTCCAGGCCTCAAACGAGCCAGCGGTCAGCTCGCGATAGTAGAAGCCCGATGCGGCAGTGCTCGGCAATGCGCGAAACAGCTCTGGAGCTGGAGCGCTCAGGTTAGCTTGCTGGCGAACACTCTGTACGGTGGTTGAAGCCTGACCATCAAACGATGCCCGCACCGTCAGCGTCGCGTTACCGCCTTGCTCATCGACTTCAAGCACCACCTGATCGGACTCGAGGGCAAGCCGCGACATCTCATCCGCGAAACCAATGGCCGCATCCGTGATCGCGCGGTCCAGTTTTGGGTGGCCCACGTGTGCCTGGCGAGCAAACACTGACGCCAAGAGTCGCAGACGGTCCAGTTCGGTCTTGTAGCGCTCGCGCACCGGTCGAAAGTCGATGCGGGTGTACACGTCGGCTTCGCTCAGCTGTTCCGTTGGAAAGCCCCGCAGCGCGTACGGAAGCACCAAGTGCAAACCACCCCGACGATCGGAGCACACCACGCGCGCCGGGCTCTTGCCCAACGAGCGCCCCACCGCACACGGTTCGGCCTCGAGTAAGAAGTGATGCACCCCGGACGGCCCTTCCTGGACATCGATCCGAGCTGCTTCCAAGTGCCTCAAGACCTCATCCACCCCAGTTACACCGACGGAAAAGAACCGCGATGGGTTCATGGGATCCTCTGGGTTGAGGACGAGGGCACCTTCAATCGGCGCGGTCAAATCCATGGCTTGTAGGAACGCATACTCGCCCTTGTACTCAGCCAACATCTTGTTGAGATCGAACGGAATGCTCGCGGCATCGAGCATTCCGTCGGCAAATTTCTTCGGATCGAGCACACGAAAACGCGCCACCACACCCTCGGGCGTCGCTACTGGCGAAAGCGCAGGCAGCGGTGCCGGCTGGGCCTTTGCGCTCGGAGCGCCTTGGTCCGACCCAGCGGGAGCCGACGCGGCCGGCGGCGCGCCCTTGGCGCATCCCAAACAAAGCAGGGCCCAAGCGCAACTCCCGACGAATGATCGTTTCGCAAGAGCGCGTAAAGGATGGCGTTCCCTGGTCTCAGTCATGGGGCCAAGCCTAGGCCGAGGCGCGACGATCCTCAACACAAGGCCGAGCGCGGGCTGTACTCGTTGGGCATGCAGCTCGGATCGCAACGCACGCTCCACAAAGCAAAACACCGACGGGTCGTTGTGATCCCGTCGCGGCGGTTATTTCCCAAAGCAAGACACCGACGGATCGCAACGACCCGTCGGTGTCAGCATGGCCCATGCGGCCACATGGGGCGGCTCGATTCAGTTTGATTCTTCGAATTCCGCGTCGATCACGTCACTCTTGGGGTTGCCCGGGCCAGGTTGGGGAGCTTCAGCGCCCGGCGCTGCGCCGGCCGCTGCGTAGAGCTTGCTCGCCAGTTCGTGCGCCTTCTTTTCCAAATCAGTGGATACGCGTTGCACCTTGGCGTCGTCCTGCTTCTCCACTGCATCGCGACCGTCTTTGATGAGCGACTCGATCGCCGTCACGTCGCCTGCATCCAGCTTCTCCTTGTTCTCGGAGATTTGTTTCTCGAGCTGGTAACACAGGTTATCGAGCTTGTTGCGTCGCTCGACTTCCTCACGCCGCTTCTTGTCTTCCGCCTCGTGCGCCTCGGCATCTTTGACCATACGGCTCACTTCATCCTCACTGAGACCGCTGGACGCCGTGATGGTGATCTTCTGATCTTTGTTGGTGGCGGTGTCTTTTGCAGTGACCGACAAGATACCGTTGGCGTCGATGTCAAATGTCACCTCAATCTTGGGCATGCCGCGGGGGGCCGCGGGGATGCCTTCGAGGTGAAACTTGCCCAGCGTGCGGTTTTGCGACGCTTGCGCGCGCTCACCTTGCAGGATGTGGATCTCCACCGACGTTTGGCTGTCAGCCGCGGTCGAATACGTCTCCTTCTTTTGTGTGGGGATGGTGGTGTTGCGCGGGATCATGACCGTCATCACACCGCCCAGCGTCTCCACACCCAGCGACAGAGGCGTAACATCGAGCAGCACCACATCGTCCACGCTCCCGGAGAGCACACCACCTTGGATGGCTGCACCGACGGCGACCACCTCGTCAGGGTTGACGCCCTTGTGTGGTTCCTTGCCAAAGAACTTCACCACCGTCTCCTGAACCAACGGGATGCGCGTGGAGCCACCGACGAGCACCACCTCATCGATGTCCTTGGCGGTCTTCTTGGCGTCTGCCAACGCAGCCTTGACGGGCTCAATGGTCCGCTCGATGAGTGGACGAATCATCTGCTCCAGCTGGGCGCGCGAGATGTTCTTTTGCAAATGCTTGGGACCAGATGCATCAGCCGTGAGGAACGGGAGGTTGACCGTGGTCTCCTGACGGGACGAAAGTTCAATCTTTGCCTGCTCTGCCGCGTCTTTGAGGCGCTGGATCACCATCTTGTCCTTGGCCACGTCGATGCCTGAGTCCTTTTTGAACTCTGCAATCAGGTGGTTCATGATCGCGATGTCGACGTCGTCACCACCCAGATGTGTGTCGCCGTTGGTAGAGATCACTTGGACGACGTTGTCGCCTACTTCCAAGATGGAGATGTCGAACGTACCGCCACCAAAGTCGTATACGGCGATGATCTCGTTTTCCTTCTTGTCGAGACCGTAAGCGAGCGCCGCAGCGGTGGGCTCATTGATGATGCGCTTGACCTCCAGACCGGCGATCTTGCCGGCATCTTTGGTGGCCTGACGCTGCGAGTCGTTGAAATACGCCGGTACGGTGATGACTGCCTCAGTCACCGTCTCGCCCAAGTAATCCTCAGCCGCCTTCTTCAGCTTGCCAAGGACCTTGGCGCTCACCTCAGGGGGAGCCATCGACTTGCCCCGCACCTCAAACCATACGTCGCCATTTTTGCCTTCGACCAACTTGTAGGGCACGCGACTTTGATCATCGCTCACCTCGCGATAGCGATGACCGATGAAACGCTTGGCGGAGTAAACGGTATTCTCCGGGTTGGTGACCGCTTGGCGCTTGGCCACGGTACCTACCAGGATCTCACCCTTGTCATCCCAAGCCACCACCGACGGAGTCGTGCGTGCGCCCTCTTCATTCACGATGACTTTGGCGTCTTTGCCTTCCATGACGGCAACTACGCTGTTCGTGGTTCCCAGGTCGATTCCGATGATTTTTCCCATCTTCCTTCTCCAAAGCCAACGTGGCTTTACAATGGACGGACGTTGTCCGCCTTCGTCGCTTTCTACGGTTTTCGTGGTGGTTGATTGATGCGGTGCAGTGTGATGATTGCGGTGCAGCGAAATGATTTGCAGGCCAGCCGCGCAGGGAACGTCACCGTAGATCTTTTCCCCACTGCGAGAGCAGGCCGAAGATCGCCCAGAACTGGGACATCGAGAGATTCCCCGCTGGGCGGGCCCTTACCATAAGGCGGCCCGATCCCCGAAACAACGACTTAATCCTGTAATTTCAGCAACTTACCAGGACCTTACCGCGTCACCCTGCAACATAACCACGCAAACTGGCTGGTCAACTCGCTGCCAAGGGATTTGCGTGCTGGTTGACAAAAACTCGGAGCTGACGCCGGTGGGCTACTGCCCATGGGGATGGAGATTGCACGACCTGATCCCCGGGCGGCCCAGCTTGGATGTTTTTAGGTCGAAAGTGCCGTACCCTGGTGGGAATGGAACCCTTGGTTCTGCACACGGCTCTCGACGCACCGCGCGACTTGATCTGGGACTACGTGTCGACGGCCGGTGGGCTCGCTTGTTGGCAGGCCGACGCAGTCAGCGGCAGCTTGACTGACGGCCAGTTTTCTTTGTGTTGGCCGCAGCTCGGCGCTCGCATGGATCTGAGCGTAGCTGAGGTCTCACGCGGCGAGCGGCTGGTGCTGCGCGCCGGTGAGACGGCGCTCGAACTCACGCTGGGGGATCGCGAGCTCTTGCTGGAGCACCACGGACTGCATGAAGAGGACGACTGGATCGGCTTGGAGTCGTCGTGGCGCGCCGCTCTCAGCGTGCTCGAATTGGCCATCACGCGTCACCCCCGGGTCGAACGCAAAGTCACTTGGATGTTTCAACCCGTGCTGGCGAGCGCGGAATTGATCCATCACTATTTCACCGATCGTCAAGGCCTGGGGCTCTGGCTCGGGGCGACCAAGGAGTCACTCTCCGCGCAGCGGCCGTTTGAGCTCGACATCAACTACCAAATCATCACGGGCCAAGTGTTGTGCGCTGAGCGCGACGTGTGCCTGTCGATCGACCAATGGAAAAATGGCGCCCTCAACTTGCGCACGTTGCCCGCGCCCAACGACGGGCGTGTAGCCGCCATTGGGGTCTCGACCTGGAACTACGGACTCACCCCGGTGCTCTTGAACCACCTGGAGTCCAGCCTGTCGCGCTTGGTGCGCAGCGCCTACTGCGCGCAAAGCTGAGTCTTGCGCGGCGCCTACTGCGCGCAAAGCTGAGTTATTGTGGATTTTTGCAGCAGCGCACGCCGATGGAATAATCGGTGTAGGCGGGGCCGTGGTTTTCTATCTTGGCGTCACAACCCTCTTTGGTCGCGCGCGAGTAGAATCCCCCCAGGAAGACGCCTTGTTCATCGTCCACCCATTCGTCCAGATTCCCCACCATATCAAACAGCGGGCCCTCGTCCGTTTCCGAGCGGCAGAGCTCGGCCTGACCGGTCGCGAACAAAAGGGGAACCTTGCCTTCCTCGAAGACCAAGTGCAGGCGAGGATCAAGATGCCCCAAGGAGGAGTTGCCGTGCAGCTCATAGGCTGGGTGCAGCGCGCGGTGCACGTTGCATCGCCCCGGAAGGTAGGTACCTCCATACGGGAACTGAGAGCGCTTGTTGCCGCGGCAGGCTCTGACCCATTCTTCCTCCGAACACAGCCGTTTCCCGGCATTTTCGCAGGATTTTTTGGCCGAAAAATACGTCATGTAGCCCTGTGGGAGCCGACCCGGCGCGGAGACGGCCCGTGGCGAGAACGCGCCGCGTTGATGATCAGGTAGAGGCGGCAAAGCAAAACTGCGAGCCCGCTCATTGCCGACACGTCCCGCCTCCACACTCCAATACTGGAACACCGTTTCCAAGAGGCGCGGCTCAGGGGGATAAAAAGGTGATAGGGGCTGGCCGGTGGAGTGGTCCACTGTATGCGCCTCCCAACGATCGATGCAGTAGCCGGAGACTTGCGCCATTTCTGCGGGACAGGCCCGCGACTTGGCCGCTGCGGTGGGCACGGACCAACCATGGGTCCCGCCCTCCCGGGGGAGACCCAGCGCGACCGCGCCGAGCATCACCACGCCCGCAACAGTCCTGTGGACCCATCTTTGTACCATCATCGACCAGGCCATCTCACTGCGTTGAGTAAGCGGCAGCCCACTGTCTCACGCCGACCCCACCGTGCGCGAAGTGAACGCCATGGGTGTGGTGCCCTGCAAAGCATACGCATCCGCCCAAACGGAGCTGGTGTCCTGCCGAAAGACCAATTGTTCTGCGGCCGCACCTGGCAACCAAGCGCCCACCTTCACTTCGTGTTCGAGTTGCCCCGCCGCCCAACCTGCGTAACCCGCAAAAGCACGCACATGCGGCACTTCTTCTCCCGCCGCCAAACGCTCGAGCAGCGCACGGGAGGCGGTGGCACAAATGCCCGGCGCTATCCGCAACTGTCCTTCAACGTCCGCGGTCACAGGTGACTCCGGAAAGATGAGCCACACCTGGTTGGTGGCGACCGGTCCGCCGCGACACACGCCCCTGTTCAGAAGTGCGCTGTCCGTCCGAGCACTGGGACGAAACCCGGCCTGCTCGAGCAGCTCACCCATCGTCAGCACCATCCGACCGTTGATCACCCAACCAAAGGACCCGTCAGGATCATGGGAGGCCAGCAGCACGACGGACCGATCGAAGTTGGGATCACCCAGGGGCGGGGCCGCGATCAAGATTCCAGGTGCGAGACTACTGCCCATGCTCCCGGCAAGGTACGTCCGGCGGGGAGCGGTCGCAACCCGGCGCGCCCAAGCCTCAGGCTCACGGGGCAGACCCATCCGCACGGAGAGGCCCAGCCCGGCCAGCGCGCCGCGCGCGCCACCACTCACCGCCACTCACCGCTCAATACAGGATCCGCGTGCGGATGCTGGTCTCCAGCGCCTTGACCTTGTCCATGACCTCCAGGCTGACATCTCGATCGAGGTCCATGATGAGGTAGCCGATTTCTGGATCGGTCGCGAGCACCTGGGCCGCCACGTTGGCCTTGCTTTCGGAAATGATGCCGTTGATGGCAGACAGCACGCCAGGCACGTTCTTGTGAACGTTGAGAATGCGATGCCGACCGCGCACGGCTGGTTGACCGATCTCCGGAAAATTGACGGCCCCGGTAGTGATGCCTCCGTTGAGGTAATCGGCCAAGCGCGCACCCACCTCACGGCCGATGTTCTCTTGTGCCTCTTGCGTGGACCCACCGACGTGCGGCGTCAGGATGACGTTACGAATGCCGCGCAACTCGGACTCAAACCCTGGCCCGTTGTCGCGGGGCTCCTTGGGAAACACATCGATGGCCGCGCCTGCCAGATGACCCGACTTGAGCGCCGCAGCCAGGGCGGGAATGTCCACGACTGAACCACGCGCCAAGTTGAGCAGGCTCGCCCCACGCTTCATCTGCGCGATGCGCTCGGCGTTCATGATGTTCTTGGTGCTCGCCGTGGACGGTACGTGCAAACTCACGAAGTCAGATTCTGCCAAAAGCTCTTTGAGTTCTGCGACGGAGCGGTTGTTGCCCATGGGCAGCTGCGCTTCGATGTCGTGGAACAAGACACGCAGACCCATCGATTCTGCCAGTACGCCCACCTGGCGGCCGATGCGGCCATAGCCGACGATCCCCAAGGTCTTGCCGCGCACTTCAAAGCAACCGTTGGCGGTTTTGTTCCACACGCCATCATGCATGTCGCGCACGTGATCCGGAATATGGCGAGATAGCGCGACGATGTGACCAATCACGAGCTCCGCCACGGAGCGCGTGTTGGAGAACGGCGCGTTGAACACCGGGATCCCGCGGCGATGCGCCGCCTCCAGATCCACTTGATTGGTGCCGATGCAGAAGCAACCCACAGCGAGCAAGCGACGTGCCGCCTCGAACACGGGCTCGGTGATGTTGGTCTTGCTGCGGATCCCCACCAAATGCACATCGCGGATCTTCTCGATGAGATCCGCTTCGCCCAAGGCGCCAGACAAGACTTCTAGGTCGAGACCTTCACTGCGAAAGATCGCGCGCGCCGTTTCATGGATGTTTTCCAGCAAAAGGACTTTGATCTTGTTCTTGGGATACGAGGTTTCGGCAGTCATGGCGGAGGCGACGCTAGGGAGAAGCGCGACACTCGCAAGGCCCGCCCCCCTAGGCGACAAAACAAGGCGATCCAGTGGGGATTCGTCCTCAGCGCCAGCACGGCCATGGCCCCGCCTACAATCTGAATGAAACTCCCCGCAGTGGTCTGTCCCCCGGGCCGCCCTACCCCCGTTCGGGTTGCTCGGCTGGCGGGCACAGCGCCACCCGCAACCACGACGCACGCGGCCGGGGGCTACATGGCCCGGGCTGCCTTGAGCGACCGCACCAAAAGGCCCCCTGCCACCAAAGCCACTCCCAAAGCTGCATAGATGATCGCGTGGAACAAAAGGGGCACGAGGTCACCCGGGAGCGCGCGGTGTGAGTTGTTCAAATGAGCCCCCCAGTGACACGCGACAGCTGACCAAAACATCATGCCGGAGCGCTTTCCCAGCGCGCTGATCCACAAGCTGGCCCCCACGAAGAACAGCAGCATGATGGGTAGCAGATTCAAAGGTACGTGCTGGCCAATGAACATAGGGATGTGCCACACCATCCACACCACGCCCAAGAGCCCGCTGGCTGCCAGCATGCCCCACTTGGCCTCGAGCCGCGGATACGCAAAACCGCGCCAGCCCAGCTCCTCGACCAGGGCGATGACCAGACCACCGACCGCGGCACCCAGCGTGGGGGTGTACGCAAGGGGGCCCGTCCGACCGAGCTGCCTCATGACCCACAAGCCCGCCGACAACAGGACTGCGGGCAAGAGCGCACCCGTGAGCAACCAGTGAACTTTCAGACCACGGGCTGAAAACGTCTGACGCAAGAAGGGACCCACGCCCGAGCCCTGTTGACGGACGACGAGCAACGCCGCAACGCTGGGGCCAAGCATGCCCAGACCAGCAAACGGCAGGTAGGCCTGCGGATCACCGGGCAACCGGCCCGCCTGCGCGAGCACACCTGGCACCTGCAGGCCCCAAGTGATGGCAAAGGTGAGGAGAAAGAAGCGAAAAACTCCGGACGCAGGCGCGCTCATGATGGATTGGACACCACGAGACAGCCGGAGTTGCGCGCCTTCAGCCGATTTCAATGAGCGGCTTGAACCCACCCCAGAACATGCGTTTACCGTCAAAAACGCGCTTATGGCCATCCATTTCGGCCATGCGCGGGTCCTTCATGCCCTCGGCCCACGCCCGGTCGCGTGTTTCCTTGTCGGGCCACAGCGCAAACGCCGCCACCACCGTCTCTTCTTCTGTGGCGGCCACAGCCCGATAAAAATCAGTCACTGCCCCGCGCGGCACATCATCCGCTAATGCTTCGACGTACTTGATGAGACCAAGCGGCTTCATCACGGCTGAAAATACTTCTGCCAGTTTCTTGTATTCACCCTCGTTGCCCTTGGGCAACGGCAACGCAAAAAAATCCACGTAGGACATGTATGTAGCTCCCCCTTTTGCTGCCCACCTTAGCAGCCGAGCGCACAAGGACCAGCGGCGCGCTGCTCGCCCTGAACGCCCAGCAGATCCGTCGCGGCGCGTGCGGATGGCTCATCATCGATCGACTAGCGTGCGCTTGCCCCATGGGCACTTGTGTAGCGCCGTTTTCATTTGTCGCGGCCCCTTGGGCGCCCTACCCTTGTTGCGATGTGCGGCCGCTATGCACTCGCCGGTGACTGGTCTGAGTTCACCAAGAACTTCGACCTAACGGAGAGCTTCGCTCGCGCTCCGTTGCTCCAGCTCGCTGCATTGAACGGCATTGCGCCACGTTGGAACATCGCGCCGTGTCAGACCGCTGGCTATGAGGCACCCATCGTCACTTCACAAGGGATCGTCATGGCCCGCTTTTGGTACATCCCCAGTACCTGGTCGCGTCCCCTCAAGGCGCTCCCCACCAGTTTCAATGCGCGTAGTGAAGAGCTGGAGCAAAAGCCTTTCTTCACCGGGTACCAACTGGGTTTGGTCCCTACCACCGGTTGGCGTGAGTTCCCTGGGGTAGCCGGAAAGAAGCGCTCCTTCGTCTTCACGGAGCCGCACATGTTTGCTTTTGGCGGGGTCCACACCACTTGGACCGATCGTGAGACGGGAGAATCGGTGCCCTCCTATGCCATTCTCACCACCCACCCTGGGCCTTTGGTGAGTCCCATTCACGATCGCATGCCGCTCATCGTCCCAGCCCATGACTACGCGGCCTGGGTCGCCCCCGATGCACAACTTTCCGCATTACTCCCAAGCGCCACGGAGCACAGTCATCACACTCCACTCACTGTTTATGAGGCCACTACCCACGGCAACTCCACGCGGGTAGAAGGTCCAAAATGCGTGGAGCCGCTCAGGGCGGGTAAACAACTGCGGTTATTCTAAAGGGATCTGGCTCATCCATCGCGTGACGCGGCTCCGTCCGTTGCGTGACTCCCGCGCGCTGCGCGCATCAGACCCATTTTCGTTCCAGCGGGCAGGACCGTCGGCCAAATTTTCCACTGCTTTTTTGCTTCAGTGCATCATCGCCACCCATGGACAACAGCAAGAGCTCCGCTATGAGTGGATGTTTCACGCTCACTTGCTGAGCAACTCGTTTGTAAGAGCTCTCGATGCCAGGCACAGTCACGGCTTGTAAGATGTTGGTGGTCACGGAAAAGTCCGGACACCAGATGGTTGGGGTGGCCGTCAGCGTTTGCACCACCCCGGCGGCCCCTAGCCCCCTCCCTCTTCCGTACCCCTTGACCGCTAGTTCGGCGGAGGGCGTTGGGGATGCGCCCATGCGCACCAAAATCAATGGATCCCCCATTTTGACCGTGGGGGGCGTGCTCAAAAAGTGCCACGGCAATGAGCCCGGCACGTTGAAAGAGGTCGTCAGCCTGAACACCGGTGGCCCGTGCGTGCCGCTGCTCGGCATGCCCACAGTCATCACGGAACTCGGCCTGACTTGTACCACCGGCAGTTTTGGCCTCATGAACAAACAGGGCATCGCCGGTGGCGGTGGCGGTGGCGGCGGTGGCGGTGGCGGCGGGGGCGGCGGTGGCGGTGGCGGTGGTGCGGGCGGTAGTGCTCCGGGCGCTCCAGCGGCTCCAGCAAGTCCCAGTCCGAGCGGCGGCGGTGGCGGCGGCGGTGGCGGTGGCGGCGGTGCCGGAGGAGGAGCTGGCGGGGGCGAGGGCAGCGGGGGCGGCGGCAAACAGTCGGACGACGACGCAAGGGTCGATCGAATGCTTGCCGATTTTGACCAAGACACGCGCGACGCAGCGAAAAAATCTCCCACCTTGAAGGCTCAACTCGCTGAGCTTGAGGGACGAAACCCGCAAGTGCCGATCGTCAAAGGGCCTGCTGGGGGCGGGTCCTACTACGACGGCAACCAAGTAGTGATTGACGCAAATGAACGAGGACCGAGAACGACAGGAACGATTGCTCATGAAGTGGGGCACGCGACCTATCAGGCTGAGCCGGCCACCCCTATGAGTGCTGGCCGCGAGGCCTACATCAAGGACAACACGGATCGATACATGCGGGATGAAGGGAACGCGCAGTTCAATGCTGCCAAGGTGCGGTCGGAAGTGAAGGGGAACGGCGGCCAAGACACAGGAATTCCTGGTGCACACCAAGACCGCTATCAAGATAGCTACGACCGGTACCAACAGAATAAAATTTCAGAGGCCGAGGCGAAGCAGGAAATGACAAAGACGATGGCAAGTGAACGGACGAGCACGACTAACGAACCGTATGAGGATTATTACGGGGACCACTACGCCAAGCAGTACGACAATGCCAATGGAGGTCCCCCATGAATCCTCAGCAACTCGTTCAATCCGTCCTCTACCTCCCAGGCATTTCACCAGAATCCGTCGGTCAAGCCATCGGCGTTTTTCTCCAGGAGCTCACCGCCAAAGAAAGTCCCCGTACCAAGTTCTTTCGAGCAATCGATGTGGGGGGCTTTAGTTTGGTCACCTTCCAGCTGGCAAAGGACGGACCCGGTTGGGTACTGAATTGCACGTACAATCTTGAAATCGGCCGATATCCGGCGGCGACCATCGCATGGGAACAGTTTGGACCGTGCATCAGGGACGGTCTGCTGCCAACGATGGGACCCGAAGGTTGCTCGGTCCATGAGTTCTCTCACAGCGGGCTAATCATTACATTTCACGTCACGGTGAAGAGTCAGCTAGTGTATAGCGTGGTGCTCAAACGCGTCTGAGCAACCGATGAACCCTCAGGTTCTCATTCAAGCTGTCCTCGCGCTCGACTCGATCAACGAGACGACGATCGCGGCAGTTCTGGGGCTGGGCCTCACTCTCCGTGACGAGAATCCGTATTGGGCCTTTTTTGAAGGGGAACCCATTTTAGTCTTTGCATCCGTCACCTGGGCAACGTCCAAGCTCGATCAGCGCTGGAGGCTCACGGTGCAGTATGCCCTGGACCGTTGCAACTATCCGGAAAACGCCCTCGATTTCGCTCCGTACGGCCAGCGCGCCAACGTCTACTTGAACCCGGACATCGCCCCAGAAGGCAGCTACACTCACGTCTTTCTCTACTCAGGGCACAAGCTGTACTTTGAGTTCACGTACTTGAGTCATCGCTTGCTCGGCATCACCATCGAGCGACCTTGAGGGCGGGCCACCGATCGCGCACTTGCGCCGACATCCCTCCAGGCTGCGCGTGGCTCACCAGCCATTGACGAGCCCGCCCGCTCCTCCGACGATGCGCGAGCCCCTCACGCGAATAAGCAGCACGACCGGAGAATGGAATGCCGTCTGAATACGAGATCCAAGCCATGGCCCAAATCAGGGCCTGGAAGCATCCTGAACTGGGGTTTTGGGGCAAGGCGATGCAGGTCATCAACCGGCCGCTCGATGCGACCGGCAACGTCATCTTGAAAACGCCCGGGGTGGGCTGGGTGATCGAACGGTCCGTCAACGGCATCGTGAGTGTCGCCAACGATCTCGCTCACTCGAGCGTACGGCCGAACGCCATCCACGAAAATTTTCGCAAGGCGGGGCACAGCGAGATCAACACCCGCAAGGACATCCGCCAGCTCGATCTCGAAGATCTCGATCGAGTCATCGGCTGGCTAGGCGCCAAGTACAAAGGTCTCGCGTTGGTTGAAGGTGGTGCCACCGGTGCCACCGGCCTGGCGGGGATGGTCGTGGACATCCCAGCACTGGTGACGCTGAATCTCCGTGCCATTGGCGAATACGCCACCTACTGCGGTTTCGACCTGTCCACTCAACAAGAACGACTGTTTGCCATGAACGTGCTGGGGCTCGCCTCGAGCCCCAGCGATGCCAGCAAGACCTTGGCGCTCGCCCAACTGGTTCGGATTGGCCAAGACGTCGCAGGGAAGAAAGTATGGACCGAGCTGGAGAAGCATGCGTTCGTGGCGTTGCTTCAGCGCATCGCCAAGGCACTCGGCATCCGGCTGACCAAAGCCAAGCTCGCGCAGAGCCTACCCATCGTCGGTGGGGTCGTGGGGGCAGGGTTCAACGCCTTCTTCACCGCACGGGTGTGCGACGCCGCCTACTTTCTCTACCGAGAGCGCTTCTTGGCGGCCAAATATGGTGAAGACTGGCTCAGCCGGCCCGTCGCCCCGGCACAAGGTGTGGACCCGGGTTACGAGGAAGAGGATCTCGACTTGGGACCCATCGAACCACCGCCGGAACTCACACCGTGAGCTGAAGGGTCACGCCTCAAAACCGAAAGGTGACCAGCACGCTGGCCTGCATCAGCCCGTCAAGACGCTTCTGTTCGTCGGCGCTGGTGAGCGCGTCGAAGGACTTCTTCTTGAGCTCAGCGCTCGGCTCGGGAAAACTCAGTGGCACGCCTAACGTGCCTCCTACGGCTCCCCCCAGCGCAAACCAGGGCAAAAACGCATAGGTTGCCTCCAGCTCTAGCCGGAAGGCGAGTGCCAAAGCCACGCCAGAAAACTTGGGATCGTCCATGGGGCCCGGGTCAGGGCGACTGGTGAGCCATTGGGTGCGCACACCTGCTCCGCCCGCAAGGACGAGATCAAAGCGATCCGTGAGCCCCCGCACGAGCAACCCCTTGGACACCAGACCAGCGGTGAGCTGCTGCTGATTCATTTCCTTCTCAGCCGGTAACCAAGGCGTCGGGAGCAGCGCTCCATCCACGAATAGACCCAACGAAAATCGCTCGAACCAATAGCTCACATCCCCGGTCCAACCGAGGGTCGCGCCCCCATAGCTGCTCCCCAAGAGCGAGGGCCCCGTGGTCACCGCCAGGGGCGGGCGGGGACCCACCGGCAGCAAAGCTGGGGTCGTGGGCTGTTCCGACGGCGGGGGCGCGTTTTCTGGGAGGAGCTCTCCTCGCACCAGCTCCGCCGACCGCAGCGCCACCGAATCGCTCGATTCGCCCTGCTCGGGTCGCACTTCCACCGGCTCGACGGAGGACGCGGGCCGACCATGTCGTGCCCAGATCGACTGACTTCCATCATCATGGACGAAAACGATCGCGTCCCAAGGAGCGTCCATCTCGCTCGTCACCGTATCTCGATCGCCTTGATGAACGTGCGCCTCGAGCCCCACCAACCGGAGCTCGTCGTCCACACGCCCGCACGTCGCGTCCTTCGTTTCGCATACCAAGAGCACATGGGGCGCCTCGTCTGCTCGTGCAACGCCCCCTTGCAAACAGAGGACTACTGCAGTGAGCCCTGCGGCTAGAGTAAACGCTGCGCCAACGTCTTGTAGAAACCGTTTGGATAGAGCTCGAGATAGTTGCGCGCTGCCTTGCGACCAGCATCCGTCCCGGCTTGAAGTTCGATCAATCGCCCCCATGTTTGTTCGCTCAATGACCCCTGGGGGACTTCCTGGAGGTAGGTTTGAAACCAGCGAATCGCTTCCGCGCGATTGTGCAACTGATCAGCATGAATCTTACCGAGCAAAAATGCCGTCTGTCCTCGGGTACCGTGATGTGAGCGCAATGCCAAGAGCGCATCGCGTGCCAGGGCAGCGTCGCCGGAGAGGCGCGCATCCTGACTCAAGTCCCACAGTTGCCCCACGCTCGCTTGGGACAAGTCACGCGGGCCCGGCGCGGGCTTTGGCGTCGTTTCCGATGCCTGTTGGTCCCCTGCGCCACTCAATTCCGCTGGGGGTCCTTCGAGCTGAGGCACACTCTGGACGCTTTGCGGTGCGGCATGCGTTCTCAGCTGAAGCCGAACGAACTCCCCTTGGCGCACCTTGCGCGGCTCGGGCAAGGTGGGTCCACTCAGCTCAACCGAACCTTGGTGAAGAGCCAGCTCCAAGGTCTCTGACCCAGGGTCCCAACCCAAGTCAAACTCAGTCCCGGTCACCCGCACATGGAACGGTCCAGCGATGAACGTCCAGCGCGCGTCTTTGACATGCACGACTTGCGCCCGCGCTCGCCCTTGCCCGACGATCACCGTGCCTCCCGACTTGGTCGTTTCTTGAACTTGAACGCTCGTTTGAGGCCCAAGCCCGACCGAAGTTCCGTCTGAAAAACGAAGTTGTTTGGTCTCGTTCTTCGCCTCCACCCATTGCCCCACCAGTTGAGCATCTTGGGACTCGAGGGCCACGCTGAGCGGACCCTGCACAGCGGGCGCGTAGTAAGTCACGAGCGCGAAGGTGGCCGCCACAAGGCCCGCGGCCACAGCCACGTAGGCCAGCACGGGCGCGCGCCGGCGTCGCTCCGCATACGCGGTCAACCGCAAGCGGTTGCGCACGAACTGCAGCCGATGATCCGTGTCAGGCCCACGCTCGGTTTGTTCGCGCACCATCTCGCCGAGCGCTTGGAGGCGATCCTTCATGTCGGGCATTTGCGGTCCTCCTTCATCCAGGATGAAAGCACTGTGTCGCCTGCCGCGAGTGCAAAAAATCGCGTCTCCGCCTTGAGCAAGCGGCGCTTGGTCGTCGACAGCGACAGCTCACAGGCCAAAGCGAGCTGCTGTAGCTCGAGCCCGTCCACATAGCGCAGCGTGAACACGACTTGTTCTGTGGCGGGCAGCTTGCGCACCAGGCAATAAAAAGCAGTGCACGCTTGACGAATTTCTTGAGATGGATCACTCACCTCGATCTCGGGGATCTCCTCTGGCGCGAGAAATCTAAGCCAGTTGCGCGCCTTGCGTCGACGAATCGTGCGGATGGCCACCCGCGTGGTGATGGTGCGTAGCCACGCCAAGAGCGCAGCGGCGTCTTTGAGTTGGTTCGCCGAGCTCAGCGCTTGGACAAACACCTCATGCAAGAGATCTTCGAAGTCAGCATGGCGCTCGTATCCAAGGGTGCGGCGCAACATGCGCTCGATCGCCCCAGCGTAGCGATCGTACAGGGCAGTCGAAGCCCACGGCTCCCCACCGCGCAGACCCGCTACGATCGCCTCGTCGCTCGTGTCGAGCGGGACGACCTTGCGGTCATCATCGCGGAGCCGGGAAAGCGAGGCGACTGTCATGTTGCCAGTAAGGTGGCACGGGGGCCGTGTTTTGGTTCACCAATTTCCGAAGGGTTCGGCCGGCTTGAACAATGGGCCCGGGCATAGATTAAAATCATTAGCAATATCAATATTTTATCAACATCGTTGCCGCGCCTGGTCGAATGTTGAGCCGGCAGCAGACCAACGGACCACCTCACTGGGCACAACCCCTTAGGCGGCCCGATGCTGAATTTCGCGACCTTCTTTCCCCGTGCTTTCCGACCTTCCCTCGCTGCCCGTGCAACCCAGACGTCCTGGGACGGTCTGGGCGTGTTTGGGTTTGGACTCGTGCTCTGCTGCTCCGCGCTCAGCGGCTGCTCCGAAGACCATTCAGGAGACGGCAAAAACGACTCGAACACCTCGGACACTGGGATCGACCAGGAAAGCTTGACCGGTGCCACCTCCGGCGCAGGACAATCGAGCGAGCAGTTCGGCGGGCGCGACGAGGACGGAAAGTGTCAAGAGCTGGGTGTGCACGAGGGCTGCGCTGGTGAAATCTACGAGGGTGAGGCTGTCCCGCTCGATCTCTATCTGATGTTCGACCAGTCTGGCTCGATGTCGACCAAGGTCGACGAGAACACGGGCGAGACACGTATGGACATCGTGCGCAGCGCCGTGAAGGCATTTTTGGAGGACGAGGAGAGCGTCGGTCTCGGCGTGGGGATTGGCTATTTTGGTCACCAACCGCTGCGCGAGACGACGTGTGATCCGGACGATTACAGGGCGCCCGACGTCGAGGTCGGCACGCTGCCCGACAAGACCGACGCCCTGCTCTCCTCGCTCGACGCGCGTGAACCTACAGGCGAAACCCCCACCGGAGCCGCCATTCGCGGCGCGTGTGACTACGTTGCTGAATACAAACAGGGCCATCCAGGCCGCAATCCAGCCATTTTGCTCGTCACCGATGGGGAACCCAAGGCACCGCTCAGTGAAGCCGTGTGCGCCCCCACGCTCGACGACGCCGTCTTGGCAGCTGAAGAGTGTTATCAGGAGCAAGGGGTGCGCATCTACGTGCTCGGCGTGGGGCCATCGCTGGTCAATCTGCGCGTGATTGCCGAAGCGGGTGGCACCGAGACTGCCTTTTTGGCCGATCAAGACAATGCCGAGCAGGTGCTTGACGCGTTCGTTGCTGTACGCCGCGCGGCGCAGCTGCCTTGTACACTCGAGGTCGACCCCGACGCGCTCGAGGGCAGCGGCATCGATTTCAACGACTCCACGGTCGCCTACCTCGACTTTGATTGTGAGTACCGGAGCGTACCTGCGGTGGACGGGAAAGAGGATTGTGGTGACCAGGGTGGTTGGTACTTCGACGATCCCAAGAGCCCGCACACCATCCAGTTGTGCGAGGTCAGCTGTGGCGACGTGAAGTCCACGGGGCGTCAACTCTACTACTCGATCGGATGTGCGCTCGATGAGCTCATCCGTTAGCAGAACTTCAAAAATACCTAGTTTTTCTGGGAAAGGAACTTGAGATGATCAAAACAACGAGGTTGGGTGCGTGTCTTGTCGTACTCGGATGTGGCTTCGCTCTCGTGGGCTGTGGGGACGGCACAGGCAACGCCGGCGACGGTGACAACAGCGGTGACGGCGATGGCGACAGCAATGGCAGCGGCGACGGCGATGGCGATGGCGATGACGATAGCAATGGCAGCAGCGACGGCGACGGCGATAGCAGTGGTGGGCTCACCATCCATCCCGCGCCCCAGATCCCCGGCGGTGGCGAAAACTCCGCGCCCCTCGCACCAGGCTGCGGACCAGACACAGCGCAGCAGTGCATCGCGCCAGGTGGAGGTTGCAACTCAGAGACCTTGATCGACCAAGGCAAGGTCGAGGTCATCGATGCGGGAGCCACGTGCTTTTTTGGCGAAGAGATGGAAACGCCGTCAGCCACGGTCGAGTACATCACCGAGTCCATCGAAGAAGAGGAGTACGTCCACTTGCGCGTGGTGTTCGACCCGGATTTCGTGGACACCGTGTATGGCGCTTGCTCCGTCGACACGGGCTGGAAGCCCAAAGGTGGCATGAAGCCCCCCAAAGACGATCCCAAAATGCCCGATGCTCCCGACGCACCTGACATGCCCGATGCTCCCGCTGAAGAGGAAGAGGTACTCGTCGGACACACGTTCAAGGACTTGGTCGGCAGCGACCACGTGGAGCTGATGCTCTACAATTGTGACGATGAACTGTCGATGCACATGAAGGTCGACTTCTTGGATGACAAGACGGCCACCACGGAATGTGGCTACGCTACGGCAGGCGTCAGCGGGGGCGAAGGTGAGATGTTCGTCGGTGACGCCAGCGATGTACTCGCGGTGGGCACCTCACTCGACCGCAACATGAACGGTTGCGGTTATTGCGAACTCGAGAACTCACCGTGCCCCTCAGGCGACAACTATGAGCCAAGCACAGAAGCGCCCGAATGGGACTTTCGCATGGTGTATGAGCTGTGGATCAAAAGGTCTGCGTTTGGCAGCTCCGGCTTCTGTCGTCCCGACGTCGAGTACGTGCATGCTTCGCCCGCCAAAGCGGACGTCAGCACGGTCTTGGTCGAACCCGGCGAGTGCCCCCCACCCCCACCTGGCGAAGAATGCCCCGTCGATTTTGAGCTGTTCCTGTCGAGCGAGGGAGAGTTCATCTGCGGTGGCCCGCCTGACGAGGATGGAAAGTGCCCCGATGGCTACGAGATCGATCTGACGAGCGAAGGGGAACTCTGCATCCCCGAGGGCGAGCAGTAAGCAGCGCCGGGCCCTGGTGCGGCTCATCCGTCGGCGACGCGATGCGATAGCTGCCCAAAATGAAAACGCCGCGCCTTCCCCGGGAAGACGCGGCGTTTTTCTTGATAGCGATGCAATGCAATCTGGAATGCTGTGCTCGTCAGCGAGCGCGGTGTCCACGACGCGCCCTCACACCGAATACGAGGGCTATGGCCCCCATCAGCCAAGGCAGAGCGGGCCCCGGCCGCACGCGCGCCACACTGCAACCTCCCGCATCCGAGGATGACTCCGATGCGGTGGGGCTACTCGCGGTGCCTCCGGCCCACACAGTGGACTCATCCCCGGAGATCCCGCCCGTACCGCCGCCCGTGCTCCGGTCGCCGCTTCCCCCTCCTGTGCCTGAAGCGCCACCAGTTCCTGTCGCGATCACACGAGCGTCACGCTCTTCTTGCTCCTGCTCGGCACTGGGGTCGTCCCCCTGGGGACAATCGCGCCGCGCCGCAAAACAAGCATCGAGGTCAAACGCGTCGCAGCTTTGGCTCGAAAACGCCGGCTCAAAGACCGCACACCAGTCGTCCTGGTAGCCCGTAGGCGGCACCACGCAGCCGAGCAAGGTGCTGCGAAAGTCACCCGACATCTCGTCGAAGACGCCCACGCCCAAGCCCTCCAGGCTCACACATTCCTGACCGATCTCGGTGACGGAGTCGTCCACGTACGAGAGACCAAGTACATCAAAGCACAGCTCGTCCCCCACGACGTCAAAGCTCTGGCTCACAATCGTACTTCCCCGTTGCGACGGCGTCTCACCGGGCAAGACCAGCGCGTAGTAAAACTGGTGAGCCCAGGGCCCCGTCAGAGTGACCGTCACGCGGGGACGCACCCGGGTCTCTTGGGTGAACCAAGCGCTCAAGCTGTCCTCGCCCACAACCTCACACTGGATCAGGTCACCCTCGGATATGGACTCCGTGGCGACGGAGCTGGTGAACGTGGGCAGCTCAAAGGGCACGTCCACCACCGTGAAGGGTTGGGTCGCGGTGTTGAGGAGACCCGTCACCGAAGCCGAGTATGCCCCCGGTACAAGCGGCGGATCCGGCACGAACACGAAGTTGCGCAACAACTGCGGGGATGTTGCCTCGTCGGCGAACGCGCCAGATACCCCCGCGCCCTCGGAATCGAGGAACTGCGGGGTGGGAACGTCGCACGAAGGCATGCAGTACGCCGTGCCCGAAAGCACGCCACCGGCTGGCACCGTCGCTTCGATGCTGATCGACACTTGCGGCGGGGCGTCGGCCAGCGCGTGACTGGTCCCCAAAAGTGTCATCAAGCTGCCCAGCCCTGCCATCGTCGCGCAATGTGGACCAGTTCGGAAGCGCAGCGGTTCGATCATGGATGGATATGTTAGCAGCAAACGTACCAATCCCTTGGGCAGGCCGGTTCCGTCGCGGCTGCGCACGACAACTGACTGAAACCGCTGGCCTTTGTCCCCCATGTACCAGGGCACTGCGTCACAGACCGTGTGCCAGACCGTGCCGGGTTGGGCCCCTTGGTCGACTCGTGATCCGGGCGCGTGCTGCGCGGACCTGGCGACCCTCGTCAAAAACAAGAACCCAGACACTTCCACTCGGAAATGCTGGGTTTACTTGCGGTTCTTGGTTCAGAACTGTGAGGCGAGGACCGGATTCGAACCGGCGTATGACGGTTTTGCAAACCGTTGCCTAACCGCTTGGCTACCTCGCCGACGGGGCGCGAAAGTTGGCATGCCCGGTGATTCGGATCAAGAGGGGAACGCCTGGCCCACCCGTTTCAGTCATTT